>JACCEC012823514.1_pt1 | contig 18230 bp, 15 predicted proteins | sample 7450121 | NCBI WGS metagenome assembly JACCEC01 (sample SAMN15323455, study PRJNA562643) | freshwater metagenome | isolation source: river surface water | place: USA:Blue River Watershed | collected 2017-08-18 | reverse complement strand
TCCCGAACAGGACAGTGAAACGCGTCAGCGCCGATGATAGTGCGGATACCCGTGTGAAAGTAGGACATTGTCAGGCTATTACAGCCTCAGAAAGCCCAACTCGAAAGAGTTGGGCTTTTTGTTTTGGTGCATAGACTTCACATATTCAAGATACGACTGCCAATACGAGTCGCTGCATGTCGATTTACCAATTCGTCAAGCAACGATTCCAACCATGACTGCATGTCTGTTGAAGAATAAAACCGGTCATGAATCAATTGCAACATTGGAATCGATCGACCCCAATTCAAGAATTCTGAATTTTCTGAATGCTGCATTTCCAGTAATCTGAATTTCAAAAGAACTTTTGCTGAATAGTGCGCGTGTGATTCAGGATACTTGAAGAAAAAATCCAGACGTCGACGAACATTGGAAAGCGCAGTCTGATAATCAGAAAATACACTTCCATGACCAGGCAAGACCAATCGGGGTTTCAGTGCTTCAATCAAATCCAACGTTTTAGCAACGTTGTCAAAACCCACGCCACCCAAAAACTCTGGGAAAACAACACCTAATCCATTTTCCCAAAGCGCATCAGCTGAAAACAAAATGCCATGCTCTGGCTCAAATAATACAAACTCATCGTTGTCATGACCAGGTGCTGAAAAGATCTGCCACTTGTATCTAGCTGATGCGATTAATTGACCATCATTCAATTGATGGCTGGGTTTGAAAGATTCACAATTTTGACCAGTGAAACTGTAAGTCAAAGCATCCTCACACCAGGACGTGACATCTTGAAATTGGCCTGATGGGATCTGAATGTCCACATCAGGGTACACGTGCTGCAGAAAAAAATTACCGCCACAGTGATCACTGTGCAGATGAGAATTAACAATTAAATCAACAGGTTGCTCGCCAATTTTGCTTGATAACAGTCTGTGAAGCATAGAAGCGTGCGAAACATAGCCTGTATCGAAAACAACTGCATGACCTGCATCGTGCACCAGCAATGTGTTGGAAGAAAGCCAACCACGCTCAAAAAAAGAAAAACCAGGCGGGAGGTTGGGCGGTGTCATGAAGCGTCGTGGAAGAGATATGCTCTGGATTGTCGTCAGTTTAGTTTGAATCAGCGTGACAGATCACAGCAACAACACCATTAATCAAATACCAACCAATTCAAAAATTTGGTGGAAAAAGATCATTTCAAAAATCTACAAAGGTCCAAACACCAAAGATGATTTGATCGAGCTCATTGAATCAGCAGAAAACAACCAACACATCGGTGCAGAGAGTCGGGTCATGCTCGAGGGCGTGTTGAAAATCAGTGACATGCGGGCGGGAGATGTGATGGTGCCCTCACCGCGAATGGACATGCTCGACATCGATATGTCGATGGATGAACTGTTGCAACAAGTCATCGATATCGGACATTCACGCTACCCAGTCTTTGAGAATGAGCGGGACAACATCATTGGCGTGTTGATGGCGAAGGACTTGTTGAAATTACAAAGAGCCCCCGAGCTCAATATCAGAATCTTGTTGAGAACGACAGTATTTGTACCTGAGAGTAAAAACTTGATTGACCTGCTCAGGGACTTCAAACGCAATCGGAACCACATGGCCATGGTTGTTGATGAGTTTGGTCGAGTTGCTGGCTTGGTCACATTCGAAGATGTGCTGGAAGAAATTGTGGGAGAAATCGAAGACGAGTTCGACACGCAGTCAGATCAAAGCGATATCTACAGTTTGGTTGACAAGAGTTTTCGAGTGGCCGGGCAAGCCAGCATTGAAGTGGTCAATAAATTCTTTGAAGTAGAGTTGCCCACTGAGGTTGATGATGAAAAATTTGACACCATCGGCGGATTGATTGCACATGAAATGGGACATGTTCCGCAAAAAGGTGAATACAAAGACATGCAGGGATTCAGATTTGAAGTCATGCATTCGCGCAGTGGCGCGGTGAAGTGGTACCGCGTGAAAAAGCTTGGACGCTTGACTTGAACCCAAGCGGGACGAGGCTCCATCCTCTCATCTTGTCAGCAGGACTTGGTGCCCTGCAGGCCGTATCGCTCACATACCCATTCAATGGAATGGTCAGTGCCACATTGCAAGTAGGTGCACTGGCCGGATTTATATATCTGATCCGAAGAGTCCAAGCCGTGTATTTGAATGCATGGGTTTTTTCGACCACATGGCTGGCTGGGTCCGTCGCTTGGCTGTACATCGCTTTGCATGTGTTTGGAAAGATGCCCAGCTGGTTGTCAATCATCGCGATCATTTTGCTTTGTGGTGGCTTGGCCACTTACTACAGTTGCACCATCTGGTTGTACGCCAAGATTGAAAACAAAATCAATCGAGTCTTGGCGGTACTGCTGTTTGCATCCGCATGGACCTTGGCGGAGTTGGCACGTGCGCAATGGTTCACAGGATTTCCATGGGCTGCCATTGGGTATGCCCAGATCAACAGTCAGTTGTCAAGAGCCGCACCGTGGGTGGGCGTTTACGGCATTGGGTTTATATCTGCCAGCATGGCCGCCTTCGCATCCATGGCTTGGCAGAAAAACAGGACTGGCAAATGGTTTGTCATCATGATGCTTTTATGGTTGTCGTGGCCTGCTCAACGACCTACCAATCCACAATCCAATCAAATCAGTGTGAGTCTGCTGCAAGCCAATATCGCGCAAGATGAAAAATATGCGGACGGAAAAATTGAGGCTTTGAAATGGTACAAAGATCAAATGCTTCAGAGTCAATCAGACCTGACTGTGTTGCCAGAAACTGCAGTCCCTTATTTCAAAACGGAATTGCCAGATGCATTTTGGTCAGACATCTCGCGAAAATTTGAAGGCCAACAACAAGCGGCCATCATTGGCATTCCAACCAAAAACAATGCCGAAGGCTATGGCAATTCGGCCATTGTGTTGGGGATGAACAAAGGACCCCTTCAGTACGACAAACACCATCTGGTGCCTTTCGGTGAATTCACGCCAGACAGTTTCAAATGGATCAATCAGTTGGTGAACTTCGGCATGACCGACTTCAAGCGGGGCTCTGACAGCCCCATGCCGTTTGAATGGAAAGACACCAAGTTGTCTGTGAATATTTGCTATGAAGATCTGTTCGGTGAAGAGTTGGCGCGCAGATTTGTGGCCCACCCTGACAAAACCCCCGATGTACTGGTCAATATCAGCAATTTGGGGTGGTTCGGCGACAACTATGTGGTGGATCAACACCTCCAAATCGCCCGAATGCGCAGCCTGGAATTCAATCGGGCCACGGTCCGAGCGACCAACTCAGGAGGAACGGCGATCATCAATGCGCAAGGCGTCATCACTGCGAATTTGCAGCCCTACACCAGAGGGGTGTTGAATGGTCAGGTGCCTGCTAAGGCCACAGGTGTCACACCATTTGCATGGTGGACTGGACATTGGGGTCTCAAGCCCATGTGGGCCTGGTGTTTGGCCATCTGCCTTGTATCTGTCTGGCAATATAAATGGCGCACACGAAAAACATCGGTGGGTGCTCAGTAAAATGAAGTCATGCTGACATTCCAACAAATCATTCTGCAATTGCAAAAATACTGGGATGCCCAGGGTTGCGCTTTGCTCCAGCCCTACGACATGGAAGTGGGCGCAGGCACCTCACACACCGCTACTTTTTTAAGAGCCATCGGACCCGAACCTTGGAAAGCGGCCTATGTGCAACCCAGCCGTCGCCCCAAAGATGGCCGCTACGGTGAGAACCCCAACCGTTTGCAGCATTACTACCAATTCCAAGTGGTGTTGAAGCCCGCGCCCAGCAACATCCTCGAGCTCTACCTCGGTTCGCTGGAAGCCCTAGGCTTTGACCTGAAGAAAAACGACATCCGCTTTGTAGAAGACGATTGGGAAAACCCCACTTTGGGTGCGTGGGGTTTGGGCTGGGAAGTCTGGCTCAACGGCATGGAAGTCACGCAATTCACCTACTTCCAGCAGGTGGGTGGCATAGATTGCAAGCCCATCACCGGCGAAATCACCTACGGTCTGGAGCGCTTGGCCATGTACCTGCAGGGTGTGGACAATGTTTACAACCTGAAGTGGACCGACAGCATGAGCTATGGCGACGTTTACTTGCAAAACGAGCAAGAGCAGTCGGCCTACAACTTTGAGCACTCGGACGCGGACTTTTTGTTCACCGCTTTCAGTGCCCACGAAAAACAAGCGCAGAACCTGATCGCGCAGCAGCTGGCTTTGCCCGCCTACGAGCAGGTGCTCAAGGCCGCACACACCTTCAACTTGCTGGACGCGCGTGGCGCGATCAGCGTGACCGAGCGCGCCGCTTACATTGGCCGCATCCGTAACCTGGCCCGCAGCGTGGCCCAGAGTTATTACGACAGCCGCGAACGTCTGGATTTCCCGATGGCCCCGCGTGAATGGGTGGCACAAATGCCCCAGAAAGCGGCTTGAGGTTCCAGGATGACAACCCACAATTTGTTGGTCGAACTGTTCGTGGAGGAGTTGCCTCCCAAATCACTGCTTCAATTGGGCCAAGCATTCTCCGGCGTGTTGGCGGCACAACTTCAAGCCCAAGGCTTGATGGACATGAATGGTCAAGTCACCACTTATGCAACGCCGCGCAGGCTCGCTGCACATCTCACACACGTGCATGAAAAAGCTGCCGATAAACCCGTTCAACAAAAGCTGATGCCCGTCAGCGTTGGTTTGGATGCGGCTGGCAACGCCACACCTGCGTTGCTGAAAAAACTGCAAGCCTTGGGTGCGGATGTGAGCCATCCGGCCGCTGCCGTGGCCGCACTCCAGCGCCACCCCGACGGCAAGGCCGAAGCCTTGTTTTACGACAGCATCGTGCAAGGCGCTTCCCTGCAAACGGGTCTGCAAAAGGCCCTCGATGAAGCGCTGGCCAAACTGCCGATTCCCAAAGTCATGCAGTACCAGTTGGAAACAGACTGTGAATTGCCGGGTTGGAGCAGTGTGAACTTTGTGCGCCCCGCGCACAGCCTCATGGCGCTGCATGGCAGCGCCGTGGTGCCGGTCAAGGCGCTGGGCCTGACGGCCAGCAACCGCACACAAGGCCACCGCTTTGAGGCCAAGGTCTCACCGGTTGTCCTGCAACACGCCAACCACTATGCCGAGACTTTGAAGAACGACGGTTCGGTCATTGCCAGTTTTGCCGAGCGCCGCGCCGAGATCGTGCGCCAGTTGCAAGCGGCGGCTGTCCAGGTGGGTCAAGGCGCCCGTCCCATCGAGGACGACGCCTTGCTCGACGAAGTGACCGCCCTGGTCGAGCGCCCCAACGTGTTGGTGTGCGAGTTCGAAAAGCAATTCCTCGATGTGCCGCAAGAGTGCCTGATCTTGACGATGAAGGCCAACCAGAAGTATTTTCCATTGCTCGATGCCGCAGGCAAGCTCACCAACCAATTCTTGGTGGTCAGCAACATCACGCCCGACGACGCCTCGGCGGTGGTTGGCGGCAACGAGCGCGTGGTGCGCCCACGCCTGGCGGACGCCAAATTCTTCTTTGACCAAGACCGCAAAAAGACGCTCGAATCGCGCGTCGAAGGCCTGTCCAAAGTGGTTTATCACAACAAACTGGGCACGCAAGGCGAGCGCATGGCGCGCGTGTGCGCCATCGCCAAATCCATTGGCCAGCAATTGGGCGGTGACGCGCTGGCGGCGCAAGCCGAGCAGGCTGCGCGTCTGGCCAAAACCGATTTGCTGACCGACATGGTCGGTGAGTTTCCCGAGCTGCAAGGCATCATGGGTGGCTACTACGCCCGCCACGATGGCTTGAGCCGCGAGGTGGCCGAGGCGATTGAAGACCACTACAAACCACGTTTCGCGGGTGATGAGTTGCCACGCAACAACGTGGGCCTGGTGGTGGCATTGGCCGACAAACTCGAAACCCTGGTGGGCATGTTCGGCATTGGCAACGTGCCCACGGGCGACAAAGACCCGTTTGCGCTGCGCCGCCATGCGCTGGGCGTGATCCGCATGCTGATCGAGAAAGACGTCGCTCTGGGTTTGCCCGAGTTGCTGGCGCTGTCCTCGCCCATGTTTGGCGACCAAATCACGGGCGGAGCAGACGCCTTGATCGACTTCATCTACGACCGCCTGTCTGGCAGCCTGCGCGAGCAAGGCTACAGCGCGCAAGAGGTGGATGCCGTCATGGCCTTGCGTCCGGCCCGTTTGGGTCAAATCGGGCAGTTTCTCTCGGCCGTGCGCGCCTTTGCCGCCCTGCCAGAAAGCCCGGCACTGGCTGCGGCCAACAAGCGCATTGGCAACATCTTGAAGAAAGCCGGCGAAGTCGACGCCCACGTCAACCCGGCCTTGCTGCAAGAAGACGCTGAAAAAGCGCTGTACGCGCTGATGCAAAAGCTGCTGCCCGAATCCGAAGCGCAGTTCAAGGCGGGCGATTACACGGCCAGTTTGCAAACCTTGGCGGCGCTGCGCGCCCCGGTGGATGCTTTCTTTGACGACGTGATGGTCAATGCAGAAGACATGGCGTTGCGTTTGAATCGCCAGGGCCTGCTCAAAAGCTTGCAGGTTGCCATGAACCGCGTGGCCGATTTGTCGCGTTTGGCGCATGGATAAATCATGAACACCAAACTCGTCATCTTGGACCGCGACGGCACCATCAACCATGACAGCGATGACTATGTGAAGTCGCCGGAGGAATGGGAACCCTTGCCTGGGGCCATAGACGCCATGGCCAAGTTGCATCATGCGGGCTGGCACATGGTGATTGCTTCCAACCAATCTGGTTTGGGGCGTGGCTTGTTTGATGTGGTCACCCTGAACCAAATGCATGACAAATTGCACAAAGCACTGGCTGCAGTGGGTGCGCGGGTTGATGCTGTTTTTTATTGCCCCCACACGCCCGATGACCACTGCCACTGCCGCAAGCCTCTGCCTGGTTTGTTCGAACAAATTGGTGAGCGGTTTGGGGTGCAGTTGAGCGATGTGCATGCGGTGGGCGACACATTGCGCGATGCGCAAGCCGCCGCTGCGGTGGGCTGCCAAACCCACCTGGTGCGCACGGGCAAGAGTCACTTCTTGACGCAAGACGTGTTGCCCGACAACTTTCCACCCCAGACGCGGGTTCATGCCGATTTGGCGGCATTCGCTGACTGGTTGTTGACGCACGAAACACAGGCATTGGAACAGGCTTGATGGCGGCCATACGCTCCGTGTTGCACATGCTGTGGATGTTGATCACGGTCGTGCCAGTGGCTTTGTACTTGCTGACCTGTGCGGCTTTGGGCGCCAGCAGTCATTTTCTGTACAGGGTGGCGGTTTTTTGGTTGTGGCTGGCGGTTGCAGGCGCTCAAAAAATCTTGGGTATCCGCTATGAGGTGCAAGGTCAAGCGCATTTGCCCACACAAGACAAACCGGCGGTTTTGCTGGTGAAGCACCAGTCGACCTATGAAACATTTTTAATGCCGGTCATCATGCCGCGTGACTTGGCTTATGTGTTCAAAAAAGAACTGCTGTATGTGCCATTTTTCGGGTGGGCGATTGGTCGCTTGGACATGATCCACATCGATCGCCGTTTGCGCAAGCAGGCTTTTCACAAAGTGGCTGAACAAGGCAAAGTGCTGCTCGACAAAGGCATTTGGGTGATCATGTTTCCGGAGGGGACCAGGATTGCACGCGGCCAATCAGGGCAATACAAGTCTGGCGGTACGCGCTTGGCGGTGGATGCTGGTGTCCCTGTGGTGCCGATCGCCGTCAACTCGGGTGTGTGCTGGCCCCGCAAAGCCTTTGTCAAACACCCCGGCTTGGTCACGGTTTCGATTGGTGCACCGATCGAAAGCCAAGGGCGAGAACCCGATGAACTCATGGCGGAAGTCGAGGCTTGGATCGAGTCTGAAATGAGGCGATTAGACCCCGACGCTTACCCTGAGACTCTGCAGGCATGAAAGCATTTGTGCAACTGGCCTTGGACTGGTTGGACGCCAAGCCGACGCCACTGGTCACAGAAGCACCCCTCACATCTTTACCTGCCATTCCTTTGCGCGACGTCTTGGCTGCGGCGGAATTTGCCCATCCCAGGGCCAACAAACGCATCGAACTGGGTTCAAGCAATGTGGCGTATTGCTTGACACGCATCAAGCGCAGCACCATTGGCATGTCGGTTGGGCCTGATGGTTTGGATGTGCGGGCGCCTCGTTGGGTCAGCGTGGGTGCGATCGAAGCGGTTTTGCTGGAAAAGGCCGAGTGGTTGGTTCGCAAATTGCAAGAGGTGCAAGAGCGTCAGCAGCAAATGAAATCGACCATCATCGAATGGCGACATGGTGCCCGTTTTCCTTTTTTAGGTGAAACCTTGATGTTGGATCTCAATTCAAGTCGAGGTTTGCAACGTCCTCACACCGCCTTGCAAACAAACGAACAAGGTGACCGCGTGTTGCAAGTGGCGCTTGCACAAACAGCCACTTCTGCGCAAATCCGCGATGCGGTGCAAGCCTGGCTGATGCAACAAGCCAAGGCCCACTTCACGCAACGCCTGAATCACTTTGCACCGCCACTGGGCGTGACATGGAAAAAACTGTCGCTCAGCAATGCCAGCACCCGATGGGGAAGCGCTTCGGCCGATGGGGCCATACGCTTGAATTGGCGGTTGATTCATTTCAAGACAGACATCATCGACTACGTGGTGGTTCATGAGTTGAGCCATTTGCGGGTGATGAACCACAGCCCCTTGTTCTGGGACACGGTGAGGGCCGTGGTGCCTGACTACGCCCAGCGACGTGCAGAACTCAAGGATGAATCGCTGCCGCAGTGGGCCTGAACCAGTAGCCCCCGTCGGCGTCCTTGAAGCGCTGAAAATCGCCTGCGTGCCACAGCAAATGCAGATGTGCCAAGGACTCGCCCATTGCGAAAGTCATTTGATGTGGGTCCAATGCGCGCTTGAACAGGATCTGCAAAGCTTGCGAGGCATTGAGCTGGGATGTACAGGCCTGTGTCAAGTCTTCCAAACGTTCTGCATGGTGGTGACGCAACTGAATGATGCGCTGGTGCAAGCCGGTGAATGGTTTGCCGTGGGAGGGCAGCACCAGACAATCCGTTGGCAAGTGGTTGAATTTTTCCAGGGAGTCCAAAAACATCTGCAGGGGGTTGGACTCGGGTTCGGTGTCGTACACGCTGATGTTGCTGGAGATGCGTGGCAGCACCATGTCGCCGGCTATCAAGGTGTTCAAGGCGGGGCAGTGCAAGGCGATGTGCTCGGGGGCGTGGCCATAGCCACTGATGCAATGCCAGTCATGCGCACCGATCTTCACGACCAGCCCATCAAACAGACGCACAAACTGTGAAGGCAAAGCGGGCACCATGTGTCCAAATTGCAGCGTCCTGTCTTTCAAGGCCGCCAGAACGCCTTCGTCGCGCAATCCGTGAGATTTGAAAAACGCGATGGCCTGGTCCCCATCGTGTGTCGCGGTGGAGGCGATCAGGTTTTTGGCTGTTTGGTAATCGGTGGCGCTGATCCACAGAGGAACTTGCCAATGCGCACACAGCCAGTGGGCCAAACCCAGGTGATCAGGGTGCATGTGGGTGGCCACCACCCGCAAAATCGGCAACCCCTCTAGGCATTGGTCGAAAACCTGCTGCCATTGGGCGCGGGCTTGTGGATTGTCCAAGCAGCAATCCACCACGGTCCAGCCCTGAACCCCATGGATCTCGTCCTTCAGCAGCCACAAATTGATGTGGTCCAAGGCAAAAGGCAGGGCCATGCGGTGCCAAAAAACACCCTCAGCCACTTCAATGCGTTGGCCGGGCGGGGGCAGGGCGTCACCCAGGGGATAGTTCAGTTCTTGTTCGAGCAGATTCATCGCGGGATTTTGCTTGATAATTAACGTTTACGTAAACGTCAATTGTCTGTCATGGCGACCCAATTCACCATTCGCGATCTGGCCAAGGAGTTTGACCTCACCACCCGTGCCATTCGGTTCTACGAAGACATGGGCTTGTTGCGGCCAGAACGCCATGGCCCAGGCGGCCGCAACCGCGTTTACAGCGCCCGTGAAAGAGCCCGCTTGCGTCTGACCTTGAGGGCCAAGCGCCTGGGTTTGTCCTTGACCGAGGCCAAAGACATCATTGACATGTATGACAGCCCGCGCGACACCGTGCCGCAATTGCAAAAATTCATCGCGGTGTTGGCCGAACATCGCCAACAATTGGAAGTGCAGATGCAAGAAATCCAAGCCAATTTGGACGAGGTCAAACAGCATGAGCGTGAGGCCCGCCAATTGATGGCCAAACACAGCCACTCAGAGAAACGTTGAAACATGTCCAAGTTATTGAGTCATTTGTTTGAAAACAACCAGTCTTGGGCGCAACGCATGGCGCAAGAGCGTCCCGGTTTTTTTGAACGACTCGCCAAGCAGCAATCCCCCAAATACCTGTGGATCGGTTGCTCCGACAGTCGCGTGCCCGCCAACGAAATCATTGGTCTGGATCCTGGCGAGGTGTTCGTTCATCGCAATGTGGCCAATGTGGTGGTGCACTCGGACTTGAATGCACTGTCTGTTATTCAATTTGCGGTTGAGCATTTGAAGGTGGAGCACATCATGGTGGTGGGTCACTATGGCTGTGGTGGTGTGTTGGCAGCGGCGCGAGGCACCCGCATTGGTTTGGCAGACAACTGGTTGCGGCATGTGTCGGATGTGCATTTGCGCCACCGCCAGCGACTCAACCATTTGCCCCCAGCCGTCATGGAAGATGTGTTGTGCGAGATGAATGTGCTTGAGCAAGTGGGCAATGTGGCCATGTCCAATGTCATGCAAGACGCTTGGGCCAGAGGCCAGCCAATCAGTGTCCATGGTTGGGTGTACGGCTTGAAAGACGGTTTGGTGAAAGACTTGCAAGTCACCATGAGCCACGCCGATGAAGTGGTGGACGTGTTTCGCAGTGCGTTCAAACGCTATCCCCGTGAAATGAGTTGATTGCATGTTCCCGCAAAGACTGGACTCCACCGTGGCCTACGGCATCGCCAAAGCGATGATGGACGGCTTCAATCGCCACTACGAGTTGTTTCGCTCTGAATCGGCGCAGGCCAAACACCGTTTTGAAACCCAAGACTGGCATGGGCAGCAACGCGCGCAGCGTGAGCGGATTGAGTTTTACGACTTGCGGGTGAAAGAGTGTTCGGCCCGGCTGGAGCAGGAATTTCAAGCCGAAAACCAGCCCAAAGAAATTTGGCAGCAAGTCAAGCTGCATTACATCGGTTTGTTGGTGGATCATTTCCAGCCCGAATTGGCTGAAACATTTTTCAACTCGGTGACCACCAAAATTCTGGATCGCAGCTATTTCCAAAACGAATTTATTTTTGTGCGGCCGGCGGTCAGCACCGAATACATCGAAAACGACGCGCCCGACGCCCTGCCGACCTACAAAGCCTGGTATCCATCAGGCCACAACCTGGAAGACGTGATTGTCAACATGGTTCGGCATTTTCAGTTGGCCTGTCCTTTTGAAAACCTGGAGCGCGATGCTGCAGACATTTTGCGCAATGTGGAGCAGCGGCTGTCTTCCACCAAATTGCGGGCCAACTTCCAGTTGCAGGTCTTGTCCAATTTGTTTTTCAGAAACAAGGGCGCTTACATCGTCGGCAAGGTCATCAATGGTTTTTTAGAAATTCCATTTGCCTTGCCGATCTTGCACAACCAGCAAGGTCAATTGGTCATCGACGCCGCCTTGTTTGGTGAAGACGATTTGTTGATGCTGTTCAGTTTTGCCCGTGCTTATTTTTTGGTGGACATGGACATCCCATCGGCCTATGTGCAGTTCTTGCGCAGCATGATGCCGCGCAAACCACGGGCCGAGATCTACAACGCGCTGGGCTTGGCCAAGCAAGGCAAAACCTTGTTCTACCGCGATCTGCTTTATCACCAGCGCCACAGCACCGACAAATTTCGCATTGCCCCAGGCATCAAAGGCATGGTGATGTTGGTGTTCGATCAACCGTCTTTTCCATACGTGTTCAAAGTCATCAAAGACTTTTACCCGCCTCAAAAAGACACCACGCGTGAACAAATCCAAGGCAAGTACATGTTGGTGAAGCAACACGACCGGGTCGGGCGCATGGCCGACACCTTGGAATACAGCAACGTGGCCTTCCCCCGCGAACGCTTTGAAGACGAACTGATCGCTGAAATACAAAAATTCGCACCCAGCCAAATCGAAATCAACACCCGCGCCGACACCGGACAACAAGAAGTGGTGATCAAGCACGCCTACATCGAGCGGCGCATGATTCCGCTCAATATCTACCTGCAAGAGGCTTTTGACGCTGGACTGGATGATGAGCGCGCGCGCACCCAGATGGAGCGCGCCGTGGTGGAATATGGCAATGCGATCAAGGACTTGGTGGCGGCCAATATTTTTCCGGGCGACATGCTGTGGAAAAACTTTGGCGTCACACGGCACGGCAAGGTGGTGTTCTACGACTATGACGAGATCGAGTACATCACCGATTGCAATTTCCGTCGCGTGCCGCCGCCGCGCAACGAAGAGGATGAAATGTCGGGTGAAATTTGGTATCACGTGGGCCCCAGAGACGTGTTCCCCGAAACCTTCGGTCCCTTTTTGCTGGGCAATCCAGCGGTACGCGCCGTCTTCATGAAGCACCATGCCGATTTGCTTGATGCAAGTTTTTGGCAAGGTCATAAAGAGAAAATCAGCCAGGGTCATGTTCACGATGTTTTTCCCTACGAGGCTGAAAAACGGTTCGCGGTCCAACGTGATGCCCGGCCAACCCCTTTCAATTAAATCCAGGAGACCCACATGTCAGACCCTATCGTGATCGTCAGTGCCGCACGCACCCCCATGGGCAGTTTTCAAGGCGACTTTTCCGCGCTGTCAGCCCATGATTTGGGCGGCGCAGCCATCGCTGCCGCGGTGCAACGTGCGGGCATTTCGCCCGAAGCCGTCACAGAGGTGTTGTTTGGCAATTGTTTGATGGCCGGCCAAGGCCAAGCGCCTGCCCGACAAGCGGCCTTCAAAGGCGGTTTGCCCAAGAGCGCCGGCGCGGTCACGCTGTCCAAGATGTGTGGCTCTGGCATGCGCGCCGCCATGTTCGCCCACGACATCCTGGCATCGGGCAGTCAAGAGGTGCTGGTGGCTGGTGGCATGGAGAGCATGACCAACGCGCCCTATTTGATGCTCAAAGGCCGTGGTGGTTACCGCATGGGCCACGACAAAATTTACGACCACATGATGCTCGATGGTTTGGAAGACGCCTATGAAGCCGGCCGCTCCATGGGCACCTTTGGTGAAGATTGCGCCGCCAAATACAACTTCACCCGTGAGGCCCAAGACAAATTCGCCATGACCAGCGTGGAGCGTGCCAAAGCCGCAACCGCATCAGGTGCATTCGCCACAGAAATCACGCCTGTCACGGTGAAAGAGCGTGCTGGCGACCGCGTGGTCAGCATTGACGAAGGTCCTGGCAAGGTCAAGCTCGACAAAGTCACCACCCTGCGCCCAGCTTTCAAAAAAGACGGCACCATCACCGCCGCTTCGAGCTCCTCCATCAACGACGGTGCAGCCGCCTTGGTGATGATGCGTGAAAGCACCGCCAAAAAACTCGGTTGCACCCCATTGGCACGCATCGCTTCACACGCCACATTCGCCCAAGAGCCCGAGTGGTTCACCACCGCGCCCGTGGGTGCCACCCAGCAAGCCCTGGCACGCGCCGGTTGGAAGGTGGGCGATGTCGATTTGTGGGAAGTGAACGAGGCCTTTGCGGTTGTGCCTATGGCCTTGATGCACGAGTTGAAAGTGCCGCACGAGATCGTCAACATCAACGGCGGCGCTTGTGCCCTGGGTCATCCCATCGGCGCTTCCGGTGCGCGCATCATCGTCACCTTGTTGCACGCCCTCAAAGCCAAAGGCCTGAAAAAAGGCCTGGCCACTTTGTGCATTGGCGGCGGCGAAGGCACGGCGATGACCCTCGAACTGATCTGAGCGTCCATGACCCCAAGCCCATGTGTCAACACATGGGCTTTTTTTGATCTGTTAAATTGACGTTACGTAAACGTCAACTGAACCCCTTCCAAACCACCATGAGCGTTCTGGCCAGCCAACTCTCCCCCCGATCAGCCGCATTCCAAGCCAATGCCCAGGCCATGCAAGCCATGGTGGACGATTTGCGTCTGCAATTGCAGGCCAGTGCTCAGGGCGGCGGTGAGGCGGCCCGCGCCAAGCAACTCGCCCGCGGCAAGTTGCCGCCACGCGAACGGGTGGCTTTGCTGCTCGACCCCGGCACACCCTTTTTGGAATTCAGCCCTTTGGCCGCCCACGGCATGTACAAGGGCGACGCGCCTTGCGCGGGAGTGATCGCCGGCATTGGTCGGGTGAGCGGGGTGGACTGCGTGGTGGTTTGCAATGACGCCACGGTCAAGGGCGGTACTTATTACCCGATGACGGTGAAAAAACATTTGCGGGCGCAAGAGATTGCCCAGCAAAACCATTTGCCTTGTATTTATTTGGTGGACTCGGGGGGCGCCAACTTGCCCAACCAAGACGATGTGTTTCCGGACAAAGAGCATTTTGGCCGCATCTTCTTCAACCAAGCGAACATGAGTGCCCAAGGCATCGCGCAAATCGCAGTGGTCATGGGCAGTTGCACTGCCGGCGGCGCTTATGTGCCGGCCATGAGCGACGAGACCATCATCGTGAAAAACCAGGGCACCATTTTTTTGGGTGGCCCGCCTTTGGTGAAAGCGGCGATTGGCGAAATCGTGTCGGCTGAAGACTTGGGCGGGGGCGATGTGCACACCCGCTTGTCAGGTGTGGCCGACCATTTGGCGGACAACGATGCCCATGCCATTGCTTTGGCGCGTGAAGCGGTGTCGCGTTTGAACCGCCGCAAACAGGTGCAACTGGCAGTGCAAGAAGCCCGCCCCCCTTTGTATGACGTGCAGGAATTGCATGGCGTGATTCCCACCGACACCAAAAAGCCTTATGACGTTCGCGAAATCATCGCGCGTATCGTCGATGGCTCGGAGTTGCACGAGTTCAAGCCGCGCTTTGGCGCCACCTTGGTGTGTGGCTTTGCCCATGTCGAGGGCATGCCGATTGGCATCGTCGCCAACAACGGCGTGCTGTTTTCCGAGTCGGCACAAAAAGGCGCGCACTTCATCGAGTTGTGTTGCCAGCGCAAGATCCCACTGGTGTTCTTGCAAAACATCACTGGCTTCATGGTCGGGCGCAAGTATGAAAACGAAGGCATTGCGCGCCACGGCGCCAAGATGGTCACCGCGGTGGCCACCGCGCAAGTGCCCAAGTTCACCTTCATCATTGGCGGCAGTTATGGCGCAGGCAATTACGGCATGTGTGGCCGCGCTTTCAACCCCCGATTTTTATGGATGTGGCCCAACGCGCGCATCTGTGTGATGGGTGGCGAGCAAGCCGCCAGCGTGTTGGCCACGGTGCGACGTGACGGCATCGAGGCCAAAGGCGGCACTTGGAGCGCTGAGGCAGAGGCGGCGTTCAAGCAGCCCTTGCTCGACCAATTCGGCCATCAATCCCACCCCTATTACGCCAGCGCCCGTTTGTGGGACGACGGCGTGATCGACCCGGCCGACACCCGTCGTGTGTTGGCTTTGGGTTTGTCCGCGGCGCTGAACGCGCCGATCCCAGACACACGCTTTGGCGTGTTCCGCATGTGATTGTTTGAAACCAGAAAACCATGAACCACATCTATCATTTGCCTGAACACCAAACCCTGCGCGACCAAATGCAGCGCTTCCTCGAGCGCGAAGTCGAGCCCTACGGCCTGGAATGGGAAAAAGCGGGCAAAGTGCCGCGCGAGGTGTTGCGCAAAATGGGTGAGGCTGGCTTTTTTGGCCTGATGTACGAGAGCGAATACGGTGGCGCTGAGGCCGATGCCTTGACCAATTTGGTGTTTGCCGAGGCTTTGTCGCAGTCCACCTATGCGGGATTCATTGTGAGCGTGCTGGTGCACACCGACATGGCGAGCCCGCATTTGCACCATGCGGGCACCAAGGCGCAAAAGGCCAAGTACATGCCTGGCATCATCGCGGGCGACACGATTTGCGCGGTGGCCATGACCGAACCCGGCGCGGGTTCCGATTTGGCCGGCATGCGCAGCACCGCCAAAAAAGAAGGCGACAACTGGGTGCTGAACGGCACCAAGATATTCATCACCAATGGCGTGCATGCCAACCTCTATTTCGTGGCGGCCAAAACCGGCCCCGGCAAGCACCAAATGTCCATGTTCATCGTTGAAAAAGGCACGCCGGGTTTCAGCGTGGGACGCTCCTTGGACAAAACCGGTTGGTTGTGCTCGGACACCGCCGAACTGGTGCTCGACAACGTGCGCCTGGGCCCCGACGCATTGCTCGGCGAGCAAGACAAAGGCTTTTACGCGCTGATGAAAAACCTGCAAACCGAGCGCATCGCTTTGGCGGCCATGGCGGTGGGACATTGCCAACGTGCGATTGCACTGACGCTGGACTATGTGCGTCAGCGTCAAGCCTTTGGCAAGTCTTTGTGGGACATGCAAAACATCCGCCAGCGCATCGCCATGTTGGACGCCAAAACCCGCGCTGCGCGTCAGTTCATGTACCACTGCGCCTGGTCGGTCACGCAAGAGCACGACATCGTGCAAGAGGTGTCCATGCTCAAGTCCCTCACTGGCGAATTGGTCAATGAAGTGGTCGGCGGATGCCAGCAGTTCTGGGGCGGCATGGGCTACATGCGTGAAGCACCCATCGAACGCTTGTGGCGTGACGCCCGCGTGTTGGCCATCGGTGGCGGTGCCACCGAAGTGATGTTGGAAGAAGTGGCCAAGCGCTACTGACATGATGTTTCAAAAAATACTGATTGCCAACCGTGGCGAAATCGCTTGCCGTGTGGCGGCCACGGCCCGTCGCATGGGCATACGCACGGTGGCGGTGTATTCAGACGCCGATGCCTCGTCGGCCCATGTCCAGGCCTGTGATGAAGCGGTGCACATTGGCGGTCACGCCCCGCAAGACAGTTATTTGCAATGGCAACGCATCTTGCAAGCCGCCTTGCAAACAGGCGCGCAAGCGATCCATCCAGGCTATGGCTTTTTGAGTGAAAACGCCGACTTTGCCAACGCCTGTCAGCAAGCGGGTGTGGTGTTCATCGGCCCATCTTCGGCGTCGATACAAGCCATGGGCTTGAAAGCCGCGTCCAAGCAACTCATGGAAAAAGCCGGCGTGCCGCTGGTACCGGGTTACCACGGCGCGGACCAAACCCCCGACTTGCTGGCGCAACAAGCGCAGACCATTGGTTTTCCAGTGCTGATCAAAGCCAGTGCGGGTGGCGGCGGCAAGGGCATGCGCATCGTCACCCAAGCCGCTGACTTTGCAGAGGCTTTGGCCTCTTGCCAGCGCGAGGCACGCAACAGCTTTGGGGATGACGCGGTGCTGATTGAAAAATACGTCCAGCGACCGCGCCACATTGAAATCCAAGTGTTTGGTGACAGCCATGGGCAGACCATCCATTTGCACGAGCGCGATTGTTCGGTACAGCGACGTCATCAGAAAGTGTTGGAAGAGTCGCCTGCGCCAGGTCTGAGCGACGAATTGCGTGCACGCATGGGCGCGGCAGCGGTGGCGGCTGCGCAGGCGGTCCAGTATGTGGGCGCTGGCACGGTGGAGTTCATCGTCGAACAATCCGAGCACGGCATGGATTTTTTCTTCATGGAAATGAACACCCGCTTGCAGGTCGAGCATCCGGTGACCGAAGCGGTGACCGGCTTGGACCTGGTGGAGTGGCAGCTGCGCATCGCCGCAGGCGAGCCGCTGCCCTTGACGCAAGCACAGGTTCAGGTGCATGGGCATGCCATTGAAGCCCGCATTTGCGCCGAAACACCGGACAACGATTTCTTGCCTGCCACGGGCCATTTGCATGTGTTGCGCGCACCCCAGGCCAGCCGATTTGCCCCAGGCACGGTGCGCTTGGACAGTGGTGTGCGCCAAGGTGACGAGATCAGCCCGCATTACGACTCGATGATCGCCAAGCTGATCGTGCACGGCGACAACCGGGCGCAAGCGCTGGCGCGTTTGGACCAAGCACTGTCCGAATTGCAAATCGTTGGGGTCGCCAACAACGTCGCGTTTTTGCGGCAGGTGGTGCGCAGCCCTTCGTTCTCGACGGCCCAGTTGGACACCGCCCTGATCGAGCGTGACAAAGCCGTGTTGTTCAAACAGCAACCCTTGTCCGTGCATTGGGCGGTGGCGTCTGCTGTGGCCCAGC
>JACCEC011120347.1_pt1 | contig 18230 bp, 11 predicted proteins | sample 7450121 | NCBI WGS metagenome assembly JACCEC01 (sample SAMN15323455, study PRJNA562643) | freshwater metagenome | isolation source: river surface water | place: USA:Blue River Watershed | collected 2017-08-18 | reverse complement strand
TCCGAGGTTCCGCTGGAAGAAATCACCATTTTGCAGGAGGAAGCCAAAATCGTCAACGGGGTGTTGTCCATTGAGCCGGTGCCTGTCTTACTCCAACTTCTCAGCTACGCCGTCGGCTGCCTGTTTGGTCGCTACAGCTTGGATAAAGAAGGGCTAATTCTGGCCAACCAAGGCGAAACCCTGCAAGATTATTTCCTAAATGTATTTGGTAACTCTACTCCCCCATTGGGGCAGTCCGATGGGTCGGTTGGGGGGCTTTTCCTGCCCGATGAAGACAACATCATCCCCGTACTGGAAGGCGAGTGGTTCAACGACGACATCGTGGGGCGATTCAGGGCGTTTCTGAAAGCGGCTTTCGGCGAGGAACATTTCGACCAAAACCTCCGCTTCATCGAAGACACCCTCGGCAAAGACATCCGCAAGTACTTTGTCAAAGACTTTTACAACGACCACATCAAGCGCTACAAAAAGCGGCCTATCTACTGGATGTTCAGCAGTCCCAAGGGGCATTTCAAAGCCCTCATGTACCTGCACCGCTACCAACCCGACCTGTGCAGCAAACTGCTCAATGATTACCTCCAAGCCTTCATCAGCAAGCTCGAAGCCGCCAAGCACACCCAAACGATGCTGAGCGTACGGGAGGATATTTCGGCCCGCGAAAAAATAGCGGCCAACAAAGAAATAGACAAACTGGAGCTCATGCTCAAAGACTGCCGCGACTACGAGCGCACGCTTTTCTTAATTGCTACCCAAAAAATAAGCATGGACTTAGACGACGGCGTCAAGGTCAATTATCAGAAGTTTAAGGATGTATTGGTGCCCATCAAAGGCTTGGAAAAAGAGGAGGATTAATATATGAAAACAGTTAATTTTTTTGATGCTTTAAATCAAGGAGATGCTTCTCTAAAAGAAGCTCATTTAACTTCTTTGTTTTATTATCTATTGAAAGAAACCTATACGTTGGATCCCCAAAATTCCTTAATAAGTTTTTTTCTTAGTCAATATTTAGGACTTTCAGATGAGTATATCTCCCAGTTTGATGTAGAAATTGATTTAAAAGTTGAGCAAATCCTTCAATTTGAGGGCAAGAGAAGAGATTGTGATATTACTATCTATTTGAAATATCCTGATCATAGCTACGTCGTCAATATTGAGAATAAGATAAATACCACTGCCTACAAGCCGAAGCAGATAAGCGAACAAGAGGAACTGTTAAAAAGGATGTATCCAGATGCTGTCATAAAAAACATTCTGATATTGCCCTATAAAATAGAGGCAGCCAATGTTAAGAATCATAATGTAAGAATCATTTATTGGTTCAACGATGAATGCTCATTAGTCAATGTTATTTCCTCATATTTAGAAAATTCGCCTACTCTTCCGATATCGCTATCTTTCATAGATTTTTTCAAAGCATTTGGCGATAATTTGGAACAAACACTTATGGCAGATGAAAACTCAACAAGGGGTGCTAAAAATAAATATGCTAAATCAATGTATGAATATTTAAGTAGCATCGCTCAGGGATGGGAAAGTTATTTTACAGCTCCTGATGATGTCAAAGTAAAAGATTTACTGAATGTATTTGAAGGGGTTGTAAAGAAGGACATTGAGGCTGTTCATCCTGTATCGGAAGCAAACGCAATGATGGATAAATTTAAAAGAGGAGCATTGGAAGCACAGCCGAAAATTATGACGATAAATGAGAAAAACCGAATACACTTTAATATCACTGATGCCACGGCAAAAAGACTCTTTTATTATCCCGATTATCCCAATGGTGACTATGACAAAAAGTGGAAAGAAGTCAGAATCAAGCCCTTAAAAAACATGACTGAATCAAAAGATTATTTGGTTATTTGGAAGGAAAGAAAAACGGGCGAAACTAAAAAAGGAGTTTATAAAAAGGGCATTTAAGCAGGTTTTAATCACCTGAAAAGCATACATCTATATCCAAAAAAATGATTCAAAAAATCTATTCTGAAATCTTAATAAGTTATTGTCACCCATTGAAAGGGTTGGAGAAAGAAGAAGACGCATGATAACCGCCGAAGACATACAACTGCTCGTTGGCAACGGAGAAGGCTACCATGCCGAGTTCAAAGTGAGTATTCCTTCCAAAATCAGGGAGCTCACCGAAGAAATATGCGCCTTTGCCAATGCCGCAGGCGGTGTATTATTGTTAGGAGTAGATGACCATAACCAAATCAAAGGCGTACACATTGATAACGCCAAACGCTCCGCCATTCAAAACAGTATCGGCGACATCAGCCCGTCATTGCATTGTACTCTTTCCGTGGTTGAGGTAGAAGGAAAAACCATTGGCGTAATTGAAGTACCTTCCGGGCCTAAAAAACCCTACGTACTTTCGGGAGCTATTTATGTTCGTATGGGTCCCAATAGCCAGAAATTAACCACAGCCGAAGAAATGCGGGATTTCTTTCAGCAGGCTGACCGTATTTATTTTGATACCATCCCCCATCCTGCCTTTGATTTGTATTCGGCACTGGATGAAGACAACTTCCAAGAGTTTCGCACCGAAGCCCGTTTACGTTCTTCCATCCCTACCCCGCAGATTCTCCACAACCTGCAACTGTTTGACGACAACGAGGCGATAAAAGGAGGCGGAATTTTGTTTTTTGCCAAAGCACCCGAAGAGCGTTTTTTTCAAGCAGTAGTCCGTTGTGTATTATTCAAGGGCATCACCAAGGTGCATATCATTGACGATAAGACCTTCGGCGGGCCGCTCTATCGACAATATCAACAGGCAATGGCGTGGTTGGAGAGCAAACTTCAGGTAGCCTACCTGATTGAAGGCACCGGGCCACGCAAAGAGATTTGGGAAATTCCGCTTACTGTATTTAAAGAAGCCATCATCAATGCCCTCTCGCACCGTGATTATTACGAGCAGGGAGCCGTTATCACCATTGAAATGTTTGACGACCGCGTGGAAGTATCTAATCCCGGCGGATTATTGTGGGGTCTTGTAAAAGACTTTGGCCACCGCAGCATGTCTCGAAATCCGCTTGTGTTTGGGTTATTTACCCGTATGCACTTAGTAGAGCGTATTGCCTCTGGAATACCCCGTATGCGCGAGGCCATGCGCGAAGCTCATTTACCCGAACCCACTTTCCAAACGGAAGGCATGTTTACGGTCACCTTCAAGCGCCCCGTACAAAAGTTAGAGGGCACTGTGGAAGAAAGTTCACTGAAAAGTTCACTGAAAAGTTCACTGAAAATAGTAGAATTGATGAAACAACAGCCTACAGTGACTACCGCCGAAATTGCTACGGCCATAGGCATCAGTGAAAGAGGGGTAAAAAAGCAAGTAGCCCAACTGAAAGAACAAAGGAAGATAAAAAGAATTGGTCCCGACAAAGGCGGTTACTGGGAAGTAATCCACGAACAAGAAGACAACTAAACCATGCCCGATATAATCACTATCAACGACAAAGTACAGGCCGCCTTGGAAAAACTCTTCCAACAGCATCGGCTGGTATTTTGGTACGATGACCACGCCGAAATGACCGACCTCTTTGAAAGCCTCCAACTGCCGGAGGTAGAGAAAGTCATCATTGCCAACAACGAGTTTGCGCTAAAATACCGCGTACTGATAGAGCAGCCCCATCAACGTTTTTTGCTATATCAACCCAAAGAAAAGCCCGCCGACTACGAAAACTGGTTGCTTGATTTGCTGCTGTCGCACTACGAATTTCGTACCGAGCCCGCTTCACTGTACCTTCAGGAGCTCGAATTGCCGCAGGAATTTAAAACGTTGATTCAGGAACACGAAGGATTTTTTACTCTCCAAAAGCGCATCAGCGACTTAAAAGCCCTCCTCGAACCCGACGATCGCGAGAGTTTGATTCGCCTCAAAATGCTGTCGGTGGTTTGTGCCACCGAACCCGAATGGGAAAAAATACTCTACGCCCTGTTTGCCGAAGCCGCCAAAGCCAAAGAAACGTACTACAAAGCCATTGAAAACTTTGGACTGAGCCGTTTTTTATGGGAAACCGTCGAAAAAAAATACGGGTACAAATCCCCCAAACCCAGCATTAAAGATGTGCTGCTGCAACTCATACAGGACAATTTTGAGCGCAATACGCCCATCGGCAAACCCATGCTGAACAAGGAAGCCTATCTTTTTGTCAATCGTTGGAAAGAAAACAGCAAAGCCCGGCAGGTATTTTATGATTGGAGCCTGATGTTGGAAAGAGACCTCAGCATAGACGCTTTTGTACAAAACCAGCCCATTGAGCACTTGCTGGAAGCCGATACCTATTCGGTTATCGACAAAAAAATCATCATTGCCCTTCGCGATCGTATTCTTCACCATACTTTACCCACGCATACCCTACAGGAATGGATTGACAGAAGAAGAGTCAAATTCTTTTTCGGCGATTATTCCCATCTCTACGATGCGCTCAGTTTTGCCGCCGCGTTTCTGGATGAAATTAGAAAAATGAACCTGACCATGCAAAGCCCCGAAGAAGGATTTGCTAAGTACGAGAAACAGTGGTATAAAATTGATTATCTCTACCGTAAGTACATTTTTGAAAGTGAGAAGGCTGAACACCAAGGTATTCTTAAGGAACTCAGCGACCGGATTGAAAAGGCTTATGGCAACTCGTTTTTGCTCAAACTGGGCGATAACTGGCAAGCTGCCCTTGAAGGAATGTCGCGCTGGAGTTTAGAACGAATCAAGAGTCAAAAGCAATTCTACCCACAATGGGTGGCGCCCTATATCAAGAAAGACAATCGGGTATTCGTGATTATTTCCGATGCCTTGCGTTACGAATCTGCCGCCGAACTAAGAGACTTAATCGTACAAGAAGACCGCTATACAGCCACGCTCAATGCCGTTTTGGGCTCGTTGCCTTCTTATACACAGCTGGGCATGGCTTCGTTATTACCCCATACGCATCTTACCTTTGAAGACCAGTCAGAAATTGTTTTTGCCGACGGTGTCAGTACAAAAGGTACGCCCAACCGAACCAAAGTCCTGCAAAAGAGCTATGCAGGCAGCATCGCCATCGCCGCCGAAGAGTTTCTGAAAATGAAAGCAAGCACCGAAGGGCGGGAGTTTATTAAGCCTTACCATGTGTTATACATTTACAGCAATCAAATTGATAATATGGGTGATGATACGAAGTCGGAAAACAAAGTATTTGAAGCCACAAAAGCCGAGTTTGACTATCTGCTGAGAATCATCAAACACATCAGCAACATGAACGGCTCCAACGTGATTGTTACCGCCGATCATGGGTATCTGTATCAACACAATCGCCTGGATGCGACCGACTTCACGGATTTTACGCCCATCGGCCACGTTTATAAAAGTAGTCGACGGTTTGTATTGGGTAAAAATCTGGTACCCAATGATTCCGTTCAAAAATGGACCGGTGAAGCGTTGGGGTTCGGCGATCAAACGGAAGTTTTGATTCCCAAATCCATCAATCGCCTGCGCATACAGGGCGCAGGAAGCAGATTTGTACATGGAGGGTCAAGTTTGCAGGAAATTGTGGTACCAGTACTGGAAATCAACAAAGCACGTAAAAGTGATATTGAACAGGTAGATATTGACATTATAAGTGGTTCTTCTAACATTACGAGTAATACATTTATCGTAAGTTTTTACCAAAAGCAACCGGTTACAAGTAAAACACAGCTACGACAAATAAAGGCAGGGTTTTATACAGAAACAGGCCAAGTTATTTCGGATTTGATTACTTTGCTGTTCAACAGCCTAGAAACGGACGCTGCTGCCCGGGAAAAAAGGCAAAGTTTCTTATTTACAGCGGCGGCATCCAAGTACAACGGGCAGGACGTATACCTCAAATTGGAAGAACAGATAGATGGTACTAATCAATTTAGAACTTATAAAAGCATTACCTATCGAATGCTTATTGCCTTCAGCAGCGAGTTTGACGAATTTTAATCGACGGCTATGGATCTTTTAGACAGTAAACTCAATCAATCCTTTGCGGGTAAAGTTGTTCGCAAAGACCTCACCAAACAAATCAAGGAAGGCGCAAACGTTCCGGTGTACGTATTGGAATACTTATTGGGAATGTACTGCGCCACCGACGATGAGGCCACAATCAAAGAGGGAATTCAAAAAGTAAAGCAGATATTGTCCGAAAACTACGTCCGTCCCGACGAATCGGAAAAAGTAAAAGCCAAAATAAAAGAGAAAGGTCGATTTAAAATCATTGATAAAGTCTCGGTAAAGCTCAACGAAAAAGCAGACCGCTATGAAGGGCTGTTGTCCAATATCAATCTCCGCAACGTCATCATTGACGATACCTATATCCGCAAATACGAAAAACTGCTGTCAGGAGGCATTTGGTGTATCCTTACGCTGGAATATTGGTTTGATGAAAACTCGAAGGATTCTCCCTTCAAAATGGTGGAGCTCAAACCCATCCAAATGCCCGAAACCGACATTTCAGATTTCATTTACCATCGTAAGGATTTTACACTTGACCAGTGGATAGACGTCATTTGCCGTAGCGTAGGCATGGAACCCGTCAATCTGGACGAAAACGCCAAGTGGCATTTAGTGGCCCGGATGATTCCCTTTGTCGAAAAAAACTTCAATATCTGCGAATTAGGTCCCCGAGGAACGGGCAAATCGTACGTTTACGACGAAATATCACCTTACTCCATTCTCATCTCTGGCGGACAATCAACAGTTGCCAATCTATTTTATAACATGAGCACCCGCACTGTGGGTTTGGTGGGTATGTGGGATGTAGTAGCCTTTGATGAAGTAGCGGGCATCAACATGAAAGACAAAGACGGTATCCAAATCATGAAAGGATTCATGGCTAACGGTTCGTTCAGTCGGGGCAAAGAAAGCATCAATGCCGATGCGTCGATGGTATTTGTCGGAAACATCAACGGTTCCGTTGAAAACCTGGTAAAAACGAGTCATTTGCTGGCACCTTTTCCCGCTGACATGATTGATACGGCCTTTTTTGACCGCTTCCATCACTATTTACCGGGATGGGAAATTCCTAAAATGCGCCCAGAGTTTTTTACCAATGCCTACGGATTCATTTCTGATTATTACGCCGAATGTTTACGAGAGCTGCGTAAGTATAATTTTTCCGATGCCATCAGCCACTACTTCCGATTGGGAAAAGACCTCAACCAACGGGATTCCATTGCGGTCAAACGTACCGTAAGCGGTTTGATAAAGCTTTTGTTTCCTGACGGGAAATACACCAAAGAAGACCTCCGTAAATGCCTGGAATATGCGATGGTAGGCAGAAGACGCGTCAAAGAACAATTGAAGAAAATTGGGGGAATGGAGTTCTATGATGTGCATTTCAGCTACGTAGATTTGGAGCAGAATGAAGAATATTTTGTGAGTGTGCCAGAAAGTGGCGGCAAATCGCTTATCCCGGAAGGAGATTTACCCGCAGGAACCGTTTATACCATTGGCAAAAATGCTGCTTCGGGTCATAAAGGTCTCTTTCGATTGGACATACAGCGAATGTCCGGAAACGGAAAAATCAGTGATACGGGATTTGGGGGTGGCACTGCCATCAAAGAAGAGCTAAAAGAAGCCGTCAACTACTTACGTTCTAATCTCAACAGAATTACCCAAACGGCTAAATTTAACGATTTCGAGTTTCACCTGAAAGCGACCGACCTCAACGGTATTGGAAACACCAAAGGACTGGAATTAGCAATTTTTCTGTCTATTGTCTCCGCCATTGTAGAAAGACCTCTATTGCCACAATTGGTGATTTTAGGCTCAATGAGTATTGGTGGGGCGATAATCGGCTCGGATAATTTGTCGGAATACATGCAAGTTTCCGCCGATAGTGGAGCAAAAAAAGTGCTGATTCCTGCAGTCGATGTGATACAACTAAGTAAAGTCCCTACGGACTTGATATCGAAATTTAGCTTAATAATTTACTCTGACCCTATTGATGCAGCATTTAAAGCAATGGGGTAATGAATTTCATAGCTTACGGTGGCAAGTTATTGAAGAATTTTTAAATGGCCTCTGACTATTTTATTTCTTTACAAAACACTAGCTATTTTTTTTACATCCAATGGCTTTTCTACAAAACCATCGGCGCCTAAAGCCAACGCTTGTTCGCGCAGAGCACTCATTGCCGTCATCATTACTAGTCTAGCCCGAGGCATTTGTCGCCTCACTTGTTCTATATAATCAATGCCCGTTCCGTCAGGGAGGTTATTATCCAAAAAAATCAACTGAGGCTGTTCCGTCGTCAACTTGGCAAGCCCATCCGCAAGGCTATGTGCCCGCATAGAAACAATGCCATATTTTTTGAGAAGCATTCCTAATAATAGACATGTATCAAGCTCATCGTCGATTATCAATGCCCTCTCATAGACCTTTTCGAAACTCACCTTGTTCATTGCATTCAATCATTAATTACAAAGGCCTATTTTTGCTTAGTGAGTTTGCTCACGGTACTAAATAAATACTGTATAAGCACTATACGTAAAAACCCATAAAAAACCGTGCCAGTAGTGCGTCAAAACACCTACACCAATTCGGTACAATTTGAGCATTTTTCTACTCGATAAATTGTAGAAAAATTTTCCCAAAATGGGTAAAAATTGAGTCAAAAACCACACCTTGACCTTCTGCGCTCTTGTTTTTACACGTCACTTTAACCAAATACGCCAAAAATTAGTACCTTTTAGAATCAATCGCCTCCTAGTACCCTATTTTCCCTAAAAAAGTGCTAAAAATAGATACCTCAGGCACATTTTTTTGGTACGTCATTTCAGAACAAATTTCAGACCACACCATGGCCGCACCTGCTTTTAACCTGTTACAATCTCAAAAACAAAAACTCAAAATTTCGCCCACCCAAATTCAGTTGTTAAACTTTTTACAACTGAATTTAATGGAACTTGAGCAATACATCAAAAACGAACTTGAAGAGAACCCTCTCCTAGAAGAGCATCACCCTGAGGAGCAAGACGAAGATGTCAAGGACGTTGAGTTCGCTTCTACCCCACCAACCCCCGACCCTGTTCAAGACTATATGGACTGGGACGAATTTAATAACGACGATCTTCCTGACTATCGAACCCGCATCAATGATGTGTCCTCCGATAGCGACAGCATTTATGCTGCTGTCATTGCAGAAGCAAGCGACTGGCGAAGCGATTTGAAACAACAATTCCATTTACTCCCTTTTTCTGAACGTCAGCTTCAATTCTCTGATTTTATAATCGATTCTCTGACCGACCAAGGTTATTTATGTTCGTCAGTAAGTGTCTTAACCAAAGATGTTTCGTTGATAATGGGGCGATTCGTAGAAGAAGACGAAATTAGATTTGTGGTTGATTGCCTGCGCCAAACGGCTCCCATAGGGTTGGGCGCAAAAGATTTAAAAGATTGCCTTTTGATGCAGCTAGCCCCCAAGAAAGGAAATACGGCGGGTGTGGCCTCGTGGTTGGTAGATGACCTCTTTGAAGAAGTAGTAACCCGCAACTACGATAAAATCATGCGCATGAGTGGGCTTACCCAACGAGAGTTAAAAGAAGCCATGGCACTTATAAGTACACTCCAGCCCTATCCTATCCGAAACGGCGGTGCCACTACCTCTAGCCCTCTCAAAGAAACAATTGTGCCCGAGTACATCATCACAGTCGAAAATGAGGCCATTGAAGTAGCACTCAACTCCCGCAGGCTCCCAGTTCTAAAAATCAACAAAAAATACACCCAAAGAGTAGGTAGTTCGCGTTTAGTATCTCAGTATGTTAGTTCAAAAATAGCATCTGCCAAGTGGCTAATTGAAGCCATTATACAACGCCAAACAACTATGCTCAAAACCATGCGCGCCATTGTCAATTTGCAACAAACGTATTTCCAATCAGGAGATATTAGTCACTTAAGACCAATGATATTGCGAGATATTGCCGAACGCATCAAAATGGATGTATCCACCATCTCTCGAACTATCAGTGGTAAATATGCCCAAACTCCATTTGGAATTATTCATTTAAAAGACTTATTTACCGAGGGCGTAAAAACCAAAACGGGCGAGGAAGTCTCCAACCGCCAAATACAATCGACCTTGGTAGAAATTGTTTCACAAGAAGATAAACACCAACCATTCAACGACACCCAATTGACTGACATTTTAGCCCACAAAGGGTATCCACTCGCCCGCAGAACCGTTGCTAAATACCGAGATTTGCTTGGAATCCCGTCGGCAACGATGCGCCGAGTACTATAAAAACACATCAATCAACAAACCATACCTTGTGCGTTTGCCCCTAAATTTTGGTATTTTATGGCACAAAAAATCTTAGTCATCGACGACGACACCGACATTTGCCTTCTCTTACGCCGATTTTTAACAAAAAACGGGTTTGAGGTAGCAATTGCCCACAACGGTGTAACGGGCTTGGCTACCCTCGACGACTTCCGCCCTGACCTTGTTTTGACCGACTTCAAACTTGGGGATATGGATGGCGTTACGATTCTTACCCAAATCAAAGAGAAATTTTCGTACGTACCTGTGCTTATCATAACGGGCTATTCTGACATCAAGGTGGCCATCAACGTCATCAAGCAAGGGGCTTATGACTACATTACCAAGCCGCTTTTTCCGGACGAAATTCTATTAACCATCAGAAAAGCACTGAGCCAGCCAGCGCCCCATATCGTTCCTACTGCGGCTACCACTACAGAAGAAGAAACCCACCACCACAGCGCCCCTTCACACAAAAGGCACTATGCCCCTGTTTATATTTTGGGAAATGGCCCGGAATCTCAGTATTTGTACAAACAGGTTGATTTGGTAGCTCCTACTAATTATAGTGTCTTGATTTACGGAGAAAGTGGCTCGGGAAAAGAAGCCGTCGCTCTCGAAATCCACCGTCGAAGTAAGCGAGCCAACGGCCCTTTTGTAGCAATGGACTGCGGGGCTATCTCGCGAGACCTTGCAGCGAGTGAGTTATTTGGGCACGAAAAAGGGTCGTTTACGGGTGCTATCACGCAAAAAATCGGCCATTTTGAAATGGCCAATGGAGGAACCCTCTTCTTGGACGAAATCGGAAACTTACCCTACGATGTGCAAGTTTCTTTGCTGAGAGTGGTGCAAGAACGTAAGGTACGACGCATCGGCGGGAACCGCGAAATTAAGGTAGATGTGCGCATCATTGTGGCCTCCAACGAACGACTCATCGAAACCATTCGTAAGGGCAAGTTTCGAGAAGATTTATACTATCGTTTCAACGAGTTTAGTATCGACGTTCCTCCACTCCGCAACCGTAAACAAGACCTCATCACTTTTGCACAGTTTTTTTTGGATCGAACCAACGAGGAGCTGGGAAAAAATGTACGTGGTTTTTCCCAGGAAGTTATTCAGGCTTTTGAAGAATATCCTTGGCCGGGCAACCTTCGAGAAATGCGCAACGTCATTAAGCGTTCGACGCTCTTGAGCGAGGGGAATATTATCGAAGCCCGCACTTTGCCGTTTGAGTTATTAAATTACAACCGACTACTTTTCTTAGAGCCCGCTTCCCCTGTAGTTCCCAACAACTTACCGCAGGCACAAGCAACAGAACTACCTACCCATGTCGCTCCTGTAGCTGCACCTTCCAAAATCGCGTTCAATAAAACTGATTTGAAAGCCGCAGCCCTTGAGGCAGAATACGAGATGATTTTAAATGTTTTAAAACAAGTAAATTTCAACAAAAGTAAAGCCGCCGCCACCCTCGGAATCGACCGAAAGACCCTTTACAATAAAATGAAAAACCTCAACTTAAACCGTTAGACTTTTTAGCTGTTTTTAAGTACAAAACCACATGGCTGCCGCTTACAATAACTCCTTAAAGACGTTCGAGCTCGACTTAATTGGAAGTCAGGTCGAACAACTTTGCCGTATTTTACCAGATCTCATTTATGTATTAGACCTCAAAGCTAGGAAACTGGCTTTTGTTAGCGACCGCCTCACCGAAATGCTCGGCTATACCCTCGACGACATTCATGAAATGGGTGACACCTTTGACCCAATCATGGTAGTGGAAGACCGAACACCATTTGCCCTCAACATCTCAGAGCGATTCAATAACCTACAAATTGGTGAAAAAGTGGAATTTATGATGTCCTTTCGTCATAAAAATGGCCAAATTCTCACGCTTCGTAACCGAGGAACGGTTCTAAAAAAAGACGTAGAAGGACGCAATCATTTTTTGATTCTTACGGCTGAAGATGTCACTGAAAGCCAGCAAAAAGCTAACTCAATCTACAAAAAACAACAACACATCGAGGCCACCGAAAATGCGCTTCGTTTCGGCTCATGGGGCATCAATAATTATCCAAAAAACAACAAAGTCTATTGGAGCAACGGTGTATTTCAGATTACGGGGCTATCTGCTCAAGATTACCCCGACGGTCTGATTTCCATCCAAACCTATTCTAGCCTTATTCCCGAAGAAGATCAAGCAAGAGTACAAGAGCAAATTGCAGAACACCTAGCGGCTCAGGATTCGTATTTCGAAATTGAGCACCGTATTATCAACGCGCACGGGATACCAAAACAAGTAATGCTCCGTACCCACGCACTATTTGAGGGGAGCAGTTTATCGCTTATCGGAACAGTTTCCGACATTACTCTCACCAAACAATACGAAGACGAACTCGCCAAACAAATATCAGCACTCGAGCGCCAACACGCCCAGATGGAAGAAGCCGAATCAATCTTTAAGTTTGGTAGCTGGGAGTGGCGGCTGGAGCAACAGAGTTTCCATTGGACCGAAGGAATGTTTCATCTTCTTGGTTTAGATTCCCGCAACTTCCCCGGCAATATCGTCCCCGAAGGTTTTTATAATCAATTTGGCTACCTCGATGATGCCCAAGCCATTCAACATTTTGCCGATGAACTGCTGGTCACTCAAAACCACATCAATGAGTTAAACCATCGGCTAATTGATACAAATGGCGTTCTAAAGCACATATCCATTCGCGCCAAAAGTTATTTTGACGACCAAGGAAACGTTTGCAAAATCGTAGGAGTATGTATTGACGTTACGCAATTGGAAATTTATAAACGCGAACTCGAACGTCAACTCGAAGCTGTCAATAAAAGCAACCACGAGTTGGAACAATTTGCCTACGTTGCCTCTCACGATTTACAAGAGCCTTTACGGAAAATTATTGCATTTGGAGAACGTCTTGAAAGGAAATACCAAGAAAGGTTAGGAGAAAATGGGCAGTTTTTATTGGGACGAATGACCAACGCCGCCCAACGAATGAACCACCTCATCGATGGTTTATTGACTTACTCGCGGGCATCTCGCCAAATGGAAGCCCCTAAAGAAGTTTCGTTACAAGAGGTAGTTAAACAGGTGTTGGATGACCTTGAGTTGAAAGTGCAAGAAAAGCAAGCTACTATCACCTTGGCGACATTACCAACCGTAGAAGCTCAGCCCGTACAAATGCAACAACTATTTCAAAACCTGATTGATAACGCCCTAAAATTTAGCAAAAAAGACGTTCCCCCTCTAATACAAATTTCTGCCGAAGCCATTCCGAGCCAAGAAACCAAAAACAACTTATTGCTCAATCCAAAACTTCAGTACTATAAATTTTCAATCAAAGACAACGGCATTGGCTTCGACCCTGAATACAGTCAGCGCATTTTTGGTATTTTTCAGCGCTTACATGGTCGCTCCGAATACGAAGGAACGGGCCTTGGGTTGGCCATTTGTCAAAAAATTGTAGAGACAAACCAAGGCTACATCGAAGCCATTAGCGAAGAGAACCAAGGAGCCGAATTTGTATTTTTCTTACCCGTAAATTGATTTTTTCGAACAAGCAACTCATTATCAACTAACTTTAAGATGATTTTTCAAACACTAAAACTCTTGATTGTTGACGACGACGAAGATGATTTTTTCTTAACTTCTGATTATCTCAAAGAGATTCCCAACAAAACGTTTGATATCACTTGGGCTAATTCGTTTAATGAAGGCATCAAAAAACTGAAGGAAGACAATTTTGACTTGTGTTTCTTTGACTTTTTGTTAGGAGCTAAAACGGGCATCGACCTCCTCAAAATGGCCTTGGAACGGGGCGTAAGTTGTCCCATTGTACTACTAACTGGAAAAGACGACCAACACATCGACTTGGAAGCAATGAGACTTGGGGCAATGGATTACCTTGTTAAAAGTGAGTTAGATTCCGAAAAACTAAACCGCTGCATTCGTTATTCGCTCGAACGCGCCGAAAGTATACGTCGTTTGAGAGAAAGCGAAACCCGCCTCCGAAGCATCTTCGAACACATGAAAGATGCCGTATTGCTGAAACGTTCCAACGACTTCATTTTTTATTACAATACCGCAGCACTCACTCTTTTAGGATATAACGAAAACGACATTAAACAACTCCATTTTCGGAGGCTTTTTGTCGAGAGTACCGATTATGAACGCTATCTTCAAGCATTGGAGCATCGCAGCGAATCGATTGACCATTTTGATGCCCTTGTACTTCGAAAAAACAACGAACGCACCCCCTGCTCACTCCACATGAGCAAGCATACCGACAGCGAAGGCAAACCCTATACCATGATTGTACTTCAGGATATTACTTCACGAAAACGGCTCGAACGTGAGCGTTTGCTGTCCGAAAAAGCCGCTTCTACTGCACGCCTTGTTCGTACCTTGGCCCACGAAGTCAGAAACCCACTTACCAATATTCACTTATCACTCGACCAGCTTGAACCCGATTTGGTAGACGAAGAACTTCGGCTATTTACGGACATCATTCGGCGCAATAGCCATCGTATCAACGGATTAATCACCGAACTACTTAACTCTTTTAAAGCGCAAGAAACGGTACTCAAACAGGTTTCTATTCATAAAATTTTGGAATCAACGTTAGCAGAAGCCATCGACCGCATTAATTTGAAGAAAATCACGCTAATCAAAGCGTTTGGAAGTGAGCGCTTTTTGGAATTAGATGAATCAAAAATAAAAATTGCGTTGCTCAACTTGGTTATTAATGCCATCGAAGCCATGCCCTCCGAAACGGGTGTCTTGACCATTACGACCGACGTGACCGACGAAAAGTGTTTTGTTCAAGTGAAGGACAACGGCCCAGGTATTAGTCCCGAAAACCTAAACCGCCTATTTGAACCCTATTTTACGTCCAAAACCAACGGCCTAGGATTAGGATTAGCTGCAACACTTACTATTTTGCACTCACACCACGCAACTGTTGAAGTAGAATCTGAATTAAAAAAGGGTACTACTTTTACCGTGCTCTTTCCTCTTACGAAACAAGCACCTCATCTTGCGGAACCAATCGCTTGATAATTGTTTTTCGAAACAACACTCGGATTAATTCTATAACTAGTGCAAACGCTACGAGCAGCATTGAAAATACCGTTGCCCATACCAAAATGCGATGGTACACTGCTGAATTATATCGAGCAATAAGAATGCCCGTAAACGCCCACAAAACCGAAAGCGCCATGTAGCCATTTCGCAAAATGTTGAGCGCAACCCCTGTTATAATGGCCCCTACTACTACCATCGTGCTCGCCCACGAAACTTCGGCACCATTCCAGCCCATGCTCACAAAAAAAGCCGTAAGATTGGCAATCGTAGCAATACAAATCCACCCTAAATAAACCCCAAAAGGCGCTTTTAATGATACTCGACTCCCCAGCGACAAAACGGGGGTTAGTACATCAATTTTACGGTTAATTTGAATCAGCTGTGCCAACAATAACAGCATCACAACAACCGAGAAACCAACGTACTCAAAATGCCATAAACAAATCCAAAAAGCATTCAAGACACAACTTGCCATAAACCCAACGCCTATTTTCTTTACTGTCTCGGCCGTTGCTTCATCGGTATTTTTCTGAAAAAGTGATTTGCTTTGCTTAATACAAAACCAAAAAATAAGCAAGTAGATAATCCCCCAAATAGAAAACGTAATGGGCGCAGGTACAAACAAATTAGGGTACTGGTCAGAAAGTTGTCCCGTCGTTTTGTGGTTCAATGGCAAGGTAACAGCAAGGTAATTGGCCGCTATCATCACAGCAAAGAAGGCCCAGTTAAGCAACTGTAGCATCTTTACCCCTGTGCTATTCATGCGTGTTTTCATCGTTTTGTATTTTTACAATACTAAACTACTTTTAGAATCCTCTTGTTTTCAAAAGCACCAACTTATGCTATATCAATTAGTGCCGCCATAGCCTTGTTAGTCATCGGTTAATTGTCCATCCGCCAGTTAAAAAAGCGAACAGGCAGGCAAGAAACATTCATAGCCAAGGGAAATCAAAGTAAATGAAAGGTATTTTCATGAAAATCTTTTTTCCTTTTAACAATACGACCAATTTAGGATTCGTTATTTGAACGAAACAGAAGAAAATCAAAAATTTGAGGTTTGGCAAAGTTATTGATAAATAACAAATCGACGGTTTTTTAGTTCTTTTAAGGCAATAGTCGTATTTTTGCCAAGTTAGTAAAAATACGTATTTACTATTATAAAGTAGTATTTGAAGATTACAAGGATAATAAATAACGATTAACTATTTAATCTAAATGGTCAAATTCAGTATGAAAGCGGCGATTTGGGTGCTCTCAGCCACGATGCTGTTCAGTGCTTGTAAGTCGAAACACCCTTCAAGCCTCAATCCAGGCAAGAAAAGTACAGCAACAAATGTGGATTTTGCTACTAAAAACGGCAAAACCAAAAAAGGGAAGAAAGGTGCTGCTCCAACTGCTGCCGAACCCGAAGGTTTTGCAGTGATGCCTTACAAATCGCAAGTGGTAGGCCCCAACCTTGTATTTGTGGAAGGTGGGCGTTTTACCATGGGGACGTTGGAAGAGGATGTAATGAACTCTCGTGATAACCGCGAGCGTACGGTCAGTGTGCAGTCTTTTTATATGGATGAGACCGAGATTACCAACCTCAACTACTTAGAATACCTTCATTATGTACAGCGTGACTCATCGGCTGAAGTAGTAGCTAGAGCACTGCCTGACACAACTGTTTGGTACGACCCTTTGTCGTTCAACGACTCTTACGTTACGTACTACTTCCGTCACCCTGGTTTCCGTATGTACCCGGTAGTGGGTGTTTCGTGGGTTCAAGCCAACGACTATTCGATTTGGCGTACCAACTTCGTAAATGCTAGTCTCGCCAAACAGGCAACAGGTAAACCGAAAAAAGCATCCTTAGGGAAGAAGAAAAAAGGACAGGCTATGGCCGAATCTGAAGCCTTGATGTCAAGTGCTCGCCCAACCGTAGAAAGTGGTTATGTATTGCCGAACTACCGACTTCCAACCGAAGCCGAATGGGAATACGCTGCGAAAGCAATGATCGGAACTCAATACGCCGACGAGAACCAGTCGAACCAACGTATTTACCCTTGGGATGGCTCATCGTTGCGTAACCCACGTGGTAAACACAAAGGAGAAATGATGGCCAACTTCAAGCGTGCCAAAGGTGACTATGCGGGTATTGCTGGTAGGTCAAATGACGGTGCCATTATCACGGAAGAGGTTTACAAATACCCTGCCAACGATTTCGGTTTGTACAACATGGCTGGAAACGTAAACGAATGGGTATATGACGTTTATCGTCCGTTGTCATCAATGGACTTCAAAGACTTAAACCCATTGCGTCGTGATGGTTACTTGGACGAAGAAAAACGCTATGACGTAAAAGGTTACAACTCGGTCATCAACGATAAGCTTCGCGTTTACAAAGGAGGTTCATGGAATGACGTAGCTTACTGGTTATCGCCTGGTACTCGCCGTTTCTTGTCACAAGATTCGTCAACTGCTATGATTGGCTTCCGTTGTGCCATGATTTCGACAGGTAGAAATAAATAGTAGTTAATTTTAGATTTTTACACAAAAAGAGGCGGCTGAAAAGTCGCCTCTTTTTGTGTAAAAAAATTGATTATCAAGTGTTTTTACTAAAATATAAAATCTATCTAAAAAATATTTTATAAAAAATAATTGGATTTAACAAATCACTACTAGACCTTTGCGACCAGCAACAATGGCCAGAGACTTTCCTCTGGCTATTTATAAGATCTGATTCTATATATATTCGATAGAATTAAAGTATTTTTAAATTAAATTCCAATTAAACGACTAATTCACCACGATTATGAAACACGTTTCAAAAGTATCTTTTTCTATAGGATTACTATTTATAGTAATTTCTACTTTTGCCCAAAACACCCCCATTATTAATG
>JACCEC012874783.1_pt1 | contig 18232 bp, 15 predicted proteins | sample 7450121 | NCBI WGS metagenome assembly JACCEC01 (sample SAMN15323455, study PRJNA562643) | freshwater metagenome | isolation source: river surface water | place: USA:Blue River Watershed | collected 2017-08-18 | reverse complement strand
GGTCAACGCCCGATATCACGAGCGTCGGTTGTTTACGCAGATGGATCGGACAGAGCGTGCTGGATTAAAACTGGACTCGGATATCGAGGTCCTTCAGGTGGAGCTCACGGCCTTGCGCAATCCAGGCCGTATCGATGCGGCCGCCCGGCGTGATCTAAAAATGATTCCATTGCGGCCGACCGAGCCCATGTATTACCGGCCGAACAGTGGCGCGGGAGGCATGCGTTGAATAGCCATAGCAGCACAATGCCCGGCCGTGTTCAATCCCGCGCGGCAGGCCGCTCGGCGGTGCCGGTGCTGACCTGGCGGGCAACGCAGGGCCGATCGCGCTTTGTATTGTTTTTGCTGATGGCGGGCTTTTGTATTGTCATCGTCCGAGCTTTTACGTTGCAGCTGGTCAACGCCGATCAGTGGCAGACCCGCGCAGAAAAACGCTTCGAGCGGCCGAGAGAAATCCCGGCCAACCGTGGTCGCGTGCTGGATCGCCATGGCGAGGTGATTGCCTCCAGTGTTCAGGAGGAGCAGCTCGGCATCGTGCCCACGCGTTTTGTCGCGAATCTCGCGCCGACAGGCGATAAGAAAGTTGATGCGCAGCGGGCCACTAAAAGGAAACTCGAAGACCAGAAGCTCGATGAGCTTGCTGCAATTTTAGAGATGAAGCCAGCTGAGGTGCGCGCAAAGATTTACGGCGCAAAAAAATTCTTTTGGCTTGCCCGCGGATTAAATCTTGAACAGGCGGATCGCATTCGCGCGCTTCGTCTCGAGGGTGTTGAGCTTGAAAATGATTTTCGTCGCTACTATCCCTATGGGGAGGCATTCGCGCATATCGTGGGATTTACCAACGCCCACGAGCAGGGAGCGGAGGGCCTCGAGGCCACCCATGATCAGGCGCTGCGTGGTACATCGGGCCAGCTGCGGGTTGTTATTGACCGACGCGGATCCGCAGTAGAGGGCAGAACGATCGCGGATGCGCTCCACGGAAAAGACCTGCAGCTGTCTTTGGATGCCAGCATTCAAAGCATGGTGTACTCGACGCTGAAGTCGGCTGTTGCGGAGCATCGCGCGAAAGCTGCCGCAGCAGTGGTGATCGATGCACAGACGGGCGAGGTCTTGGCCCTTGTCAATGAGCCCTCATTTGATCCAAATAACCGGACAAAGCTCAATCCCGATCGTGTTCGTAATCGGGCGGTTACCGATACATTCGAGCCGGGCTCAACAATGAAATCCTTTTCGATTGCAGCAGCATTGGAGCTTGGCCGGGTGGGTCCGAAAACTGAGATACAGACGGCTCCAGGCAAGATCACAATCGGCAATCGCACCATCGGTGATTCTCATCCTCATGGCACGCTGACCGTTGAGGAGGTGCTCGCAAAGTCCAGTAACGTCGGTACGGTTCGAATAACGCAGCGGCTGCAGGCCAAGGAGCTCTACGATCTCTATGTTGCCGCGGGCTTTGGCCGTGTGCCCGATGTTGGCTTAAATGGCGCAACAGCGGGACGACTGCGTCAGCCAGAGAAATGGGTTCCGATTGATCAGGCAACAATTTCGTACGGACATGGCGTATCGGTATCGCTGCTGCAGCTTGCGCGGGCTTACACCGTGTTCGCCCGCGATGGCGATCTAGTGCCAATCTCCTTTGTTCCGCAGCCTGGACCCGTCGCGGGTGTGCCAGTGATTTCGCCAGAGACCGCCCGCTCGGTTCGCAAGATGCTCGAGATGGCGACCACACAGGGCACCGCACCCAAGGCCCAGATTGCGGGCTTTCGGGTGGCTGGAAAAACCGGTACTGCGCATAAGCCTGAGCGTGGGGGCTATGCGAAAAATAAATACGTCGCCTCGTTTGTTGGATTTGCACCTGCCGATCAGCCACGATTTGTGATCGCGGTGATGGTCGATGAGCCCAGTGCAGGCAAGCATTATGGCGGCGAGGTTGCTGCACCAATTTTTTCTCAGATTGCCAACGATGCGCTGCGTCGAATGCAGATGTCGCCGAATCCAGCGTTGCGAATTCTTCCTGCAGTTGCCCTTATCGGCGAGGGAACGGAATGATGTCAGCGGGTTTTCTGCCCCATCCCATGGCCCTGCGCGATGCACTATCGGATCAGGCTGCCGAATGGCTGCGGCAGCGGCTTGGGCGGCAGGCTAATCTCTGCGCGGACAGCCGAAGGCTTCGGCCCGGTGATGGATTTTTAGCTAGAGGCAGCAAGCGGTTTTCTGCAGACCAACACATTGCCGCCGCAATCGCAGCGGGCGCAGCAGCGATATTGATTGACACAGGCGATGCAGCGGGGCTGCAGGATCGGCCGGGGCAGGTCCCGGTCCTCGGTGTGCCGCAGCTGTGTCATCGCATGGGTATGGTGGCCTCAGCGTTTTACGGTCGGCCGAGTATGACCATGCAGATCATTGCCGTGACGGGAACCAATGGTAAGTCAACAGTAACCGCAGCACTGGGCTATGCCCTTGCGGAGTGCGGCATTGCCTGTGCTGTTATCGGCACGCTGGGCGTTGGCGTGTTTCCTGCGCACTGCGACCCGTCATTTGAGCCGAACTGGGAATCACAGCTGACTGCTGGATTGACCACACCGGATGCGGTGGACTTACAGCGGCTGCTGGCCGATCTTCGCTCGCGACAGATTATGGTGGTCGCGCTCGAGGCCTCCTCATTCGGCCTGCAGCAGGGAAGGCTTCAGGGCTGCGCGATCAAAGCGGCTGCATTTACCAATCTGAGCCATGACCATCTTGATGTGCACGGCACGATGGAGCGTTATGCACAGGCCAAGGCCCTATTGTTTGCGTCCCCTTCACTGGGCACCATGATTGTGAATACAGATGATGCGTATGGGCACCTGATGTGGGGGGCGACGGAGCATCACATCGAGCGTATCGCGATCGGACAGCACTGGCCCGAGAATGCCCAGGGTGCAATGCGGTGCTCCGATCTGCAGCTGACCGACGAGGGCTGGCAGTTTAAGGTGATGTCGATGGGTGAGGCCGCTGATCTTGCAGGGCCAGTGACACTCCCCGTTTTTGGCCGCCACAACGTTGATAATGCGCTGGTCGTCGCGGGATGTATGGTGGCAATGGGCATTGATGCTGAGCGTATTCGTGCTTGCCTCGCCCGCTTTTATCTTCCTTGCGGCCGTCTCCAGATGATCAAGCGCAGCGATCGGCCCTGGGTCTGTATTGATTACGCCCATTCGCCTGATGCATTGGCCCGTGTGCTCGAGGCCTTGCGGCCCGTGGCCCAGGCCCGCCTGGGCCATCTGGTTTGTGTTTTTGGCTGTGGTGGCAATCGTGATGCAGAGAAGCGGCCCGCGATGGGCGCGATTGCAGCACAACTTGCGGACCGGGTGATGTTGACTTCTGATAATCCGCGCGATGAGCCAGCGCAGAGCATCATCGCAGCGATTCACTCAGGAGTTCCCGCCGCGCTGGCGGACAAGATTCAGATGCAGCCAGATCGCGGAGTGGCTATCGCATCAACAATTGCAACGGCTGGCATCCATGATGTTGTGCTGATCGCCGGAAAGGGTCATGAGCGATATCAAATCATCGGTGAGGCGAAGCTGCCGTTTAGTGATGAGGCCTATGCCCAGCAGGCCTTAGACGCATGGATGGGATCGGCGTCTGCGTTGCACGCTGGAGAGATACATGCCGCAACTTAAAGAATTCATCGCCCGCGTGGCAGGCGCGCAGCTCGTGATGCCCGATGGACTGGAGGGCGATCGGGCCAATGTGTTGCAAAAAGAATTTAATGCGATCAGCACGGATACGCGGACTCTATCGCCAGGTGCAATCTTTTTTGGCTTAAGCGGCCCCCGATTTGAGGGCGCCGCTTTTCTTCAGGCTGCACAAGACCGTGGGGCCTGCGCTGCGGTTTTATCGGCGACGGCCTTGCAGCGATCGGGAGTTCATCTGCCCCTGATTCTGGTGCCGGATGCGCTCGGCGCTTTGCAGCAGTGGGCCCGCCATTGGCGCGGCACTTGGCCTGGCCGCTGTATTGCAGTGACAGGCAGCAATGGAAAGACGACTGTCAAGCAGATGATCCAGTCTATCGCAGAGACTGATCTCGGACCGCCGCAGGTCTGGGCGACTCCGGGCAATCTGAATAATCACATCGGCGTACCACACTCGGTGCTGGGCCTGCGGCCCGCCCATCAGCTGGCGGTCTTTGAGCTTGGTATGAATCATCCCAATGAGATCGCAGCACTTGCCGATATTGCAAAGCCTTGTGTCGCACTTGTGAATAATGCTCAACGCGAGCACCAAGAGTTTATGAAGTCCGTGCAGGCGGTTGCAATTGAAAATGGCGCGGTCTTTGGAGCCCTGCCGCCTGAGGGCATCGCCATCTATCCGCGGGATCCTTTGCATGAGGCCATTTGGCAAAATCAGAGTCAGCATCTGAAGCATCCCGCGATTCGTTTTGGAATGCGTGATATCGCTGCGGCGACGCCGGTGGCGGCCAGTGAGGTCCTAGGCCAGTGGGTCACCTCGGCATCAGGTGTACCACTTCTCCAAATTGAATTTCCAGATCGACAGTCCATCGTCGTGCAGCCCCGTGGTTTGGGCCTGCACTTTGCGCTGAATATGATCGCTGCGGCCGCATGCGCTTTTGCTGCGGGCCTACGCCTGAAAGCCATCGAGCAGGCATTAAATGCATTTGAGCCGCTGGCGGGCCGTGGCCGTGCGATGGCAATCGCTGCGGGTGGCACACTGGTGGATGACACCTATAACGCGAATCCTGACTCAGTCCGAGCAGCAATTGATGCCTTAGCCCGAATGGGCGTTCCGCGTGGTCTGGTGTTGGGGGATATGGGCGAGGTCGGTGATCAAGGCCCGCAGTTTCATCGCGAGGTGCTGGACTATGCGGCCCAGCGTCAGCTTGATGCCATCTGGCTGCATGGCGAGGCTATGGCATTAGCCCATCGTCAGACGGGGATTGGCCAGTTTTTTGATGAGGTGTCTGCGCTGATTGATGCGGTATCTCACTGGATCAGTGTGCAACAGCAAGCACAGCATCGGCCATCGCTGTGGATTAAGGGCTCGCGTTTCATGCGTATGGAACGGGTCGTGCAGGCGATTGCTCAGCAGCAGGAGGGCCAGGCCGCATGCTGCTAATTATTGCCGATTGGCTTGAACAGTACGTTCGGGCGTTCAATGTCCTGAACTACATCACGCTGCGGGCCGTGCTGGCAGCCCTGACCGCACTGGGTATTGGCTTGGTGTTGGGGCCCTTTGTGATTCGTCGGTTGACCGAGATGAAGGTAGGTCAGGCCGTGCGTGATGATGGCCCCCAGACCCACCTCTCGAAAAGTGGCACGCCCACAATGGGCGGCGCACTGATTCTGTTGGCCATCGGCGTGACCACGCTGCTGTGGGCGGATCTCAGCAATCGTTTTGTTTGGGCAGTGCTGATCGTGACGCTGGGTTTCGGTGCAATTGGATGGGTCGATGACTATCGCAAGGTCGTTAATCAAGACCCGGCAGGCCTGCCTGCACGATGGAAGTATTTCTGGCAGTCCGTGATCGGAATCATTGCTGCTGTTTATTTGGCATTCTCTGTGCCGGCTCAGAGTAATGCCCAGGCCTGGGATTTGTTTGCGCAGTGGATCGGCAATGGGTTTTCGATTGACTTGCCCCAGCGGGCAAATTTGATCGTTCCCTTTTTCAAGGAGGTCGCCTATCCGTTGGGCGTTTTTGGCTTCATGGTCTTGAGCTATTTTGTGATTGTCGGCTCAAGCAATGCAGTCAATCTGACAGATGGCCTGGATGGTCTGGCCATCATGCCGACAGTTTTGGTTGCTGGTGCGCTGGGCGTTTTTGCATACGCCTCCGGTAATGTGCTTTTTGCAAAGTACTTGTTAATTCCCTACATCTCAGGCGCAGGCGAGCTCACCGTGTTCTGTGCAGCCTTAGTAGGCGCAGGCCTGGCCTTTCTCTGGTTTAACGCCTATCCCGCTCAGGTCTTCATGGGAGACGTCGGCGCACTGGCGCTGGGCGGTGCGCTTGGGACCGTAGCGGTTGTGGTTCGACAGGAAATCGTGCTGTTCATCATGGGTGGGGTATTTGTGATGAACACCTTATCAGTGATGTTGCAGGTGGGCTATTTCAAATATACGAAGCGGCGTTTTGGTGAGGGCAGACGCATTCTTCGAATGGCGCCCTTACACCATCACTTTGAAGTTGGTGGCTGGAAAGAAACTCAGGTCGTGGTTCGCTTTTGGATCATCACCATGATTCTCGTTCTCGCTGGACTATCAACACTCAAGCTGCGTTAACTCAATTGATTTAAAGGATTTATGGGAATTTCAAAGACAGCCAGCGCAGCATCTCCTCCCGAACGTGTTCCCGCTATTCCGATGGCCTTTGATTGGTCGTCTTGTCATGTCATGGTGCTGGGTTGTGGTGAGTCGGGCCTAGCGTGTATTCGGTGGCTGCTGCGCCAAAACGCACGGATTTCTGTCTTGGACTCGCGGGCCGTGCCCCCGGGCCTAGAGCGTCTGCAGGCCCTCGACGGCCAGAAGCAGGTCTCGCTGCATCTTGGGCTGAACTCGCCATTTGATCCGAGTTTGTGCGAGGGAATCGATCTGATCATCCCCAGTCCGGGCTTATCGCCTCACTCCGAGCATGCAAGCCCGGTCCATGCGTTACTTGCAGCTGCACGCGCGCGGGAGATCAGGATCGTAGGCGAGCTCGATCTATTTGAATGGGCCATCCATCATGCCGCCCACGCCAGCAGTCAGCGGGATGCGGCCCCCGACCTTGCGTTACCGCTTGAGCTGCCGAAAATTCTTGCGATTACGGGCACGAATGGAAAAACTACTACGACGCAGATGGCGACCGCCCTGCTGCGACGTGCTGGCTTTGATGCGCAGGAAGCCGGCAATATCAGCCCATCGCTTCTCGACGCAGTTATGGCCCGTGAAGATGCGAGCCGATTTCCTGAGGTCTGGGTCTTAGAGCTGTCGAGCTTCCAGCTGGCTTATGCCCAGCATTTTCATCCGACAGCGGCGGTCTGTCTGAACATTTCTGAAGACCATCTTGATTGGCACCGGGATTTCGAAGACTACGTCGCTGCAAAGGGAGGGATCTTTGGTATCGGGATCGATCCGGCCCGGTCCGATGTGCTCTGTATCGGCTACCGACAAGATGCGCAGGTCATGGCACTGATGGCGCCACACCGCCAAGTCTGCACGTTCGGCACCGAGCCGCCGAATCGTCCGGGTGATTTCGGTCTGCAGGAAGAAGGCATTTCCTGGATGGTAATGGCTGACGCTCATGACGAGACGCGGCTGCATCGCCTGATGCCCGCCGATGCCTTGCGTGTGCGTGGCCGGCACAACGCAATGAATGCGCTGGCTGCTCTGGCACTCTGCCGCGCGGTCACTCCTGCCTTGGCCCCGCTGCTGCACGGCCTGCGGGAGTTTCGTGGCGGCGCCCATCGCATGCAGTGGATTACACATCTGCAGGGCCTTGAATTTATCGATGACAGCAAAGGGACCAATGTTGGCGCAACTGTTGCTGCATTAAATGGATTGACGCTGCCGGTGATTCTGATTGCGGGCGGTGATGGAAAAGGCCAGGATTTTTCTCCGCTGCTTGCCGCAATGCGCGGTTCGACAAAGGCGGTTATCACGATTGGTCGAGACGGCCCCGCGATTGGACAGATCGCACGGCAGGCGGACCTACCGACCCTCCCCGCTCAAGATATGGGCCAGGCGGTACAACAGGCCGTAGCCCTGGCCCAACAACTCGGGCTTGGGCATGCGGCTGTGCTGCTTTCGCCAGCCTGTGCCAGTTTCGATATGTACGCCAATTACGTTGAGCGGGCGAATCATTTTTACGAAGCGGTTCAAGAGATGGCCGCTGCGCAGGGAGTCTCATGCTAAGTCAGCAGCCGACGGCCCCCATGTTGTGGATTGGCGCAGATCGAATTCTGATGTCTGTCTTTGTTGGCCTGCTGCTGGTCGGGTTGGTTATGGTGTATTCCGCTAATCTGCCGCTGCCGAGCAATAATGCGGAATCGGTATTTTGGCGAAGTATGCGGGGCCATCCGATTCATCTGCTCATCGGACTGGTGGCGCTTCTGATCATGACGCGCGTTCCTAGCACGATGCTTCAGGCCCTCTCAACACCATTGTTTTTTCTTGGCATCGCGCTGCTGCTTGTCGTCGCCGCTATGAAGTTTGTGCTTGGCCCAGCGATTCTGAAAGATGGCGCCGTTCGGGCAATTCCGCTGGGCCTTTTCACCCTTCAGCCAGCCGAGTTGATGAAGTTTTTTTCGCTCTTATTTGCAGCGGCTTATGTCGTCCGTAGACAGGATCGCATGCACACCTTTGTGCGGGGTCTGCTGCCGATCGGTTTTTTAATGTCGTTAGTCATGCTGCTGCTGCTCTATCAGCCTGATCTGGGATCGACGATGGTGATCACGCTGATTACTGCAGCAATTCTATTTCTTGGCGGCATGAGCCTAAGAATTTTTGTGCCCCTGCTGCTCGCGTTGGGGGCAGTCTTTGTGGTGATGGTCTGGCTGACGCCCTGGCGTCTGATGCGGCTGATCTCTTATCTCTCTCCTTGTGATCCTGATCAGGTTCAAAGTACTGGCTTTCAACTCTGCGGTGCGCTGATTGCCTTCGGACGCGGTGGATTTTTTGGCTCAGGCCTTGGCACAGGCATTGCGAAAATGGGCCATCTGCCGCTGCCGCATACGGACTTCATCTTCGCCATGATGGGCGAGGAAATTGGTTTTGTCGGTGTCACGCTGGTGATTCTGGCGTTTGCGTTTATTGTGCGTCGGGCCATTGAAATCGGCCGTACCGCCATGTCACAAGAGCGGCTGTTTGCCGGCCTGGTTGCCCAAGGCATCGGCGTCTGGCTCGGGCTGCAGACGCTGATTCACGTTGGCGTCAATACTGGATTGCTGCCCACCAAAGGCCTGACGCTGCCCTTTATCAGCCATGGTGGAAGTTCCATGCTCGCAGTCTGTATCGCGATGGGCACACTGCTGCGCATCGATGCAGAGAATCGGCAGCATGTTCGAGGATCAAAAGCATGACGATGCCGCGCGTTCTCATTGCTGCGGGCGGCACGGGTGGCCACGTCTTTCCAGCGCTTGCAGTGGCGCGGCTCATGATGCAGCGGGGCTGGCATGCCGAGTGGGTTGGATCCGATCGTGGACTCGAGGCGCGGGTGATCCCTGGGGCAGGCATTGGCTTACATATTTTGCGCTTTAGCGGACTGCGCGGCAGGGGAGCCATGGCCTGGCTGAGCCTGCCGCTTCGGCTTTTTCGTGCGGTCCGCGATGCCTTTGCAATTTTTTCTCGGGCGCAGCCCGAGGTCGTCGTCGCCTTTGGTGGCTATGTGACGTTTCCGATTGGTATGGTGGCCTCGCTGCGGCGCATTCCGCTTTGCGTGCATGAGCAAAATGCCGTCATGGGCACGGCCAACCGCTGGCTTGCCCGTCTTGCCTCTCGCGTTATGGTGAGTTTTCCGGGCACACGTTATGCACCGGGCGGCGCCCTTCTGGTGGGCAACCCGGTGCGCGAAGAGATTCATCAACTCGCTGATCCCGAGCAGCGTTATCTCGCACGCCAAGGTCCACTCAAGCTTCTGGTGATCGGCGGTAGCCTCGGCGCATCGGCTTTTAATCGGCAGCTGCCCGGATGTTTTGCGCAGGTGATTGCTGCGGGACAGCCACTCTTGATTCGTCATCAGACCGGGGCGGCCGATTGCGACATGGTGATGGCCGAGTACCGCAGGCTGGGCGTGGCCGCTCAGTGCAGCGCTTTTATTGACGATATGAAGGCTGCCTATGGTGAGTCGGATCTGGTGATTTGCCGCGCAGGTGCGTCGACGGTGACGGAGGTCGCGGCAGCAGGTGTTGCGGCGATGTTTGTGCCCCTGCCCCACGCCATTGATGATCATCAGTCGGCTAATGCCCGCGCACTCGTGGAGCAGCAGGCTGCATGGATGATGCCCCAGGACCAGCTGGCATCTGCTGAAATGGTCTCTTGGCTTGCGGACTGCACGCGGCCGACGCTGCTTGCGCGGGCTGCTCGGGCCCGATCGTTGAGCTTAAAGGATGCGGCCCATCAGGCCGTGCAGATTGTGACCTCCGTTGCGCCATCGTCATTCGCGGAGCGCAGCCGATGAGACACAAGATTGAGACGATCCATTTTGTTGGAATTGGCGGCTCGGGCATGTCTGGAATTGCGGAAGTGCTGCTTACGCTCGGCTATCGGGTGCAGGGATCAGATGTCGCTCGAAATGCAGCAACGGAGCGACTCAGCGGCCTCGGAGCCACGATTTTTTACGATCATGCTGCCGAGCATCTCGGCCAGGCTAACGCCGTTGTGATTTCAAGCGCGGTCCGGCCTGAGAACCCCGAGGTGCGTGCTGCACGGCTGCGCCGCATCCCTGTTGTGCCACGCGCCTTGATGCTCGGCGAACTCATGCGGCTAAAGCAGGGCATTGCTATCGCCGGCACCCACGGCAAGACAACCACCACCAGTCTTGTCGCTAGCGTATTGGCTCAGGCAGGTCTCGATCCAACCTTTGTCATTGGCGGACGTTTAAACAGCGCAGGCGCGAACGCGCGGCTTGGACTCGGTGACTACATTGTTGCGGAGGCTGATGAGTCGGACGGCTCTTTTTTAAATCTGCTGCCCATGATTGCGGTCATCACCAATATTGATCAAGACCACATGGAGACGTATGACCATGACATTGCAAAATTAAAGCAGGCCTTTATTGCGTTTACGCAGCGCCTGCCGTTTTATGGCACGGCGGTGGTCTGTGTTGATGATCCGTTTGTGCGGGACATCATCCCGATGATCTCTAAAACAGTTGTGACCTATGGCTTTGCCGAGGATGCGCAGGTACGGGCTACGGATGTTCAGGCCCAGGGGCCCGCCATGCGGTTTGTAGTCCATCGTGAGGCTGAGACTGCCTGCCCAATTACCTTAAATCTTCCCGGCCGACATAACGTACAGAATGCCTTGGCTGCCATTGCGGTTGCGACTGAGCTCGGCCTTGAGGATACGGCGATTATTGCTGCGCTCAGAGATTTTCGTGGCGTGGGCAGACGTTTTCAGGTGGATGCATCCGTGCCAGCCGCAGGCGGTGGCCACTTCGCATTGATTGATGACTACGGACACCATCCGGCCGAGCTTGCAGCGACGATTGCAGCTGCACGTGGTGCCTATCCGGGCCGGCGTGTCGTATTAGCGTTTCAGCCGCATCGATACAGCCGCACCCGTGATCTATTTGAAGACTTTGTGCGTGTGTTGGGTGAGGCCGATCAGCTCTTGTTGGCCGAGGTTTATGCGGCGGGCGAGCCAGCGATTGCGGCGGCGGACGGCAAGGCCCTCGCGCGGGCGATCCGGGTTGCCGGCCGCGTCGAGCCCATTTATGTGGAATCGATTCAACAAATGCCGGACCGCATCCGTGAGCATGCGCAAGACGGTGATGTGGTGCTGTGTATGGGTGCAGGCTCCATCGGTGCAGTCGCGGCCGCACTTAGAAACCGGGAGGCCAATTGAGCCCCACCGATCACGCAAAGCCCGCCTTTAAACGCGTTGCGGTGCTCTTTGGCGGCGAGTCAGCCGAGCGCGAGATTTCCTTGCGATCCGGCGCGGGCGTGCTGGCTGCATTACAGCGCTGCGGCGTGAATGCCTTTGGTTTTGATCCAGCTGAGCGGCCCTTGCAGGGATTGCGGGATGAGTCGGTAGATTGCGCTTTCATTGCTTTACATGGCCGATTTGGTGAAGACGGCACCGTACAGGGCATGCTTGAATTATTGAAAATTCCTTACACAGGAAGTGGTGTGATGGCCAGCAGTGTGGCCATGGATAAGGCCATTACGAAACGGATTTGGCAGCAGGCCCAGCTGCCCACCCCTGATTTTGAATTGCTCTCTGACGGGTTTGATGCCGATCGAGTCGTGAAGCGGCTCGGCTTGCCGATGGTGGTCAAGCCCGTGATGGAAGGCTCATCGCTAGGCTTCACGCGCGTGGATCGGCAGTCCGATCTTGAGGCCGCCTACAGAGCAGCCCGCCGATACGACAAGTCGGTGATGGCAGAGCAGTTTGTCTCGGGCCGTGAATTTACCTGTGCTGTTTTGCAGGATGTATCGGGCCAGCCACAGGCCTTGCCGGTGATTGAGATTCAAGCCCCCGAAGGCCGTTACGACTACCAGAATAAGTATTTCGGAGATGCGACACGCTATCTCTGCCCGGCGCCGATCGATGCAGCGTTGACACAGCAGATCCAGTCCTTATCGGTGGGGGCCTTCGAGACGCTTCAGTGTGCGGGCTGGGCGAGGGCGGATCTCATGTGGAATGGAAAAACCGATCCGATGCTTTTGGAGATTAATACATCGCCAGGCATGACGGATCACTCGTTAGTGCCAATGGCCGCCCAGGCCGCGGGTATCTCATATGACGAATTGGTGTTACGGATTCTGGCCCAGGCCAGCCTGAAGATTGGGACTATCCAATGAGGCCGTCACCGATGCGGGATTTTTGGAATTCACCTTCAAGGCTAAATCGCCTCTCGGGCCTGCTTGTTGCGATCTCTGGCCTGGCATTGATTGGACTTTTCTTTTTCTGGATGGCCAATCGGCCCGCCTTTGTTGTAAAGCGCGTAATTGTGGAATCTGTCGCGGGGAATTTAAAGCATGTATCGGCCCCACAGATTCATGCAGCGGTTGCAGAGGCGTTAAACGGCACCGTGTTGTCGGCGGATTTAGTTCAGGTCCATCGATCACTGCAGGCTATTCCTTGGATTCGCAGTGTGACGGTTCGGCGCATTTGGCCCAATCGCCTGCTGGTGCGGCTTGAAGAGCAACGCGCTGTCGCGGTTTGGCCGAATGGCCGGCTGGTGAATGACGCTGGCGAGTCTTTTGCAGCGCTCGCCGCTGATCACGAGGAGAACTGCCGGCTCATTCCGCTGGCCGGTCCCGCAGGTAGCGAGCGGCTGGTGCTCGATCGGGCCCGCTTATTGGCCCAGTGGATTGCGCCAACGCAGCGGCATTTGCAGCGGCTGACGCTTTCCGAGCAGTACGCCTGGACGGCAGAGCTCACCGGAGGTCTCGTGCTGGAGCTTGGCCGTGATGCACTCGCCACGCCTGTGGAGGAGCGCGTTCGCATGTTTGTCAAAACCCAGCCCTGGCTGGCGCAGCGGCTGGGATCGCCCGGTGAACCGCCACGGCTGGCGCGGGCGGACCTTCGCTATGCCATCGGATACGCCTTCGTGCCGCTGCCTGCTGGCGCCGAGGTCCAGCCTTTCGGCTCAAATCCAACACCGCTTTGTATTGGAGTGCACACATGAATTTGCGCCCTAAGAATTTTGTGAGGACACCAAATGACGCGTGAAGCTAAAAACTTAATCGTTGGACTGGATATTGGGACTTCTAAGATCGTCACGATTGTTGCGGAGATTCTTGAGGACGGTCGGCTTGAAGTCATTGGCCTAGGCCAGGCTGATTGTGAGGGCCTTAAAAAAGGTGTGGTTGTCAATATTGATGCCACTGTTCAGTCGATTCAAAAGTCGCTTGAAGATGCGGAGCTGATGGCCGATTGCAAGATCGCTGCCGTCTGGACCGGGATAGCAGGCAGCCATATTCGGAGTTTTAACTCGACCGGCATGGTGGCCATTAAAGAAAAAGAAGTTTCGCAGACCGATGTGGATCGCGTAATTGAGACGGCTACTGCGGTCAGCGTACCGTCAGATCAGCAGGTGCTGCACGTGCTGCCGCAGGAATTCATGATTGACGGCCAGGATGATGTGCGCCAGCCCCTTGGCATGAGTGGCGTACGGCTGGAGGTTCGCGTTCACATCGTCACCGGATCGGTGAGTGCAGCACAAAACATTATTAAGTGTGTGCGTCGATGCGGACTGGAGGTCAATGAGCTGATTCTGCAGCCGCTGGCTTCGAGCCACTCAGTCTTAACGAAAGATGAAAAAGAGCTGGGCGTAGCCCTCGTGGATATTGGTGGCGGCACGACCGATATCGCGATTTTTTCGGGCGGCGCCATTCGCCATACCGCGGTGATTCCAATCGCGGGTGATCAAATCACTAACGACATTGCAATGGCTCTGCGCACCCCGACCCACGAGGCCGAAGCCATCAAGATTCGTCAGGGAATTGCGAAGCAGGCCCTGGCGGATCCGCAGGCCTGGTTTGAGGTGCCCGGACTTGGAGATCGGGCACCCCGACAACTTTCTCGTCAGGCGCTTGCTGCGGTGATTGAGCCGCGTATCGAGGAGCTGTTCTCTCTAGTCCAGCATGTCATTCGTGAATCCGGCTACGAAGAGCTGCTCTCTTCGGGCGTGGTGATCACGGGGGGCAGCGCCATGCTGCCGGGCATGGTGGAGCTTGGTGAGGATGTTTTTCTAAAACAAGTGCGCATCGGACTGCCCGCCTATCGCGGCAATCTTTCCGATGTCGTAAGCAATCCGCGTTTTTCAACTGCCATGGGGCTCTTGGAAGAGGCGCGATTGCAATGGATCCGGGGCCGTAAGGAGGTCGTTAGTAGTGGTTCGTTTAAAGACACCCTTGCGCGGATGAAGCAGTGGTTTGTGGGGAACTTTTAACTTCTGATCAGGAGGCAGCAATGAATTTTGAAATGTTCGAGACGGAAACTCAGGGCACGATCATCAAGGTGGTGGGCGTGGGCGGTGCGGGCGGCAATGCCGTCAATCACATGGTCTCTCGCGGTGTGCAGGGTGTCGAATTTATCTGCATCAATACCGACGCCCAGGCGCTGGCTAAATCAAAGGCTAGCAATACATTGCAGATCGGCGGCACAGGATTGGGCGCAGGCGCCCGCCCCGATGCGGGCAAGGCCGCCGCAGAGGCGGACCGTGAGCGCATCGCCGATGCATTGCGTGGTGCCCATATGGTCTTTATTACCGCCGGAATGGGTGGCGGCACAGGAACTGGCGCAGCGCCGGTGGTCGCTGAAATCGCCAAAGAAATGGGGGCATTGACGGTTGCCGTGGTCACCAAGCCTTTTAGCTTTGAGGGTGTGCGCCGCGAAGCCGCTGCCGAGCGGGGCTTGGGCGAGCTGGAGGGCCGGGTCGATTCGTTAATCATTGTGTTGAACGAAAAGCTCGAAGAAGTGCTGGGGGAAGACGTAACGCAGATCGAGGCCTTTGCTGCTGCCGACGATGTTCTGAACAACGCAGTGGCTGGCATCGCGGAAATCATTAATGTCGAGGGCCTGGTCAACGTTGACTTTGAAGATGTCAAGACGGTGATGGGTGAGCAGGGCAAGGCCATGATGGGCACAGCCTGCGCCGCCGGCGAAGATCGGGCTCGTATTGCAGCCGAGAATGCGGTCCAGTCGCCGCTGCTAGAGGGCGTTGACCTATCTGGTGCCCGAGGCATCTTGGTGAACATCACCGCCAGCCGCGCACTGAAGCTAAAAGAGACCCGTGTGGCGATGGAGACCATCCGAACTTTTGCTGCCGAGGACGCAACAATCATCTTGGGCACTGTGTATGACGACAGTCTGGACGACCAGCTGCGTGTGACGGTGGTCGCCACTGGCCTTGGCCGCAAGCGGACCCCAACACTGGTCCATAACAGTGCTCAGGCCGTGATGCAGAAAACCGGTACCGATAACATCGGATTTGCGATGCAAAACCCGATGGTCCAGGGCTTTGTGCCGGGACAGTCCCCGGCCTCTGGCCTTGGCCAATCGGCTGCGCCGCCTGTGGCGCCGTCGGTGGATTACAGTAAATATGACCAGCCAACGGTCTGGCGCGATCCCCGCAGTCAGGCGGCCGCACGTGTCGATGCAATGCAGGAAAGCGGTATGGATCGGCTCGATATCCCAGCCTTTTTGCGTAAGCAGGCGGATTGATCAGCGTTTCTTAGGCTTCCCCACAGCAGAGAAAGGCCCGATGCCCCCGGGCCTTTCTTTTTTTGGCATAGTCTTGCGTTTCTAGAAAAGGAGCCTCCTATGCCAATCCAAGTCGGCCAAGCACTTCCCAACGCGACCCTGTACGAATTCTTTGATGAGGAGACAGGCGGCTGCAGCATCGGCCCCAACGCACTCCAGGTCTCTGACCTGATCAAGGGCAAGAAAATTGTTATTTTTGGCCTGCCTGGCGCCTACACGCCGACCTGTTCCGCCAAGCACGTACCCGGTTTTGTCTCCCACCATGACAAGCTGAAATCCAAAGGCGTTGATGAAGTCTGGTGCGTCAGCGTCAATGATGCTTTTGTGATGGGCTCTTGGGGCCGAGAACTCGGTGCCAAAGGCAAAGTCAGAATGATGGGTGATGGCAATGCAGAGTTTTCTAAAGCGGTCGATCTGACCCTGGATCTGACTGCCCGAGGCCTGGGCCTGCGCTCGAATCGTTACGCCATGATTGTTGATAACGGCATCGTCAAACATGTCGCGGTCGAGGCGCCGGGCGCTCTTGATGTCAGTAGCGCAGAGGCGGTGCTGGCTAAGCTCTGATTGTTCGGCGGATGCTGCGTCAACGAACACTTGCTGAGACGGTCACGGCGAAGGGCATCGGCCTGCATAGCGGTGTGCCCGTCGCGCTGACCCTCCGGCCCGCACCGGCGGATCATGGCATTGTCTTTCGGCGTATGGATGTGGACCCACCGCGGGATATTCGATCGCGGGCGGGCGCGGTGGGAGACACACGGATGGCCTCAACGCTATCGGATGGCGAGCTGAAGGTGGCCACTGTCGAGCACCTGATGTCCGCATTCTCGGGGATGGGTATTGACAATGCAGTAGTCGAGGTCGATGCCGCCGAGATTCCGATTATGGATGGCAGTGCTGCGACCTTCGTGTATCTGCTGCGGTCTGCGGGGGTAGAGGAGCAGTCCGCCCCCAAACGATTCATTGAGGTCTTGCAGACTGTTGAAGTCCGTGATGGCGAGAAGTGGGCCCGACTCGATCCTTTCTTCGGATTTCGTCTTGAGTTCACCATTGATTTCAGTCATCCGGCAGTAGATGCCACTGGCCAGCACGTGCAAATTGATTTTGCAGACGCTTCCTTTATCGATGACATTGCCCGGGCCAGGACGTTTGGATTTATGGGCGATGTCGATGCACTGAGATCCAAGGGTCTCGCGCTGGGAGGTAGTCTGAGCAATGCCATCGTGATGGATGAGGTCCGCATCATGAATCCCGAGGGCTTAAGGCGGCCCAATGAATTTGCAATGCATAAAGCCTTGGACGCAATTGGTGATCTCTATCTCTTGGGCAATCCATTGATGGCGAGCTACCGCGCCTTTAAATCAGGACACGCGTTAAACAATTTGCTGCTGCGGCAGTTGATGCAGACACCGAGCAGCTGGCGCGAGACGACTTTCGAAGATCTTCGGCATGCCCCAATCGCCTGGGCGCGACAGTGGAGTTGGGCCTAACGCGGTCGAGCAATTCGCGCCAGCGCGCGGCGGAGTGCCTCGTTTTTTAGATCATCCGACAGCGCACGGAATTGCTGGAGCGCCGCCTGCGGAATCTTTTTTCTCGCCACCACAGTTGATACTGGAGGCTGCAAGGATTGTGCCCGCTGCGCAATTACCTTCAGATGCTGAATGCCCCAGCCTTCTTGCCTCAGCGCGGTGGGCCAGTCTGCAAGCGCGAGTTTTAGTTTGGCGGCTGCAGCTGCGTGTCGGGCAATGACAGTCACCTGGCTACCCCGAATGCCTCTGGGTGGATCATCACGGCGGATCTGCACTACCAGGCTTGCTAGCGATGCTGGAATGGCCCGCTGTACGCTGGCCATCAGATCTTCACTGTCGCGCCATGCCCGATCAATTCCCGCCCAATCAGCGGAGGTACGCAGGGCTTCGCCAAGCCCTCTGAAGGCAGTCTTACTCATACCCGCATGCTAAGATCGAACGTCCATGATTGACAATTTTCTCAAAAAAATTTTTGGAAGTCGCAACGAGCGACTCGTTAAAAGCTACGGCCAGCGGGCTGCCGCGATCAACGCGCTAGAGCCCGCCATGACCGCCTTATCCGATGAGGCCCTGCGGGAAAAGACAGCTGAATTCCGCAGGCGGCTGGCCGATGGCGAAACGCTTGAGCAGCTGTTGATCGAGGCGTTTGCTGTCTGCCGGGAGGCCGGCCGCCGAGCACTCGGCATGCGGCACTTTGATGTTCAGCTCATTGGTGGAATGGTTCTGCATGACGGCAAGATTGCTGAAATGCGCACTGGCGAGGGCAAGACACTGGTCGCGACTTTGGCGGCCTATCTG
>JACCEC012017638.1_pt1 | contig 18232 bp, 13 predicted proteins | sample 7450121 | NCBI WGS metagenome assembly JACCEC01 (sample SAMN15323455, study PRJNA562643) | freshwater metagenome | isolation source: river surface water | place: USA:Blue River Watershed | collected 2017-08-18 | reverse complement strand
GGTGTTTTTTATCCGGTGATCAAGAATGGAGAAGGAGCCAAAGATTCGATCTTTAATTATGACAATCCCGAAGATCGTGAGCGAATGATCGGACTATATAAGCATTTCGGATCAACACCATCGTCAACTCAAACTTCTACCACAGATACGAATTTGGCCACATTCTTATCTCCCGTGATACAAGAGCCAGAGCCATCATGTGAAACTGAGGCAGCACGTGAGGCAGAACAAGTATCTATTGAGGTAGTAGAGGAGAAGGTAGTAGAGGAGAAGAAGTATAAGAAGAGTGTTGTGGAGAAGGCGAAGATGGAAGAGCTTCGCCAAATGTGTGAAGAGGTTGGTATTTCGATAAAGAAGCGTTCGGAGAAGACGAAGAATGAGATCTATAAGTTGAAAGGTGAGTTGGTTGCGGATTTGATGCCTTTTTGTGAAGTATAAAGCATAAAGATAAAAAAGATAATATAAAAAAGATAATATAAAGAACATAAAATAATATAATATAAATATAGTATTGATATTATAAAAATCATTTATTCTTCATTATGGAAATCGATAAATCATCGTTTGATCAAGTAAAATCCTACATTGAGCGTGCGAATGATGCGCCAAGTATGGAACTTGAAGTCCGTTTTTGGGGAGATTCCATAAAGATCGATGAGAAGAATTTTAAAAATATATTCGAGTATTATACATTCCGCAAAGAGAATGATGGTCTCGGTTGTGATTATACAATGAGTTCATCCCTTGATGTATATATCACGTTTGAAGGGAATAACCGCACTACTGTGGGTGAGCGCACGCGTTTGACGATTGAGAGTACATCGGAGGTGAAGAAGTATTGGTTGGAGAATCGTTTATCGAATATTCAATATGAGATTATGGAGAAGAAGCGTTTGGATCAATTGGATATTCAAGATTATCAACTCCGTGTTTCGCTAAATGATGAGATCCCCAAAGAGGAGATTTATGAGAAGAATAAGAAGAATTTCACAAATGAAAATGCGGAAAAACAGCTCAAATACTTCCGTCTTAAAAATCGTTATAGCATTATTACACCGGATCGCCTCTTCTCGATCGATTTAACGATGGTAAAGAGCGGTAGTGGAAAAACATTCCGTGAGGCAAATGTGTTAAAAGCGGAGCACACATATGAGGTGGAGATTGAGTATATTGGTAATAAGGAGACCACCTCCAAAAATACGATTACTCCCGAGGAAGTGTGTAATAAGCTCTTTGAGCATCTTCATACGATCCTTTCGATCATTCATGATAGTGAGTATATTTTGAAACAAAGTATGCGTAATCAAATCTTACAATCGTACTATGCGCTGATTCGTACGTATCGGGATGAGTCGGCAAATAAGATGAAGCCCGAGACGATCTTTGCGAATCCAGTGACGATGCATCGTTTTAATGTGATCAAGAGTACAAAGATCAATATTTATAATCATTATACGGTATCCTTAAAGGCAGATGGTCTCCGTGTGTGTTGTTTTGTGGCACAATCATCGAATCCCGAGGTTCATGGAAATATTTATTTAATTGATGTGAATAATCACGTGATCGACACTGGTTTGAAGGATGAGAAGTATGCGAATTCAATCATCGAAGGCGAGTATTTAAAGGAGAATAGTACGGGCAAGTATGTTTTATATGCGTATGATATGTTATTTGATCGCGGAAATGACATTCGCCGTCGTCAATATTTCAATACGTATAAAGAGGAGCGCCTTTATTCGCGATCGCACTATTTGGATCAATTCATTCGATCTTCATCGCGTACAAAGCGGATGGATGAGATTGTTGATATTGTGCGTAAAGAGTATAAAGTCTCCCAAGTGCCGGATGGTGCTGATATTTTCGAAAAGGCGCATGAGCTCTGGAAAGATCGGATGAATCAGCCTTTCTTTGTCGACGGTATGATCTTTACCCCGATGTATGAGTATTATCCGATGAAGACGGGTAGTTGGTACTCACTATTGAAGTGGAAGCCCGAGATGCTCAATACAATCGACTTTTTGATCTCGGTTGTGAAGAGTAGTACGGGAGGTGAGATGAAATTCCCTTATTTACACTCGGTTCTTCGCGAAGATGGTAAGATCGATACGACGGTAAAGCAGTATAAGAAGATCCGTCTTTTCGTGAGTACATTTAAGCAAGTGTATGATGAGAAGCAGCGTCGCATGGTGGGTAAGAAGGTGAAGGCGCTCTTCAATCCGTATGGATTGGACGAAACGGGTGCGGAGGCATACAATACGGCATATATCTTCTTGGATGAGAATGATAAGATGATCTGTACGGATCCGCTAAGTGGTGAACAAGAGGAGATGAAGGATGATACGATTGTGGAGCTTGGATTTGATCAAGCGCTTGAAAAGGGTTTCCAATGGGTTCCGTATCGTGTTCGTCATGATAAGACGACATCTTATAAGAGTGGGCGTGATGTGTTTGGCAATTTGGACAATACGGCAAATGACATCTTCCGTTCGCTTCAATACCCCATCACGGAGGAGATGATCACCACGGGCAAGAATATCCCATTGGATGAGCGCGGTGATGGAGCTGTAAATGCGCCATCGTACTATGCGAATATTGGGAATGAAAATGTGAATGGTGATCGCTTACCTTATCAGAATTTCCATAATCATCATATTAAAACGTCGCTCTTTATGAGTGTGAGTCCGAGTAAACTGGCGGAAAGTACAACGGCAAGTGGGAAGATCTTTGATATGTGTTGTGGCAAAGGTGTGGATATCAAACGGATTAAAGCGGCGAAGTATAAGGAGGTAGTGGGGATGGACTTTGACTTGGAGAATATCAAATTTGCGCAAAAGTATTATGATCGTGTTTTGGCGGCACCGAAACCGAAGGCGTATTATGTTCGCGGTGATGCGGGGAAACTGATCTTCCCTAATCAAGATGCGGGTATAACGGAGTCGGATAAGATGCAAATCGCGAAGTTCATTCCGACGAAGTATGCGTTTGATGTGGTGAATGTACAATTTGCGATCCACTACTTCTTTGAGAATGAAGTGCGCCTTCGTTCATTCTTACAAAATGTGAATGATAGTTTAAAGATTGGTGGTTTCTTTATTGGAACCTGTTTTGATGGTGAGCGAGTACATCAGATGATGAAAGGTGCGAATCAGATTGAGGGAAAGACCTTTTCGGGAGAAACGTTATGGAAGATTGAGAAGAAGTTTATCACGAAGCGGATGAGTTTTGATGCGTCAAAGGCGAATTTTGGAAAGCAAATTGATGTTTTTGTGAAGAGTATTGGGAATGTCCATAGTGAATATTTGGTGAATTTCAACTATTTGGATGCCATTTTGGAGGAGTATGGATTTACGAAGGTGATGGTGAAGCCTTTTTCGCAATATTATGAGGAGCTATTGAAGAGTGAGCATGATGAGGGGCATAAGAGTATGAATGATCAGAAGAATTTGGAATCGGCAAAGAAGATGAGTGAAGAGGAACAACGATTCAGTTTCTTAAACAATGCTTTTGTGTATAAGAAGGTGAGTAATACATCGGACGCACTCTTTAAAAAGTTAGTTCATATGCTCGAAGATCAAGTGAAACGCGAAAAGAAGAGCGCCACCCCAGAAGTGGAAGTTCTTGACGAGAGCACTGCGCATTTAGTAGCCCAAGTTGCGATCAAAGAGGAGGAGGAGACAAAAGAAGAAGTACAACAAGATGTTCAACAAGAAGTAGTAGGAGCCAAACGAGTAAAGAAGAGGACGACAGTGCGAAAGTGAGCGGTTAAAGATCGTAATTATTATGATTTATAAATATAATGAATGATTTATAAATCAAAGTATTAAAACAAAATATTAAATATATCTATTTATTGAAGGAGAAATGGAGCATACTGCTTTTTTGATTCCGAAAGATGACGACTTGCGCTGCAACTCTGTGGATTCGAAGGATCCCAACAGAGTTGACGACTTGCGCTGCTTCTCCACGGACTCTTCGAGTCCCAGTGGAGATGAAAGTAAAGGATTCATTATGGAATGGGACTCATTGAATTTAGTATGGCGAAATAAGAGACAATCACTTTTGTATCGAACATTTTATGAAGAAATAAGTAAAGAGAAGACGGAGATTGATAAGTTAAACAATCATGAAGTATGGGATAAGATGAAGAAGGTAGGAAATCCCTATGAGTTGATCTATACGACGTATCATCGAAAGCGAAAGAATGATAGTATAAGCAAATATATTCCATTAAGTCGATCTTACTTCAAAATGTGGGAGATTTATCACAACTTTCCCATTTTTTCACAATTTCCCATAAACACATCCTTTCATTGTGCTCACTTAGCCGAAGGCCCCGGAGGATTCATGGAGGCAACCGCGAATTATATCAAATATATAAGAAGTAAATCCGGATGTGAGGAAAAGTGTGGAGATCAATTTGTGGGGATTACATTGAAACCGCATAATGAACATATACCTGATTGGGTGAAGATTAAGAAAGTATTTGGAAATCAAACGGAAATAGAGGTGAATTATGGCAATTTGTATATATATGAGGATGTGTGTGAGTATGTGAGTAAATTTAAAACGCGTCGCGCGCATATTGTATCGGCGGATGGTGGATTTGACTATTCGGCGGATTTCAATGGTCAAGAGTTGAATTCAACGCAAATCATTTATTCGGAAATAGCCATCGCACTCAATATATTGATCAAAGGGGGATCGTTTGTGTGTAAAGTATTTGATCTATTTAGTGTTTCAATGGTGAAGATGGTGGAATTGTTAAATCGCCATTTTGAGCGTGTGTATATTTATAAACCGGAAACAAGCCGTCCAGCAAATTCGGAGAAGTATATTGTGTGTTTACACTTTTTGGATAATATGAGCGCATTCTATAAAGAGCACTTATTGAAACAAATTGAAGTATGGAATCAAATGGCATCGGAAAATAGAGAGGATCAATTTATCGATATTGAGAAGATACGCGTGCCATCGTATCTTGTACACGCTTTATATGATTATAATAAAGAGTATATTGAACATCAAAAGAAGTATTTAAAGAGTACGATTCAAATTGCGAAAAATAACCCAACGTCGATGATTGAGAAGGAGGATTATGAGAAGATATTGCGATCCCAAGTGGAGAATGCGTATACATGGTGTAAAAAGTATGATGTGCCCATTAATTATGAAAGTATGTATTGGAGAAAATATTCTCACACTTTATGAGAAACCTTAATGATTATTTATTCTTCTAAATGATGGATTTATAAGAATATAAAATCTAAAACTTAAAACTTAAATGCTTTTTTGATACTCTTTCCAGCTTTCTTCATTGAATCCCCCGCTTTCTTTGCCACATCTGCAGTTCCTTTTCCGATTTGATTTACCGCTTGTGTCGTCTCTTTTGCCACCACATTTGCCGCTTGTGTCGTTCCCTTTGCGACATCTTGTGCCACTTCTACGGATCCTTTTGCCACCACATTTGCTGCTTGGGTCGTCTCTTTTGCCACCACATTTGCGGCTTTGGTAGTCTCTTTCGCCACCACATTTGCGGCTTGTGTTGCGCCTTTTGCCACAACGGCTGCAGCCTGAGAAGCGGCTTTTGCTGCTGCTGCCGCAGCGGCGGCCGCCGCTGCAGCTATCTTCTCATCTAACTTCTTCTTCGCCTTACTCACGCTTGCTTTATTGAGCACCGGTGGAACAGACTTTTCGGTGGTGAAACCTTCCACAGGTGATTTGAAGACGAGTTCTGCCTTTGTGATCGCGTTTTGAAGAGCATAGGTGTACGTATCTTCATCCACGGGTGGGTCAAACTTTTTGAAGAGTTTATACCGATCTTTTCCATCAAAAGTGATTGTTCCGTTGAGAATATTTAAGATCCGTTCAACATCGATCTCTTCGGATTGAACGCTTGATTTGGAAATATGATATAATGTGGAGAAGTAATTATAAATGATGGTCATCGATTGAACGGCTCCATCGAATCCGCGGATTTGCGTGTCATCGATCACTTTGGTATTGATTAAATTTTGGAGAGTGCGATTATTTTCGGCGGATATATTTGGCATAGTGAGCAAACTCTTCGTATCTTTTAATTTCATATATACATCTTCATTCACAATATAATTGATCATCAAATCATTATAGGATGAAATAAAAGATACCATCTCATTTGCGTATGAAGATATGAGCACTGCGCCGCTCTTATTTTCCGGTGAGTTGGGATCTTGGCTCTCATCATCACGTGGATAAGGTGCGAGATTCATTTCGAAGACGAAGTTATAATAAGGGGCGATGATATTATTTAAACTATCATACATATCACTCAATGTGTCGGCAAATTCGCGGAGTACCATGACGGGATCTTTCACTTCATCCTCATCTTCGCTTCCAATATTTGCCGGAGTGGGTATATAGATCTTTTCGAGATTTGCGCGTTGATCTCCTTTCTTATTTAAAATATCGTTATATATGGGTATCATTGACTTTCCTGCGTTCATCATGGTGGCAACCTTCTTATCAAGCGCGGCATCGGAATCATAACCGGGTGTTAACTTTGCGGAACTATATGTTTTGGATGATACTTCACCGCGTTTATAGGTATCTTGGAAAAGGGAGTAGTAAAGGGAGATCTTTTGGTTATTCTTGATATCGCGTTTTTGATCCAAATCGGCCAAAATGCTCTTCTTTAATAAGTAGAGATATACATTCATATCTCCAAGAAGGCTATCGAGCTCTTTCTGTTCATCAGGGCGTGTGTCCATATTTCGGATCGAATCGGGAATGCGAACGGGCTCAATCTCCAATTCGGATTTAACAAGAAGATCTTTATCACTTTGAGTTGGCGACATTGAAAAAGCATTCTTATTCAAATCGGGAAAGAGATCCTCCATACTTCCATTTCCACTTACATTTCCACTTTCCATATGCTCAATCATATTCACACTCCACTTTAAGTTTAAATCGCGGTTTAAAAGATTATATGAATCGCGTGTATTGCTTACATAGAGTTGATAATCCACATTTGATTTTATATTTTCGGTATTCTCAAATTGCTCGATATTCTCTTTGTTCAAATTCAAATTCAATTTCATATTCAACTTTTGTAAAATATTTGCGCGAATGCGATTGCGCTGATCATACTTTTTATATAGAAGATACATCACAATCACAAAAAGAAGAGCTATTGTAATATAGATCCATATATGGCGTCTTCCTTCGATCTTCATCTTTCAAAAAGAAAAGATCAATCCTCTATTTAAGATCAATATTCTTTTTTACCCCTCTTTTTTTGATCATCTTTTTGATCAAAAAAATACACTTTATATAACTCTATTTATTCAATGAATAAAAGGGCATTTCACTTAAAATTATACTTACCGGCGAACTCATCAAAATACTTCTGTCCAAGAGTTTTATCGGCATCTTCACCACTCATCTCTTTCGACTCAATCTTTCTGCGCATATTGAGCATCTCATTCAGACGATACATGGGAAATCCCGAAGGGTTCTCAATAATCATAAAGAAGAGTGTTGGGCAATTATAGTGAAACTCACCATACTTCGCCATCATATGTTGTTTATACATATCGATATTTTCACGACGCGCTTTGGAAACATCCGACTTTTGCGCATATGCGATGATATTACGCACAATCGATTCGATCTCGTCGGTTGTATACGTCTTCTTCTCAAATTCGTTCATACTCATCTTTTAGAGAAAGGTGATGTTGATATTTATATATATCGCGGATTTCCTCTATATATCATATATTTACATAGAAGATAAAATATATGAAAGTGAGACGCGTGAAAGGTTAAAGATGTGAAATAATATCAAAATTAAAGATAGTAATGAAAGAAGGAGTAAGATAAGAATAAAATGGGTTATATGTTGCTTATGAAAGATTCGATATATAAGATTCTCTTTTATGTAATTGTGATTTTGATATTCTATTATCTTTATCGCACAATCCGTCGAGCCACCTCTTTACCCGATGATGTTGGACTTGAACATTTTGATGATAAACTCGACTACTCCATCGAGTATGTGATGAATGAGTATAATAAGAAGAATGATGATATATATGATAAGGAGTACGTCGATTTATATGATATCGCTTATCACGATTTCCATGATATCGATCGCGATATGAAAGTGGTGATCAAACATTGTCCTACATTGAAATCGGAATCGCAATCGTCCATTCTCATTGGCGGTTGTGGTGTAGGGAAGTTATGCCACAAGTGGAAAGAGCACAACCCGAAGAGTGTGGTATATGGTGTCGATTTCTCGAAACATATGTTGAAGAAGGCGGAAGGTTTGTATCCGAATATCAAGTATATAAGAGGGAATTTGGCCGACCCGAAACTCTTTGATTCATCGCCTATATATGATCTCTATATGATTGATGAACGAACCCTTTATATGAATCATGAACAGGATATGGAACGTATTCTTCAAAATGCGAATCGTTGGTTGAAGGATGAAGGGATTTTAGTGGTTCCCGTGTATGATAAGAATGAATTACAACTCGCGTCCCGATATTATAGCACAACATACATCGATCATTTAGGACTTGTTCATGGATTCACCTATTTGGATCACTTTTCGCATGATTGTTGGTATGTACCGGATGTGGGAGATGGTGTGGACGTCGACGGAGATGGGAAGAAGGATATAAAGGGTGATGATGAGAAGAGTGAGCGTTTAACACTCTATTTTGATAAATTCACGACGAAAGATGGAAAGAAGCGTATTAAAACGACAATGTTTTACTTTTTGCCGAAAGATGAAGTGTATCAGATGATATTGCGTAATGGATTTGAGAAGATCCATATTGAGCCGATTTGTACACAAATTGTAGGAGGTTATGAATTGGCGATCTTTAAGAAGAAGAAGAATGTTTTATCCGTAAAAGAGATTCAAAAACGACAAACTCAAAACCAAAATCAAAATCAAAAAGTAGAAAGTAAAAAGTAAAAAGGAGATAAAATATGCTTCGTTTTATTTGAAAGAATAAAAGGACTATATAAAGTATAGAAGAAGAATATGGAACTGTATCAAGAGAATGAACACCAGCCATCATGGATGATGAGCGAAGATGATCAAGAAGCCGACCGCGTGGTTGCCATGAACTCCTCAGGTGTTGTCGAAACATATGAGAACGAAGATGGCAAGAAGCTAAAATGCGATGGTGATATGTGTGTTTTAGAGGATGATTCTCATGAAGATGATTCCGCGAAACCAGTGGAAACTTTTCAACCCATTGCTTCTCCATCGTATATGCGCTATGTTATGTATGTAGTGATCTTTCTGATCCTCTGCGCAATGGCATACTTTGGCTATAAGAAGTTTTATTGTGCTTCGTGATTCTTATAAAAATATAAATAAATAAAATATTATAAAATGGATAGGTTTATTGAATTTTATAAGGTATATATAGAAGAATCACTTATCATGACTCGCAAACTCACACTCTCTACTTTACAAAAAGAGGTAGCAGCAATCTTAAAATCGCGCAGGGAGTCGTCATCCACTTCTGCTCAGAAGAAGAAGCCGGTTGAGAAGAAGAAGAAATCGACCACTTCCAAGAAGAAGTCCACCACTTCAAAGAAGAAGAAACAAGTGGGAGGATGAGGCGAGGCTTCCTCTTCGCTTTATGAGGACGAATAAATCTCAATTCGAGATTTAGGCGAATCTCCTTGGAGACGAATAAATCTCGAAATCGAGATTTAGGCGAATCTTCATGAAGCCATTTTTTTTAAAATAGAAGTGTGTTTTTGTTTGATTCAAAAAGAATCAAGGGATGACGATCGTTTCATTCTTCCATAACTTTATGAAACAGATCTGAAAATATAAAAACCGCTTTTATATCAAATTTTTATATATATAGAATAGTGTATATATATAAGATGAATCAAATGAATAAAAAGAATCAAGAGGTTTCATTATCTCAATTGTCGCAATTGCCCGATGAAACATTATATCAAGTGAATCAAACAAATCTAAATCAAACAAATATAAAAGTGAAATCAACTTCAAATGTGAAAGTGAAATCAACTTCAAATGTGAAAGTGAATTCAACTTCAAATATAAAAGTGAAATCAAATGTGAATCAAACAAATATAAAAGTGAATTCAACTGCGAAATCAAAAGTAGATTCGAAGATGAAGAAGTATGAATTGGTAGATTTCCCGGAAACGGGGCAAACATATGGCGAGTATACAGGGAAGAGCCCTAAACAAGCGGCAAAGAAGGCCTTTTCACGTCTTGCTCGAATGTCAAAATTGAACAATTCAAATCAAAAGTTTATTGTGTTTGTGATTCGTGAAAAAGGAGGTAAACAAAAAGAGTTTAAATATATGGGTCAACGCGTTCGACTCGCAAATGATGGGATTATGATCAAACGCGGAAATAAAAACGTTTCGATTAAATATAAAAATATTGTCAATAAATACAAAGAAGTATAGACTTAAAGAAATGATTATATATCATTATAGTAATAGTACGTGAAGAATGATCCCCGAAAAGAATATAACAGCATATGATGTAGCTCTTCTCATATATGAGAAGTATAATGATCAATTTAAGTATAAAAATGGTAAGTGGTATTATTTACATGATGGCGAATGGATTCTCAATAAAGTGAACTGTGCTCAAAAGCTTCAAATGATTATTCTACAAGATGTATGTGAATTATTTGCCGAGATGATTTATAAAAATAAAATCAATATAGATGAGTCCACAGAAAATATTGATATAAATAATATGAAAGAAGTTATCAAAAATAGAGAGCTTACAAAAGTATTAAGCAAGATGTATAATGAGAATTTCCAAAAACGTATTATAAAAGAGTGTGCTGAATTTTTTTATGATGTGAATTTTGTTTATATTCAATAAAAAGATAGATTACCTATTTTGAAGATTGATATATTTGATTTGGATATAGAGAACTTGATTTTATAGCGGGGAGGGGATGTGGGGAGAACGAAGTTCCAGCTCATTCGTAGAATGAGCCGCAAGACGGTTCCCCACTAGTAGTTCTCTTCGAGCAAATAATACTGAACCCGTCGCAAATATGCTTTTATCTTATTCCAATCGTCCAACTTATACTTTGCTTCAACGCTATGTTTTGTTCGCATATTGATTTTGCTCGAATAGTGCCAAATCAATCCTTTGATATACTCTTCGCTATACTGAGGGTATTCATCTTTCATATATTCGATGATTTGAGGTGCGCAATGAAAGTCGATCGCCTCCAAAATCCACTCCGAAAGTTGTAAATGTGAGATGCTCTCCAATAAGATAGGGCGCACTTCCGGAATATGAATCGGTGTGATATTATTTGCCACAATCCCATCAATACAATGTTCCATCATACATACATCACACGCCATCCCACCATACGCAATTCGCAACGCAATGGCACATGTGATATCGCTCTTGTTCCACTCAATATGCGGAGGTGGTAGTGGCGTTTGGGGCAATGGCCGGTATATGGGTATTCCCGCGATCACATAAACGGTTCCCATCAAATATTCATAAATCCGCTTTTCAAATTTGAACTCTTTCATGGTGGACGCGATCATCAGCCAAATGAGTGTAGGAAAGACATCATGAATCGCCGTATCTTCGATCATGATGATGGGAAGTCGGCGAAGGAAATCTTCGATATCAAGTGTCATATAGTGAAATGCGCATTTGACGGCAATGTGAACATCTTTGCGGCGGATTGCTTTTTGTAATAAGGATTTTAAATATCCGACATTTCGATACTTCTTTTCGCGATCGAGTTTATAAAGATGCGAAAAGGTATTCTTGTCGCCGGGATCCACGTGCGCCATGTGTTCGAAGTAGCCGCATAAGGTGATTGTTTGATCAATGCGACAATGTGGATTTGTGCTCTTCCATTGGAAGGTCTTTTTAAAATTACAGAGTTTGGGGAGATCTTCGCGAAAGTGCGCGTGAGCCTTCGGCTTCTTATCCAACCAATGAAGATAAAAGTGTGTTTTTGTAAATGATGGTTGCGGTGGCTCTGCTACCTTCTTGGTACCTTCACCTTCACGCTGTGGTGGATTTGTTCCATTCCGGGATATGAAGGAGAAGAGGGATGTTTGTTTCATGTATATATGATATAAGAAGTGATATGCGGAAATGTGAAAGAGGAGAAATATGAAATCACTTTTTATTTTTTATTCAACGAAAAATAAAATCTTGATAGAAAGATAAGAATGATTCTATAAATAAATAAGTAAGTAAGATATAAGATGGATCAAATTATTTTGCGTACATCGCAATCCATATGCGAACTTCGTGAAATCAATCAACAATTAGAAAAGACCAAAAATCGCTTATCCAAATCGATTTTTCAAGAAAAGAAGAAGATTTTACTCAAAATATATGCTACATCTACACCTAAACCTAAACAGAAGAGTGGATTGATATCACCATCATAAATTCCTGCCTTATGAGCGTCCTTTCCGCTCATTTTCTAAGAAGTGTTTGCGACAAACGGCTTCATACACGTCATCGCTCCCCACCAATGTTTGGGAATCATCCTTTGTGATCCGCATTGTGAAATTCGCCGCCACCGCTTCCGAAGCATTTGCGCACCGTTTACACAGCGCACTCAGCTTCACCACCTTTTCAGCATGTGGAATGAGCCGCAATACGTCGCCAAATGGTGCGCGGCGGAAATCGCCATCGAGCCCACCGGCAATCACATGCTTTCCGCGATTGTCGCACCAATCGACGATTTGATCATATGCGTCGCCAAAGAATTGGAGCTCTTCAATCACGATCACGTGCGCGGCTTCAAAGCGACTCTTATACTCCGGATTTTCGAAAAGATCTCCCAGCTTGGAGAGGATGATACAATCGTCATAGGTGATTTTTGTGTGAGTTGTGATTTTGTTGGAACCGTAGCGATTATTGATGGAGTGATTGATGACAAGGACGTTCTTGTTGAGGATCTCATAGCGTTGAATTTGGCGGATCAATTCGGAGGACTTTCCAGCATACATCGGGCCGATAAAGAGTTGGAGGCTCATTTTTACTTCTTCTCTTTGTGCTTTCTCTCTTTATCAAAGACTCTTTATAACGATTTGAAACGAGTGAAATCCTTTATATTGAATATGGAAAATCGATTTTTCTTATCTTTTTATAAATCGTGATATCGATTTATAAAATATGATATTCTATGATGGATAATGGTGATCTGATTTTAGCGCAAGTAGATGATAAAGTAAATGAGAATAATCTCCATATATAAGTATTTGTTAATAAAGAAGATATTGATCAATTTATTGGAGGAAGCACCGCGTGATGTGAATTTGGTAAGTTCATTTTCAACTTCGTCGATTACATTCTTTTTGATCATATCTCGTATGTTTGTACTCAAATTGGTCATTTTATCCTCACCGGTTGAATCAGAAAAAGAGGCTATATAGAATTGTTGTTGTGCTTGTTTCAAAAGATAGAGCTCAAATGCGCGAATGAAATCCGTTCGTTCCTTTCCAATCTTATATATCGAATCCATAAACATTTCACTCACAATATTGAATGGAACATTCTTTACACTCTCACTCTTCGCACTCTTCACACTCTTATTCTTTTCACTTTCATTCTTCGCACTTTCATTCTTCGCACTCTTATTTACAACCACTTCTTGAGGAGGAGACGGAGTAGTGGAGTTCACGGGTTGGGCAGGTAATGGTGTTGCTGAATTGACAGGTTGGGTAAGATTTCCACCATTTGCGCCACCATTTTGGGGTATAAGATGGCTATATTTGGATGCGAGGTTTTCAACACCGGTCATATTGATCTTCTCTCCGCGTCGATATGCGTTTGCGTATTTAAGCATTTTATTTAAATTCTCTTCATTGGTGATTTGGGCAGTTAAAGATGACACATTAATATTTGTGGGGATATTCATGTTGCCAACTTTTTGACCTTTGAAGAGTGAACCGATTGTGCTCAGTGTGTGTTGTTTGGATCGTAATGATTCTTTCGAATTGTTTGACGATTGGGGAATGTCTTTCAAACGCGTCTTCAAATAAATGGCAATCATACGCCGAATTTCCACGATCTTCTTCTTATCCGCATCATCGGATGTAGCCTCTGGATTTTTAATTGCGTTTAATTTTACGATCTTTTCGATGATCTTATAAAGAGGGTCATTGATGAATCGTTCGTAAAGGGGGCTCGAAATTTCGCTCTTCTTACTCAGCTTCTTTCGGGTCTTTTCGCGTTGAATGAGATGTAAGTACGAGTCGTTAAGGAGTGATTCGAGATTTTCCATATAGAAACTGATTTCCATATTGACAGTTTCTTTATTTTTGACAATGCCTTGAATCTTTGTGAGAATGGTAAGTATACGTTTGACATACCCGCTCTTGGCATTCATGATCTCTTTTATCTCTTCGGGAGATCGAGTTAAATCATTGAGACGGTCGATTACCTCTTTCAGTTCTTTCTCTTTTGCTTGTTTATCATCTTCATTCTGGCCTAATGGAGCTTTCAATGTTATCTGTACAAGTTGTAAATCATCGGTAAACGATTTATATCCACTATCACTTGTTATATCTGTGCTTAAAACTTCAATATATAATTTTTTATATGATTCAAACTTTTTCATAATATATTTTTTTAAATCTTCAATATATGATTCTAATGTTAAATTCTTTATTTGATTATATACATTATTCAGATTTTTGGATTTTGATTTTGATTTTGTGTTAGTAAAAAATCCTTCTAAGTATGATTCTATTTCAGTAGAATATTTTTCAACATCCTTCTCTTTTGGTATATCTTTACTTGATATAATAAATATACGTTTGTAAGGTTGGAAATATTTGAGTATTTCATCCATAATATCAGTATATTCGCGAAGTGATGGTATATTTTTAAGATTTTCACGTGCTTGTTTATATTCACTGATCGCTTTGTTCAAATGATCTCCGGTAGGGGCAGGAGCAGCAGGAGCAGCAGGAGCAGCACTGGTAGGGTCAGGAATAACTATTCGATATAATTCTATCAATTTTTTAATATTTTCAAATCTATTTTGATATAAATTATTGTATTGTGATATTAATCCATCTACTTTTGTGGCTGCGGCTTGTGCTGCTGCGGCTTGTGCTGCTGCGGCTTGTGCGGCTTGTGCGGCTTGTGCGGCTTGTGCTGCTGCGGCTTTATTAGTAGCATCTTTCGTTGCTTTTATCAACTTCTCTTGTGTATCGATTGTCTCATCCATCGCTTCTATTAATTGTTCCGGTTCCATCGTAATATTTGTATTATTCATCAATTTTTTTATATTATTAGTACTATCTACTTTATACGGTATCACATGTGTTAAATTATCCATATATCTTTCTAATTCTTCTTTTTTACCGATATTTTCATTAATTCTTTTACCTTTTGTTTCAGCATACTTCGTATATAACGAAAGTTTACCCGTTTGTGAAGATGAAGAACCTTGAATTATTAATTGATAATCTTGAAAATCATTGTTATTTGAAATACCATATTGCCTTTTTTTTGTTAGTAATGTATCTTTTAATCGTTTAATCTCTCTATTAAGATCGTTAATCGCTGATTCCAATCGTGATTTATCTTTTCTCAATGCGTCGATTTCGACTTGTTTATTCGCAAGTCTTTTTTGAGAACGTTCATCATCTTCTTTCAAGATTTCAAGCTCACTTTCTGCGTCGAGTTTCAACGATGTATACTCATTAATTTGCGCTTTTAAGCGTTCAAGTTCATCTTCAATGCTTTTGCGCACTTCTGATATAAACTCACGCAATTTTAGCAAGTCATCATCGCGCATTTTATTGATCTCTTCATCTTTGATACCATCCTTCTCATTCACTTTGCGCAAATAGTTGAATATGTCTCTCTTATCTTTTAAATTTGTTGAAGCTGCTGATTTTACTATTTGTTGTTGAACAACTTGAAAGAGTTTATCAAATGGGAACGTGGAAGGTAAGTATAATTTCGATTTCTTCTCTCTAAATTTATCTAATAATTTGCTTATTTTTGGATTTGCTCCACCTTTAAACACATTATTAGTAATACCTGATAAATTACTAAATATATATGTTGCGCCACTTTTAATATTGGTCAAGTTAAATTCGCCATTCGGAATGACAAAATCACGATAAAACTCTAACTTCTTTTGAACAATATCATCATAATTCTTATACTGTTTCGCCAATCGCTTCTCATACTCTTCATTTGATGTAGAAGAGTTTCGCACCTTTTGTAATTCTTTAAACGTTTCACGTTCATTCTCTTCCATGCGTCGGATCTCATTCAACCTTTCCGAAATCGCGCGGAACTCTTCCTCCTTTCCTTTCAGTACAACACTCTTCAATTTTTTATACTGCTCAATTTGATTTTGAATATTTGATATCGTATTTGTCAAAAAATTATCATCATTTAAAGAGATCTGATTTGTCTGTGATCTAGTTGGAATAAAATTTTTTTCACGTATTTCATCAATTGTAAATGGTAATTGAGATAATATCGAAGAGGGTAAAAGTATCATCATTTTTATATACATTCGCTTCATATCATTCTCGATCTTTTCACGAATTTCGGGAGACTCAAACTTTTTTTCAACAACAGTACTATTCATCTCTTTTTGGTATGATTGTAAAACCACTTTTGTCAAAAATGTTTTGTACTCATTCAGTTGGTTCAGTTGTGTTTGGAGGTTATTGATTTGGAAATCATAAAACGCCCTAAAATTTGGAATATACTGACTATTAAAAGATGCCATCAGTTTCGCCAATTGATCCTTATACGCCTTATTCTTCTCGAAATATTTCGTCTCCGATTCATTCAATATCTTTTGAAGGTTATCGATATTTGATATATTGATGCTTTGCTGCTTCTCACCATATGATCGTTCGATCACACCATTCAGATCTTTCAGAGATGGATCTAATTTTTCATCCAAATTGAACTCTGCGAATTGTTTATAACGATTCGAAAGATAAAGAATACTCATAATATGATCATTTGTTTGATTATACTTGTTAAACGCATCCTTATACGCACGCATCATGTACGGCAATATATCCTTCTTGAATTTCTTTTTTAATACACTTTTATCTGAAGTATTAAATACAGAAGTTATTGTATCATTTTGTAAGGATGTTAAATTAATTTTATCGATCACATTATTACTCAATATAGCATCTGTTTTACATTCGCGAATAAATGGATTTCGTATTTGATTTATATTTTGACAATTACTTGCCATTTTTAAAATATAAAATATAGAAAGATCACTACTCTTTATATATATTTTTTACAAAGATAAAGAACAAAGATAAAGATCGATTGCGTTTTACAATTCGATTCCGAAAGGCTTGAATAACCCATTTGTATTTTGGAACGCATTTTTAAATATAGGCATATCTTCGCTAACACTACTGATAGAATCGCGATTCATCTCATATGATACCAAGAATGTGTGATATGATTGATCAATCTTTGCTTTTTCCTTTAAGAAGAATTTCAAATACTTTGGATTGACATAATATAAGAAGAAGCGTAATCCGCACAGATCCATTTCAAGTGCTCTCAGTATAAGTTCATAAAATGTGATATCCTTATGATTCTGATTATGGAAATAATCGATCCATCGATTCATATCACTTCCTAAATGAAAAATCATCGTATTCATCGCTTTCGACGTCTCCTCCACATCCACAAATGTATCTCCCATATTATACAACCCTTTATTCAAAAAGATATTCGCATCATCTCCTTCCCGTAATATTGATGCGTTATCATACGAAAATAAGAACCCATAGGCCAATAACCCATATCCATACTTGTCATCATCCATCTTTAATAGCGAAAAGATCTTATGTTTAAATTGATTATATTGCTTAATCATTCTCATAAGGCCGTTTTTTACCCGTTTATCTTTGATATACTTCGAAACAATCACCTCAAAGAGTGTTTGATTTTTAGACGGTTTCCCAACAAATTCAACCAAACCACTATTCTTCACATATGCGGTAAACGATTCATCGGCTGGTGTAGGTGGAGGCGAAGATGTAGCTGTTGTTGATTTGAAAATCTTGGTAATATCACTTTTAAATGATGAAAAATTACCTAACGATGGATAAGGTAATTCTTGAAATGATAACCCGTTCACTTTCGCAAGATTCTCTTTGATATTTGAAACAGATAATAAAATATCCCGGTTTGCTTCGATAAAACGTTTGATCTCAT
>JACCEC010582998.1_pt1 | contig 18237 bp, 15 predicted proteins | sample 7450121 | NCBI WGS metagenome assembly JACCEC01 (sample SAMN15323455, study PRJNA562643) | freshwater metagenome | isolation source: river surface water | place: USA:Blue River Watershed | collected 2017-08-18 | reverse complement strand
CTCTCGAACGCTTCGGGCAGCAGGTGCATGAAGGCGGTGGCCATCAGGGCGCCGGCGGCCAGGCTCAGGAGGTGTTGCGCGCCGACAGGCGTGTTCTGGGCCTGGGCGCGTACCCCCAGCCGCATCAGGAGGGCGGCAATCCAGACGCTGCCGATCCCGGCGCAGACGGTGGCAATCACGATGGCGAGGAGGGTCATGCTGGCTGGATCTTGCTGGCGCGCGCGGGCGCCGTGCCGGGGCTCGGCGGGTCGTCGATCTTATCCATAATCCCTGCGCGGGCCGGCACTGCATTTGCCCGCAGGCGGCACGATGGAAAGGACACGCCATGAGCACCCTGTGTTTTCCTTGGCGCGGGCTGGCTGGCGCTGCGGTGCTGGTCTTGCAGGCCTGCACGCCCGTAGTCCCCCTGTCCGGCGTCTGCGATGCCGCTCGCGCGCAGGGGGTGCTTGGCCAGCGGGCCACGCCGCAGCAGGCGCAGACCGCACGCGCGCAGGCCGGTGCACGCCGGTTGCGCGTCATCGGCCACGACGACAGCGTGACCAAGGAATACGACAGCAGCCGGCTGAACCTGCAACTCGACGAAGGCGGGCGGGTGGTGCAGGTCTATTGCGGCTGATCGGAGCCCACATGCGAGCCTGCATGCAAGCCCACATGCGAGCCCGCACGCGAGCCCACAGACCCGCACGCGGAGCCAGGCGTCCTCAATGCGCCTTTTCCCAGTTCTCGCCCACCCCGATCTCCGCCAGCAGCGGTACGCGCAAGGCCGCCACGCTGGCCATGAGGCGCGGGATCTCGGTGCGCACCCAGTCCACTTCATCCTGCGGCACCTCGAACACCAGTTCGTCATGGACCTGCATGATCATGCGCGTGCCGCGGTGCTGCGCCTCCAGCACGTCCTGCACCTTCACCATGGACAGCTTGATCAGGTCGGCCGCCGTGCCTTGCATCGGCGCGTTGATCGCCGCGCGTTCCGCTCCGGCCCGGCGCGGCCCGTTGGGTGAATTGATTTCCGGCAGGTACAGGCGCCGCCCGAACACGGTCTCCACATAGCCCTGTGCCTTGGCCGCCAGGCGGGTTTCGTCCATGTAGTGCTTGACGCCTGGATAGCGCTGGAAATAGCGCTCGATATAGTTCCTGGCGGCAGTGTTGTCGATGCCCAGGTTCTTGGCCAGGCCGTAGCTGCTCATGCCGTAGATCAGACCGAAGTTGATCACCTTGGCATAGCGGCGCTGCTCGCTGGAGACCTGCTCCGGCGCCACGCCGAACACCTCGGACGCCGTGGCCCGGTGCACGTCCAGGCCTTCGTTGAAGGCGCGGATCAGGGCGGCGTCCTCGCTCAGGTGGGCCATGATGCGCAGCTCGATCTGGCTGTAGTCGGCGCTGGCGATCACATGGCCCGGTGCGGCGATGAAGGCCTCGCGCACGCGCCGGCCCTCGGCGGTCTTCACCGGGATGTTCTGCAGGTTCGGCTCGTTGCTCGAAAGCCGCCCCGTCACCGCCACGGCCTGGGCGTAGTGCGTGTGCACACGCCCGGTGCGCGGGTGGGCCATCTGGGCCAGCTTGTCGGTGTAGGTGCCCTTGAGCTTGGACAGGCCGCGCCACTCCAGCAGCTTGGCCGGCAGCGGGTAGTCCTCGGCGAGTTTTTCCAGCACCTCCTCGTCGGTGCTGGGTGCACCGGTCGCGGTCTTCTTCACCACGGGCAGGCCCAGCTTGTTGAAGAAGATATCGCCGATCTGCTTGGGGCTGCCCAGGTTGAACGGCTGCCCCGCCAGCGCATGGGCCTCCTGCTCCAGTTGCACGATGCGCTGGCCCAGTTCCGCGCTCTGGCGCGACAGCGTCGGGCCGTCGATCAGCACGCCATGGCGTTCGATCCGGTACAGCGCCTCGCTGCTCTCGATTTCCAGCTGGTAGATGAAGCGCAGTTTTTCGTCGCGCTCCAGGCGGGGCCATAGCACGCGGTGCACGTCCAGGGTCTGGTCGGCGTCCTCGCACGAATAGTCCGCGGCCTTCTCGATGGACACCTGCGAGAAGGGAATCTGGTGCGCCCCTTTGCCGGTCAGCGACTCGTAGTCCACGCCGCTGCGCCCCAGGTGGCGCTCGGCCAGGCTGGCCAGGCCGTGGGGCTTGTGCACCTCCAGCACATAGCTTTCCAGCATGGTGTCGTGCGCATAGCCCGCCACCTCGATGCCGTGGTTGGCGAACACATGGCGGTCGTATTTCACGTGCTGGCCCAGTTTCCTGCGCGCGGGGTTTTCCAGCCAGGGTTTCAGGCGCGCCAGCACCTCGTCCAGCGGCAACTGCACGGGCACGTCCGGATAGGCATGCGCCAGCGGGATGTAGGCCGCCACGCCCGGCTGCGTGCTGAAGGACAGGCCGACGATCTGCGCCTGCATCTCGTCCAGCGAGGTGGTCTCGGTGTCCACGGCCACCAGGTCCGCGGCTTCGATGCGCGCCATCCAGGCGTCGAACTGCGCCCAGGTCAGGACAGTCTCGTACTGCAGGTTGGTGGCCTCGCGGGTGCCGCCGGCGACCGGTCCTTCGGGCACGTCGAACAGGTCCGGCCCGCGCGCCGCCGTGCCGCCCCGGGGCTTGCGGCCCTTTTCCTCCTCGGGCTGGGCGTGCTCGTCCAGCTGGCGTGCCAGCCCCTTGAAGCCATAACGCTCATAGAAGGCCTTGAGCGCCTCGCTGTCCTGCCCCCCCAGCACGATGTCGTCCAGCGCGGGCAGGCGCGGCAGGTGCTCGCGCAGGTCGCAGTCGGTACGGATGGTCACCAGGGCCCGCCCGGTGGGCAGCCAGTCCAACGCCTTGCGCAGGTGCTCGCCCACCGCACCCTTGACCTCGTCCACCCGCGCGATCAAGGCGTCCAGGGACCCGTATTCCGTGAGCAGCTTCACCGCCGTCTTGGGGCCGACCTTGTCCACGCCCGGCACGTTGTCCACCGTGTCGCCCACCAGGGTCTGGTAGTCGATCATCAGGTGCGGCGGCACACCGAATTCGGCGGTGACGCCCGCCACGTCGCGGCGGCGGTCGTTCATGGTGTCGATCACCATCACGTGCTCGTTCACGAGCTGGCTCAGGTCCTTGTCGCCCGAGGAGATCACCGTGGCCAGTCCCTGCTGCACGGCCAGGCGAGACAGTGTGCCGATCACATCGTCGGCCTCGACGCCGGGCACGCCCAGCACCTTCCATCCGAGCAGGCGCACCACCTCGTGGATCGGTTCCACCTGCGCGCGCAGGTCGTCCGGCATGGCCGACCGGTTCGCCTTGTACTGCGGGTACAGGTCGTCGCGGAAGGTCTTGCCGGGCGCATCGAACACGCACACCGCGTAGTCCGCGCGGATGTCCTTGCGCAGCCTCTGCATCATGTTGATCATTCCCCGGATCGCGCCGGTCGCGGCGCTGGTGGGGTCGCCCGGCACGGCCCGCAGGTCCGGCATGGCATGGAAGGCGCGGTACAGGTAGCTGGAGCCGTCGACCAGCAAGAGGGTGGGGCGGGGGGCTTCGGGGGGCTGCGTGGGCTGGGGCTCGCTCATGCCGGGATTGTGCCTGCGGGGGCTGCCGGGCCGCCCCTCCTACAATGCGGGCATGCGTGCGATCCTGTTGCTATCCACCCTGATCGGCCTGGCCCCCTGGGCCGGCGCCCAGGCGCCTGCCGCCACGCCCGGGCCCGGCGAGCCGCTGGACGGCCGCCAGAACCAGAAAATCGAGCGGATCCGCCACGAGGACGCCGGCAGCCGCATCGACGAGGTGCGCGTGGGCGGTCAGACCCAGCGCATCACCGTCCAGCCCAAGGTGGACGGCATGCCGGCCTACGAGATCCAGCCCGCCTCCCCGGTCCGCGGCCGGCCGCTCGACGTGCGTGACGGCCTGGACAGCCAGGGCGGTCAGCGATCCTGGAACGTGCTGCGCTTCTGAGTCCACCCCATGGCCGTCTTTACCGAAGTTTCCGCCGAGGCGGCGGGTGAATTCCTGCGTGAGCTGCGTCTGGGCAACCTGGTCGACCTGCAAGGCATCCAGGGCGGGATCGAGAACACCAACTACTTCCTCACCAGCGAGCAGGACGGCCAGACCCGCCAGTGGGTGCTGACGCTGTTCGAGCGGCTGTCCCATGAGCAGCTGCCGTTCTACCTGCACCTGATGAAGCACCTGGCCCTGCGCGGCATCCCGGTGCCCGACCCCCAGGGCAATGCCAGTGGCGACCTGCTGCATACGGTCTGCGGCAAGCCCGCCGCGCTGGTCGACCGCCTGCGCGGACGCAGCGAACTCGCGCCGACCGAGGTGCACTGCGCCGGTGTCGGCGCCGCACTGGCCCGCATGCACCTGGCCGGTCGCGATTACGGCCGCACCCAGCCCAATTTGCGCGGGCTGGCCTGGTGGAACGACACCGTGCCCGTGGTCCTGCCCTTTCTCGATCCGAGCCAGGCGGCCTTGATCCAAGGCGAGCTGGCCTACCAGAACCATGTGGCGGCCAGTGCCGCCTATGCGGCCCTGCCCCGGGGCCCGGTGCATGCCGACCTCTTTCGTGACAACGTGATGTTCGACGACGGGCCGTCCGGACCGGAGCTCACGGGCATCTTCGATTTCTACTTCGCCGGTGTGGACACCTGGCTCTTCGACCTCGCGGTCTGCCTGAACGACTGGTGCATCGACCTGCCCACCGGCGCGCACGATGAGGCCCGCGCCCGGGCCCTGCTGCGGGCGTACGAGGACCAGCGCCCCCTCGGGGCCGCCGAGCGTCGCCTGCTGCCCGCCATGCTGCGGGCCGGGGCCTTGCGCTTCTGGATTTCGCGCCTCTGGGACTTTCATCTGCCCCGCGAGGCCAGCATGCTCAAGCCGCACGATCCGGCCCACTTCGAACGTGTCCTGCGGCACCGGGTAGACCCTTCCGTTCGGGCCTGATCCGGGGTGTCCCGACCCCTCCCGGGCCAATCCGCGTTAAATTGCACCGATGAAATTGAACGTCGTTCCCGCGCGCGCCGGCATCGGGTGGGCTCGTGCCGGCATGCGGACCTTTTTCCGTCAACCCCTTGCGCTCTCGGGCCTGTTCTTCATGTACATGGCCATCGTCCTGGTGCTGGCCTTCCTGCCCCTGGCCGGCCCGGTCCTGGCCGGCATGCTGGTGCCGGCGGCCACCCTGGGCCTGATGGCCGCCTCGGCGGAGGCCAGCCGCGGCCGTTTCCCCATGCCCTCCATCCTGTTCAGCGCGTTCCGCGCGGGCCGGCAGCGCCTGCAGGCGATGCTGGTGCTGGGCGCGGTCTACACCGTCGGGTCGATGCTGGCCACCGGCCTGGCCGCTCTGGTGGCCGGCGCGCCCGCTCAAGGGGCTGCAGAGGGCGAGCCCGTCAATGCCGCCACCGCCCTGGCCCTGGTGCTGCACATTCCCCTGTTCCTGATGTTCTGGCATGCGCCGGCCCTGGTGCACTGGCACGGCGTCACGCCCGCCAAGAGCCTGTTTTTCAGCGTGGTGGCCATCTTCCGCAACTTCGGCGCCCACCTGGTGTACGGCCTGGCCTGGGCGGCGGTGTTCACCGTGGTGGGCTCCATCCTCGGCGTCGTCGCGGGTCTCGCGGGCGGGCCGGACCTGGCCCGCACCCTGATGCTGCCCGCCGCGCTGTTGCTCGCTGCGATGTTCTCCACCTCGATCTACTTCAGCTTCGAAGCCTGCTTCCAGGACGAGGCGCAGTCCACGCTGCCCGCCGCCGCCCCGAGGGTGGAGTGATCAGCCCACGGGCGTGAGCTTGGCCACGCTCAGGGCCAGCCACTTCACGCCGTGGCGCCCGAACTTCACCTGGGCGCGCGCATCGTCGCCCTGGCCCTCGAGCATCAGCACCGTGCCCTCGCCGAACTTGGTGTGGAACACCTGCATGCCTGGTCGCAGGCCATGCGAAGGCGCGTCCTTCCGGGGCGGCGCCGGCGGGCTGGCGTAGGCGCCCGATCCGAAGTCGCGGCCGAACGCGCCCGCGCGCGCTCCCCCATAGCCACCGCCGAACCCGGGGGACATCGGCATCGGGGCCTGCTTGGGCGTGAGCCATTTGAGCGCATGCTCGGGCAGCTCGTCGAAGAAGCGGCTGCGGATGTTGTAGCGCGTCTGCCCGTGCAACAGGCGCGTCTGCGAGTGGCTCAGGTACAGGCGCTGCCGCGCCCGGGTGATCGCCACGTACATCAGGCGCCGCTCCTCCTCCAGCCCTTCGTGCTCGGTCATCGAGCGCTCGCTGGGAAAGAGACCCTCCTCCAGACCGGTGACGAACACGCAGTCGAACTCCAGGCCCTTGGCCGAGTGCACCGTCATGAGTTGCACGGCGTCCTGGCCGGCCTGGGCCTGGTTGTCCCCGGACTCGAGCGCCGCATGTGTGAGGAACGCGGCCAGGGGTGAGAGCGTCTCGCCGGTCTCGGCCACGACATCGTCTGCCATCGCGTCGTCGGCTAGCGGCTGGTTCAGGTCCAGGCCCTGGCTGGCGGGGGACTGGGCCAGTTCGTCCACCGGCAAGGCCACGGCATCACGCCCGAAGCCCTCCTGGGTCACGAAGCTTTCCGCGGCGTTGACCAGTTCTTCCAGGTTTTCCACGCGGTCCGCGCCTTCGCGCTCCGACTTGTAGTGCTCGATCAGGCCCGAGTGCTGCAGCACGAGCTCGATGATCTCCCGCAGGGTCAGGCCCTGCGTCTGTTCGCGCAGCACATCGACCTTCGCGACGAAGGCGCCCAGGTTCGCGCCCGCCTTGCCGGTCGTGGCGCTCACCGCATCGTGCAGGGAGCAGCCGGCGGCGCGTGCCGCGTCCTGCAGCTGCTCGATGCTGCGCGCTCCGATGCCCCGTGGCGGGAAGTTCACCACCCGCAGGAAGGACGTGTCGTCGTGCGGGTTCTCCAGGAGGCGCAGGTAGGCCAGCGCGTGCTTGATCTCCGCACGCTCGAAGAAGCGCAGCCCGCCGTACACGCGGTAGGGAACCCCGGCGTTGAACAGCGCGGTCTCGATCACCCGGCTCTGCGCGTTGCTGCGATACAGCACCGCGATCTCCCGGCGCGGAATGCCCCCCGACAGCGGGTCATGGTCGCCGCGCACCAGGTGCCGGGCTTCCTCCACCATCCATTGCGCCTCGGCCAGATCGGTGGGCGCCTCGTACACCCGCACAGGCTCGCCAGGGCCCTGGTCGGTGCGCAGGTTCTTGCCCAGACGCCCCTTGTTGTGGCTGATCAACTCGTTGGCTGAATCCAGGATGTTGCTGAAGCTGCGGTAGTTCTGTTCCAGCTTGATCTGGTGGCGCACGCGGAACTCGCGCACGAAGTCGGCCATGTTGCCCACCCGCGCGCCGCGAAAGGCGTAGATGCTCTGGTCGTCATCTCCCACGGAAAACACCGCGTTGCCGCCGCCGGGGGCGCCCTCGGCAGCTCCCGCGAACACCTTGATCCAGGCGTACTGCAGCCGGTTGGTGTCCTGGAATTCGTCGATCAGGATGTGGCGAAAGCGCCGCTGGTAGTGCTCCCGCACCGCGGCGTGATCTCGCATCAGCTCGTAGCTTCGCAGCATCAGCTCGCCGAAATCCACCACGCCTTCGCGCTGGCACTGGTCCTCATAGAGCTGGTAGATCTCCACGCGCCGGCGGTCTTCGTCATTGTGGATGGTGACACTGCCTGGCCGCTGGCCGTCTTCCTTGCATCCGTTGATGAACCACTGCGTTTCCTTCGCGGGAAAGCGCTCGTCGTCGATGTGGTACTGCTTCATCAGCCGCTTGATGGCGGACAGCTGGTCCTGCGTGTCCAGGATCTGGAAGCTTTGCGGCAGGTTCGCCAGCTTGTAATGGGCGCGCAGGAAGCGGTTGCACAGGCCGTGGAAGGTACCGATCCACATGCCCCGCACGTTTACCGGCAGCATCGAGCCCAGGCGGGTCATCATCTCCTTGGCCGCCTTGTTGGTGAAGGTCACGGCCATCACGCCGCCTGGCGACACCTGCCCCGTGGACAGCAGCCAGGCGATGCGTGTGGTGAGCACCCGCGTCTTGCCCGACCCGGCACCTGCCAGGATCAGGGCATGTTCTGCGGGCAGGACCACCGCGGCGCGTTGTTCCTCATTGAGCTGGCGCAGCAGGGGCGTCTCGGTGGTGGCGGTCGAAAACGGAGAGGCATCCAGGGACATGGTGCATTGTAGGAAGTGTGCCCCTCGCGTCCCGGCCGGGGTGGGTCAAAACCCCCTGTCGCGGGCGCAGCGCCCGCGAGGTTTAGAATCAGCCACCGGGCCCAAGCATTGCGGCCCGGTTTCTTTCGGCCCGGCCTTCCCTGCGATCGCCCGGCGCCGCGGGCTCCGGGCCAACATCCAAGCGCTCTCCCTGTTCCACAAACAGTTTCATGGAGCCTGCATGGAAATCTTCGATTACGACAACGTCCTGCTTCTGCCTCGCAAGTGCCGCGTGGAAAGCCGTTCCGAATGCAACGCCGGCGTCGAGCTCGGCGGCCGCACCTTCCGCATCCCGGTCGTCCCCGCCAACATGAAGACCGTGGTGGACGAGTCCATCTGCCTGTGGATGGCGCGCAACGGCTACTTCTACGTCATGCACCGCTTCGACCTGGACAACGTGGCCTTCGTGCGCCGCATGCACGAGCAGGGCGCGTATGCCTCGATCTCGCTGGGCGTGAAGGCGGCCGACTACGAGGCGGTGGACACCCTGGCCGCCCAGGGCCTGGTGCCGGAGTACATCACCATCGACATCGCGCACGGCCACGCCGACACCGTGCAGCGCATGATCGCGCACCTGAAAAAGAAGCTGCCCGCCAGCTTCGTCATCGCCGGTAACGTGGGCACGCCCGAGGCCGTCATCGACCTGGAAAACTGGGGGGCCGATGCCACCAAGGTGGGCATCGGCCCGGGCAAGGTCTGCATCACCCGCCTGAAGACGGGCTTTGGCACCGGCGGTTGGCAGCTGTCCGCGCTCAAGTGGTGCGCCCGCGTCGCCACCAAACCCATCATCGCCGACGGCGGCATCCGCGAGCATGGCGACATCGCCAAGAGCATCCGCTTCGGGGCCACGCTGGTCATGATCGGCTCCATGCTCGCCGGCCATGAAGAATCCCCGGGCCAGACCGTCGAGGTCGATGGCAAGTTGTACAAGGAGTACTACGGCAGTGCCTCCGACTTCAACAAGGGCGAGTACAAGCACGTCGAGGGCAAACGCATCCTCGAGCCGGTCAAGGGCAAGCTCGCCCACACCCTGCGCGAGATGGAAGAAGACATCCAGAGTTCCATCAGCTACGCCGGCGGGCGCACGCTCCTGGACATCCGCAAGGTCAATTACGTGATCCTGGGCGGCGACAACGCCGGCGAACACCTGCTGATGTAGCCGGTACCCGCGCTCAATCGTTCACGAGGTCACGGGCCAGGCCCTGCAGCCGGTGCCCGGGCTGGGTCAGGGCCTCCACCACGCTGAAATGGTTCAACCCCGGCAGGGCCTCGCACACCGGAACGCGGGCAGGTCCCCAGGCGCGACGGATCATCTCGTTGTGTCGCAGGAACTCCATGCTCTCGCTGCCGCCCACCACGGACACGAGCTGCCCTTGCGGGGGCGCGGGCAGCAACGCCGGGCTGGCCCGGCGCACCTGGTCCGGCGTCAGTCGCAGGGATTCCTGCAGCGAGGGCGTGCGGCGCATCGGCTCCAGGTCGAACAGGCCCGAGATCGACAGCGCGCGCGTCACCAGGTGGCGGGGCAGGGCGGGGTCGTAACGGTCCCACTGGCAGGCCAGCATCATGGCGGCCAGGTGGCCGCCGGCCGAATGCCCCGCCACGCTGATGCGGCCCGGGTCTCCGCCGTGGCGCGCGATGTGGTGCCAGGTCCAGGCCAGTGCGCGCACCATCTGCATCACGATCTCCGTCAGCGGCACGCTCGGGCACAGGTCGTAATTGGGCACCACCACGCAGGCCCCGGCCTCGGTCCAGGTCGGCACCACGAAGGCGTGGTCTTTCTTGTCCATCGACCGCCAGTAGCCGCCGTGGATGAAGACCACCACCGGTGCGTCGGGCCGGGTGGCCGCAAAGACGTCCAGCCGCTGGCCGGCCGAAGGGCCGTAGGCGATGTCCAGCGTGCAGGCCTGGCGCGCCCGCACGCGCTGTGAGTCGCGCGTCCAGCGCTCGAAGTGCGTGGCGAAGTCCGGAACCCGCGCCCGGTTGTTGTACATGGCCTCGAGCCAATCGGGATCGTCGTGTTTCATCGGGTCTCCTGGACGCGCGGGTGAAGGCGGCGGCGTGCCGCCGGGGACCCTATCCTACGGCGGATGCTCCTGCGGGGTGGGACCCCCGGCCCGCAGCCTAGAATCGCATTTTCAGTCCCCTGCCACGATGCCCAAGGCCCCGCCGTCCCTTCCCGCCACCTACGAGGCCGCCCTCGAGGAGCTCGAGCAGCTGATCGCCCAGATCGAATCGGGCCAGCTGCCCCTGGAGCAGATGCTGGCCGGCTATGAGCGCGGCGCGCAGCTGCTGGCCTTCTGCCGGGCCAAGCTCGAGGCGGTGGATCACCAGATCAAGGTCCTGGACGAAGGCACCCTCAAGCCCTGGACGCAGGAATGACGCCCGATTTCGACTTCGATCGCTGGAGCGCCAGCCACCTCGCCGGCGTCGAGTCCGCGCTGGACCGCTGGGTCGTGGCCCAGGCACCCGCGGGCCTGGGCGAAGCCATGCGCTACGCGGTACTCGACGGCGGCAAGCGCCTGCGGCCCCTGCTGGTGATGGCCGCGGCCGAAGCGGTTCGTGGCGACCTGCAGGCCGCCCTGCGTGCTGCCTGTGCGGTCGAATTGATCCACGCCTACTCCCTGGTGCACGACGACATGCCCTGCATGGACAACGATGTGCTTCGCCGTGGCAAGCCCACGGTCCATGTGCGATTCGGAGAAGCCCAGGCCCTGCTCGCCGGAGACGCCCTCCAGGCGCTCGCCTTCGAGCTCCTCACCCCCCCGGCGGCCGACATGCCGGAGCGCATTCAGGCCCGCCTGTGCCGGCTCCTGGCCCGGGCCGCCGGCCACGAGGGCATGGCGGGCGGACAGGCCATCGACCTGGCCAGCGTCGGCCTGGCCCTCACCGAGGACCAACTGCGTCGCATGCATCGCCTCAAGACCGGCGCCCTGCTTCAGGGCAGCGTCATGATGGGAGCTGCCTGTGGCGAACCCTCTGCCCCGGCGCAAGAGGCCCTGGCCCGTTACGGCGACGCCATCGGGCTGGCCTTCCAGGTGGTCGACGACATCCTGGATGTCACCGCCGACTCTGCCACGCTGGGCAAGACCGCCGGCAAGGACGCCGCCCAGGACAAGCCCACCTACGTCTCCCTCATGGGCCTGGACCGCTCGCGCGCCTACGCGGCCGCCCTGTTCGACGAGGCCGTCAGCGCGCTGGCAGCCAGCGGGCTGGCGCAGACCGGGGCCCTGCAGGCCCTTGCGCACCTCGTGATCCGGCGCGCCCACTGAAACACCGACACCCGACAGACGACAAGACGAACGACACGCCATGGCCCACCTGCTCGAATCCATCGCGGACCCCACGGACCTGCGCCGCCTGACGCGGCAGCAACTGCCTCAGCTGGCCGACGAACTGCGCGCCTTCGTGCTGGATAGCGTTGCGCACACCGGCGGGCATCTCAGTTCCAACCTGGGCACGGTCGAACTGACCATCGCGCTGCACTACGTCTTCAACACGCCGCACGACCGGCTGGTCTGGGACGTGGGCCACCAGACCTATCCGCACAAGATCCTCACCGGCCGCCGTCAGCGCATGGAGACCCTGCGCCAGCTCGGCGGCCTGTCCGGTTTCCCGCTGCGTACCGAAAGTGCCTATGACGCCTTCGGCACCGCGCACTCGTCCACCAGCATCTCCGCGGCCCTGGGCATGGCGCTGGCCGCACGCCGCAAGGGCGAGGATCGCAAGGCGGTCGCCATCATCGGCGATGGCGCCATGACCGCCGGCATGGCCTTCGAGGCCCTGAACAACGCTGGCGTCGCCGACTGCGACCTGCTCGTCATCCTCAACGACAACGACATGTCCATCAGCCCGCCGGTGGGGGCGCTCAATCGCTACCTGGCGCAGCTGATGTCCGGCCAGTTCTATGCCGCGGCCAAGAACGTCGGCAAGAACATGCTCAAGGTGGCACCGCCCCTGTTCGAACTGGCCAAGCGCTTCGAGGAGCATGCCAAGGGCATGGTCGTGCCCGCCACCCTGTTCGAGAAATTCGGGTTCAACTACATCGGCCCCATCGATGGCCACGACCTGGACTCGCTCATTCCCACCCTCGAGAACATCCGCCACCTCAAGGGCCCGCAGTTCCTGCACGTGGTCACGCGCAAGGGGCAGGGCTACAAGCTGGCCGAGGCCGACCCCGTCATGTACCACGGCCCGGGCAAGTTCGACCCCAAGGTCGGCATCACCCCGCCGGCCACGCCGCCCAAGACCACCTTCACCCAGGTCTTCGGCCAGTGGCTCTGCGACATGGCGGCCCAGGATGCGCGCCTGGTCGGCATCACCCCCGCCATGCGCGAGGGCTCCGGCATGGTCGAATTCGAGAGGCGCTTCCCGGACCGCTATTACGACGTCGGCATCGCCGAGCAGCACGCGGTCACCTTCGCAGCCGGCATGGCCTGCGAGGGGGCCAAGCCGGTGGTCGCCATCTATTCCACCTTCCTGCAGCGCGCCTACGACCAGCTGATACACGACGTCGCCCTCCAGAAGCTGCCGGTGGTCTTCGCCCTGGACCGCGCCGGCATCGTCGGCGCCGACGGTCCCACCCACGCGGGCGCCTACGACATCCCTTATCTGCGTTGCATTCCCAACGTCAGCGTGGCCTGCCCGGCAGACGAGAGCGAAACCCGCAGCCTCCTCACCACGGCCTTCCTGCAGGACCATCCGGTGGCCGTGCGCTATCCGCGGGGCGCGGGGGCCGGTGTGCCCGTCGCCAGCGGCCTCGAACCCCTGCCATTCGGCAAGGGCGACATCCGACGCACGGGCCGTGGTGTCGCGATCCTCGCCTTCGGCACCTTGCTGTACCCGGCCCTGCAGGCGGCCCAGTCCCTGAACGCCACGGTCGTCAACATGCGCTGGGCCAAGCCGCTGGACGTCGACCTGCTGCTGCAGGTCGCGGCGCAGCACGAGGCCCTGGTCACCCTGGAAGAGGGCGCCATCATGGGCGGCGCCGGCAGCGCGGTGTCCGAGGCCCTGCAGGCCGCCGGTGTGCTCAAGCCCCTGTTGCAACTCGGGCTGCGGGACCAGTTCATCGAGCACGGCGACCCGGCCAAGCTCCTGTCCTTGCAGGGCCTGGACGCCGCGGGCATCGAGCGGTCGGTGCGTGATCGCTTTGCCGCCTCGATCGAGCCGGCCGCGGCCTCCAAGGGGTGAGCGGGGGCTGACCCCGGCATGACGGCTTTCGGCCAAGAGGAGTGGATATCGAATAGTTCCTTGGTATTCAATTAGTAGAATAGTTCGTATTCGGTGCAGTTGCCCACCTGCGCCGTCTCCCCTGTCTCTACTGCCACCAAGGAGTGTTCGCCATGGATCGTCGATCGTTGATCAAGAACGCCGGTATTGCCGGCGTACTGGCCGCCGGGGCTGCGCCCGCCGTCCACGCACAAGCCGCCGTCCGATGGCGTCTCGCCTCCAGCTTTCCCAAGTCGCTCGACACCATCTTTGGCGGCGCCGACACCTTCGCGCGCGCCGTCAAGGCCATGTCGGGGGGCAAGTTCGACATCTCCGTCCACCCCGCCGGTGAGCTCATGCCCGCCTTCGGCGTGGTCGACGGCGTGCAAAACGGCACGGTCGAATGCGCGCACACCGCCCCCTATTACTTCTTCGGCAAGGACGAGACCTTCGCCATCGGCTGCGCCATTCCCTTTGGCCTCAACAGCCGCCAGATGACGGCCTGGATGCACGAGGGCAACGGCCTCAAGCTCATGCGCGAGTTCTATGCCAAGTACGGCATCATCAATTTCCCCGCAGGCAACACCGGCTCCCAGATGGGCGGCTGGTACCGCAAGGAAATCAAGTCCATCCAGGACACCAAGGGCCTGAAGTTCCGGGTGGGCGGCTTTGCGGGCAAGGTCATCGAGCGCCTGGGCGGTGTGCCCCAGAACATCCCGGGCGGCGAGATCTACCAGGCCCTTGAAAAAGGCACCATCGACGCCGCCGAATGGGTCGGCCCCTACGACGACCAGAAGCTCGGCTTCAACAAGGTCGCCCCCTACTACTACTACCCCGGCTGGTGGGAAGGCGGTCCCCAGCTGGACGTCTACATCAACCAGAAGGCCTTCGACGCCTTGTCTGCCGAGCACAAGGCCATCGTCGAGGCCGCGGCCGCCCAGGCCCACATCGTGATGCAAGCCAAATACGACCACCTCAACCCTGGCGCCTTGCGCCAGCTGGTGGGCGCTGGCACCAAGCTGCGGGCCTTCCCGGCAGACCTCATGAACGCCGCCTTCAAGGCCTCGATGGACCTGTACTCAGAGCTCAGCACCAAGAACGAAAACTGGCGCAAGGTCTACACCGACTACGCCAAGTTCCGCGCTGAGCAGAACCTCTGGTTCCGTTTCACGGAAGCCAACTTCGACAGCTTCATGCAGAAGCAGAAGCTCTGAAGTCCGCCCGCTCGCCGTCATCGCAGGGGCTCCGTCAGGGGCCCCTTCTTTTTTGCGGTTCTCTTTTTTTGCGGGGCTCTCTCACGCGCCGCTCGAGTCAGTGGCGCGCAAGCCTGCCTGCGCCTGGGCTGGGGATGATTGTGAGTTTCGTGACATCTGGGCAGGAACCCCTTCATGCATCGTCGGTCTCTCTTCACGCGCGTGGGGCTCGCCGGTATTCTGGCCACCGGTGCTCCCCCCGCGGTGCACGCGCAGACCGCGGTGCGCTGGCGCCTGGCGTCGAGCTTCCCCAAGTCCCTGGACACCATCTTCGGCGCCGCAGAAGTCTTCGCCCAGAAGGTCAGGCAGCTGTCCAGCGGCCGCTTCGACATCTCGGTCCATGCGGCGGGTGAACTGGTTCCCGCCTTCGGCGTGGTCGATGCCGTGCAAGCGGGAACGGTCGAGGCCGTGCACACCGCTTCCTACTATTTCCATGGCCGGGACGAAACCTTCGCCATCGGCGGCGCCATCCCTTTCGGCTTGAACAGCCGCCAGATGAGTGCGTGGACCTACGAAGGCAACGGCCTGAGGCTCATGCGTGAGTTCTATGCCAAGCACGGCATCGTCCATTTCCCCTGTGGCAACACCGGCGCGCAGATGGGAGGCTGGATGCGTCACCCGATTGCCTCCACGTCCGACCTCAAGGGCATGAAATTCCGCATTGGCGGTTTTGCTGGCCGCATCATCGAGCGCTTGGGCGGCGTGCCCCAGCACCTCCCCGGAGGCGAGATCTTCCCGGCTCTGGAAAAGGGCACCCTGGACGCTGCCGAGTGGATCGGCCCGCACGACGACCAGAAGCTGGGGCTGCACAAGGTTGCCCCGTACTACTACTACCCGGGTTGGTGGGAAGGCGGCTTGCAGCTGGACCTGTACATCCACCGCCGGGCCTTTGATGGCCTCAGCCCGGATCAGAAAACCATCGTCGAACTGGCCAGCACCTACGCGCATGTCGTGACCCAGGCGCGCTACGACGTGCGCAATCCGCCCGCGCTCAAGCAGCTGGTGGCCGCCGGAGCGCGCTTGCGTCCGTTCCCCCCGGACCTGATGGTCCAGGCGTACCGGCAGTCGATGGGGCTGTACGAAGAGCTTTCCGCCCGCAACGACAACTGGAAAAAGGTCTACACGGACTACGCCCGGTTCCGCTCCGACCAGAACCTGTGGTTTCGCTTCACCGAAGCCACGTTCGACCGCTTCATGCAGGCCCAGAAGCTGTAACCGGGCCGCCGGTCCCGAATCCCTTGCCGAATCGCTTGTCGAATCGACCGCTGAATCGACCGCTAATGCCCCCGCTAATGCCCCCGCTAATGCCCCCGGCGGGTCCCTCCCTCGCCGCTGCTGGCATGCTTGCGTCCATGACGTCGCCCTCCGTGCCCGCGCCGCTCGATGCCAGCCCCATCCGCCAGGGCGATCCCGGCCTGCTGTCCCTGGCCCTCATGGACGCCCGCAACCGGACGCTGCAGACCCTGGGTCATCACCTCGCGGCCAGCGGCCTGGCCGCCTCCGAGGCACCGATGGCCGACCCCTTGTGGGTCGCCGGCTACACGGCCTGGTTGGCCGAGTGGTGGATCCAGCGCAATCCCCAACGTGCCCTCGGGCCGGCGGCGTCGCCGGAGGGCGTTCGCTTGCCCTCCGTGCTCCCGCAGGCGGATCTCTGGTTCCGCGGGACGCGCGGTGCCTGGCATCCCCAGCCCCCGCCGCCCGACGAGGTGCGTGCCTACATGCTCGAACAGCTCGAAGGCAGCCTGGACTTGCTGGACAAGACGGACGGGTCCGACCCGGCCCTGCACTGGTTTCGGGTCGCGCTGTTGCATGAGGACCTGCAAGGCGAACAGCTGGCGGTGATCGCGCAGGCGCGGGGTGTCGAACTCCCGCTGGAGTGGCCACCGGCCCGCCCGCAACGCCCGGCCGTGTCGCTGCCTGCCACACGTTGGTCGCTGGGCAGCCCGGCGCAGGGCTACGCGCCGGCCCTGGAGCGTCCTGCGCACGATGTGCAGGTCCCGTCTTTCGAGATCGATGCGCAGGCGGTCTGCTGGGCCCAGTTCCTCGAGTTTGTCGATGACGCAGGCTACGACCGGCCGGAGCTCTGGCACCCTGCGGGCTGGTCCTGGCTGCAGGACACGGGCCGCCGCGCACCGCGCCATGTCGAACAGATCGGCGCGCGCGGCGGAGCGGTCCTCCAGACCCTGTTCGGCCGTCCGACCCGTCTTGCCGCAACCCAGCCCGTTATGCACGTGAGCTGGTGGGAGGCCGATGCCTGGGCGCGCTGGGCCGGGCGCCGGCTGCCCACCGAAGTCGAATGGGAGGTGGCTGCCGCCAGCGCCTCGCGCCGCGGCTTTCACTGGGGGGACGTTCACGAGTGGACGGCGGGGTCCTTGCGCCCCTGGGACGGCTTTGTGGCCGATACCTGGGTACAGGGCACCCCCTTGGACCCCGAGCCGCATTGGGGTGTCGCCCGTGTCCGCCGTGGCGCGTCGTTTGCCACGCCCTTGCGCCAGAAGCACCCGCGGGCCCGCGCCTTCGCGCCCGCGCATCAGGACCACGACTTCGTCGGGTTCCGCACCTGCGCGCCGTAACGGGGAGGTGGCGGTGCGTCGAGGTCGGCCTCAGCCGCTCGCGGGGGCGGTGCGGGATGCGCTGGCGTGGTCCGACGCCGTGGCCCGGGCCGCAGCGAAGGGGTGCGAAGGCGTGGCGGCTCCGGCGGTCACTGGGGCGTCGGGGGGCGTGAGGGCCATGACCAGTTCGCGCAATTCCTCCACGCCGGGCTCTTCATGGAGATGCTCGGAGGCATGCAGCCACAGCCCGCCGAAATGGCTGTAGTCCGCCAGCCAGGTGCTGCGAACCAGTTTGCGCACACGCGACTCGATCAGGGGCAGGCCGACTAGCAGCCTCAGCGCCGAGGTTCGTTCCCACCGGTGCAGGCGCACCATCCCCACCAGCACATCGAACCCATGCGGCCCCTGGCCGACGCGCCGAACCTCGATCGTGGTGCAGTCTTCGCAGATCCCCATGCGGCGAAACTGTGCGGCCACCAGGCGCTCGTACTCGACCTCCAGCCCCTCGCCGGGTCCGGCCGTGGCGTGTCCGCCGGCCGCGCGCTCTCGTCCGGGAGGCTCTTTCGCGAACAATTTGCGCAGGTCGAACATGGAGAGGATGGCGGCGTCGGGGGTACAGGCCAACACACGATCTTGCCCCAGGGCTGTCGTCGCGTGTTGGTGGATGCCTGACTGCGCAGATGCCCGACAAGGCGTCCCGCGCCGGGCCCGAAAGCTGGCTGGATGTTCCGTGCCATAATGGAGGGCTTCGCTGATCGCGCCGTGCTTCTGAAGGGTTCAAGGCCCTTGCGGGGGTGCGGTGGCCGGTGGCGGGAGGCAGAGGGTGCCGGGTGAGAGCGCTTGGCAGTGTCAGGAGGCGGCGGGAGCAAAAATTTCGCTGCAGTTTGACGGGGCGCTCAAATTCGTGTCATAATTCAAGGCTTCGCTGATCGCAGCGGGGTGTGTCAGACGTCTCTGAAAGAGGGGCGGGTCCCGAGAGGGGTCTGGGTCTGGCGGGTTCATTAAAAATACACAGCCGATAAGCGTGGGCGTTTGGGTGGCATGTGAAGTGCCAGATTCT
>JACCEC012181150.1_pt1 | contig 18238 bp, 8 predicted proteins | sample 7450121 | NCBI WGS metagenome assembly JACCEC01 (sample SAMN15323455, study PRJNA562643) | freshwater metagenome | isolation source: river surface water | place: USA:Blue River Watershed | collected 2017-08-18 | reverse complement strand
TATCTCTAACAGAGTTCATACTTGTAGTTTCATCATTATATGGAGAAATTAATGTCATATAATCCATTTCAAACGATTTAGAATCATTTATAGTGTGTTCTGGTATTCTATAGATATTTTGAGACCAATGAAAATATAAACATGGTATATCTTTTCCAGGGCCATGTTTTGTAATTGCATAAGTCCCTACCCTGTAATCTCTGCCTAATATACTTTGAGGGTAGGTGTAAAGAGCTGATTTAAATAAATATCCACTTGTAGTTGTTCCAGATGATAATCCAGTTAATGATGCTCTGATGTTAAATTTATAAATATTTCCAGTTGTGCCAGTTGTAGTTGTAAAAACATACATGTACTGTGTATTAAAATCAATTCTAGGGGCTAAAATGGCATAAGTAATTTGACTTAATGTTGATGTAGATGCGTCAGTCATACGATAATTAGCTCTGATATTATCTACTGTTGTTGCCATGTTTACGCCAGCTGAGTTTAAATCAAAATAATTATAATTCAAACCTTTAGTTATAAAAATTCCATTATTTGTTGCAACATAGTTAGTCTGATTATATGCCTGAATAACTCTGATTTCTTCAATAATATAGGGAGTGTTAGATGGAATATTTGTCAATAAAACTTCTGCAATTGTTAAAGAAGTATTTGAAGCAATAGCAGTTATTTGATACCAAGTTTTAATTAAGGAAGCATCAGTCGAGCCAAATCCGATTCTGGCTCCTACAGCAATTCTATTAGTAACCCAAAGTGTATTTGTTCCAGTAACAGTACTAGTAGTTGCAGATACAGTTCCAACTATGTGTCGATCTACCGTGACATCAAATTGTTCATCCCAGTATGAATTGGGTCTATTGATATAAACCCTTCCTTTATAAGACTTATCTCCCGTTTTTCTATTAAATTCATATAAACCAACTTGATTATAATTACTAGATGTGTTTTGACTAGTAAATATCCAAATAAGATCATTGCTAAAATTAAAAATTCTGGGCATCCATGGGGCTACACTATTTTGATTATAAGAAGTAATAGGAATATTAGATAAAACGCTTAAATAATTTTTATTTTTATTAATATTATCTGTGTATAGTTTTATATATGGACCTAAATTTAATTTATATGGATTATAACCAAGTGTAGTGCTAGTTTTTGGATTTTCATTTAATGTTATATATCCGATATCGTCTAAATGATTGATATCTCTTGCAACAAAAATTAATTGATATATTGAGTCAACAAGTTTATATATTTTGTAATATTCAGCATTGTCATATAAATCCCAAGAAATTCTGTTGAAATTACTTGCATTAAGAGTTTGATTACCAATATTTGTTGTGATTGCTGAAGAAGGTAAACTCTCTCCATCTTTATTACATGAGGAAATTTTATATGAATAAGAAGTTGATTCAGTTGTGCCAAAAACATTTATTGTAATATTATTTGGATAAGATATTGGAATTAACAAACATGTATCTAAATTTGAATCAAAAGATAATGTAGATACAGATTTATTATTTGGAGCCTTGGAATTAATAAATTTGTTAGATCCAAAAGATTCAGAGCTAGTGATAGAAGATGCTCCGATATTTATTTTTCCAGGAAATCTTGGTAAACCTAAAGATTCTTGAGACAAAATAGATTGAGTTTTAATTTGATTTTTTAGATTTGCAAAGTATTTTATCGCTGATGGTACTTCGATAATGCCATATGGGTTTTCAAAAAAATCTGTAACTTCAGCTTTTGATAATTCTCTATTGAAAATATAAAGATACTCCATGAATCCTTTGAAATTACTGGATCTTTGGGCCGTAGTTGTATTATAATATATTTTACCAATACTCATAGGCAGGGTGTTATATCTAATATTTAAACCTTGATTACCTAATTGCCATAAAGTATAACTCCAGTTGTTCAAATAATATGCTGCACTATAAGATGTAGATGTTTTTGTCATAGAATAACTATGTTGGTAAGTAACTGAATTTGAAAAACCTACATTATAAGCTGTATATGGGTCTCCAAGTTCCATCCATATCTGCCCATTAATATAGTAAAAGCTAAAACTATCATCAGAATTAGATGTGCCTTTTCCAACAATATCATTCCATCTTGATTGTATATCAGTTGAATTTAGTCTAGCTATGACAGTAATAGCGTTTGGAAGATTTAATGATGGAGAGTGTGGAACTTCAACATAATCATCTGTACCATCTAAAAAAAGCTTATTATTTAATATATATGCCCCATTTTTAAGAACACCATGATTTTGATATACACTAGCATCTAAAACAATACCAGAACCACTATCATTAAATAAGTATGCAGCTACACAATGGTCAGCTAAAGGATGATTAGGATCTATTTTGCTTCCAGAGGGTGGTTTATATGATGATTTCCAAAATCTGTTCATTATAGATGTACGACAAGCCTTTTAGTTGCAGTTGTAGTAAAACTAATATCACCTAATACTTGTGCTAATGAAAGATCTGAAAATGTAGCAGAATCAATTGATCGATCAAGATATAAAATTACATTTCCATTTGAAGAAGCAGGAGCAGATACTGTAAGTTCAATTTCAGCTCCTATATATTTGTCAACATAATTTTCAACAACATTAGAAGCTAAAAATCCTAAATTTGCTACAGTTGTTGGATTGTCAAAAGGCGTAAATCCTAAATTCAAAATTACAGTTGGTGAAGATTGGAAAGTTATTTGTCCTGAGGTATCAAATTTCCATTGTCTAATTTTTATTTGGATAGCACTAGCTGCTGAAATGGTTTGACCAGTTCTATTTTCAATGACTAATCTAAATGCAGGGCCTAAAATACTCATTATCTAACCTCTAATTCAATCTCATATTCTAAATTTTTTTGTAACACTGTTGATGGAATAAATCTTCTTCTAAGTCCAACTTGATTTGGTCCAAAACCTTTTAACCATCCACCAGAATAATATTCAAATTCTCCGGATAAAGATCTATCAGAGCTTTGTGAAAAATATAATTTAGAATTTTCTTTGTTATAATATTTAATTGTAAAAGAAGGATTTGATTTACACAGCTCTTTTTGAATAAAGCCGACAGTTCCATTTTCAAAATTTGAATCTGAGGAATTCCATGCAAATTCTTTCGCAATTGTATCCTTATATTCATATTCTACACTAAGGCCATAAATTTTCCTTGTTTTACCAAAGTGCAAGAAAATAGAGCTGTCTATCCTAAATTGAATTTGTTCAGTAGATTGTATTGCAGTAAGGTCTCCATTTTTTATTAAAGTCCATTTACCAGAGTTATCTTCAATTCCATAAGTTCTTGCATAAATTCTAATTGGTTCAGGAGTAACCCCATTAGGAGAATCACCATATATCAAATTATTATTAATATTAACTTTTTTCAATATAGCTGTTCTTGGAAAGTACATAATAGGAGTAATAGTATAATCATCTAATTGTTCTGCAAATACCCAATGCGATTTAATTGGAACAGCGAAAATTGTATTTTGGCTTCTAGTTGAGTCAAGTCTTCCGAAATATGCCCATCCATTAACAGATTTAACATAGAAATAGGGATCTTGAATAGCTTCTTCATAATTAGTGTTTTTAACTAAAGGATTATATACTCCACAAGAATTATAAAAATAAGAATCATGGTATACAGTTGCATTTTCGACATATCCAATGTAGCCTTTGAAACTATAGTAGCTGTATGGAGGATAAATCACTCTATCTAATTTTGCATCATAATCAAAATTTAAAATTTGATCAGTGTAAAGTGATAAACTAATTTGATTATGTGAAACATTTGCAAAATTACTCTTGTGATCAAATAAATTGATATTTCCTGAATAAATATCAGATTCTTTGATCATGTAAACTTTATTAAATGCATTTGCAAACATAAAACAAGGTGTATTTTTATAATGTCCATGTTTTACTGTTGTGTAAGTTCCATTCATTAAACTTAAAGAAATATTTCCGATTGCATATTGTTCTCCACAGCTAAAAAGGTAAGGGGATGGACTTAAACTTGTTACATAAGATAGTGGATTCAAAGCAGCCAAAGATGATGTTCTTGAAATTCCTGGCCCAGAATATTCAAAAATCATACCATCCCCGCCAGCGTTTTCACCAAATTGAATTCTAATATCGTAGGTTTGCCCAGCAGTGAGAGAAATAGTTCCACTACGTTCTGTCATTCCGTGAAGGCCAGGATTTTGCACCAATGCATTACCTGTTGTATAGCCAGAGGTTGCACTTGCTCCTATCCACATGTAAGAAGCATCATCAGAGGTACAGTAAAAAGTATAATTTCCTGTTGTAGGTATGGTAACATTTCCAAGCCATTGTTTGCTATATGTGCTTCCATAATCTCCACCAGGATAATTAATATTTGTTGTTAGCTGAAAAAAAGAACCAGCATTTGTGTCAAAAAAGTTAGGATTATCATTAAAATATCCACCATAGTTATATTCGGCTAATCCACTGAAAAACTGTGTTGATGCTGTTTGGTTAAGTCTTAAATTTACAACATCAATTCCAATCCTAGTAGTAGAGTTTATATAATACAATGCATACACTTTATGGCTTGTCCAAGATTCTAATGGAGGTACACAAAGCCCAATATAGCTTCTTCCACTAAGTGTTCTTAGTGAATATAATCCAAAATTATTAGGTATAGAAAAATTATTATTTAAAAAGCTTTTTTGTGTAATAAAATCTAATTCACTTATTCCTTTTATTTGATATAGCGCAGCACTCGATTGGAATACAATTCTTATTTCTTCCATTATATAAAGTGAATTTTCTGGAATATTTGAATCTAAATTTGATGATAAAGTTAAAGATGTATCAGAAGGCATTGCTGATATTTGATACCATTTATCTACCAGATGAGCTTGATTAGTAAAAAAACCTATTCTTGAATTTAAAGCAAAATTGTCTGTTTTCCAAGAAGTACCATTGCCAGTGATAGTTGAGCCAGATCCTGAAACAGTACCTATTGTATATCTATAAATAATTGCCTTAAAGTTTAAAATAGAATCACCAGGGATATTAATTTCACCAACATATGTGAAACTGTTTAAAGTTTTATAATGCTTATATAAACATAATTTTCTAGGATTAGTTGTAGCCTCTCTAACTCCAAATAAATAGTTTATATCATCAGACCATTCAATTACATCATAGGCTCTTAAATAAGTATTTTGACCAATAATAGTTAGATCGTACATTGGTCTTATTAAAGAAAAATCATGTATCTTAATATAATTGTCGGCAATATTATTACCTTTATATTGATTCATGTCTTCAGAAAGATTTAATTTTCTGTAATCATATCCTGTGCTGTTTGTAGATGGCAAAGATCCAGAAGGTGTGTAAATTCCAGTGTCATCAAAATGGTTGTAAATAGTTTGAGTTATAAGTAAATAAGAATTGTTAGATCTTCCATAAACTTTATAAGATGTTGCTTTAGCAACCCAATCCCAAAAAATTCTTGTAAAATTTGATGAGCTTAAGGTTGCATTTCCTGTATTTGTGGTAACAGCATTTGAAGCTAATGTTTCTCCATATTCATTAAGAGCTGTAATTTTATATGAATATGTTGTAGACCCAGATGCACCAATTATTTGTATTGATAAGTTTTTAGGTGTATCTAGTTTTTTATATTTTGTCACTTGTAAAGATCCATCAAAATTAAGATCTTTTATTTTTCTATTTTGACTAACTACATTTACATATTTTTTATTTATATTAGCATTTGCAAGAATATTGACATTTTCTTCAGATTTAATACTAGGAGCTGCTAAAGATCTATGTTGAGAATATGAATAATATTTTAATGCTGCAGGAGGATCTATAAATTGACAAGGTTGTTCATAAAGCGACAATACTTCTTCAGCAGATAAAGCACGATTGTATATTTGAAAATTAGATATTATCCCATTCAAGAAATAACTTGCATTATTTGCTGCATCTCCATAAGAAGCTAATCTGAAATTATAACTAGATTGAAAATTTACTGCTTGGAATTGAGAAATAGTCGCTGAGGAGTCTAGTTTACCATTTATATAGAGATAGACTTTATCTGATCTATTAAATACAACAACTACATGATACCAAACATTTGCCACTACATTTATAGCAGACGGAGTTTGTACGTCAGAAGGACCTCCATTACTTATAAAGGTAGTTATTTTATAATTTCCACCAGTGTTGTATATAAATAATGCATATCTTTGTGTAGCATTTGCAGCAATAGCTTTAGAAAAAATACCATGAAGCAAGCTTGATAGCGAGTAAGCCTTAAAAGAAATACAGAAGCTATAATTTGACAATCCTATATCTAGATTATCACCAAAATCTATAGAATCATTAGTTCCGTCAAATTGTAAATACCCATTATTAGCTGAATTCCACACAGGACCATTAATCAAATTTCCATGATTATCTTTACTTAAATCATATATTTTGTTGCCAGTTTGTTCATTAAATAGCCAGCATCCAACCAGTCCTTGAGCGAGAGGATGATTTGTATTAATTGTAGATCCCAAAGAGGGTTTTATATTTGATTTATTTTTAAACATTGAAATCGAATTTATCTGAGAAGTAATTAGTTATTTCTATAATTTCAGCGTCTGTCATTGCTCTATTTAATGCCATGAAAGAATAAAATTTGGTGTCAAACATAACCCTGCCAAGAGTAAATGAACCAAATAGAGTATCCATAAAAGCATTTCCTCTATAATTCATAAAAAACTTAATTCCATTATAAAATATCTTAAACTTTTCATATCCAACACCAGTTATTTGTGCATTTGTCAAGTTATTATATGAAATTACTAATACAGAATTTTTATTTGGATCATGTTTCCATCTTGAAGAATATGAATAGATAGCTTGCCAGAAATCATCTACAATATATGTAGCAGTACCAAGTTCATAATAAGAATTAAATCCATGTTGAGTATTTCCATAATAACTAGTATTTGTTCCATATGTTAAAAAGTTTATATACCCATATCCAGAGGGACTATTCTGATAAAAGTTAGTTGTATTCTTGAAAACAAATATAAATGTAAAATCTAAATTATAAAATGGAAATACCTTTGCAATGTCCGAACTCAAAGGTTGCATGAAATTTTGTTTACTAAATCCTGTAAAATATCCTCTTTCATCATGAGATATGTCATTTATTATTAAGAAGTGGTTATCGTATCCACTTATGTCATACCAAATATTTCCAGATCCAGGGTATGACTTTGTTTCTGATGCATCTAAATACACTACTACATTTTTAAGTATTGCATAACTCAAATTATTAAATGTAGTGTAAGGTTGTGTCAATACAGGAAATTGAGTCTGAGAAATAGCTTTATCTAATACAATTGCTTGAACATTATCAAAAATATTATTACTTCCAATAAATAATGTGTTTGTTGCATCAAGGCAGTTTGTTTTAAAATTAGTCCCAGTGCCTTGAATTAATAATCTGTTAGCAGAATATGAATATAAGTAACCATCTAAATTAGAAGTTTCAGCAATTCCAGGCCCACTCATTGAAAACAGAACTCTTTGATCTCCGGCATGAGAATACAATAATCTTATATCATAATATTCACCAGCATTTAAAGTTGTAGTAAATGTAGGAATACCAGTATTTGAATAAAGATTTTGATTAGTAAAATTAAAGTTTGTTAAAGCATTTGCCCCTAACCAAAAATATCCTACAGTCCATGCTTGAATTTTAAAAGTATAAGAGCCTGTCGTCGGAACAACTAATTTTCCTATATAATTTTTAGTAAATCCAATTGACCCTGAGCTATAAGGTATATCAAATGATGTTATATATTCTCGATTTTTAAAAGGCTGAGAATCTAAAAAATTTCCATTTCTATTTTGATTATAGAATCTTATAATTGTTTCTTTTAATCCAGGAATGTAAATATTTTGACTTTGATTATTAAATGAGATTGTTCCTTCACTGTAATAAATTGATGAAGGTAAAGTTTTTCTCACATATCCATTTATTCTAGATTTAAATTTTTCAACAAGATTATTGTAAATTCTTAAAGTCTCATTTGAACTTAAAGATTTAGCATATATTTTCACATCATATATTAAGCCTGTAAATCCAGTGTTAGAAAATTCTGAATTCCCAATTTTTAAATCTGCAGTTCCTAATGATAAACTCACAGAAAAAGCTTGTGTCTTATTAATTTTCCTATTAACATAAAGCTTTACATCAGTATTATCAAAAGTTAAACAAATGTGATATTTTTTGCCCGGTTGTAAAGATCCATTACTGCTAAATACAGAAGAATTTCCAAACCAAAAATTAACCTTATAATCAGAACTTAAATATAAATTAAAATAATTGTTTGTTTGATTACTGTCACTTCTAGATATCAAAGAAGAGTTTCCGGATAAAGTATTTGGGGTTTTAATAAATATAGATAAAGTTATTCCATTACTATACAATCTATTAAATATAACATCAGATGTAGATATAAAACTTGTGCCATTAAATACAAGAGGATTATCAGTATCAGAGGAAGATGATATGTTATTATAATTTAACAAACATTTTGAATCAGATTGGTCTTTATTTTGCCAGCAATCAATATTTAAAATTAACCATGATGAATTATAAACAGTGTAAACTAGCTTTGGATTATTCGGGAAATTAAATGTATTGACAAACCTTAATCTTTTATTTTTAATGTTTTGGCCAAGCCCATTATTCCATTGATCATTACTATAATATTGCAATTGTCCATATGTTGAATCAAAACTTCTTTGCCTGTAAATTGACTCGCCTGTAATAGCATTCGAGGACTCAATCATCAATACAGGAGATGATTCAAAAGCAATGTAGTCTCTTTTTAAGAAATCATTTTGCTTAAATCCAATAATGTTTGCAGTTGTACTTGAATCTTGTAAATTCCATGAAAGTTCTTTAGGAAGAGAGTCAGACGTTTCATATGTAAGGTGTAATCCATAAATCTTAGTTGCAGTGTTGTTTTGGCCAAATATTGCAAATTCAATTCTAAACTGGCATTTATCTGTTGCTGGAAAAATTGTTAAATCATGTAAGCGATTTACTAAATACCATTTTCCAGTGTTGTCTTCTATCCCAGATGTTCTTATGTAAATGAGGTAATCTTCGACGGTTCTTGAAATTTCTTCTGTTCCTTGCCAATGATCAGCATCTATATAAATATTTACAAGTCTTCTAGCTTTTGGAGTACTAATCACAGGAGTGACTACATAACTATTGTATTTAGATGCAAAATAATTTTTATCAGCTTTATATGGTAAAACAGCCATTTGGCAGTACGGATCTCTTCTCTTACTAGAAACATAAATAATACTTCCATTAGAAATCATTCCATCAAAGTTAAGCCATCCATTATTAAAATTCTTATCTTTTAGATACATGTAATTACTATTATATGTATAGATAGGATTTAAAAAGAATCTTTTACCCATTAAATATTCATTATGCTGATTAAGATATTTAAAGAATAATGGATAAGCATAAGATATGTCCATTGCAAAAAATAAATCATCTTCAGGTATGTATTGAAGATTTTTGGCAGAAGGATAGCCCCCAGTAAAACCTCCACCTATATTAGTGTGAAATTGATATTCATCAAAAATTACATTAAAGTTATTAGTTTTATATCCATCAGATTGCAATCTATAAATTCTGTTAGATTGAGATATATATAACTGCTCTTTGTTTTTTCCTGGCCCATGTTGGCATTTAATTGAATCGAAAATTCTAAATGAGCTACTTTTACCATATTGACTATAAGATGGTTTTGATGATGCTATATGAGCAGAATCTGTAATTCCAGATGTAAGTGTTATATTAGCTCTTAGATTTAATGTGTAAATGTAAAATGTGTTAGCATTGATAGCTTGATTCCACAAATAAATATACTGTTCATTATTATTCAAGAATGATTCAACTGCAATTGAAGGATAGAATAAAATAGCTGGACTTCCAGAAACTCTATAATGGTAACAAGCTTTTATTCTGTCAACTGTAGTAGCAGCAGGAATTGTAATTTGTCCTTCATTAGTAAAATCAAAATAACTCAAACCCTTAACTACAAATAATCCTCCAAAAGTATTGTTATTAGCGCAATACTTAGCATAAAGAATAAATATTTCTTCAATTACATAAGGTGTATTTTCTAAAATAACACCTGCAGAATATGTTAAAGTTATGCTTGTGTTAGAATTTATTGCAGAAATTTCATACCATGTATCAATAAATTCAGGCTCTTTACTTCCAAAACCAATTCTATATCCAACACTTAATTTTCTATCATTCCAATCAGTTCCAGATCCTGTTACAGAAGTTCCATTTACACTAACAGTTCCACTATTGACTTTCTCATATATAACTTTCATATCCCACACATCTTGGTTTTGTGAATGATTAGGTAAAGATAATACTACTAAGCCAATTTGATTTACGATATTTGTTTTTTTATTATATGTTGAAAGATATAGAGCTCCATAAGTTGTATTAGCTCCAAAATCTGAAAATATCCAAGTAATATCAGAAGACCATTCTACTGTAAATACATTGCTTAAATAATTATAAACCACCCCATAATTTGCATCAAAAACTACTTTAGGTGCTACAAAATTATCCTTGTAACTATCTCCAGTGTTCAAAATAAATTCTTCTGAAAGATTTAATTTTTTATGATCATATCCAGAAGTATTATTTAACAATGGAAGTATATTAGTTAATACCGATCCTTTATCATCATAGAAATTATTAACAACATTTGCAATTAACTTGATGGAATCTAAAGTTCTGCCAAAAATTTTATATCCAGTTGCTTTTTTAACTTTATTCCATGAAATTCTATTATAGTTTGTAGAATCCAGTACAGAATTCCCGGTAGTTATAAATTTGATTTCTGATCCTTCTGTCTCTCCAAATTCATTATATGCACTAATTTGATAATAATATGTTGTAGATCCAGATGTGCCCAATGTTTGTATGCTTGAAATAGAGGGTTTTGATAATGCATTTAGATCAGTTATTCTAAGTGAACTATCAAATCTTAAACTTGTTAAAATTTGTCCAGAATCAGTGAGTTTTTGATTGTTTATAGGGTTTGAGAAAGATTCTGTTGATGATATTGCTATAGGAGATATTGTTACAGGACCAGGTAAAATTACAGATCCCATAGATTCTTGCGATGTGATAGATGGAGTATTTAATATACCAAACTGTCTATAGGAATAATATTTTAGGGATGAAGGTGGATTTATAAATTGATAAGGGTTTTCATAAATAGATCTAATTTCTTCATCTGATAAAACTCGATCATATATATAAATTTGATATATATAGCCTGAAAAATTATCAATACCACCGCCACGTCTACCTATCCTCAAATTATGCCCAGGAGAAGTAATGGTAGCGGGTACAGATGCAGTTACTTCAGCTATTAAATTAGCATTTACATATGTTTTAACACTTGTAGATGGAGTCCAAGTTCCGCAGACAAAATTGACTTGGCCATTGCAAACATTAAGATTTGTAGTGTATGCTGAAGCAGTACCTACAGTAAGAGCAATGCCACCTACAGACCCGCAAGATAAACTAAATCCACCATTAGATCCATAAGTTCCACCAGCTTTATCTATCAGCCATTTGTCAGTTACGGAAGTTTTGAACCAAGCTAAAACAGACATTCCTACAGTAGGAAGTGTATAATTATCATTTGACAGTTCTATGTAGTCGTTAGAACCATCAAAAAATATTCCTTCGCTACTATTTTGTAAGAACGAAGGCCCATTTATGAGAGTACCAAAAGTAGGTTTTTCACAAGCATCATAAACACGTAACCCAGATCGTTCATTAAATAAAAAACAGTTAGCCAACCCTTGACTTAAAGGATGATTCCAATTGATAGAAGATCCTAAGGGTGGTTTTGAATTATATTCTGAACTTCCTGGAAACATTTATAGATGAACGATTCTTCTCTTGGTTCCAGATGTTGTAAAGTTTAATACAGCAACAACCTGTCCAAGTCCATTATCAGGAAAAGTTGTACCATCATCAAGAGATCTTTCAATGTATAGAATTACATCTCCACTTGCTGATGCTGGCGCTGTAACTGTAAATTCAATAGTTGCACCAATTAATTTTGTAACTGAATTGTCAATAGCAGCACTTACGAGATATGTCGCATTTGTAAGAGTAGTAGGAGATGCTGGAGTAGTTCCAAGTTGCAATCCTGTAGTAGTAGATCCATCAAATGCAACAGATGCATCATTGCTATATTTCCATCCCCTATATCTTACTAAAATGCCACCGGAAGCAATAGTCTGTCCCGTTCCATTGTAAACAACAAATCTAAAATCTGGTCCTAAAGCACTCATTTAATCTCTCCTTAAAGCAATAGCAATATCTTCATGTCTAATAACAGTGTTTTCTCCAAATAAAACTTCAGCCCTTGAAAGCATTTTTTGAGGAGCTAATTGAGAAATTTCTGTTTTATGATTTTGATCTATGACATTTTCAGCTATTAAAATATCTAAGACATTTTGTACAGCTGGTTCTTCAAATTTAAAAGTTGTCAATCTTGAACTTAAAAGTCTTAAAATTAATTTAGCTGCATTTTGAGCTGGCCCATTAACGCTAGCTACTTCTTCGATTTCAATAATTTTGCCATTAGATAGCATATAATCTTCTAATTTATCTATAGAGATTACAGTTTCACCAGGGAATGATTTTTCGTTAAGTAATCTAGCCATATTTTCATGACTTCCAGATAAAATATAAGCATTGAAACCAAAACCTAAAGGATCTAATGTTAATTCATTAGATAAATTGCCATAAATAATCATATTACACCAATTCTATTTTTATTCGTATTTCACTGTTAGATAAGATTTGTGAATTTAAATTAAATCTTCTCATAGTACCGACTGTATTTGGCCCTATACCATTTGTCCATACATTCCCAGTTGATAAATATTGAAAATTTCCATATTTGTCTGATGAAGAATCTTGAGTGAAAATAACCTTATTATCTTTTGTACGTCTAAAAGTAATTTTAAACATTGTTAAAGTTGGACAAATTTCAATTTGTTCAAATCCAAAAATATTATTTGCATATGAAGATAAATTACTATTGAACTTGAAATATTTTGGTAAAGTTTCTTCTTTTTCTGCAACAATAGAATATGAAAAAATTCTTGCAGGAGATAACATTGGAGCCCATGTTTTGAAATTAAACATAAATTGAATAGATTGCTTAACAGAAATATGACTTAATTCATATGGCCATTCAATTTTTATCCAAGCGCCACTATTATCTTTGATTCCCTGTTGTCTGTAAAAAACATTATAAGGATCTAATTCAATATCCAAATTTTCAGAACCATTTTTCTTGAGATGATTTACAATCAATTTTTCAAATTTTATGTAATCTAATGTTTCAATTTCTGGACAAATAATTCTGTTTTCATATTCTTTAATTGAATCTGCATCTCCACCAAAATTTAAAACACCAAAATGATTAAATGGTTGAGGACTGGGTAATGAATTATATTCAAAAATAAACATATAACCTACGCCATTTATTGATTTCCCAGTTCTATTAAATCCAGATACGGAAGGTAAAGTTGGGTAATTAGGATCTCCAATAGTAGAGTATTGGCCTACTCCAGAACCACCCATGTAATAATACAAGCCTTCTTTTGTTCCGTCTAAATTAGGCAATATACATACAGGATAAGAGTTCCCTTGATAAAAAATAAATGAATCTAAATATTCATCATATGCAATATCTTGTGAGTTTCTAACGTCCAAAGCACGATATGTTGGAATGCCTTGCCATAAAATTGGTGCTTTAAATTCAATATTTTTTGTATTTTTATTAATAGAATCTTCAGAAACCAATAAAGCTTCATATTCTGTTTTAAATAATAAACATGTTTTATTTTTATAAGGTCCTGATACTGGTTTCGCTTTTGCTAATGTTCCATATTGTGAATATCTATAATTTCTTAGCATAGCGGTGGAAAAATCAAAAGCATTTAAATCCAAACCATTCCCAGGATTTAAATCTTTTCTTAAATTAAACCTATACAACATGTCATTTTCTAGAACATTGTTTGTGCCATATCTGTGATAATAAAGATATTGCGTATTATTATCAATTTTATCAGTAATTGCGAATCCTCTAGTTGTATAGTTGCCTAAAGTATTTACTGCAGCATCTTGTAATCTATAAACTGACTTTTGACGATCTTTATTGTCAGAATTAAAGAAAATAAAATTATTATTAGGATAAACAAAATCGCTTAAACTTAAACCCTTAATATAAAATAAATTTCCATAAGAATGAAATATAATTCTAAGTTCTTCAACGACAAATGGGATGTTTGTACCAGATATTCCAGTTATAGCTCTGTCTAAAGATATAAAGTTATTATTGCCAATATAAGTAATCTGATACCAATCTGTAATTTTTTCAGGGTCTGTAGATCCAAAACCTATTCTAGCTCCTACAGACACTTTTCTATCAACAAACTTTGAATTTATTAATGTAACAATTCCATTTGAGATATTGCAGATTTCATCATTATAAATATCTAATATCAAACTTAAATCTGAATCATTGGCTCCTAAGTTTACTCCATGATAGATATTTATTAAACCTTTATAATTAAAAGACCAGTTGAATCTATCAAATGTATATGCAAAATATCTTCTTGGATTCCCACCAGTTTGATCATATCTATGAACTACAATTATGTCATATCTATCAGTGTATTTAATTGCATGACATCCCCAATCTAATGCATGATAAAAATCTACATTTTGATTTCGATGATTTTCGTAAAAGTTATAAACAATATTGGGCAATGCAGAAATATAATTATCTTCAGGATTGATACTGCTTGTAGATAGTTTTAAAAATCTACCAATGTTTAACTTTGAAGGGTCGTAACCGGAAGTGTCTTTAGTAGGTAAGTTTCCAGATGGTGTGACATTACCAAAGTCATCAAAATATGTATTATTGACTGTGGCAATAAAAAGTTCATTATTTACTGTTCTTCCATATACTTTGAAAGAAGAAGCATAACTATTTGGTTGCCACGAAATTCTTATAAAATTATTAGAGCTTAAAGTTGAGTTTCCATTACTAATAATAACAGCATCAGAAGCTAAAGTTTCTCCAGAAGAATTTAGGGCAGAAACCCTATAAGAATATATTGTCGTGCCAGTAGTGCCAAAAGCCTGTAAGGTTATTACAGGCTTTGACAAAGAAACTAGTGATGTTGTAGTACAAGTATCATCAAATTTATACTCATACGATATTATTTTCGCCATTTTCTACAGGATCTTCTAAAGATAATTTTCCAGTTGCAATATATAAAGCTGGGAATGCTGCAAGAGGTACTTTATCCTCATCATCAGTCTTGTAAACTTCAACCATGTCATAACAACTATAAGTTCCAGAATATTTTACTGAATAAGTTGTTTGAAATTCAATTACCTGATCTGCCTCGAAATCATATGTTGGCAATTCTACGGTATCTTCATTCATACATTTACCTCTCTATTTTCCTCATTCATCTCTTCGATTTCCTCTGATTTATCCACCTTAATGACAGATTGGATGTTATCTCCATCATTAAGAGATATGATTTTGATACCAGATCCTGCTCGTCCCTTTAATCTTAGGTCACTTACACGAACTCTTTGAATCAAACCCTTGCCTGTTAAGATCAAGAATTCATCATCTTCTGAAACCGCCAAAGCACCAACAATCTTGCCAACTTTAGCGGAATTTGTATCAATGGTCTTTAAGCCTCTGATATTTCTTCCAGAACCACTTCTATATTCAGATGCATCAGTTCTCTTACCATAACCAGTAGAGGAAATAACAAGAACAGATGGGTCATGATTTTTATCAAAAGAAATCATAGAAGACAAACAATCGCCATCTTTAAGAACCATAGCCTTGCAACCTTGAGAATTCTTTCCAGATACCTTAATTACATCTTCAGAATATCTAGCAGCTAAACCATTAGAAGTGATAAACATGACATCAGAATTTCCATCAGTCATAGAGATAAATGCTAATTCATCTCCTTCAACAATTCCAATAGCCTTAGTTCCCTTCTTGCGGAGATTGATATTATATTCTCGAATCTCAGACTTCTTGACAAGACCATTCTTCGTAGACATCAAGAAATATCCATCAACATCAAGACTCTTTAATGTCATTGTACAAGCCAAATCGTCGCCTTCTGACAATTCCAAAAGATTGTTGATATGAATTCCCTTAGATGTTCGAGATCCCAAAGGCAAATCATACCCCTTTTTCTTATACAAATTGCCCTGTTTCGTAAAGAACATAAAGTAATCATGTGTAGACCCAAAGAACAAACTTGATGCTTCATCTTCTTCACGAGACTTAACTCCAATTACACCCTTACCGCCACGATTTTGAGCACGATAGGTATTTAATGGAACTCGCTTGATATAACCATCCTTAGTAAGAGAAACTACAATAGTCTCTTCCTTAATAAGTTCTTCATTCGACATGCTAGATACAGTGGAAATAATCTCACAACGTCGATCATCACCAATCTTTTCAGCAAGTTCTAATTGTTCCTTAGAAATCAAATTAAGAAGCTTGCGGTCAGAATTCAAGATTTCAGTAAGATAAACATTTCGCTTATTCAACTTATCAAATTCATCGTTCATAGCAGAGGTATCAAGCTTTGTAAGATTTCCTAAAGTAATTCTCAACACTGCTTCTGCCTGATCAACTGTAGAAACAAATCCTTGACTAATAAGCTCAGTTTGCGCTACATCTTTATTATCAGCATTACGAATTAATTTAATAACAGCATCAATTTTATTTGTAATGCCAATCAAACCCTCAAGAATATGGATGCGCTTATTGTTCTTGGATAATTCAGCATTAAACTTACGTGTTATGACATCTTTTCTGTGATTTACGAATGTTTCTACAAGCTTAATCATAGGAACATTTTCAACCACTTTTTTGCCATCTAATAGGACAGTTGTATTGACAGAAAAATTAGTCCTAAGACATGTATGTTTCAAGATTAAATTTAAAACAACATTGACATTTGCTTGCTTGTGAATCCAAACCCTAATATCCATGCCATTTTTATTAGTCAAATTCTTAAGGTTTGTAATACCCTCAATTTTCCTAGATTCAACAAGGTCTTTAATCTCACGGCAAAAACCTTCAGCAGAGCCACCATAAGGAAGATTAACAACCTTGATATAGCATTGGCCATTCTTCTCTTGCTCGATTGTATGATATCCCTCAAGCAAAAATGAACCACGGCCAGATGTAAAGTAATTCTTAATACCTTCACTTCCAAGAATCTTACACTTCATTGGAAAATCTGGTCCAGGCATAATTTCCATCATTTCACTAACGGTCAAGTCTGGATTTTTGATATAAGAAGCAATTACATTAGCTGTTTCACGAAGATTATGTGGAGCCATGTTTGTAGCCCATCCAACAGCAATTCCAGAACATCCATTAACAATTAGATTAGGAATTAATGAAGGAAGAACAACAGGCTCCATCAATTCATCGTTATAGTTGGAAATATAATCTACAACTTGATTCGAAAGCTCAGAAACCATTTGATCCCCGAAAACAGAAAATTTAGCTTCTGTATATCGCATTGCAGCTGGTTTATCTTCAGGAGCAGGAGAGCCAAAATTTCCTTGCGGAGAAATCAGGGGGTATCGTAAAGACCACTCTTGGGCCATGCGAACAAGAGTAGGGTATACAACAGCTTCACCGTGAGGATGATAATTACCTGACACATCACCACAAATCTTTGCACACTTCTTTGTTTTTCCTGATGAACGGAGATTAAGATCGTTCATAGCAACAAGAGTACGGCGTTGGGATGGCTTTAGACCATCCCTTCCGTCAGGTAATGCACGATCTTCCATGACAGCAAAAGCATAATTTGTAAATCGTTCATCAATAAGTTCTGTAAATTCTCTAACTAGAACATTATCTACAGCACTGTTAATTTCAACTGTATTATTTTTACTTTTTCTCATACTTTTTCCAACAATGCCCTTTCTTGGGACTTCTTGATAATATGCTCTTTACGAGGTCCAACTTCACTTCCCATCAAAACAGACAATAAATTTGATGCAGATTCAATGTCT
>JACCEC011479889.1_pt1 | contig 18238 bp, 20 predicted proteins | sample 7450121 | NCBI WGS metagenome assembly JACCEC01 (sample SAMN15323455, study PRJNA562643) | freshwater metagenome | isolation source: river surface water | place: USA:Blue River Watershed | collected 2017-08-18 | reverse complement strand
TTCCATCCGTCCGATTCGCGGGGGAAAAAATACGGCAGGCCGGCGGTTGCCGGAGCGGAAACGAGCGCGTGAGGCAGGCCAGGGGGGACGGTCTTTTCACTCGGCCACGCATCGCGCGCGGTCGCCAGCCGCGAAGATAAGTCCAACCACGTGCTCCCGCAGCCGGTTGCCGATGCGCTGCACCAGCGCGGCGGAATCAGCGCCGTTCCGCGGTCGGATGTATTTTATGCCGATCGAGTCGCCGGGAACAAACGTCGCCTCGCGGCGCGGAACCAGCCTCCGCCCGCCGGAAAACCTCCCCGTCTCCGCTCGGGAGATTCCCGGCGGCATTCCCCTGCTTCGCCGCGCCTGCGCCTCCCTCCTGCTCCCGGTCGTTGATTCCCATGCCTGCCAAGCAACTCATCTTTGACGCGACCGCCCGCCACAAAATCCTCCGCGGGATCCAGCTGCTGGCGCGCGCCGTCAAGGTCACGCTGGGGCCCCGGGGCCGGAACGTGGTGATCGAAAACCGATCCGGCATTCCCACCATGACCAAGGACGGCGTCACGGTCGAGGAGGCGAAATCCATCGGCACGTATCTGGACGTCGTCGAGGGCATGCAGTTCGGCAAAGGATATCTGTCGCCCTACTTCGCGACCGACGCTGAAAAAATGGAAGCCGTCCTCGAGGGCGCCCACGTGCTGATCCACGAGAAGCCGATAACGCATCTCCAGGAACTCCTGCCCCTGCTGCAGACCATCGCCCGGAGCGGCAAACCGCTGCTCGTGATCGCGGAAGCCATCGAAGGCGAGGCGCTCGCCGCCCTCGTCATCAACAAAATGCGGGGCACCCTCCATGTCTGCGGCGTCAAGGCCCCCGGATTCGGCGATCGTCGCCAGGCCCAGTTGGAAGACATCGCGATTCTCACCGGTGCCCGCTGCATCACGCAGGACCTCGGGATCAAACTCGAGAACATCACCCTCGCCGACTTGGGCTCCGCCCAACGCATCACCGTCGGTCGCGAATCGACGACAATCATTGCCGGCGACGGGAGATCCGCCGCGATCCAAAGCCGCGTGAATCGGCTCCGGCGGCAGATTGAGGAAACGACCTCCGACTATGAGCGCGAGCATCTCCAGGAGCGTCTGGCCAAGCTCGCCGGCGGCGTCGCGGTCATCCACGTCGGCGCCTCCACCGAGGTGGAGATGAAGGAGAAGAAGGCACGCGTCGAAGACGCGCGGCATGCGACCCGGGCCGCCGTCGAGGAGGGCATCGTGCCGGGCGGAGGCGTGGCGCTGTTGCGGTGCGCAAAGGCCCTCGATGCGCTCCAACTCGAAGGCGACGAGGCCGTCGGCGCACAGATGGTGCGCCGCGCCATCGAGTCGCCGATCCGGACGCTCTGCGCCAATGCAGGGGCCGAAGGCGCCGTCGTCGCAGCGCAGATCAGCGCCGCCCTGCCTTTCGTGCAGGCGCGCCGGAACGTGAGCCCGGCCGAGATCCTCGCGCTGTTTGCACGGTAACGCTGCGTAGGAAAGATTGCCGCGGATCCAAAGTGCCTTCCCGTTAGCGGGAGAATTCGAATCCACCGCTGGACCTGCTCGGCGTCGACGCGCCGATGGGCTGCACCCAACCTCCCTCTTTTTCCGCCCATGAACACCGCCTCCGACTCCGCCTCGTGCGGCTGCTCGCCCTCGCCCGCCGCTTCCGCCGCCCTCCGCCTTTCCGAACTGAAAGCCGCGCTCGCCGCAGCTCCGGCGCTGCCGCTCACCGTGATCTGGACTGACGGAGAGCCCATCGAGGCGCATTTCCATGTCACGGAGGTCGGCCGCGTGCAGCGCGACTTCGTCGACTGCGGCGGCACCGTGCGCCAGACGGTCACGTGCCTGCTGCAAACCTGGGTCGGAGACGACGTCGACCATCGGATCACCGGCGGGAAGCTGCTCAAGGCCTTCGAGCATGCCGCGCCCATTCTGCGCGGCGAAGACCTGCCCGTGGAGCTCGAATACGAAACCTGCAACGTGGTGCAGCTCGTCGTGGCCGCCATCCGGCAGGAGAGCGGACGGTTCGTGATCCAGCTGGGCTCGAAACACACCGACTGCCTCGCGAAAGAGCTCTGCCTCCCCGCAGGCCAGGCGAGCGGAACCGGCTGTTGCTGATCGGCGCGAGCGCAGAGACTTCGCGGCTTCAGCGCTCCGCGAGGCGCGGCCATCGGATCGGAGCCGGGCGCCTCGGCATCACGCCGGAGCGGCAACCGCCGCGGCGACCGCCGGGTGCAAAGCAATCCCGGTCGCGCCCCAGCGATCCCACCAACGTCGGGCCGCGTAGGGCAGGTTGTCCGACATCCCGTTCGCAAACGGACACCAGACGGTGAAGCCGTCCGCATCCATCGCGAGCATGAGCATCACGTGCCGCCGCGAGCCCAAGCCGCTCTCCCGCTGCTCCGGCACTTTCGTCGTGCAGACGAGAATGCTCCGCCCGGCGAGATGCTCGCGCAAAACCTCATCATAGTCGGAGGACGTGGTGATCTGCTCCGCGAGGCCGAGCGCCCGCGCAATTTCCCAGATTGCCGTCGCGTCGACCGCCCCCGGGCGCGTCTGCCACTCCGGGTAGCGGGGCAGAAAGCGCGCGATGAAGGCGGCGTCGGACATGCCGGGCCGGCCTTCGTTCTCCCGCACCCGCAGGAGGCAGCGGCAGGCCGCGCCGTGTTCGTCCAGGTTCATGCTCACGCGGCGTGGCGTGCCCGCACCCGGAGCGCCTGCACGGGTAACAGCGGTCGTCGACCTTGGGTGCCCGGACTGCCGGCGGACGGCGGCATCACGGAACGCAAGGGGGACACCTGCTTGATGGGAACGGCACGCGTCGCGGGGGTGGATTTCATGGCTCAAACTGCCCGCGATCCGAGGCAATAGCCACTTTTGGCCACACGCCGGGCAGACTTCCGGCCGGCAGCTGCCCAGGGCAGCAGGATAGGCGATTAAAGTTCGGCGGCCTCGGTCGCGGAGTCCGCCCGTGCGGCCACGTCACGGGCCGGGAGGGTGATTAGGCCGCGGGCAGTTCCAGCCAGAACCGGCTGCCCTTGCCCAACGCGGACTCGACGCCCACGCGGCCGCCCATGCGCTCCACCGCCTTGCGGACGATGGCCAGGCCGATCCCGGAGCCTTCATATTTGTTCGAGCTGTGGAGGCGCTGGAAGATTTCGAAGATGCGTTCGTGCGCCTCCGGCGGAATCCCGATGCCCTCATCCTCGATCCAGATGCGCACCCAGCCCGGCGCAGCCGCGTCGCGGCCGAACGCTTCCGTCCGCACCCGGATGCGGGGCGACGCCCCCGGCGCGACGAACTTGACCGCGTTGCCCAGGAGGTTCGTGAGGCATTGGCTCAGCAAAGCTCCGTTGGCCGCCACCGGCAGCAGCGGCTCTTCGATGTGAATTTCGGCGCGGGACGGGGCCAGTTCCGGGCGCTCCCGCACGAGCGCGCAGACCATTTCCCCCACGTCCACCCGTGCCGGAATCGCGGGTTGCCGGATGACGCGCGTGAGCGCGAGCACATCCTGGATCAGGCTGTCCATGCGGATTGCGGCCGTGACCACGCGTTGCAGATGCTCGGCCGCCGCGGGCGCCACCTGATCCGGCGGCATTTCGAGCACGAGGCCGGTAAACCCATGGATCGCGCGCACCGGTGCCCGCAGGTCGTGCGCGAGGCTGTAGGCAAACGCCTCCAGGTCGGCCATCGAGGCGACCAGCTGCGCGGTCCGCTCGGCCACCTTTTGCTCCAGCTTGGCCGCGTTGCCCTGCAACTGCTCATGGGCGGCCTGCAAGGCCTGCTCCGCGCGCGCCCGGGCCGCGATCTCGGCCTGCAGTTCGATATTCGCTTTCTCCGCCGCCTCACGCAGTTCGTGCTGGCGCAGCCCGCCCACGAGCAGCGCCTCGTTCAAGGCCACCAGATCCGGCCGCAGCTCGCTGGCCCGGCTCATCTGGATCACGACGCGTTCCGGCTCGGCCTGCTCGTTCAACGCCGGCCACATCGCGAAAAGCCAATACGCGGACGTCGGGTGGGCCCCGTCGGGTGCGGCATGCGTGTCGCCCTCTCCCGTCTCGTAAACCCGGTCCAGAACCTCGATGCACTTCCGCCCGCCGGAAACGATGCCCTCGAAGGGCCGGCCCAGCAGGTCGTGCTCCGCGCGGCCCAGCAACGCACAGAACGCCGGGTTCACGGTGCGGATGATATGGCCGGGCCCCTGCACCTCCACCATGGGCAGCGGCGAACGCTCGATGACCGGCGCCAGCCGACCGTAGGACGGGTCAGGCGTGGCGGCGGAATCGAGGGGATCCATGGCCCGCTCCGTTACTGCGGCAAGCCGGCCTCGGACGGCGGACCTCCCGCCTGGCCCAGCCGGCGCGGCAGCCCGCTGGTGAGGGCATGGAAATCGGTGCGATGCGGCGCCACCACGACCAGACCACGCTGGTCGATGATATATTCGCGGATATCCTTGCTGTGGTTGCTGCCGCGCATCTTCACCACGACGAGCACTTTTCTGAGCTGCCCCTCGATCTCCACGTAACGCAGGCGGATGATATCGTCGGTCAGGAAGGAGACGGCGTAGTGGCTGAAGCGGAAGGACGTGAACGAATCCTCGATCTCGACCGTGCTCACGATGGTGACGCCGGCGCCCGTCAACGCGGCGATCATCCGATAGAGGGACTCGCGGAAATCGGCGCGGAAGCCGGGCGCCAGCGCCATCTCGAAGCCCACCAGCGAATCGATCACCAGCCGCTTGGCGCGGGTGCGTTTCACCGCATCCAGAATCTCCTGCATCGTCTCGTCGACGGAAAGATCCAGCGGCCGCAGGAACAGGATCTCGAGCTGACCCGCCGCGGTCGGAGCCCCGAAGTCGATGCCGAGCAATCCCGCCCGCCGGCTGTATTCCGACGGGCGTTCCTCGAAGACCACGATGATCGCCCCTTCGCCCTGCCGCAGGCCCGCGGCGATGAACTGGCAGGCGAGCACCGATTTGCCCGTGCCGGAAGGCCCGGCGATCAGGACGCTGTCGCCCTCAAAGACGCCCCCACCCATGAGTCGGTCCAGCTCCGGCACGCCGATGGAGATACGGCGATGCCGGTTCCGGTGCCCCGGCCCGGTCAGACCCAGCGTGCGGGAAAACGCCTGCAGGCCGAAGTTCCCGATCCGGATGGTATGGAGACCGGGCACCGATGCCTGACCGCGCAGCTTCACGATCTGCAACTTTCGCACGACCGAGTTGCGCTCCGGGATCTGCGAGAGCCAGAAGATGCCGTCGGCCACGGTGAAGACCGGGTTCTCGCGCATTTCACCCTCCGCGTATTCGCCGACGAGGAAGGTCGTCGCCTGATACGTGGTGAGGAGCATCGCCAGCCGCTCGATGAAGCTCTGGAGCTCCATTTCGCTGGCCGTGGCGTCGCCCCCTTTTTTGCGCAGGACGGTGCGGAACGAATCGACCACGACCACGCTCGGGTTCCATGCCTCCACCTCCTGCGCAATCGTCTCGAGCACGCTGTCGAAATCCTTCTCCACCACCACATCGCTCAGGTTGATGAAGCGGATGGCGTGCTGCAGCTTGGCATCGTCGAAAAACGTATATTGCTGCTGGTAACGGAGCATCTTGATCGCCGACTCGCCCAGCACGGTGAAATACAGCGCCGGGCGCTCCCGCGTGGCGTTCGCGAACACAAACTGGTGCGCCAGGGTGGTCTTCCCGCAGCCCGGCGACCCCGCGATGATATTGAACGAAAACTCGGGCAGCCCACCGCCTAAAATTTCGTCCAAGCCGCGCACGCCCGTCGGCAGCTGCCGGATGGAGACTTTGCCACCCGACTCCCGGGATTTGCGCCCTGGGTTTCGCGGGCCGGCTTTGGATTTGGTTTTCATGTCTTTCCTTCTGATTTCGGATCGCCGGACGCCGTGGACGGCCAGACCTGGTGCACAAGCCGCCGCGTCAACGCTTCGCCGATGAATGTCGCCAACAATTCCAGCAAATGCGTCACAAGGGTGACGCCGCCCCGGGCTGCCTCCTCCGGCTTCAGTTCGTCCTCCGCATCGCCAGGCAGCACAAACTCCGCGCCTTCCTTCAACTCGACCTTGCGCAGCCAGGCCACCTCGTCGGCCGCCAGCGCCAACGCGCGCACTCCCAGGGCGCGGAACCCCCGCTTCCCGGTCAGGGGCGAAAGCAGATCCCGCAACTTTCCACAGACCCGGACTGCGGCACGCAAATCCCTCTGCCCCGACTCGCCGGCGCGCCGCTCTGCAGCGATCAGGCGGAGCGCAAGAGTTCGCATATTTGGTTTATTTTTGGCCAAGAGCGTTCGCTTCGAAAATGCCTTCGAAAATGGACCGTGAAACTGGACTCCCGTGCACCATGGGACCTCGCCGCCGGGGCTAGATGCTTACCTCCGGGCTGAACCTCTGCCCGAGTTTGTGGGCGCTGCTGGTCGCGAGATGCCGTCCACTCCGGTCGACCTCCGGCAGTTCGCACTGCTGCCAGTAATCATACAACGTCTTGACCAGAGCCCGTAAGGCGACCGGCGAACTCGGCTTCACGTGGTAGGCGCTGGCCCCCAGCCAGTAGGCCTTTTCGATGTCATCGTTGTCCTGCGAACCGGAGAACACCACCGTGGGAATCACCGCCCAGCTGGGATTCCGTTTGAAGTGCTCGAGGACCGCGAATCCATCCCCGTCCGGCATCTTCAGATCGGTCACGACGAACTCCGGGTAAACGTAGATAGTCCGGTCGGAAAACTTTCCCCGGCCCTCCAGATAGTCGATCGCCTCCTGCCCACTGTTTGCGGTTTGGATGGGCCCCAACACGCCGGCCGCGCGGAAGGCGGACACGATCAGCAGTTGGTCGTTCGGATCGTCATCCACCACCAGAATCGTGGGATTGGCTCGTTTCATGGGGTGTGGAACTGCATGACAGCTAAATTCTAATCTCTCCCCGCGCGGCAGGGCAAGCATCGATGCCGCTGGACTGCGGAAAAGAGCGCGCCGCCGCACCACTCCGCGCCGTGTTGCCGCCTCGCTCGCCTTTCTGCCTGCCGTGAAACAACGTCCCTGCTCCGGCCCCAATCGCACAATCGGTGCCACCGTCACGCCCCCGCCCCGCACCATGGACCTCACCCGCCGATCCTTCCTCCTCACCTCCGGCGCCTCGATCGCCGGCGCGGCGCTCTGCCCGCGCTCGGCGGCGGCCAAGACCACCCGCCTCACCATCCCGACGCGCAGCGTGATCCCCGCGGCCCTGACACCATTCGGCCCCGACCTGGCGGTCTCGCACCGCGATTTCCGACGCCACCTCACCGCCCTCGCCGCGGTAAAAGGCGTGACGGCGATCATGGTAAACGGCGCCGCCGGCGAGGATGGCGCCCTCTCGCGCGATGAGCGCCGCGCGCTCGTCGGCGAAGCTCTCGCCGCCGTCGGCGACCGCACACCCATCCTCGCCGCGGTGCGCGAGCTGAAAGGCGACACGGATCCGGGCATCCTGGCCAAGGATGCCCAGGCCGAAGGCGCGCACGCGCTGATGATCATGCCGCCGCCACGCAAGGATGACCTCCGGTGGGAAAATGCCCGCGTGCGGTTCGAGCGCGTGTTCCAGGCGGCCGACCTGCCCGTCGCCATCTATCACACCGGCTATGCCACCGAAACGCTCGTGCAGTTCGCCGGCCTGCCGCGCGTTTTCGCCCTCAAGGAAGGCGGCGGCGACCCGGCTGCCTTTGCGCACAACCTCGTCGCACTCCGCGCCGCCCGGCCGGACCTCGCCGTGTGGTCCACCAACAGCCGCTGGCTGCTGGCCGACCTCGCCGTCGGGGCGGACGGAATTCTCTCCGGGATGGGCAGCGTCACCGCAGACTGGCACGCCGCGCTCGTGGAGACCGTCGCGCGCGGCGATCTCGCCGCCGCGCGGCAGGTGCAGGCCCGCATGCTGCCGCTCGTGCGCGCATTCTACCGGCCCGGCCAGAACCCGCACACGCGGATGAAATACGCCCTCACCGTCCTGGGCCGGCTGCCCCACGCCCAGGTGCGGCCGCCCCTGCAGCCGCTGGACGAGACCGAGCGCCGCGAGGTGGAAGCCGCGCTGCGCGAGACGGGTCTGCTGGCCTGACCTTCCGGCCTGCACCGCGGAACCACGACGTCTGCCCGTGGATCGCACGGTGGGACGCGCCCCGCGGAGCACAGCTACGGCGCAGATGGCGGTCATCGGCCGCGCAGGAACCGGACTTCGTCCCGCAACCGCTCGACCTCGCGCCGCAGCTCCACAACCAAGCGCAACGCCGGGAGGTCCAGCCCCAGCTCGCGCCGCAAGCGTTCGAAGTGCCGCAGTTCGTGAATCGCTTCGTCATCGAACCACCAGCCTTCGCTTGCCGGCGACGTGACCGGCGCGATCAGGCCGTGACGACAATAGACCGCGATCAAGTAGCGCGGCGTCTGGGTGATATGGACAACGACATCGATGGGATAAACCTCGCCGGCTGCCGGCTCGAAGCGTTGGAGGACGAAGGGAAATGCCAGGGCGTTCATGGAATAAAGGTCGCAGACGGCAGGACCGCCTCACGTCCGCCGCTCCCGCGGCGCGAAACGCGAGGACTGCGCGAGTTCTTTCCAGCGGGCGCGCTCGTCGTCGTTCATCGTGGTCGGCACTTCGATTTGGGTCACGACGAAGAGGTCGCCACGCGCTCCCGTCCGCCCCTTCGGCAGGCCATGTCCCCGCACGCGCAACTGCCGCCCCGGATTGGTCCCCGCCGGAACGTGCACCTTGATCGGGCCGTCCAGGGACGGCACCACGATGTGCGCTCCGAGCGCGGCCTCCCAGGGCGCAAGCACCGCGTCGCAAAACAGGTCCGCGTCGCGGACCCGGAGGTCGGGATGCGCGGCGTAGCGCACGCGCAGAAAGAGATCGCCCGCTTCGCCGCCGCCGAGCCCGGGAGCGCCCTTGCCGCCAACGCGAATCCTCCGCCCCTGCGTCGCGCCGGGCGGAATCCGCACTGCAAAGGAATGAGTTTCGTCGGCACCGGTCCGGTGGTTGAAGGTATGCACTGACAGCTCGCGCACGGTTCCGTGCAGCACCTCCGCGAGGGTAACGAGAATGTCTCCTTCGATATCGTGGCCCCGACGCACGCCGCGCCCGGGCGGTGCCTCGGCGCCGAAATCGAACCCCGCGCCGTCGACGTAGTCCGCCCGGTCCGGGCCGCCGAAGAACTGCTCGAAGAAATCGCTGAAGCCCGTGCCATGAAAGTGCACCCCCGTTCCGCCGGCGGAGCGGTCCGGCGGCGACGCCTCGGGCGAACCGGAAGCCTGCCAACGTGCCCGCAGCTCATCATATTTCTTCCGCTTCAGGGGATCGCCGAGCACTTCATTGGCCTCGTTGATCGCCTTGAATTTTTCCTCGGCCGTTTTCTTTTCCGCCGCCACATCGGGATGATATTTCCGCGCCAGGGCACGGAACGCCTGCTTGATCTCGTTCTCCGACGCTGCGGCCGTGATGCCCAGGGTCGCATAGTAATCTTTGAAGTCGGTCGACACGGGCTTCCGGCGATTTCCCTACGCGCCCACCGGGACACCGCACACCTGCGCGCGAACGTCTTCCAGCCTGCTCCGCTCCTCCGCTTCCATCTCCGCGGAATACTGCCCGAAGCGGGCCGCGGAATTGCAGCGGGCACGATGCAGGAGCGCCGCCTGCGCGGCCGACCCGTTGCCCTCGCGTCCCGCCCACGCCTGCAGGGCGGGCCCCTGCAGCGCGCGACCGAAGGAAAAGCTGAGCTGCCACCACGGCGGCGAGATCCGGTTCATGGCGTCGAGATGCTCGGTTGCGCGCACCGCGCTCTGACCACCCGACAGGAACACGATGCCCGGCACCGCAATCGGCACGCAGTGCTTCATGCCCTGCAGCGTCCGCTCGGCCACTTCCGCCACGGGTGCCTGCCGCGCGCACGTGGTGCCGGAAAGCACCATGTTCACCTTGAGCAGGAGCGTCTCCAGCTGCACGCGCTGCACCGCCAGCAGGGCAAAGAGCGCGCGCAGGCTCATCTCGGTGACCTCGAGATGCCGCTCGATCGGATGATCGCCGTCCATCAGCACCTCGGGCTCGACGATCGGGACGAGCCCCGCTTCCTGGCTCAGCGCGGCAAAGCGCGCCAAGGCGTGCGCGTTGGTCGCGATGCCGGCGTCCGTGGGCAGCCCCGGCCCGATCGTCAGCACGGCCCGCCACTTCGTGAAACGGGCTCCGAGGGCCGCGTAGCCGACCAGCCGCTCACGCAGGCCATCCAGACCTTCGGTGATGGAAACGGAAGCAAAGTTCGCACATTTTCGGAACCAAAGTTCGCACATTCGACTTTCTGAGCCCGAACGGCGCCCTTCTGGCCACAGGTTTCGGAAGCAAAAATAGCTCGTTGTCTTAACCGACCCCACATCCGGAAGCAAAGTTCGCTCGTTGTCGGACGCCCTCGCCCTCGACGTTAAGTCTAGGTGCGAGGTTTGCTTCCGATCAATCGTTGATCCCCACGACACCGAACTTCGGAAGCAAAGTTCGCACATTTCTTCTATAACACCCCCAAAAAACGACATACCCGCCTATGAGCAAAAAGAATCAACCCGAGTATATACTCCACGCATACGCCCTCTCCCTTGGCTACTATCCGGTCGCCAAACGCCTCCAACGTGAACTGGAGCTTAGGAACCAACTAGACCTTCAACGTCGTGTCGGAGCCGCGGGCCTTCGTGCAGTTGCCCGAATGAACCAAAAGGTTTCACAGCAGCCACGAACCAAGACCCAAAAGCGGAAATCACGCACCTCCCCGAGCCCCGCCAATGGGCGCAAGCTTACGGGGGCCAATCTCTATCCTGAACAGACGCTTATACGCGATTGGGTATCCGTGCTGTGATCCTCGCCTGCCCGGAACTTGCCGTCTGGATAAAGGCCAATTGTCCATCGACGACTTAGGAACGAGGGCAAATCACCTTGCCAACGCGAAATTAAACGAGGAGGCTAATACATTAACTGCATGAACACTTCGCCGCAGTTAACCTCAACATCGCATGGATGAAGATGGCTAATTGGGCGACAGGCCCTATTGGTGAGCGTCTGTTATTGGACATCCACCAGATACTCCTTACTCGAATCAATGACGACGAGGCGGGACGATATCGCAGTGTCCGATTTCGAATAGTCGGATCAGAGCATATCGCTCCCAACCCAGCCAGCGTCCCCGTGAAAATGGAAACGGCGTTCGCTGCCTTCTCCGAGGTACGGGGCCGCCACCCGATCGAGCGGGCCGCTGACCTTCACGCGGACATTGTCACAATCCACCCCTTTAGCGACGGGAATGGACGAAGTGCCAGGCTCATTCAAAACATAGCACTGATCAAAGCTGGATTCTGGCCAATCATTATACCTGTTACTGAACGCGCCCGTTATATCGAAGCCACGTATCAATCTAATACTGGCAATATGAGCCCGTACCGCGAATACATAATCGAAAAAGTTGTCGCGTCTGGGCTAGATCAATTGGCGATGGTCGATTAACAGCACAGCTAGACTCCCCAATGCTGTCCCACTATAAACCGTTGAGCAGCAATTGAGGATCGGGAGAAGGCGGCGGCGGACTTGTGGAGACGAAGAGTTCGTCGAGGGAAACACGGGCGCAGGCGTGGAGGGAGAGGACTTGTAGGAAGGTGGTCAGATTTGTAGTGACCTTATAGAGCCGGCGAGTGATCGCGCTGGCGAGGTAGGCGCTGATGGCGGTCCAGATCTGGACGCGGATGGCGTTGGGCGAAGTCCCGTAGAAGGAGCGCAGACGGAGGTTTTCCTTGATCCAGCGGAAGAACAGCTCGACCTGCCAGCGCTGACGATAGAGCTCGGCAATGGTGGCGGCGGGCAGGTCCCACGCGTTGGTCCAGAAGGCGAGACGACGATGATGCGAGTGGTCGTAGATACTGACGCGGCGCATCGGCTCGGGCCAGAGGCGGGAGGCGACGGAGCCGTTGAATCGAATCGTCTGATCGCTGCGCAGCGTGGTGGTGCGATCCACCGGGCGGGATTGCGCGGTGTAGTATTTTACGTCGAGGCGATCGCGCACCACGAAGAACGCGCCCGCTTGAGCGATGCGGCGCAGGCGCTGGAAATCAATGTAGCCGCGGTCCATCACCAGATAGCTGCCCGGCTCGATGGGGGCCTCGTCGAGCCACAGCACGTCAGCGTAACTTCCCTCGGTGATTGTGGCGAAGACCGGCAGGCTCGCCCGCAGATCGAGCATCGTATGCAGCTTTACGGTCGCGTCCGATCCGGTCCAGTTGGCCCAAGGACAAAGGGCGAGACTCAGATCGATGAAAGTGGAGTCCAGCGCGTAAACCGGCGCTGTCAGATCGAGCACGTTGGGCTCGTCGCGGTAGGCCTCGCGCGCCCTGGCGATGAGCTTCGCGGCGAGCGCGGCGAACAGCTGCCAAGGTCGCTGTTCGTTGACCCGCGCCAAGGTGCTGCGCGTGACTCGCGAACGAAAACCGAGATGGTGACGCAGACGCGGTTGCGCCTCCAGGCACGCTTCGATGTCACGCAAGCTCTCCCGAAAAGTCAGCTGGGCGAAGCTCATCGCCAGAAAATGATCCCACGCCGAAAACGCACGCTGGCGCCGGGCGTTGTCATGCTCCTCGACGATCCGCCGAAACTCCCAGTGCGGCACACACGCCATCACCTGCGCGAACACGGTCTTGCCTTCGTTCATGCGGCAAAACCCCGCAAAAACGGCTCAGACGTTCAAATCGTGAGCAGCCCCCGCCTTCCCGAAATGAACGCTAATGCGTGAATTACAACAGCCGCGCTCGTGCTTAATGGGACAGCATTGCTAGACTCCCACCCGGCGTCCAGGTCTCGCGCTGAAGGCCTCGCCAACGAAATCCTAGTCCCTAACCAACTGCTAACAAAACACTTAGGAAGTTTGTCAGCGACGTTTGATGTCGACCTGCCTACCCCCATCCGACAGCATCCCTTACCCTTGATCCTTAATGTGCCTTTCTTTCGGCTTCACCGTCTTCAAGCCACCTTGTTTTGGAGGTATCAACGAACAGATCATTCGTGGATTCTACGGCAACAAGCCTCATGCCTAAAATTCCCCGCCAAGATATACCCGAAGCCTTATTGAGACACCTCACCCAAAGAGTAGATGCCGCCGACGGGGGCTGAACTCAATATAGGAATTACGAAATACTCGTGGCTGACCTAGTCGCTCAGCGAGAACGACACCCATTAGTTGCTCTTGGCTCCGAGCACTCTGACACATTCAAAAATCTATTCATAGATAGAAAAACAGACGCCGCAGCTCAAAAAGCTTTCACAATACTTAACGTGCTCCGAGAAAACACACCGCATGTAAATATTCCCAAGGGCGTGGATTCTGAGGCGTTCGCCAAGGTGGCTGAAGGGGCCAAACTCCAAAAGCATCTCCCCTGGTTAGATCTAGTCGCCGTAGGTGGAACCGCGTCTGCTTTACATGCTGGCCACCGAGTATCTTTTGACGTAGATTTCGTTTCCAGAAATCTAAACGCCAATTTTGAGACCGTTTTGGAAAAGGTGAAGGAATGGTCGGAATGGAAAACCAACCGGGCATCAGCTCCGGTAATCATCCTCGGAGAAGCCAATGAGATCGAACTTGGCATTCGACAATCTTTCCGCACCAAACCGATCCCAACCATCGAGAAGAAGGGACTGCGCATCCCCACCCTTTCAGAATGCTTCAAGATCAAGGCCTATCTTCTCATAAAACGGCGCGCCACACGTGATTTCGTAGACACCTGCGCTCTTTTGGATCTCATCCCAGGTCGACTCGCTTGCGCATTTCTTAGCGAAATGGACGACGACTTTCCTCCGGTCGATAAGCTAAGCAATACCGCGAAACTTGCCGAAAATATCCGGCTAGGCCCCATAGACCTTGGAAAGGTAAACCTAAAACAATTCAAAGGCCTTGTAGCTCCCTACAATGATTGGTCTTATATAGCAAAGCGACTCCGCGACGTAAGCCTATGGCTTGCGCAACGGCGCCTAGAGAAGAAAGACAAGCCTGACGATGAACGACAGCCTAGCTAGCCTTCCTAACGACCGACGTCGCCTGCTAAATCGGTCAACGGGCGGAGATTTTACTCCACTCGCATACCTCAACATCATAGAACGAGGCTCCGAAGGAGAATGGGCTCTACTCTACAACGAGTGTATGCGTAATCCCGAAACGCGAACTACGGTCATCGCACTTCTTGAAATGGGAGATCCCTTACAGGCGGGTATCATCCGCCTTTGGGCAGACCTTCTTGGGGCACCGTGGCCTAAGCTGGAAGATCCGGTATCCGGACTCTAGTTCCATAATCCCAAGTGAAAGCACGTTTTCCCAACAAAGAAGATCTATCCCATAAAGTCGTATACCGAAAATATGGATTTCAGCCCACCTACGTCGCGCGCTTGACTTATCACGGATAATCTACACCCTCGTAGAACAAAGATGAACTTCACAGACATACTCCGCCGTTTCGGGGCGTTAGGATATGTAGAAGTAGCTGATATAAAGAAATTTACAAACGCTCCGCAAAAGACTGTCCTTCAGGGCGTGTACCGCTGGAGGCAAAAGGGCTTACTGATTCCCATTAGGCGGGGTTTTTATGCGTTTCCCGACGATTTGGCAAAAAATCCTCTAACCGTCGAACGTACCGCAAACCTCATCCGCCGCGAAACGTATATAACAGGGCTCTGGCGTTTGAATCAGCTCGGCCTAATTCCTGAAGGGGTTGTCATGGTCACCAATGCGACGACAGGGAATCCCGTGGAATTTGATACTCCGATGGGACGCTTTGCCTACCAACACATCCAACCCAAAGGTTTCTTCGGATTTGTCGAAACACCTGACGCCACTGGACATACGGTCCGCATGGCAACACCTGAAAAAGCGCTACTCGACTTTTTTTGGCTTAAGGCCGTCGAATGGAACCAAATAGAGTTCGAACGGTGGAGGATCCAAGATCCTTTTCGACGGCTAAACATCGCATTCCTCAAAGAGCTCGCGCTAAGATGGGATCAACCACGCCTAATACGAGCCGCGAATGCGTTCGAAGCCTATCTCAATGCCGCGTAGCGGGTGAATACAAAAGCAATACTGGCGGCAACAAAATCCGCGCCAGCGGTGCTCCGTTCGCACGTCGCCAAAGAGGTGTTTCAAAAATATCTCTTGGCCGAGTTGCAACACGACAAAGTGCTAATGCATGCGGCATTCATCGGCGGGACCTCGCTGCGCTTGCTTCACCAATTGCCACGCTATTCAGAGGACCTTGATTTCATCTGGTTGAACAATGGCACGGACATAAATGCGTCCGATTGGACAAAAGCTCTCTCTAAAGCCGTCCAAAAACTTGGGGCATTTCCGGAGGTCGTTGCCACTCAAAAGTCTAAAGAAAATGCCAAAGGCCAGAAACGATCCCTTGCGATCTTCGTGAATGCTACGGCACCTGATTTCAAGAGCTTTGCACCCTTAGGAATTCAAATAAGCTTCGACATCGATTTGGACCCTCCTGGGCATGTCGACGTCGAGCATCGTCCAATGTCCTTCCATGGAGGTGAAGTCACAGTCCAATCGCTCACACTCCCCTCCCTCATGTCTGGAAAGCTCCACATTCTGCTTACCAGACAAGATCGGGAGAAAGGCCGTGATTGGTTCGACTACGTTTGGTATCGTAAAAATGGTATCCATCCCAATCTCCGGATGCTACAAAGCGCGATCGAACAAACCGCAAACGGTCCCAAAGCCAAGTACTGGACCTCATATATCCGCGCCAGGGCAAAAAGCATACAATGGATAAACGTTCGTGCAGACGTCTCTCCATTTGTCGAGAATCCTGAGTCGGCCAAAGAACTTAACGAAACAAAGATCGATCATATCACGCCGTACCCTAACTTTTCCGACATCCTCCGGGAACTCCACGCGGATGGACACAGGCACCCTATCTTGGCGAAGAATAGCCCATTGGCATACGACATGGATCAAGCATCGTTAGAAGGAGATATCGATGCGATATATCTAAAAGATGCGGTCATTGCTGCGCAAACCCGAACAATAGAACCACGAGCTCGCGACAAAGACCTCAAGAGTTAACCTGCCCGAGAAGCCGTCTCGGCCATTGCATCCTTCATCAGGATGCTCTCCGGACCGGCCTGATCGATAATACAACACAGCTAGACTCCCACCCGGCGTCCAGGTCTCGCGCTGAAAGCCTCGCCAACGAAATCCTAGTCCCTAACCAACTGCTAACAAAACACTTAGGAAGGTTGTCAGCGACGTTTGATGTCGACCTGACTACCCTCACAAATGAATGCCGATCAAATTATTCAAGAGATTGTAAACCTTCCGCCGGACGAACAGACGAAAGTCTCCCTCTTCACGCGAAAATTAGACTCAGAACGTCAGATCACGGGCGAAGAACTTGGGGTACTAGCTGAACGTATGCTTAACGCGCCCACAAAAGCTGAAGCAGATGCTATCAACGAACAGATCATTCGTGGATTCTACGGCAACAAGCCTCATGCCTAAAATTCGCCGCCAAGATATACCCGAAGCGTTATTGAGGCACCTTACCCTAAGAGTTCTTGAACGCAGCGTCTCGGTAAGTGAATTGACCCACTCGAAACCAATGGACTTACGTGCCTATACGGCAAGTATAAACCTGCGCCATGAACGATAAAATTACAGGCAATCACATTCTGGTGCTTCGGAACCAGATGGTGATGGCTGCACAGGAGATCGAGCCGACGGCCGAAGGGGCTATCCTGCGCTTTCGCGGCACCGAGCTAGAGGTCAAAAACGAGGACATTGCGCAAATCTATGAGACGGGCGTGATCAATCAATTCCCCATCGACCCGGGCGTGCTTTCAACGCTAGCGACTCTCGAACGAGGCATCGCGCTCTATGAAGGGGAGACGGGTTCTGTTGGCCGTTATACGCTTTGCGGTGCGTCAGCGCTCGCGTTGACGATTATCCCCAGCCGCTCAACCGACGATATCGATGTCGTAACCACAGAGCCGCTCGATGAATTTCTGGCCGACAAGCCCGGTTTTCACTGGGATATGCAGGTGGAATTTATGGATGAGGGGCTGCTCCGACTGATGGGAGACTGGACACAAAGGACCTCGTCCGCAAAAGGGCCTTTGGGACGAGATTTTTTGTTGATGCATCCGTTAGACACGATGATGCAGAAAATGCTGCGATGGGACTCGGTCCGCTTCGAGGAGAAGGATATCGTTGATATCGATGAAATCGTAAAGGTGCTCAACCCCAGCATAGACACAATTAGAACTCTCCTCTGCGAAAATCCGTTCAGATATGCGCAGGCTTCCGGCCCGCTCTCTGTTGCCAGCGAAGCCATCGAGCGCAACACGAGACTGTTCCTCGAACGGCACTTGCCTGGGAACTCATATGAAGCTATTGTTCGTGAAGCGAATATTCGATTTTCAAAGAAACTCCAGAGGGCCAATCTTAACTTAATCCGTCAGAAAGATGTCGATCTCCGACAAAAACTTAAGCGAGTCGATCTGGGAATGGAATGACCCCAGACTCCCATTAGCGCGGATCCGCAGGGCGTGGCTCTCAGGCGAATCGCTTTCAGAGGAGCAGCTCGCCGTGGTCGTGCACAACCGAGAACACAACCCAGACATTCGGATCCGAGAGGAATGTCGCGCGTTACTGTCGGCGGCCGACGCTAATGACGTAAGCAGCGCCCCTCTCCGTAGAAAAGCGAATGCCGGCCGTCTACGGGCGATGATTATCCACATCAACGCGCCGCAGCGCAAATCCTAGATCTCCGGGGGCACCGTGGCCTAAGCTGGAAGAGCCCCAATCCGGACTCGAGTTCCATTGGATCCTTCAGTGCCGCCGCCGCGCCGAGTTTTTCCGCTTGGAGATGTTGAGAGCCAAAGGCTCATCAACCTCGCCAAAGACGAAGGAACGGCTACACACGTTCGGAACGCGGCCGTAATCCTCCTGACTTCCGTAGACACGCCGGCCTGCGAAACGGTCGCCAAGATCTTGGGGATCGATAAGAGGGAGGTCAATAGAGCGCAAAAAGCGTACCTCGCCAAAGGCGTCTCAGGCATTCAAAATCTAGAGCTCCGGCCATGGGATGAACTCCAATCACGACGCGCCAATAGGAAGGCCGCCTTGGTTGCCCGCCTGCGTCACTCCGTCACGGAGTCGGCTACTAAGCCCAAGAAC
>JACCEC010031516.1_pt1 | contig 18242 bp, 16 predicted proteins | sample 7450121 | NCBI WGS metagenome assembly JACCEC01 (sample SAMN15323455, study PRJNA562643) | freshwater metagenome | isolation source: river surface water | place: USA:Blue River Watershed | collected 2017-08-18 | reverse complement strand
TGCTCGATGGTAGTACCGCGACCAACCGAACCCAAAGTCAAACCGTTCATCTCTCCACCCACGGTCAAGATTGCTCCTGCGTGACGGATAGAAACATAACGGAAGATACCTGAATTATCGTTGTCATCAAAAGTTTCACCAGCTGTTAAATTAGCACCGAATTGGTCTTGAATGTTTGTAGTTTGAAAGCCTTCCAAAGTACCCAATCCATCGGCAAAAGCCAACTTACCATTTGCAGCACCTACAACGAATGGACCATTAGCAGCCAATGTCAAATTGTTGGTAGCTCTACCATTGATGGCAATACCACCCCATTTACCGATGTTAGAAATGGCATAAGTACCATCCATTGGATCAGCTTGAGCGGTGAAAACAATCGGACAAGATTCTGTGCCATTAGCAATGATTCTACCACCACGAGAAATGACCAAGGCTGTGGCCTCAGCTGGGGTTGCATTTAAAGCTCCCTTGATGACAGTTCCTGGTTCAATGGTTAAAACTTGTCCAGAAGGAATGTAAATTTTCTTGTCCAAAATGTAAGTGTTTTGGCAAGTGAAAGCAGCACCAGTGGTCATGTCTCCACCATAGGTTCCGCTGATTGCAGTGTAACCTGGCATAGAAGAAACAATGACTTCTGGACGAGAAGCAACAGGAGGACATCCACACTCTGCTCCCAAATTCGATTGTGCAACTGAAGCAGTTGCAACAAATGACAATGCCATCGCGATGACTTTGTTCAAATTGTTTAATTTTTTCATTTTTTTTTGGTTAAATAGATTGACGCAAATCTGAAACTTCAATGATCATTCAGAATAAAAGAGCCTTTACCTTTCTATTAAGCAATCATCGCATTTCTTTCTTTATTGTTAAGTGTTTGTTGACGCAATGAGACAAAAAAAAACACTGACTTAACATCAGTGTTTCTTCGTGGGAGATTCAATATTATGCTACTTGTTATTTAAAAGTTAAGCCCAGGCGCAGCGATAGGTTCATAAAACCAAACTGTCCATTTTCGCTTGTTACTAGGTTAGGAAAATGTTGCCCAATTATTCCAATCTGTATGTTGTGCTTATCGTCGGGTTGGAATTGTTTTGTCAATTCCATTTGATATCCCCATCCTTGTGCATCGGATTTTACTGAAGCTTTTTGTCTTTGGTTGTTATTCAATAATTGATAAGTGACTTGCTCTTGAAATCCATAGTAGTATTGCCCACCTATACCAATTCCCCAGCCATGCTCATTGAATTGATAGTTTACCATCAATGGTATTTCGAGTCCCTGAAAGCTTTTTGCAATCAACTTGACTTCATCCAATCCGATGCTATCATTTTTATAGGACATGTTTTTGAATTGGGCACTCATTCGAATATCCAAATTTTCATGTATGTAATACCCCAATCCTAATCCAATAGATTGTCCCAATCCCGAAGAACTGTTGCTCGCCAATTTGTCTTTTAATATCGCTGTCGTTGTCTCAAATCGTGGTTGGTTGATGCCCATTGAAAATCCCAAGTGCCATGTCAAAGATTTGTTTTGGGTGTATCCTTTCATTATGGTCAACAAAAGGAATACCAGGAGTAAAAGATGTTTTGCTTTCATGGCGTTATTCTTTAATACAACGGATGCTCATTCCGTACAGTTTGGATGTAGTAGATCTTAAAATGCGTGTTTGTTGGTAGTCAATGTAACGATAGTATCCCTCGTTATTCTCCGTGCTAGATGTCCACCAGAATGCGGTGTTTGCCCCACTGTTCATTGTGTTCATAAGTGTAATACATCCTCCTGGCTTGGCATCAAAACCATATGTGTCGGAACCATACAAAGGACTGAATTCAGGCCATCCTTTGGAATATTTTGCTGTTAATAAATTGGCCTCTGTTACGCCACGCCATCCAAAGGCATTTGCCGCTTCTGGATTCATGCCAATGTATTGCTCAAGTATTTTCCAATCTTCGTCTGAGGGTACTTTCCATCCTTCTGGTGCAATATTTCTTGCATCTTCTATCGCTTTAAAATTATACAAGTATCCAAAAAGACTATCGTTGTGGAAGGTGTAAGCTCCTTGCAATTGGGTATTCCAGTTTGAGGTTGAATTTTCAAGAGAAACGTAGTTCAAGCTATCGCCATTTTGAAAGCGATTTGATGCAAGATTCTCTGCCATCCACCATTGTTCACCAATCTTGACTGTGGTAAATACGCTGCCGTTGTTGTCAACGTCAGTTCCATAAACTATTTCAATCGGTTCTTTTTTATCCTTGTTGCAACCCAAAATAAAAAGGGAGCAGATGATAAGACAACTTGTTATTTTTTTCATGACTATATTTTGAATAAGGTCAAAATTTGCGTGCCCAATGGTGAGGTAATTTGAACATAATACACCCCAGGAGTGAAATGGCTTATTTCCATTGTGTGGTTGTAATTAGTCCCAACATTATTCATTTGCTCAGTGGAAATCAATGTGCCAAAAGCATTGTACCATTGAATGGTGATATCCCCATTTTCAGGTTGAACAACGTTTATTCGAACCTGATCTTCCGCTGGGTTAGGATAGAGAGCACACTCAAAGTTGTTCACCAAAAGAGTAGGGCAAACTTCAATGATGTTTCGGTTGTTGCAATCTCCAGGATAGCAGCATAGCTCCTCCATCATGATGTTGGCTTCAGTATTGTAATTGCAGGCAAGTGAATCTGTGCAGCCTATGATGGCTTTGTTCAGGCAACTTCCTTCTAGATAGCATATGAAAGCGGGGCTGTATTCCAAGTAACTGGGATCATTACAACCGCAGGAATAAGGATAGGATAAGAATGGATTGTATTGTTCATTGTCTTCAAGTAGTGTGTCGTTTGAAACATAAAGAACGGTTTGTAACATTCCTATGTTGTCTGTAAAAACAACTTCAAGATTGATGTCAAATGAGATTTCTCCGGCAGTGGTTAGTTGTGCGAGCAGAACGTGGTTGCTATCTGCTACAATACCGCTATATGGATAGCTTGCTGTTAAATTAAATTGATTACTTGAAAAGGTATACCCAGGCACGATGGAACCAAAGATTGTACTGTCATTGCCAGTAAAAAAATCTAAAATGCCAGCAGATGTCCAGTTCGCAGTGGTCGTTACCATTGTATCAATTCCATCGGCCTGGGTAAGAGTTAGGCCCATTTCGTTATTTTGATTGTTCATCAGACCTTGAGAAAGCATTTCACTTCCGCCGTCATTGTTGGAGCCTCCAATGAATGAACCGTTGGTGTCTTGGTTTTTGGGTAGCCCAAAGTAGAGATTGGGACCTTGCTTGGCTACTTGTCCGATAGTTAAATAGGTATCTAAAGCCACAAGGCTTTCGCTCAATCTTGGTTTCAGAAAATCTTTTCCAAATGTTTTTCCCTCTGTACCATGATTGAAAAAAGGAGACGAACTGCTGATGGAAAATGGATGGTTGGCGTCTCCGTAGATTCTTGAAACTGCGCTTCCTGGCAGCAGTTTGGCATAAATGCGATAGGTCGTTGAACCTTCTTGCAAAATACCACCAGTTGTATCGGTGGCGTCATCGCTATTACTGATGTAATACTTTTCGATAAACAAGTTTTGCAATTGGCTAAAGCCAAGTTGAGTCAATAACCCAAAGCCAATGGCTAGAATGAATTTTAATGCTTTCATATTTTATATTGAATAGAAAGTTGATAAGTTGTGCCATAACGGAAGTTGTCGTAATCATACCAACCATCTGTGTTGGTGATGTTACCTGCTTCATTGATTCGGTCAATTTGATAAGATCTTCTTACTGCTGTATTTAAAATGTCCCTGATGGTAAGGCTCGCCGACCAATGGTCATTAATTTTTTTGTTGACTTTAAAGTCAATCATGTGACGAGGCATTTCATAAACATCAGGTCTCCCTAAAATGGCCCCCGCGATAACCAATCTCGGTCCTTGTACATTGTAAGATACAGTTGCACTCATTCCTATGCTATCAGCAGTGTAACTCAGGATACTGTTAATGAGGTACGGAGCTTGACCAAACATGGGCCTTCTCAAAGTATCCAATGGTGTATAAACTTTCTTCCCATCAATAACTTGGAGGTCTTTACGGATAAATTCTGCTTCTGACTTAACCAAGGTGACATTGCTTTTGAATTCCAATGCGCGCGAGATTTGTATATTTCCTTCTAACTCCAACCCTAAGACGGTTGACTTCTCAATATTGTCCCAAGTAATTCCCGCTGAACCAAATCCCATTTCGATGTGGTTATTAAAGTCTTTGTAAAAAGCACTGATAGAGGCATTGTGTCCTTTTTTGAAATAGGTTTCAGCACGGAAATCAAAATTGTGAATGGTCACCATTTTTAAGTCAGAATTTCCATAGATCAATGTTCTGAACTCATTGTCCACGATGGCCGCATCACTCAACTCTCTGATGCTAGGACGTGCCAGAGATTTTGAGTAGTTGAATCGCAAGTTGGTTTGTCCCAATGAATCTGAAACCAATTTGTAAACCAAACTTGCATTGGGTAGAAGATCCAATTGTTCAATGGATGCAGGATTAACCAAAGGAAACCCACCTACATTCTCTCTTCTAAAATCATCTTTTTCATAGCCTTGGGCATAGTAGCTGTCTACATCTACAAAGATGTCGGTTTGTTCAGCCCTTAAGCCGCCAATTAATCGGAGACTAGATGATTTCTCGTAGTCAAAAAATGCATAGGCGCTATATACATCGCTTTGTCCAAAGCTATGATCCCTGGCAAAGTTGTTCCTGACATAGTAGTAATCCAATATGCCATCGCGCATAACAAATTTGGAGGGATCTAGGAATTGATCAATATTACCCGATATGAATGTCTCTAAATTAAGATTGTTTCCTTGAAACAATTTGTACTCGTCGTTGTCTATTTTACGGTAGTTTCTTAGTGCAGATCCTCCCCAAAACATTTTCCTTGTTAATCCTTCTTTTTTCAACTTATGAATGGGCTGCGAAAAGTCAATTCGGCTGTCCAAGAGATTCTCATTGAGATATCTGTAGAATCTTCTAATTCCCTCACCAAAAGTGGGCGCAAATGTATAGGCCTGAATTTCATTGTTGACAAGGTTGTAGCTATATTGATTCACTTTGAAATCAGGTGCAATACTATTGGCTTTGGTATAACTTGCATTGAAGTTGATTTTTAGTTCTTTCCCCGGGAAGTAATGTTCTGTGCTCAGTTGATGAATCAATTGTTTTCTCTGCTCATAGAATATGTTGTTGACAACCGAAATATCCTGTTCATCGACGGTTCCATCTTGAGAAACAAAAGGCCTTCCTTCATATTGCGCGACATCATTGGTCCCAATGATATTGGGCATATACAACAAACCAATTTTATGATTTGGGCTTAGTTTGTAATTGGCATTCAACAAGACGTTCCAAGAATTGGTTTCACGACTGATGCGTGCGTAGTCCTGACGGTCTATTGGGTAATCCAAAGTTTCATCACCAACTCTTTGTGAGGATCCGTTGGGGTCATAACGGTAATTGGTACCGTAACGCATTCCAATGAAGTAGCCCAATTTTTTTCCAAAGAGTTTTGTTTCATTTCCTATGCTGAAATTCTGGCTAAAATTCATGGGAGCTTTCTCTATCCTCGCATTCCAGTTGTTGGCAAAGCCATTGTTGTAATCTGATCCATCTGGGTTGATCAATGCAAATGCTTGTGGTTTGTATTGATTGGTGTATTCTTGCTTAGCAGCGGCAACAGCAGCGGGATTATTCAGTTGATTAGCAGGAAGCAAACCCAACTCAACCAATCCCAAAGCCAAATAATTATCAGCTGTTGCATTTCCATCTGCCCAACCGTGTATTCCAAGGTTAGCATAAAAGTCACCCAACCCTAAGGAAACCAATTCGTCATAGGTAGTTGGTGCCAAATTGGGAACCAATATTTCGTCTTTATCTCGGCGTCTCATGCCATTATCAAAGCCCCATCGATCTGTTTTGCTCTTGGCTGAGGTTATAAAATCTTTGAAAGAGACTTGTGGATTGTAACCAAATTGTGATTCTACATTGATGCTCAATTGATCAGGGTAGTCTTTGGTTTCAACAGAAATATAAGCGCCAGACCAATCAGAAGCCAAATTGGATTGAGCTGTTTTGGTAATGATAATGTTATCAATCAAACTTGATGGGAAAATGTCCAATTTAATGTTGTTGGTCAAAGGATCCAACGTAGGAATGCGGGAACCATTCAATGTTGTTTTTACATATCGGTCTCCAATTCCCCTAACAGTGATTAAACCTCCAGAAGTCGAAACGCCAGAAACCCGGGCAATGGCATTCACCACATTTTGGTCACCTGTTTTTTTCATGGTTTCAGAAGAGATGTAATCAATGGTAGTGGCAGAATTCATCTTCACTTTTTCCATATAGGTATCATTGGACTTAGCCACTTTACCTACAATATCAAGTCCTTTCACAACATATGAGCTGCTGTATAAAGTTACATTGCTTACAAGCGTTTGGTTGTTGGATAAGACAACCGTGTCTACAGTAGTCTTAAATCCGGTCATCACATAGTTGATGGTATATTTTTTATTGTTGGGTATAGCCAACTCGTACAACCCATCAAAATCTGTTTTGGACAGAATAGATTGATTCTCTATGACCACGACAACTACGCCAAAAACAGGTTCTCCTTTCTCATCGGTGACTTTGCCTTTGAGAACTCCCTGAGCTAAGCCAATGGTGGAGACCGAAATGAAAATAAGGATGGAAAGGAGACCTCTCATGGATTTATTTTTTGATGAAGGATGTTTTTAGAATCTGACCGTCATTGTTGATGTTAACGGTATATAGGCCGGCAGACAATTGCGCTACATTCAATGTTAGATTAGATTGTTGCGTAGTATCAGAAAGTACCAAAGATCCGGTGGAGTTGTACACACTAATCTGTCCAATGGATTGTTTCATGTTGTTTTTAATAACAACGAATTCAGTAGCGGGGTTAGGGAAAATGCTCATGCTGTTTCTTTGTCCGATATAAGAAATACCATTGGGTTCTTCTGGTGTGCTTTCGTAGATCAATGTGCTATCGGTCAATTCGCCATTCTCAGGATTCTCGGCAACAAAGATTTCGCTTCCGCCAACTTGTGGTGTTCCCAATTGAAGATTCAATTTGAATGAGAAAATTCCATCTGTTGTGAATTGTCCAAGCAATACCATGTTGCTTGATGTAACGCCAGTCACTCCGCCTAAAGCGGCAATGGTTCCATTGGTGGTTACAAAATCAGAACCTGGTGTCTGGTCAAACAAATCCAACTCTGAACTGATACCAAGTACATTTGGATTGATTGGCGTACCAGGCATCATTCCATCAGCCGCATCGGCACCTGTTACGGGCAATCCCATGGCTGGTGTGACATTGGCGATGAGGCCATCGTTATTACCAATGGTACCATCAGTATCTTCTGTTTTTAAGACACCCATCTTGGTAGCTGCAACTCCTCCTACTGTTAGGTAGGTGTCTATCAATTGGGTGTTTTTCTTGGTGTTGTTTACACTGGTTCCTTGGTAAACAGCTACACCATAATTGGGATCATTGAAGAAAGAAGTGGTGGTATGGATTTCTAAAGGATGAGCTGCATTTCCAAACATCTGAATAAAGCTGTAACCATCTTGTAAATCTGCGTAAACCCTATATGTGGTTGATCCAACATGGAGCGGGTAAGTGGCGAAATTGTCTGCTGCGTCAATTGAGTCAGCGGCATCTGATATGTAGTATTTTTCTACAACAATGCCCTGCAATCCTTGCGCTTGAGCATGCTGATTTGAAAGCCCTACCATAAGGCTTAATCCAGTGAAAACGGTGTAAATATTTTTCATGATTTTATTTTTGTTTGTTCTGTTTTTTTTTCTTTGTTTTTTTTGTTGTTCCTTGCAGTAAGGGGCATAAGATTTCACCTTGCTGAGGATTACTCCATACGTATTTGATTGATTTTCCTTGCGGGGTTCCTAACATGATGTTTAATTCAAAATCCAATTCCGCTGCAGTGGTCAATTGGGCAATCAACACGTAGTTGGTGCCCAAAGAGTCAACTCCTATGGAGCCTTTTCCTAGGCAAGCCCAGGCTCCATTGTTTATCTCCAAATGATTGGAATTGGTGACCATCATTAAATGCTTAGATGTTGAATCCAATTGGAAAAGATTGACGATAGGAAGGTCATTTGAATCATGCATCCCATCACGTTCTTTCAAGCTGTATTCCATCCATTTGGTATCATTGATCAGATAGTTTTCCTCGAATTTTTTAAAAAGCAAATTGTCATCTAGGTCAAACTTTTTGGGAACACCCATGAAACTTTCTCCAGCAGCACCTGCGGTAAACCATGAGTCTAACAATGTGATATTTTTTGAAAGGCTTCTTTCAGGTATCACATTGGGATAAGTGTTTCCAATTCCTGCGTGATTAAAAAAGGGGGCTTCTGAATGGAAACTCAATGGATGAACCAATGTTCCGTAGGCAGCTTGGAAACGATATCCAGGAGACAAGTCTAAGAATATTCTGTAGGTTTTTGAGTTGGTTTTTAGTTCTCCGCTGAGGTTGCCAGCGCGATTATCCATTTCATTGGATTGATAGTAGTGCTCAACATAAATGCCCTCAAGACCTTCAAAGGTTTGGGCGGCAATGACTGTTGTCAACAAAAGAAAAAATGCGATTAGCGTGGATTTCATTGCGATTATCTTGAAATCATAAAGGATTCAGTTTCTGCTCCAATAATGACATTGTATATCCCATTGGCCCAATCACCCACATTCAATTGTACACTTCGCTCTAAGTTGCCATCAAACATTTTCTGTCCCATGTTGTTGATGATGATTAGTTTGATGTTTCTTGAATGATCAAGAGCGGTGATGTTGACCCACTGATTGGCAGGATTGGGAAATAGTTGGACAAGCATTGCGGTATTTTCAATCACATGTGTTGTTATTTCACCATCGCAATTCTCATCAATGTCGTTGTCAGGTATTTCTGATGCGCTCGGGTTAATGCTGTTGTTATTGTCATCACAATCAGTATTCGATGCTGTTCCACAAGCGGCCATGGTTGAGCTGCCAAATCCATCCATGTCCAGGTCTTCGTAAAGTATTTGTGTATCATCGCAATCGTCACCATTGTTCACATAACCAACAACCGCAGAACAAGAAAATACGGCGTTATTAGCATCTCCATAGGAATCGGCGTCGTTGTCGGCATAATAGGTATTCAGAACGAATTCATCAATCTCATCATTGCAATTGTCATCTAAGTCGTTGCATATCTCAGATTGAAAAGGGAATATAGTTGAGTCACTGTCGTTGCAATCCCCTGTAAGTGTTTCACCACAAGCTGATAGAATTTCACCGCCATAGCTGTCGTTGTCCATATCCTCAAAGAGTATGAGACCATCGTCACAATCATCCCCATTTTCGACGTACCCGAGTGGCATTTCACAAGCAAGTAATGCTTCATCGATATTACCAAATCCGTCAAAATCTGTATCTAGATAATAGGTGTTTTGAACATATTCATCTGTTTCACCATCACAGTTGTTGTCAATGTCATCACATGCCTCATTGGCTCCTGGAAAAATAAAGGAATTGGAATCGACACAATCATCTCCATTATCTACATATTGTGGGATGGGGTTGCATAACAATAAAGTATTGTCCATGCTGCCAAATCCATCGCTATCGCCATCGAAGAAGTAAAATAGAGGATTGGAACACGTGTCCAATTCCATAGCTGATATGGTTTGAATCGACAAGAAGAAAATGAAGAAATAAAAAACTATTTTTTTCATACGGCTAAAGAGAATTTGTCAATCGCAAAAAAAGCGGGATGAGAATAAGGCATTGGCACTTCAATGTTATTTTTACAAGAAGACAGCGTTGCTTGCCTTGTATTTTTGTTAATAGAGCATCAAGGACTTGTTGATTTTTTGTGATTTTGTATCTTGTGACCATGTTTAAACTGAGTTTTATTGCGGTTCTTTTCCAAACGATTTCCGTTTTGGTTAACGCCCAATCCCTTCAATCATCCTTTGCTTCAACCATCTTATCCAATGGTATTTCCGCTAGAGGAAATAGTCTTTTTGCAGCGGCAGATAACCAGGCCTATTGGTGGATTCATACCTTGGAGTATGCGGAAACGTTTACCGAGGGTCCAGCGGGTGTAGTGGCCATTCAAAAATGGTCGGAATCGGCAGCTATTCAGTCTGAGTTTGTCCTGTCTTCCGCAGTTTGTGTATTCGATGTTGATGCCGATAATATGGGCAACGTTGTCTTGAGCGGTATTTATAAGGACAGCCTGATGGTCAATGATGAATTGGTTTTGACTGACGCGAACGCTTGGTCCAATATCAATAATTTTGTTCTTTATATCAATGCTTCAGGTGATGTGCTGCAGGCGTGGAACATGGACGTTTTTTCAGAATATGGCTTCGGTTATCCCGTGGTGGCATTTGGCTTGAACAATGAGATATTTTGCGCAGGTTCTGATTACATGACCGGCTGGATTTACCGATGGGAGGCCCAAGACCAACCCCAATTGTGGCTGTCGGGTGCTGAATTGAAAGTGTTTGGTGATATAGAAATCAATCAAAATGGCGATGTTGCTTTTGCTTCTGCTTGTTTTCAAGGGTTGATGACCATCGGCAGTCAAACCTATACAGCACCGTATGGTTATAATGTGATTTTAGCGGTTGTCGATTCTCTTGGAAGTTGTACTGGAATTCAATTTATTCCTGATATCACCATTCAATTTGCAGAGGTTGAGTGGTTGACCAATGGTCAGGTATTGGCGGCTGGTGATTGGTATAGCGGTGGATCAATCGGCCCTTTTGAATTGCAATCGCCGCAATGGGTCTATAGCTATTTCCTTTGCGAAATGGAACCCAATGGCAATGTTACTTGGGCAACTTCGCATCCAGTTAATCCCAATGGAATTACAGGTGATTTTGAAATCGCCCGGCGCAAATCCATTGCAGCAGCTGAAAATGGGGAATTTTATCTTTTCGGAAAACAACGCGGTGATGTTTACTGGACGCCAACTCTGCAAACCAATGGAGCCATCGATAATGTAACCAATGAATACAGCGGAACGGTGATACACTGGCAAAACCATCAGCCCATTTCCGCCCAATTGATTCATGGTGGAGCACTGATTGAAATGGATCAAGTTTCCATCGACAATGGTGTATTGGCTGTTTCTGGTACAAATGAGTATTCAGATACCCTGCAATGCAATGATATCACGGTCATCAATCCTCAATCCGCATTTACTTTTTTATTTACTTCAATGGCAACACCGGTTGGGGTGGAGAATGGCCAAGAGCCATATCCTATCTGGATGGTCGATAATATTGTGTTTGACCAACGCATTGGAAATTATAAAATTTGGTCAGTATTGGGGGCCTTGGTAGGGGAGGGTATGGCTATGGGGAATGAATTGGCGATTAAAGCGTTTAATCTACCCATTGGTTGTTATCTGATGCAAACCGATCACGGTCATTTGAAATTTATGATCCAATAAAGGCATATTCAAGATCAATGGCCTGAAATTTCTTGTTGAAGCGGGCAACACTTTTGTTGCTGGATCCCATAAAGTGAATATGGTGAATATGATCTGTTTGGTGTGTTTGTTCAATCAAATGATGCAAAAGGAAAGACATGACATGCAATTCCCGATAATCCTTGTCAGAAGCATTCTGAATGGTATATAAAGTTCCATTGAAAACGCCATACAGCTGCATGGCTACCATCAAACCATCACAACTCAAACCTGCAATTTTAATCATTCCTTTCGCATTACCAGCCGCGTATAATTCTTGCATTTTAACTTGCTGAATTTTCGGCCATTCATGGGGATGATGGCGTCTCATGAATTGCGCAAATCGTTCCCAAGTCGGATTGAAGTCCAATTTAAAATTTTCACGTTCTGCTTTTTGCAAGTTTTTTCTTAGCTCACGTGATATATTTTCTCCAACGTATGGAGCCACTTGTATGCGGTGGGTCTTGATGTTTCCTTTTACCTCAACCCCAGGTTGAACATGAATTCCCTTCAGAATTCCCTTTCCTGTTACCTTTTGAAAAATACTTTTCCGTTCTTCGGGGGTGATGTTTTTTCCGAGACATTCCAGATACTTAACATAGAGAGGGGTTTTATTGCTGCTGATGATTCCCCACTTTTTAGTCAGCGCATCAGGCAAAATACCTTCATATTGGCCTTTTACCCATCCGTGCCAATCGGGATGTACAGCGCGCCAATACCAACTTAATGAGAACATGGCCCCGTTGTTATCAGCAACACATTTGTCCCAAGCGGATTCATCCACCTGATCTGCCGGTATTTTTTTCCAATTGCGATCCATGTCAGTGTTCAATAATACAAGGATTTTAACAAAAGGCAAAAAAAAAAGGTACAACATGGTACCTTTTGTTGTAGCCCGTAGGGGAATCGAACCCCTGTTTACAGAATGAAAATCTGCTGTCCTAACCCCTAGACGAACGGGCCATCGTTCGCCTTAGCGGATGCAAATATAAACCTTTTTTTTCATCTTCAAAAAAAAAATCAAAAAAGTAGCCCCAGCCTTGAATTATCTTCGGCATGGTTTTTATCTCAAGAATTGCCATGAAAAAAATAGTCTCTTTTTTACTATCCTTTGCTGCGCTAACATTGGTGCACTTTCAGACAATGGGGCAAAATGTGAACATCCATGCCAAGTTCAATCAATTGCCCAATGGCAATATGAAGGTAATCTTGGAATACATGAATGGTCAAGAGTGGAAACAAATAGAAAACAAGCCCCTGGATGCCAATGGTAATGTTGATTTTCAGTTTGTTCCGCCTGTTGAGGGACAATATCGATTTCGCTTTCCATCTGGAAAGAGCAGCGCGATTTGGACTGATTTCATCATCACCAAAGGAAAGGATGAACCAAAATCTTTGGATTTTGTCTTGGGATACAACGAGCTAACAGGAAAGCCCATTGCAGTACCCAATTCTCCCGAGAATAAGTTGTACTTAGAGTTGATGACAGAATATTTGGCTTTTGATGCTGCACGCACTGCTACCCCAGTCAATGCTGACCAGCTCAAGGCGCGCATCAACCAGCTGAATGGCATTTCACGCCGCATGGCCATCCAAAACAAGGGGACTTTCACTGGGGATGTTGTTGCGGATTTGGTGTATCAACCTGTCCGATTGGACTACCCTGAAGAGAAGCACAAAGATCTCAACGATTCGTTGTTTTACATCAAATTTGGCATCAGCAAATTGCCCTATTACGAGGCTGGTGCGTTACATCACAATTTGTTTGTTCGCAGTTTGGAGCGCTATTTCAAACACATGCAACACCAAGACTCAGATGATTACACCATTGATTTCATCGATGGAGTGATGTTTCGTTCTGGGGGATTGGAAGAAGTTGATCAGTTTTTGTTCAAGTATCTATTGGACAAAATGCTCGGTTACAAGAGTGAGAAGGGTTTGTCTCACCTTTTGTCCCATTATAGCCAAGATTGCACAGAAGACCACAGCACCAAATCAGCCAATGATCAATTGGTGGGTGCGCTAAATGAGGTGGCTCCCGGAAAGAAGGTGTGGCCCTTGAAATTGCCCGACATCAATGCCAATCCAGTTTCGCTTTTTGAAGTCTGCAAGAAAAATAAGATGACGGTTTTGCTTTTTTGGAAGAGCAGTTGCAACCATTGCGAGGAATTCAAACCCGTCTTGAGGGGGCTCTACGATCAATACCATAGTCAAGGTTTTGAAGTATACGCCATCTCTATTGACAAGGACATCAATGAGTGGAAGACCTATGTCAATGCACATCCACAGCCCTGGAAGGATACGTTTTTGGATTATGCCGTGCGCAAGGAGTTCAATAACCATTATCCTGTACCCAGCACTCCTACCTTAATTGCTTTGGATGCCAATGGCAAAGTGATTAGCCGATTGATTGTGCGCAGCAAGATGGAAGAGTTTTTGAAAGAGTATTTTAAGTGATTGTTGACTGATAGAAAGAAAAGGGTTGTCATTTTTGACAACCCTTTTTTATGTGTTGATTTGGCGATTAATTTCCTCCGTTGACCTCGTATTCGTTATTTCCAACCGTTAAGGTTAAACCATTGTTGCAATCGCCACTTCCCCAATCGATCACTCTATTCTGTCCTTCTTCAGGGTCAATGGTCATCACACCTTGAACGATCCATGGACAACCGACTTTGGCTAACAACGGCTCATCAATATTCATCGTGTAGGGCACATTGTTCCGGTTGATGCCCGAACCTCCTCCAGTAATGCTGTATACGTCATCAAAAACATTGAAAATAGTGGTGTAACCTTCAGTCCACGTTCGGGTTCTGTTACCGTTCCAGGTGGCTGCCCACTCGCTGTTGGGTGCAGTAATGGAAGCTGAAACCACAACACTGAAATACGGCTGCCCCAAAGTATTCAATCCCTCGTTAACAATGGTTTTAGAACCATTGATGGTGTATCCGTCAATGGAGAAATTCTGTGGACTAACGGTGATGATGGTTCCTGGTGTGCGGTAGCGTCCGGTATAGGTGATGGTCAATACACCTTTGCGCACACGTCCGTCATTGCTTGCGCAATCGTCATTGCCGTAATCAATGACCATGACCTTTGGTAAGGAGCTTGTATCTACCGTAATGGCATCGATGCAAGGATCATCTAGCGTTTTGATACCAGCGGTAGAATTGGATGCTTGATCCACAATTTTATATAGGTCATCAAACAATCCTTCAATGACGTTCTGGTCTTTGATAATGGTAGTGTCACGATTGTCTCTCCATTTGCGGCAACCTGTCAAGAAGATGAACATCATGCCGATGCCCAAAAAAGTGGCGACTTTCATTTGCTTTTTCATGGGTTAAAGATATTATCGTTTTCCCTTGGGCTTATGCTCTTTTTGTTTTTGTTTGCGTTCTTTCAATTTTTCACCCATCTCCTTTTTGAATTTCGCATCCAAGCCAATCAGTATCTTCGCCTTGTCCAAACCAATGGCTTGAGCACTATTTTTGATGTATTGGGTCACCTGCTGGGATTCTTCAATTTTAAGCGCCTCTAGTCTTTTTCCGAAGTCATCAAGGCCGTTTATGTTTTGAATAGATGAGGTGTCTTCATGCAATTGTTTCATTTTTTTTTGATGCTGTTTTTTGTTTTCTTCAAACGCATTGTAAATGGGCCAAAATTTTTCTGCCTCTGATGGTGACAGATTCAACTCTTGGGTGTAGTAGGCCCGCCTTAGACTTTCAATCTTTTCTTTTGAAGGTCCGTTTTTTTGCGGTCTTTGATGATCAGGCTGTGCCCAGACGATTGCACTGAATAGTGCGGCTGTCATGAAGGTGATAATTGTTTTTTTCATATTTATAGCTAAGTTAAAGTTCTAATCAAAATGTTTCTTCCCAATCCAATTCCCAGACCATGGCTTCTAATTCTTCATCAGACAATTGCTGCATTGCAACCTCCCAGTTTACGTTCTCCGTTTTCTCCTTATCTGCAATTTGTTCCAATGAACAAGTTGATGGATTGTTGAACGCATGTGGTTGATCCATTGAATCTTTTGGTAAGGTTTTTTTTTCTGTTGCAGATGGATTGAGGACCTTGATTGAGGCCGTATCTTTTTTTACCTGCGGTTCAGGATAGAACACCAAAAACATCAGCACGAACAGCGCAGCTATTCCAATCCAAACCGATGGTAGTAGATACTTTCCGCGATGGAATGTTGGTTTTTTTTTAGAAGGAATATCGATGCGTTGAATTTCTTTATTCATTCTTATGCGCTGTTGAACACAAGTTTGGAATTTTTCAAAATAATCTTCTTCAATCAGTGTTTGATTTTTCCAAAGCTGTAATTTTTCCATTTGCATGGGGTCAAAGTCTCGGTCATGAAAGACATCTTCTGAATTATTTTTCATGTGTTTCTTTTTTGAAAAATGGATTTTATTTTCTCAGCGGCATGGTGGTAATTGGCTTTTAAGGCACCAACGCTGGTATCGGTAATGGCGGCTATTTCTTCGTATGATTTTTCTTCGAAATACCTAAGAATGAAAACGGCTTTCTGTTTTTCGGGAAGGCTATGCAGAGCGGATTCCAGAGCCTGCAAAATTTCATCGCCGTCAAATGGGAAATCCTGTGATTCCATTTTAGATAGGTGTTTCATATCCGTTTGCTTGGAATTTCTTTCAATACATTTCAATGCCTCGCGATAGGCAATGGTGTGCAGCCAAGTAGATCGCTTGGATTGACCTTTGAATTGATCCCATTTTTCCCAGGCAATAACAAAAGTGTTTTGACTAACATCATGTGCATCCTCCTGATACTTTACCATCCTTCTCACGAAATAGTAAATGGGTTTTTGACATTGCTCAATCATTTCACGAAACTGCTGTTCTTTGGTTGGAGCAGCTTCGCTATGTGATGGGTTGGGCAATTGTTTCATGTGTTTTAGAGCAATCGATGAAGTTAAGGTTTAATCCTCATCGAGATTTTTTTTCTCAACCATTTTTCGTTAAGTTTGTTCGTACCAAAATTGGGAGAATATGGGAGTTTATGTTATTGGTGAAATTGGTCAAAATCACAACGGCTCAGTTGATTTGGCCAAGCTGTTGGTGGAAATAGCAGCACGTCCCATTCAGGAGAATTTATTTCATCTCCAATTGCGTCCAATGAACGCAGTGAAGTTGACCAAAAGGGATTTAAAGGAGGAATTGTCACAGTCTCAGATGAGCAAACCCTATGATAGTCCGCATTCTTTTGGGCGCACTTACGGGGAGCACCGTGCCGCTTTGGAGTTATCAGATGAGGAGCATTATGAAGTTTACCAATATGCCAAATCATTGGGTTTAGATTTTGTCGAAACCTTGTGCGCAGTTGGTTGTTTGTCGTTGCTAAAATATTTTTCTCCTGACAAGTTGAAAGTAGCCAGCAGAGACTTGACCAATTTGCCCCTGCTACAGGCTTTGGCCGAAACGCGCATTCCCATCATTTTATCTACAGGGATGGCAGGGAAGAAGGAATTGGATGAAGCTTTGCAAGTGATTCATCGTTACCACAGCAACATCTCCATTTTGCATTGCGTATCTCAGTATCCTACTGAACCCCGCAATGTCAATTTGAATACGTTGTCTTATTTACAAAAGCACTATGCGGATTATACCATCGGGTATAGTGATCATACCATCGGCATTGCCACTCCAGTAGCCGCTGTGGCCATGGGGGCGCAAATCATCGAAAAGCACATTACGTTAGATCGCAACATGAAAGGTACAGACCAAGCAGGATCATTGGGAATTGATGGAATGAATAGAATGGTTCGCGATATTCGACTTTTAGAAATGCAAATGGGTGTGGAAGATATTTTTATTTCAGAAGGGGTGGAAGGTGCCAAGTTTAAATTGGAGCGATCCATCGCTACCAAGCGCGCCATGAAAGCCGGCGAGCAAATACAAGAATCAGATTTGCACATGCTTTCCCCAGGAGATGGTTTTAAATGGATGGACAAGCATGAGGTGATAGGAAAAGTATTGGCTCTAGATATGCCGGCGGATGAGATTATCTACCCCAATATGTTGGTGTCATGAGTAAGGCTGACAATTTGCCCAAGGTTGTATTCACCGATATCGACGGGGTATGGACCGATGGAGGGATGTACTATGATCAGACAGGAAACGAATGGAAAAAATTCAATACACGCGATTCCGCGGCCATTTTGTTTTTAAGACAACTGGATATCCCCATCGTGGTGATTACGGGAGAGGATACAGAAATCATGCGCAGGAGAGCAGATAAGTTGAAATTGCCTTTTGTTTATCATGGTGTAAAAGACAAAGTAGCTGTCGCCAAAGCATTTTGTGAGGAAAGAGAAATCCAATGGAAAGATGCCGCTTTTATTGGTGATGATTTGTTGGATATCCCGCTATTGAAGTTGGTGGGCATTTCAGGTTGCCCATCTGATGCTCCGAATTATATCCAGCATTTGGTAACAATGGTGGTGGACAAGAAAGGAGGGGAGGGCGCATTCAGGGAGTTTGTGGAATTGATTATTCAACGTTCTGGGCATTGGGATGAGATCATTAAATACTGGGTTGAAAAGTAATGGAGTGGAAAATTGTATTTCGATCCGTTTATGTTTTTCTGCAGGTTTTTTTACTTGGTGTCTTAAAAGTCAATGGACCATATTATTGGGCTTGGTTAAAATGGATGAAGGGTCAT
>JACCEC012864712.1_pt1 | contig 18250 bp, 15 predicted proteins | sample 7450121 | NCBI WGS metagenome assembly JACCEC01 (sample SAMN15323455, study PRJNA562643) | freshwater metagenome | isolation source: river surface water | place: USA:Blue River Watershed | collected 2017-08-18 | reverse complement strand
CCTTATTATTTTCCACGATGGAGTTGGCTACAGTCACTGAGCTTGCACCCAGTGGCACATCTTCCAACGCATTTCCGATACCACCCGTTGCCTCAAGACCGGATGCGCGTGCTTGGAATATTCCAGGAGGGCCGATATGAATCCCTTCTCCATTCCCTTCGATCTCGGTATCATGAACAACCAACGTGCTTGATCGTATCTTAATCCCTATCTCTGATTCAGATATGGTACTCGACGCGATGAATATATGCGCCTGATCGCCCTGTATCGCTTCGACCATATCGTTCATCTGCGCAAACTCTATCGATATCGATCCGTTATCCGATGCGCCTATGCCGTTCAATCCATCAATCGACACCTTATGCTCACGCGAGCCTTTCACCGAAAGACTCCCTCCTGACACAACTATCCCGCCTCGTCGCTCTGTGGAAAAACTTTTTACTTCAGTACCCGGATGGATAGTAAGCGAAGCTCCTTGTCCGACAAATACATCATCCGCGAGGATATATGGACTCCCCTGTACACTCCACTCAACATCGCCCTGGAGCTCAGCTACATGTTCGATGATAGTTTCTGCCTGAGCGAACTGTATGAACCCAACGAACGTAAACAAGCCAATAATAGACCCCGCACACACGATATAGATTATGCTCTTCATGGCGCATTATGAGATTACTCCCTGATAATGCGCATATCGTATCAATCCCGTATGAAGGAATCGTGATGAAATGATAGAGAACTAATGATGACACGTGATGAAATCTCTACCGAGGAATATTCCACTGTCCTACAAAATAAAGGACTGCGAAACTCAGTGTGAGTATCACCAAGAAACCTGTGAAGAATTTGAGGAAATTGCGATCGAAGGGGTTGGACATGATTATTTGAGAAGTTTAAATGTGTCTATCGAACGCAAAACTTCATCCTCATTTGCTGCCCAAAGATCAGAATATACGTCGATTCCAATAAGATAATAGGAATCTGATGTATGAGTTATGTAGAGATATTGCGTTACTTCTCGGCGGCTTTTTATACCCACATATGTACCTTTTATTACATAAAACATTCTACCCTGTATTGATGTTGTAGCGTTTGATAGTTCTTTATACTCGTTAAGCCCAAATTTAACATCGTTTGCTATAAGCTGTGAAAATCCTTCTTCTGTATAAATTTTAATAGCATTGTCAACCTTCTTTGTTCTTTCATACTTATTAACAGTAATTCTCGTACCAACATCCTGTTCATTAACTCCCGAACCAGAAAACAATACAGTCTCTGTTGTAGTCCCATATATCGAATCAACCTCCTTCCACCCAGACGGGAGTTCAAGTGAAAAATAACCGAGCTGATCAGTGTAAATTGAATTCTGTTTTACGTCGTCAATATCAATCAAAAACAGGAAAATTAGCATTCCCGCAATCGCAATTACAATAAAAAAATAGAGTGCCATTTTAACCTTCTTGCTAAATAATGGGTTTTTGTTATCAGTATAATTATTTTGAATTTGCTGGTTTTCCATTTTATTAGATTAGAGTTGTTTAAACATAAATAGTTCAATTTTGGGATAACTTTTTGATGATTTTTCGATATATTTTAAAACTTCTTCACTCTGATAAATCTTGGGATTTAGGTCGTACGCTGTCTTTGCATATTTAAATGCATCATCAAATTTTGCCATATATACATACGCGACTGCTTTCATCCAGTATGACTGTGGTGCTTTGGGTACTAATAAAATTGCATCGTCTAAGACTTCTTGAGCCTGCCCCAGCTTATCTATACCAAATAGTTTTTGGTAAATCAATATATTTGCAAGACCCAAATGAGCACGGAAATGATCAGGGTTTATAGAAAGATACTCTTGATACTTATCTTCAAAATACAAGAGTTCCCTTTTTATATCCTCAAATATTTTTGGATCTTTAATGATCGAAGGGTTTTTATCAATTGCCCTTTGAAAATCGATTAGGGTTCTCCAAAGAAATGAATGTTGATCGACTTCCGATGAGAAAAGTATGGGGTAGAGCGACATTCGTATAGTAGAATCCTTTGCAGTTCTAATCGATCCGTTTGCTATTTGAGCCCGAACGAAGGGGATCAATCCGTACCCAAAAGACCAACCCAAAAAAACTACGGTTATAATAGCAAGTATGTATCTCGATGATATATTAAGCCTATACACATCACTATCTTCTGCCGAGGCAGCACGTCCTCGACATTCGAGCACAATCGCTGATGCGGCCATAAATACTATAATTGGATATGAAATTGTTGTATCAAAAGCAGTCTGAAGCTCCGCAAGATGAAGTGTAAAATATACAATTAACAATGAAGCAAAAATTCTATCTGACCGATCTGTAGCTCTCAATGCGACACGCATGAGTATAAGTACTGTAACAATATAGATTGCCAAATAGGACGTAAGGCCTATAAAACCACCATCGACAAGCTGATCTATAAACACATTATGTGCACGATCAAACCACGCTTCATTTCCATACTCATCCTGTAACAAACGATTGTCATAATTGATTTCAAATACACGTTCAAACGTTTCTGGGCCCCATCCTAAAAACGGCCTTTCTGCTATAACTCTCTCCGACGTATCCCAAATTAGGGGCCGAGCCGCTGTCGCCTGACTAAGATATGCTTGTCTAAGATAACCATTGCGAGAAAAAAGCGAATAGACACATAACATAATCACCACGATGGAAATGCTGAAAAGTGAGTAGGCTGCTACAGACCGTGCCTTAGCGGTTTTAATTCGAGAGACAAGCCAGAGTACAAATATAGCCACGAGTGCCGAAACAAAAACATATGCTGATGATCGTGCCTCCCCGATGACACCTCCTGAAAAGTTCCCGCTCCAGATCGCAGGATTCAGAATGAACGGATTGATCGTCAGTATAACAGGGAGCAGATACATCCACCATTTCTTCAGCTCTGCCTGGAATAGGTAGTATAGCGCCAAGATGAATGCCCCAAAGAGATACATACCCGCAAAAGATGAGTTGCCAATAGTGAACCCTTCACCGACCCTACCCTTAAACAACCAGCCAATACCCTCGGGCCCCATGAAGGCTAGAAACGAGTACAGAGCAGTCGATATAACTATGGCCAAGATAAGCCTTTTATGAAAAACTCTGTCAGAAATTGATCCTAATAAAAGGTACAAAAAAAATCCAAGGTGAATGAGGTACCAGATACCTGACGTACGCGAAGCTACTGACCAAAATGAAGTATGTGGATCAATGCCCACGAGACTTGAAATTATGAGCGCCAATAAGTATATCAGCAATGAAAAACCTATATATGATCTAGGAATTGATACAACCGTATTTCTCTTAAACAGCCACACAGAAAATATAACCCCTGTCACAATAGTCACTCCTACAAGAGTAACTGCCCTCGACGAACTACCGCTATATAGAAATCCATTCCACATAACAAATGGAAACGAAACAAAAAATATAAATGATGCGGACATTATCCACTTTCGATAGTTTGCGTTCCCGCTCCTATAGGAGATCAAATTGGTCATGAAATCATTATAGAGTAACTTTCCAGGAATAACAAAACCGCCCCTTTCGGGGCGGTTTTGCCTAAGAACATACCTAATCTAGGTTAGTTCAAAGAGATGTACTTCGTCTTGAAATCATCAAGGTTTGAAGTGTACTGTTGGGTTGCAACTGCATTATCAGCAGTATCCCATCCGAGTCCTGCAAGGCGAACCTGGTAAGAACCAGTGCTTGAAGAGTTTCCGAGAAGAGGAACAGTCACTGTCATAGTGAAGTTCTCAACATCTCCTTCCTCAATCAAGAAGTTGCCATTAGCAGTCTCTTCAGAGTCTGAATCATTCTCAAGGATGAGGCTCATCGAGTTTGAAGTCGTAGCGACAGATCCCTTGAAGATGTAAGCGCTTGTAGATGCTACATAAATCGTATCACCTATAGCCTTAACGCCGAACTTAATCTCGAATGTACCAGTGTCTGTGTTAGCTGAGGCACCATCCGAAACTGTAGCGCTTGTACTGAGGAGGTTGAGGACAACTCCGTTTGTGCGGAATTCCTGTGCCTCACCAGTTGCGGTACCAGACTTCTCTGAAGAATCAGAGAGTTGATCACCCTCCTCATTCTCGACGTCCATGTAATCACGGTTGGTCGAGGTGAGTGAAGCGGTCAAAGTATCACCCTCATCGAAGGTTCCAGTCTCGATATCATTGATATCAGCAAGGACCTTGAAAGTGATAGTTTTACCTGCTGCAAGGTCGAAGTCAAGGTTATCGAAGGTGATTGTAGCTGAGGTAACAGAGTTGGTCGAAACTGACTCAGTATACTCCTCACCATCAAGGACGAGGGTTACTGAACCTGTAACAGCGTCAACATCAGTTGCTCCAGTTACAGTAAGAGTAACTGGGATCTCATCAATCACAGCATCAGAAGTACCCTCGAGCTTGAATTTACCAACGAGGAGCGGAACGTTGTCTGTGTTGTCAGACTCATCAACTGCAACCATGTCTGCCTCTGGGCTTGCTGAAGTGTCAGTTGAAATCTTGAGCTCAGTATCAGCTGCAGATGAGAACGAAACGAACTCAATAGCAACGTCCATACCATCGATATCACCAGTGGTGGTATCTGAGGTAACTACGCCAGATCCATCCTCGAAGCGGATGCTATCAACATCAACAGTCCATGAGTCTCCAGAGATGTCTCCGGAGTCAAGATTGCTGACTGAATCGACTGCGACATAGAACTTCTCAGTCTTGTCTGCGCGGACGACTGCATTGTTAAGAGTGATGGTCTTTGACCAGATGTTGCCTGAATCCTCGTTGAAAGAAGAAACATCGGCTGAACCAACCTTGGTTGATCCCATCCAAACTGAGACAGACTCGATGTAATCATCGAGGTTGTCTGACCCACCGTTGCCAGTAGAATCAAAGGAAACCTTGATTGACTTGAGAGCAATGTCTCCGTCGTTTGAAGCTTCAACTTCCATACCGAGAACCTTGACATCATTCTGTCCATCACCGACCTCCTCGTTTGAGTATGAAGAGAGTTCGTTGACATCAGAGATGGTGCCATCAGTTCCAGCGAGGCCACCAGTTGAAACAACCGGTGCTCCTCCGCCAACCGGAGTACAAATCATTCCGACTGGGCATCCTACTGGAGCAGGAGTGACAACTGCGCCACCTGCATTGAGAGCTCCGCGGGTAAGAGGTCCTACGAAACCAGTCGAAGGAATTCCCTTTGCGGTCTGATAAGCCTGAACTGCTGCCTTGGTCTGTGAACCGAAGTAGCCCTTTGCTGCTGCACCTGAAGCAATGCTCGGGATGCTGTAGCCGTTGGCGATGAGCCAGGTCTGAAGAGCGACAACGTCAGAACCGGTTGAACCGACCGTGAGGTTGGTGTTGAACGCGGTTCCCTGTGCTCCTGCGATCGAAGCGAAAGCCAAAACGGCTACGCCTGAAGCGATAAGAAACTTTTTCATTGATTTTATAATTTAGCGCAGCTCCTTCTATTTTACTTGTAATATCGAAGAAGAATTACTGCGTTTTGTAATACTAATAATTTCCACTTATCTCATCTGCGCTATCGACACGCACATGAAACATGTTGTGGTAAGACAAAAACAAACTTTAACTGATTATTAAGTTGTCAAAGTTCGTTTCTACCGCAGATTGCTCTGGGTACGAATGTATAAAAGCGAGTAGGCCCTTACACACTCGTTACAGAACATTGTACCCCACTTCTCGACCACTGCGCAAAAAGCGTTTGTGGATAACGCTCTCCGCCTATATGAACCTGAAAAAATGGCTCAAAATGGTCATGTATGGGTAACCATCTAATACTAGCAGAAGCGGGGCCTAGGGTCAATGACGCAACAATCTATACTATATTACATAGACAAGGGCAAAAATATGTGTTTTTTACCCATTTTCGGGCCTGTAATTTGTTTATTTCAAAGAATACCTGCTCCAGCGACGCTCCCCTTCTTTTTTGACGATTCCCCGATCGACGAGATCAATCAATTCCCTCTGAATAGTCTTCTCGCTGCAGTCCTTGATGACTTTTGAGAAGTCTTTGATGGTCAGATTTGACTGACCTTTAAGGACATTGATGATGGCTTCCTGCCTACCATCCTTCTTAGCCTGAACGGTCGTATGTCCTTCTAAAACCTTTGTTTTTCCTGACTCAGGGGTCTTGCTTCGTGAATCTTGTCCTTTTCCACCTGCAACCTGCCATCTACCACTTGCCCCCTCAGTTCTAAAACCTGTCGTGAACATGTCTGGCGTCTTAAAGAAATTCTCAGAAAGGACATAGCCGGCATTTTCCGCATTCTCAGCGAGGCGATCTCGGAGCATGGCGACTACATTGTCTATCTCCCGCACAAGCAGTGAATGGTTCATTTCTGAGATAAGATTGGAAATCTTGGCAACATTGAGGAGAGAGATAGTCTCGAGCGCAGCTGTGAATAACGACTGAATGACTGAGCTCTTGTCGCCTGGCATATTGCTCGATGCCATAAAGGACGATGACATGAGCTCCATACCATGGTCACGCAGTTCCCACTTCATTGGTTCGTCGTCCTTGAGAAGTCCAGACACGAGATAGAGGGCAGCAGTAATCTTTTCTGTCTTTTTGAAAACATACAAAAGATACTCCTCCGCTGAGAAGAAGCCTAGTGATTTCCAATTCAGTGGATCTCCAGTGAATCCTTGGTTGTTGTCCTTTTTGTCCATTAAAATAATTTATCTTGTCCTATATGTCCGACATAAAGTCCTTTACAATTATTGTACTTTATTGTCCTTGATATGTCCATTATAGATGAACCGTGGGAGGATGCAAGCTCTCAAAAATTTATGCTTTTCTGTTTAAAGCATGACAGTGTTATAATCCTATGCATGGCAAAGAAAAAAAACGATCTTGGCAAAAAAATCCGCTTCTGGGATGAACTTAAGGATGAAACTATCCATACCATACTTGCGCTCTTCTCTTTCTTGATCACAATCCTATCCCTTCTTGCAGCATTCGGTAAGGCTGGTTTCGGTAACTATATATACAACTTCCTACTGCAACTCTGTGGCGTCGGCTACTATCTCATCCCGATTATGTTTGCCATGCTCGGCATATCATTCCTGCAGGGCCTCAAGAAAAGGATAGAGATAACCAAGCTTATAGGGGCAGGTCTCTTCCTGATTTCTGGGCTCGGAATCATCCATATCGTATACGCAGAGGCGGGCGGCAGTGTTGGACGCTGGATTGCAACACCCCTCATCAGCTTCATAGACTTCTGGGCGGCAACTGCGCTTCTCATCGTCATATTCATCGTATCGGTGATTATGACCTTCAACTTACACATCTCTGCTCAACACTTGATGTTCTGGAACTACTTCAAGAAAAAAGAGACTGACGAAGAAACTGCTTTGAAAAAGAGTGCCGCTCAAGAAGAAGATGAAGATGAGCGTATCGATGGTGTCGTCGCAAAGGCTACTGGCATGAGCAACCTTGAACGCGCGGAAGCAGCTCGTGTCGCAGAAGAACAACGCAAGCGAGATGAGGCCAACAAACGCCAGCTTGGCAAAAAAGCTGGAGCAGGAGGCCTCACACTCGATGATGATGGATCATTCGCCATGGTTGCAGCAGCTATCAATCCCCATCTCAAACCATTCAATCCTCCCCCACTCTCTCTTCTTGAAAAAGATAAGGGTAAACCTGAAACTGGAGATATCAAAGCAAACGCGAACATTATCAAGCGCACGCTTCAGAATTTCAATATCACTGTCGAGATGGACGAGATATCTATCGGTCCATCTGTCACTCGATACGCCTTGAAGCCGGCAGAGGGTGTCAAACTTTCACGTATCGTCGGACTTAACAACGACCTTGCACTTGCACTTGCAGCGCACCCGATCCGTATCGAAGCTCCCATTCCTGGCAAGTCTCTTGTCGGCGTCGAGGTTCCAAACACTGCCAAGACGACCGTCGGTCTCGCCACCCTGCTCAGCTCGTCAGACTACCAGGGATCTGATAAGCCTCTCCTCATGTCACTTGGCAAGGATATTACGGGTAAAGCGCATTTCTCTAACCTCGCAAAGGCTCCCCACGCGCTCATCGCTGGAGCGACGGGCTCTGGTAAGTCCGTGACTATTCATGCCATCATCACCTCGCTCCTCTATCGCAATTCACCTGAGAACCTACGCTTCATCATGATTGACCCCAAGCGCGTCGAGCTCACTCTCTACAACAAGATCCCCCATCTCCTTACTCCAGTCATAACTGATCCCAAGAAATCTATCCTCGCGCTCAAGTGGGCCGGCAAAGAAATGAGCCGACGCTATGATGTGCTCGAGAAGAGCGGTGTCCGCGATATCGACTCGTATCACAAGACCATTCTTGCACCAGCGTTGGAAGCGTGGAAGAAAAATGGTGCAGACAACAAGCCTGAGGATGGCGATGAGGCAGTGAAGCTCCCTGAGACCATGCCATATATTGTCGTCATTATCGATGAGCTTGCCGACATCATGCAGACCTATCCGCGCGAGCTCGAGTCATCCATCGTCCGTCTCGCTCAGATGAGCCGTGCCGTCGGTATCCATCTCATCCTCTCGACCCAGCGTCCGAGTGTGAATGTCATCACCGGTCTCATCAAGGCAAATATCCCGACGCGCGTAGCCCTTCAAGTCGCTTCTCAGATCGATTCACGCACCATACTTGACCAGCAAGGCGCAGAGAAGCTCCTTGGTGCCGGAGACATGCTCTATCTTGGAGCTGAAATGGCGAAACCAGTCCGCTTACAGTCAGCATACATCTCCGAGGCAGAGGTCAAGAAGGTTGTCAGACATCTCATAGATGAATACAAAGATGAAATCATGGACGAGGTTAATATCATGCCGACTGAAGTTGGCGCTGGCGCGGCATTCGATTCAATGCTTGGCGATGATTCTTTCGAAGAAGAAGACGACCTCTATGAAGCAGCTCGTGAGGCCGTCATCGCTGCAGGAAAGGCATCAACCTCATATCTCCAGAGGAAGCTCGGCGTCGGATATTCGCGCGCCGCAAAACTCATGGACCTCCTCGAGCAACACAGTGTCATCGGCCCCGCAAATGGTTCAAAGCCACGCGAGATACTCGGTAGCAGCACAGACCAGGCAGCGGTAGCAGAAGCCTTGCCGACAACAAATGAGGAGCAGGTTTGATCTACGAGTTTACAGTTTACAATGAAAAACTTTTCACTTTCAAACCAGCAGGTTTGCCTACTGGGTCACTAAACTGTAAACTTTCCCCATGACCCGCACCTCCCTCCTCCGCCTTCTCAAAATCGGTGCCAGCGTGCTCCTTGTACTCATCGTCGCCGGATACTCTATCTGGAGATCATCAGACTATGCGCGCGGACCTCGCATCACCATATCGGAACCCGCAGACTGGAGCTCCATACAAGCATCTACAACGCCCATCAAGGGTATCGTTGAACGTGCCCATATTGTGACCATGAATGGTAAGCCTGTATCCATCGACGAAGCTGGCAACTTCAACGAAATTATCCTGGTATTCCCTGGTACAAACCTCATCACATTCATCGCAAAAGACCAGTTCGGCAGAACAATCGAGAAACGTCTTATCCTGACCAAGCCCAACTAGTCTCCGAACTTCCTCATTTTGAACGATCGAGATTAGGACACGTACGCGTATATCATTCAATATTTCCCTCCTCAGATATTTCCCGTATCATTATAGGTACCTGCGATTTATCAGTACTAACCTACACACCTCATGTCCACAAAGAAAAGCAAAGGCAAAGCGGCAGCATCAGAAGAAGTCGCTTCCCCTCTAGAAGAAACCACCGAAGAAAGCGTCGAATCATCAGCATCAAAAGCCGCTGAGAAGAAAACATCAGCCGGCATCATGGATGCTCTCGATGCGATTCGCGGCAAGTTTGGCGATGATGCCATTATGAAGCTCGGTGACAAACCGAAGGTCAATGTCGGCGCAATCCCGACCGGCTCCCTCGGGCTTGACTGGGCGCTCGGCATCGGCGGCATGCCTCGTGGCCGCATCATTGAGATCTTCGGCCCAGAATCATCCGGCAAGACTACCCTCGCCCTCCATGTCGTCGCTGAAGCACAAAAGATGGGCGGCGTTTGCGCATACATAGACGCGGAGCATGCCATGGACCCTGAATACGCCGGCAAGCTCGGCGTGAAGCTCAGCGACCTTCTCATCTCTCAGCCAGATACTGGTGAGCAAGCACTCGAGATCGTCGACAGCCTCATTCGCACCAACAAGATGGATGTCATCGTTATCGACTCTGTCGCCGCCCTCACCCCGCGTGCAGAGATCGAGGGTGATATGGGAGCTCATCATGTGGGATCCCAGGCACGCCTCATGTCTCAAGCACTCCGCAAACTGACAGCTATCGTCGCCAAGTCCAAAACTGTCGTCATCTTTATCAACCAGATCCGTATGCAGATCGGTGTCATGTTCGGCAATCCTGAGACCACCCCGGGAGGCAAGGCGCTCAAGTTCTACGCTTCTGTTCGTCTCGATATCCGCCGCATCGCCCAAATCAAGAAGGGTGAAGAGATCATGGGTGGACGCGTCCGTGTGAAGGTCGTCAAGAATAAGGTCGCTGCCCCATTCAAGCAAACTGAGTTCGATCTCATGTACAACGAAGGCATCTCCCAAGAGGGCGAAATCATCGCACTTGGCGAGAAATATGAGCTCCTCCAGAAGTCAGGCTCATCATACTCATACGGAGAAATGAAGCTTGGCCGCGGCTACGATGCTACCCGTCAGTTCCTCAAGGAAAATCCGAAGGTTCGCAGCGAGATACTCAAGGCAATTCGCGGGAAGCTGAGTGCTCAGTAGCTCAGACAATCAACCCCGGCGTCAATTCCCCGCTCCTCGGCGGGGTTTTGCCTTTTTCAGGGAAAACGGCTAGAATGCCTGAATTAACTTTTAACTTGTCTTTATGGCCATCCTCGAATATAGCGAAATCACCGAAAAGAAATTCATTGTTCTCGACGGTTCCCCGTATGAGGTCCTCTCATCGCACGTCTTCCGCAAGCAGCAGCGCAAGCCTGTGAATGCTACCAAACTCAAGAATCTCATGACCGGCAAGGTTACCGAGTACTCCTTCCACCAGTCTGAAAAGGTCCAGGAGGCTGAGATCGAGACCCGCGAAGTCAAATATCTCTACAATAGCCGCGGCGAATGGTGGTTCTGTGAGGCAAACGACCCTTCCAAACGCTTCAAGGTCACCGATGAACAGGCAGGCCCCCAAGCACGCTTCCTCAAGGCTAATACCGTCATAGACCAGCTCCTTTTCGAGGAACAGCCGATGGGATTCAAATACCCTATCACCGTCGAGCTCAAGGTCACTGAAGCTCCTCCTGGCATAAAGGGTGACACAGCAACAGGCGGCAGCAAAATCGTTACTCTCGAGACTGGCGCGACCATCAATGCTCCCCTTTTCGTCAACGAAGGAGATGTCATCAAGATCAACACTGAGACCGCAGAATATCGCGAGCGTGTTACGAAGTAGTAAGTTGTCAGTGAACAGTAAAAGCGCACCATGCTCTGGTGCGCTTTTACTTACAACTTACAACTGATAACTTACCACTGACTACTCACAACTCTTGTTTAGCTCGCAACGTACGGGAGGAGTCCCATGAATCGTGCACGCTTGACTGCGACGTCGAGCTGGCGCTGATACTTTGCGGCGATACCTGTGCGCTTCCTCGAAAGGATACGGCCATGGGGATTGAGGAATTTCTTGAGGACCTCAGTATCCTTGTAATCGATAAACTTGATATTGTGTTGGCTGAAATAGCACTGCTTTTTCATAATAGTAATTTAGAATTTAGTGTTTAGAACTTAGGATTTATGGCTTAGAACGGTATATCTTCTGGGTTGATCTCTTCAGTCGGATAGTCAATCTTGTCCCCTGCTGGCTCTGACGGTTCTGGAGCCTTGGATCCTGAACTTGCAGCTGGTGCCGAAGGAGCTCCTCCTGTTGGGCGATTGCCGAACTGGACGGTCTCGGCGATAATCTCGGTACGATACTTCTTCTCACCATCTTTACCTTCCCATGAGCGAGTTTGGAGACGTCCTTCAACATATGCCTGAGAACCCTTCTTGAGATACTGCGCGACGAGCTCACCAGTGCGACCGAATGCCGTTATGTTGTGGTATTCGGTAGAGTCCTGACGATTACCCTCTTTGTCTTTGATGGAGCGATTGGTAGCGAGCGCGAAGCTGCAAACCTTGATGCCCGACGGCAAAGCTTTGAGCTCAGGGTCGCGGGTGAGGTTGCCGATAATGAATGCTTTGTTGAGATACATAGTGGTATATATTATACCTCTTTGACCATGTTTTCGATACTCTTGTCCATCTCTTCGATGGTTGCTGGTGCTGCATCCTTCTTATCTTCAGTCTTCTCCCCAGTCGGAGCTACTGCTGAAGCAAGAGCTGGTGCACGCTTGCCGAGATAGGTGTTCTCACGAACAGTTGATATAAGGAGCATACGAAGTACTGACGGATGAAGTTCGATTGCCTTCTTGACGGCCTCGATCTTGTCCGAGCTGAGCTCAAACTTGGTCCAGCCGAAGTATGCAACATCATACTTGTCATAACCGCCAGAGACGGTCTTCTTGCTCATCGTATATGCGAGATGCTGACGATGAGGAGCTTCCTCGGCGATAACTGAGGCGCCAGCTCCAGTAATAATGCTCTTGATTGCGTCCGCCTCTCCTGGGATTTTCTCCTCAGGAATGGATGAAGCGATCAAATACCCTATCTCGTACACGGACTGTTCATCACGAATTGTGTCTGTCATGTGTAGTGCAGTCAGTTCCCCTTCAGAATGATCCTCTGGGACCTTGTATTACCAGGATTATGGCTCAACAAGGACTTACTGCGGTTACTTATAATGTATAGGGAGACTACCACGACAATGCCTTATGCGCAAGAGTATCGCTTCCCTGCAGGGAGGATATGGAGAGGCTCTATCACCCTATCATGCCGGAATGAGGGAATCGTGAAGAACAGATAGAGTTTTCGTGACGACCCCAGCCAGCAGGGTGCGGCATGTGTGCTCCGGCGTGTGCACGCACAGTTTCTTGAAATATGCCATAACCTATTCACTTTGCTGCACACGCCGGAGCACACATGCCGCACCCTGCTGGCTGGGGTTCGATACTCAAATCTTAAAGAATTCTTTGGCCGTTTTGAGTATCACCGACGAAACTACTTGCACATCCTCACCGCGGATCTCTGCGATCTTTTTCACAGTCTCAATAACATATACAGGCTCATTTCTCTTACCACGATGTGGGATAGGTGCCACAAATGGGCAATCCGTCTCAGACATAATAGATGCCAGAGGAATATTCCTGACAACATCATCGTAGGTGCGTGCAAAGCTCAAAACACCCGTGAATGACACTGTATTCCCGAGAGCCACAATATCGTGCGCATCCTGAACTGTTCCTGCGAAGAAGTGAAAATTCGCCCTGACCTTAGACTTCTCTTTGAGGATAGCTATAGTCTTTTGATATGCATTGTGTTCAGCGGTTTTACCATTCCTGACATGAAGCATGAGTGGCTTGTTCAAGCTGTTCGCCAACTCGATATGCTTGATGAATATATCCCTCTGCTTCTCCATCTCCTCCGGCGCAGAATGAAAATAATCCAGACCACACTCCCCTATCGCCACCACCTTTGCATGCTTCGCCAATTCTTGGAGCTCTGCAAATTCCGCATCAGTAATATCCTTGGCATCTGTTGGATGAATACCAACAATCGCCCACATGTTCTCATGGGATTCTGCGAGCTCAATCGCCTTTTTGGAAGATTCTATGCCCGTGCCCACAGTTACTATTCCAACACCAGCATCCTGAGTGCGCGCAATGACAGCCTTCCTATCCGTATCATAGTCTGGGAAGTTTATATGGCCGTGTATGTCGATGTAGTTCATACGATGTTGAACCGCAATATCCCTACTTCCTCGCAAACAACGGCTGCTCAGGCATCTTACCTTCCTTGATGAGCGCCTGTACTTTCTCTGACGTCTCAGGGAGTATTGGTAGGAGTTGGACGGCGAGACGCAAGAGATGGCTCAAGAGATATGCAATATCCTTTTTGCCTGCCTCCGGATTCTCTTTGATCTTCTTGAATGGCTGCTCATTCTGGATATAGGTATCGAGTGCAGTAATATCCTTCCATATATCCTGACACACTTTCTGGATATTGAACTCGTCGTAGTGGGTACTATATACGAAATCATGAAAATCTTTTGCCTCACCCGAGTGATCTGAATACGAAACTCCCGCGTTAACCGCCATCTTCATGATACGACTAGTAAGGTTACCAATCCCGTTGGCGAGACCTGCATTGTACGCCTCCTTGAATTTCTCGATAGTGAATGGACTATCCTCGAAAGGTGACAGTTCGCGCACCACATAGTAGCGCAATGCATCGGTGCCGTATTCCTTGACCAGATCGAGGGGGTCGACTGTGTTACCGAGAGACTTGGACATCTTGATACCTCCCTCGCCTGTAATGAAGCCATTGATGACGATTGTCTTCGACGGAGGAAGTCCTGCGGCCATGAGCATCGATTGCCACATCGCAGATTGCTGACGAAGATTGTCCTTGCCGCAATACTGCACGACACCACCTGTCTTCACCCACCATTTCTCGAAAGATCCTGGAGACTTTTTGCCCTGAACCTCATCGTCAGGCCAGCCGATCGCTGAAATATAGTCGACGAGTGCATCGAACCACACGTACATGACCTGTGTCGCATCACCTGGAACTGGGACACCCCACGGCATCTTGGATGCGAGACGTGAGATGCTGAAATCCTTGAGCCCTTCATTCTTGAGCAGTGATTTGATTTCATTGAAGCGGAATTCAGGGACAACAAATGTTGGATTCTTCTCATAGAGCTCGATAAGCTTGTCACTGAAGGCGCTCGCCTTGAAGAAATAGTTTTCTTCCTGAATGATTTCCAATTCTTGGAAAGGATGAAGTGGGCACTTCCCGTCTACGAGCTCAGACTCAGTTTTTTCAAGCTCACAACCAACACAATATTTGATCGAATACTCCTTCTTGTAGATGTAACCATTCTCGGCAACCTTCGTCCAAAATGCCTGTGCGGCCATCTTGTGATGCGCATCTGTGGTGCGAATAAAGTTTGCATCTGGGACAATATTGAGCACCTTGTGGAGCTGTTTGTATTTCTCAGCGAGACCATCGACATATGCCTGCGTATCAAGTCCGAGTTCCTTTGCCTTACGGAAAATCTTGATGCCATGCTCATCGGTGCCCGTATTGAAAAAGACATCATATCCTGCGAGCTTTTTTGCTCTCGCAATGATATCTGCACGAATAATCTCCATGGCAAAACCGATATGTGGTTCGGCATTCACATAGGGCAGCGTCGTCGTTATATAGAAAGGTTTCTGGGACATAGGGCAAGTTTACAGTTAAAAGTGAAAAATGAAAAGTTATTCGAGTGCCTCATTTTTTGCTTGAAAACCAAGAATCAAAACTTGAAATAGGGCTTGAATGAACTGTCATCCTTGAACTTCCCTGTCACTGCCATGTTGAGACCTTCATTCACGAACACTTCTTGGGCGAGCCTCTGAATATCCTCCGCAGTAACCTTGTGTGCCTTGGCAATAAGGTCTGTGGGCAACTCGACTTTTCCTTTCAAGATCTCCTGATGCCCTGCAAATTCCGCACGAGCTTCTGATGTCTCAAGATTGAGCATACTTGTCCCTGCAATATACTCTTTTGCCTTCTTGAGCTCCGCATCAGAAACAGGCTCCTCCTTCATCTTTCGAAGCTGGACGAGAATTTCTTTGATCGCTTCCTCGACGCGACTATTGTCGACGCCAGCAGAGATAGTAAGCACTCCATGATCGGTCATCACATCATGATCTGTCCTGATGTAGTAGCACACACCAAGTTCATCACGCATGCGACTGAAGAGTCTTGAACTCATACCTTTACCAAGCACTGCGGCAAGTACGCGCATTGTCGAGACGCGTTGATCCGTGATCTTAAATGTACGAAGCCCGATAACGATATGGGTTTGATCTGTTTCGCGGTAATCAGTCTTGATGCGTGGCGTGCTTTGGGACTCTTGCACCGCCACCTTCCCCTCTTTTGCAGTCGCAGGAAGATCAGCGTACGCCTTCTCTATCTTCGAGATACACTCCTTTTCATCAAATGATCCAGCAACGATGACAGTAGTCGCGCCTGCTACATAATGCGCAGTGCGATACTTGATGAAATCTTCACGATTGAATGACTTCACATTCTCTTCCGTTCCAGCGATGCGCCAACCTACGGGTTGATCTCCATACATGACTTGCATGAATGTATCTGACGCCCTCCATTCTGGCATATCCTGATACATGCGAATCTCTTCAACAATAACTCCCTTTTCCTTGTCGATCTCAGCTTGCTCGAAAAGCGGATTTTTATACATATCTGCAATAATATCGATCAACGTATCGAGGTGCCTCGAAGCCGCTTTGGCATAGTAGCCAGTATATTCATGGCTCGTGAATGCGTTGTACTGCGCACCAATAGAGTCAAGCTCGCGAGAGATATCGGATGCCTTGGGCCTACGCGGCGTCCCCTTGAAGACCATGTGCTCCAAGAAATGTGAAATGCCATTATTCTGCTTTGTCTCATACTTCGAGCCTGTTTCGACCATAGTGAGCACAGTGACTGACGGATTGTCAGCCATAGGTATGGTGATGACGCGAAGACCGTTCTTGAGGATGGTTTTGTTGAATTGCATGAAAGTTACTTTAGCATAACGGTCCCTCAAAAGGCATTATTTAGACTTACTCAAGATGTAAATATATTTTGTTCTCTCGAATTTTTGATGCATCAGCAAGTGCAGTTGAAATCTCATCAAGGTGTGAGCGAATCATGAGGTTAGGAATATGCATCGTATCAAAACCACTCTTATGAGAATAGTACCCTCGACTTAAATCAGCAACTATCTGTTTAGGATCTGTTAAATGTTGAATTCCATCAACTTCAATATTGATCTTTGCTTTGGGAATAGCCAAATCAATGTGTTTATACCCATCATTAAGCTCCACTAGAACTCGTACACCTTTTCGTTCAAGAGCATTCTTTAAATCATCAGCCTCTTTTGATGGCTTCAGATACTTTTTGAGAATTATTTTATGCGAATCATCCATGCTTTTACTTCCCCAACCTCAAATACCCCACCAGCTCCTCGATCTTTACCCTCTCCTGTTTTCCTGTGTCGCGATCGCGGACCGTCACACCCGTACCCTTCTCGACAGTATCGAAGTCCACAGTCACACAGTACGGCGTACCGATCTCATCCTGCCTGCGATAGCGCTTGCCGATATTACCATTGTCATCGAAGTCCACATTCGGGATAACCTTCTTGAGATTCTTGTAGACCTCACGCGCCTTCTCGACAAGAGCAGGCTTATTGCGCAGCAATGGGAAAACAGCGACACGATACGGTGCAATGTTAGGCGAAAGTCTGAGGTAGACACGCTTCTCACCTTCCCCGCCGAGAGAATCTTCAGTATAGGCATCAGTCAGCGCTGCAAGCACTGTACGATCGACACCGAATGACGGTTCGATGCAGTGCGGGATGAAGCGTTCTTTGGACTCCTCATCATAATATGAAAGATCTACTTTACTGAATTCAGAATGCTGCTTGAGATCAAAGTCCGTGCGATATGCGAGACCATAGAGCTCCTTCTTGCCAAATGGATACTCAAACTCGATGTCGATGGTGCGCTTGGAGTAGTGCGCGAGATCTTCCTTGGCAACCTCGAAATCAGAAACTTTCGCCTTGGTCAGACCAACATCTGCGATGAAGCCGTGCATCTGCTCGAGGAAATGCTCGAACGTCTTCTCCCATGCCTTGGGATTCACGAAATATTCGATCTCCATCTGCTCGAACTCGCGAGAGCGGAAGAGGAAATCGCGTGGCGCGATCTCATTTCTGAACGCTTTGCCGATTTGCGCCATACCGAATGGAAGTTTGGGATGCTGAGTATCGAGGACATTCTTGAAATTCACAAACATACCCTGAGCTGTTTCGGGACGTAAATAAGAAACAGATGCGGAGTCCTGGCTGGCACCGACATGTGTCTTGAACATCATATTGAACTGCGCGACGGGAGCCCATGCACCCTTGGCCTTACAATTCAGACATGCGTCAGGAAGTTTCCACGACT
>JACCEC011226643.1_pt1 | contig 18251 bp, 19 predicted proteins | sample 7450121 | NCBI WGS metagenome assembly JACCEC01 (sample SAMN15323455, study PRJNA562643) | freshwater metagenome | isolation source: river surface water | place: USA:Blue River Watershed | collected 2017-08-18 | reverse complement strand
GTTTATTCTATGGTCTTACATTAATAAAACTAATTTAATCATAGTCGTTCAACTGAAAATTGTCTTACACTATTTTCAGTTGAACGATTATTATTGAGTTATACTGCAGGTAATAATATTCTTAATAAAGTTATGACACAACAAAATAGAAACATAAGATATGATTTAATTTTAGGTTCAAAACGCTTTAGTAATTACGTTTGGGCAATATTAAGCTTAATAGGGGGATTAGGATTTCTTTTAGCAGGGCTCTCAAGTTATTTAGGAATAGAATTATTACCATTTGCGAATACAAACGAAATTGTTTTTATTCCTCAAGGAATAGTAATGACATTCTATGGAACTATAGGTTCTTTATTAAGTATTTTTTTAGGAGTGACAATTTTCTTCAATGTTGGCGGTGGATATAATAGCTACAATTTAGAAACGCAAGAAATTAACATTTTTCGAATTGGATTTCCCGGTTTTCAAAATGAAATTTTGTTAAAATACATGCTCCGAGACATAAAATGTATAAAATTAACAATTACTGAAGGATTAAATCCTAAAAGAGAGATTTATTTATTAACAAAAGAAAAAAAACAAATTCCTCTAACACGAGTAGGAGAACCTTTACTACTATCACAAATAGAAGAAGAAGCTGTAGAATTAGCTGACTTTTTAAATATCCCACTAGAAAATTAAAGAAATTCAGAGAATATGACTTTACTTTTAAAAGCAATTTATCCTATAATTATTGAGTACAAAGATTCTACATTCAATAAATTTATTAAATATAGTTTTGTGCGGGCATAGTTTAGTGGTAAAACCTCAGCCTTCCAAGCTGATGATGAGGGTTCGATTCCCTCTGCCCGCTTTATAAAAATTAAATATTGATTAACAAAAATATTAATTTGTCACTTTAGTTTGCAATATTTAAATTTAAATACTTTTTGCGTAATTTTTTAGTTAATATAAATTAAGTTAGTATACTTAGAAGTATATATTTATATCGGAATTTTCAGGCAACTTCTCCCGATTTGACTCCTATACTAAATCAGCTATTTATTTATTTATAAACTTATAGTTTAATAAAAAATAGCTTGAGTATAATGTAAGTGTCAGATAATTACGGAAACCAAAGTGCTTGATCATAAATACAATTTTGTAAAAATTAGTAAGCTATTAATTCGCTTATTAAAGAACTTTTAGATTCTTGAATTATTGAATTAATTCAATAGATCTACAAAATGCAAAAAATATCTTATAAATTTTTATATATTGTACCGATAGAGAATCTTTATTCCCTTTTCATTTACTTTTTTAGGAGGTCCTACATGTCAGGAGGTTCAACAGGAGAACGCCCCTTCTCTGATATAATCACTAGTATTCGTTACTGGATTATTCACAGTATCACTATCCCAGCTCTTTATGTAGCTGGATGGCTATTCGTTAGTACTGGATTAGCGTATGATATATTTGGTACGCCTAGACCTAACGAATATTTTACACAAGATCGTCAACAAGTACCTTTAGTAAATGATCGATTTAGTGCGAAACAAGAATTAGAAGATTTAACAAAAGGCTTATAAATTAAATAGGAGCATGTAATGAGTAAAATTCAACAACCTGTTTCTTATCCGATCTTTACTTTTAGATGGCTAGCTATTCACGGTTTAGCTGTCCCTACTGTGTTTTTCCTTGGCGCGATTACTTCTATGCAATTTATTCAACGATAGGAATTTAATATGAGCGGTCCTAATCCTAATAAACAACCTGTTGAGTTAAATCGTACATCTCTATTTTGGGGATTATTATTGATTTTCGTACTCGCAGTACTATTCTCTAGCTACTTCTTTAATTAAGAAACGTAGTTTTTTCTTATAGTGAATTAATTATTCAATTCACTGTCTTGCCTACTTAAGACATCTCTAAAATTCATTTAATTGGGAGAAAATAAAATATGGCTAGTACGGGTAGAATACCTTTATGGCTTATCGCAACTGTTGGCGGCACTTTAGCATTAACAGTAGTAGGATTATTTTTTTATGGTTCATACTCAGGTATCGGATCTTCTTTATAAGAAAAGATTTTACTTTTACTAATAGTAAAACGCGATAACTACTATTGTTAACAAACACTGAGCTGCTTTTCTAGATTATTCTAGAAAAGCAGCTCAGTGTTTGTTAACAATAGTAGGTTATGCAACCTCTTCTTGTTCTATGTATATAAAAGCAAATGCCATTGCAAATCCTGGGAAAATTAAACCGATCAAAGGTACAAGTATTGATGGTAAGTAAGCAGCTGTCATAGTATATGAATTGTAAAATGAATTTTATAACAATTTTAACATGTATACATATTATAGCTTTCAATTAGAATAGTATTAGAATACATGTAAATAATATTTTTATGAAATAAATAAATTACGAATACCAGATAAAACATTATGACAACGAAAATTCCTCAAAGTTTAGAGGCTATGCAAAAATTCTCAGAAACGTATGCGCAAAGAACCGACACATTTTTTTGTTCGGACTTAAGTATTACTGCTGTAGTCATAGAAGGTCTAGCTAGACATAAAGATGAATATGGAGCTCCATTGTGTCCGTGTAGACATTATGATGATAAGGCAACAGAAGTAGCTTCGGCATACTGGAATTGTCCATGCGTACCGATGAGGGAAAGAAAAGAATGTCATTGCATGCTTTTTTTGACGAAAGATAACGCTTTCTCAAGTACTAATCGAAAAATTGAATTAAATTCCATCATTGAATTGATACAGAGCCCAGAAAACTAAAAATTAGATTGGACTAACATTTTCATGTAGTCCAATCTAATTTTTATTAGCTTTGTTCGAGAACAAAAGACTTTACAATAAATTATAAATTACCACGTCTAAAAGCAATCAAAACGATTATAGCTGGACCTGAAGTAATTACAAGAAACAATGCGATTAACTGGAATAATGTTGTTGCGTTGAACATATTAACCTCTATAGATTTGATGAACTATTTTACTTACTTAGTTACTAAAATTATCGAGTAATTTTAGATAAGTAAAGTAAAACTAAATATGATGCGTTGTTTAGCACTCTATAAATACTTACTTATATACAAAAGTGTATTAGCACAAGTATAAGAAAACAAGTCTAGAATGGTATATATAACTACCTTCCAGTATATAGAAATACTAGTTTCATTGCTTATAATATCAGAAATACAACTCAAGTTGCGAGAATAAGCTTACATAAGACATCATTTTAAGATCAGACTTAAGCATATACAGTGTTCATATTAGAAAATCGTTTCTTAACTTGTTAATATAACTTCAATTATTAATCAGTCTAAAATGATTTAATATAAATACATTTTAATAAAAAAAATTTGTAGGATTTAAAAAATCAAAAAACGCTCAAAACAATAAATTAATATAATAATATAGTAATATATACTATTAAGTTAACTAGAAAGTCAGATAATATAAGATTCCGTATTAAATTGTTGTCTTTATAATTTAATTATGTTAAATATGTATATGAAGGAATTAAAGGGTTGCTAACTCAATGGTAGAGTACTCGGCTTTTAACCGATTTGTTCCGGGTTCGAATCCCGGGCAACCCATAATACATAATAAATATTAAGCTGCTTATTAATATATACCAGGAACTAATACTATTAGAATCACTTTAGAAAATTATCTTAGTAAATATCATTAAAATACCCCCAGGGGAATTCGAATCCCCGTTACCTCCGTGAAAGGGAGATGTCCTAGGCCTCTAGACGATGGGGGCTAAAGGCTTTTACCGTATTGCCCTAAATATTATATGATAAATAACAAAATGTCAACCATTAATAATCTAAATCTCGAATCGAGGATTATTAACGTAAAAACAAGAAATCCTATATATTAGAAAATATAAGTACATTACTAACTATTCTTATTTTTATATTTTATATATGGAAAATATCCTACCTTTAATTTACCTATTAACTTTATTAACCTTATTAGGAAGTTTAACCTTTTTTTTAGTTCAAGAAATAATAAAAAAAAGAAATATAGAAGACAGACTCTATAATTTACAAAAAAAAGTAAGAGAAAATGTAGCCAATTATGAAGATCACTACTTACTCGGGACTTTATATTTGTCAAAAAAATTATTCGATCAAGCTATTGTTCAATTCCGCTATGCATTAAAACTCTGGAACACAAAGGACAATGTAGGTTTAGCAAATTTATATAACACTATTGGATTTACTTATTTTGAAAGCGAGCAATATGATTTAGCGATATACTACTACAAAGAAGCAATAAAAAAATTAGAAGGCTACACAACTGCATGGAATAATTTAGGGTATGCATATGAGAAGAAAAAAATGAATACGGATGCTCTAAATATTTATAAAAAAGTTTTAGAATATGATAATAAAAACGAAATAGCTATTAACCAAATTCAGATTTTAAACCGAAAAGTAAAAAATCGGGATGACAGGATTTGAACCTGCGACATCCTGCTCCCAAAGCAGGCGCGCTACCAAACTGCGCTACATCCCGTTTTTAATGTTATGATAATTATATTAACATAGAATATATATGATGTCTACCAAAATTAATGGCGAAATATTTACTAAATGTTTCAAAAAAATATAGAAGAAATACATCTAAATAAGATCTATGTTAAAATCTTAATTATTAATGCTATATAAAAAGGAGAAAAATTTCGTGAAGAACTGGATTTCGTTATTCTTAATTTTTTCAATTATAACTACTCCATATGTTGCTAATGCAGATGTAGCCGGTCTAACTCCATGCAAAGATTCAAAAGACTTTCAACGTAGATTAGACGGAAGTGTGAAAAAATTAAAAGCTCGTTTAGCTAAATATGAAAAAGGAACACCACCAGCTTTAGCTCTAGAAAAACAAATCGAAAGAACACAATCTAGATTTGATAGATATGGAAAAGCTGGATTACTATGTGGAACAGATGGTTTACCACATTTAATAACAGATGGACGTTGGAATCACAGCGGAGAATTTGTAATTCCAGGTTTATTCTTCTTATATATAGCTGGATGGATTGGTTGGGTAGGTCGTAGTTATTTACTTTTTGCAAGAGAATCTGACAAACCGACAGAAAAAGAAATTATTATTGATGTACCAGCAGCATTGAGTTTTATCTCTACAGGATTCATTTGGCCTGTTTCTGCATTCAAAGAATTTACAAGTGGTAAATTATTGGCAGATGAAAGTGAAATAACTGTTTCTCCTAGATAAACTTCTTTTTAATAAAAAAAACATATACAAAATGGACAGCAATTTTTTAAAGTATCTATCTACAGCTCCAGTTTTAATTACTGTATGGCTATCCTTTACTGCAGGTCTAGTAATAGAAGCTAATCGCTTTTTTCCAGACATGTTATATTTCCCACTATAAAATAAAGTATTTTTCTTGGTTAATTTTTAGTTGAATACTCACAACTAACGTGTTAATATGAATACTATCCTGGTTACATATAAATGTACTATTCACTTTTGTCAGGACTGGAAAGTAGCAGCAAAACTAGTTCACATTTATGGTGTAATCCAGGTTTTACAGTATTAACAAGCCAATAAAAATAAAATTTATTTTTTTCTGTTGTAAGAATACTTATTATAAATAACTTTATATCTGAATTAGATGATAATATTTATAATTAAGAATGTTATATAATTTGTCACCTTAACTTAACACTCATTAAACATATTAAAGAAAGAAATATGACTCCATCTCTGTCAGCTTTTATAAATAGTTTACTTCTAGGTTTATTCGTAGTGATCATCCCAATTGGATCTGCTTTATTTATTGTTAGTCAAACAGATAGAGTATCACGTACATAATTTATAAAAAATATGGTAGAGCTATATTTATAGATCTCTTAGGAGAATCTTATTAGCTCTCCTAAAACTAAAGGAACATACGTTATATTATTAAGATAATGTTACGAAATACATCATTGATAAAGATCTAACTACAATGAGTAATAAGAGCTAACATATATAGCATTTTCCACTAAATTTAGATTCTTCATAATCGCAAAAAAACATTAATATCAAAAGCTTATGTTAAAAAGATTTTCTAACCTAACTATAATTTTAGGAATGATCCTTATTTCTTTTGTTTCTACTCCAGCTCAAGCCAATGAATTAGATGAAAATACAAGAACAGTTCCATTAGATTCATCTGGAACGACTGTAATCTTAACACCAGAACAAGTAAAAAGAGGTAAAAGACTATTTAACTCTTCCTGTGGTAATTGCCATGTTGGAGGTATTACAAAAACAAACCCTAACCTTGGATTAGAACCAGATGCGTTAAGTTTAGCAACACCTCCTCGAGACAATATTGATGGTTTAGTAGATTATATGAAAAACCCTACAACTTATGATGGATTAGAATCTATTGCTGAATTACACCCAAGTGTAAAAAGTGCAGATATCTTCCCTAAAATGCGTAGTCTAAGTGATGAAGATTTATTCGCTATCGGTGGACATATTTTATTACAACCTAAATTATCATCTGAAAAATGGGGTGGTGGAAAAATTTACTATTAATAGCTAGATAGTAAATTTCCTTTATTTTAGCTTTAATTAAAACAACTATGTAGACTGTAGAATACGGGTATATATAGTTGTTTACTAAATATATATTTAAGATCCAAGTATTCTTCTTTATAAAAAATCTTTTTTTGTTTTTCTTTCTATAAAACTTCTTACAAACCTAATGTCCATTAATCTGAAACATATTATTATTTCTGAAAAAAATCAACTTGCTGCTTTATATACAGAAGGTATTTTAAAGGAATTAAAAACTTATAGTAATAAATACAACATTGGTGATATATATATTGGAAAACTAGAAAGAGGACTATCCAACATCAATGCAGCCTTCATAAAACTTGATCCAATTGAAAAAAATGGATTCATTCAAGTAAATAACTTAATTCCTGGCAAATTTAAAAACAATTCCTACTTTAAACTAGAAAACTTTAAATTCAATGAATCCATTTTAGTACAAATTGTTAAAGAACCCACAGGGAATAAAGGACCTAGTTTAAGTACGAATATAGGACTAAATGGCTCATATTTAATATTGCTTCCTTTTGGTGAAGGAATAAGTGTATCAAAAAAACTATATAAATTCACTGAAAAAGCCTATCTTCGTGCCTTTATTCATTTATTAAAACCATTAAATATTGGAATATTAATAAAAAAAGAGGCTTCGGGAATTAATGAAAATCTATTAAAAGAAGATTTTTTTGATTTATTAAACATGTGGTATAAACTGCAGGCAAAAATTACCACATTATCAAAACCTTATTTAATTAGTAATAAAGTGGATTTCATTACTAATATACTGACCACATTCTATGATATAAAAGTTAGAAAAATTTCTACAGATAGTTTATTAGGCAGTTGGAAAATCTATAAAACCCTACTTTCTGGACCTGTAAAAAATGAATCGGTACAAATCAAAATAGAATATTATTCGAATTCTGAATATTTTCTTAATTGTTTAAATTTAGATTTTTCTATTTATTCTTTACTACAATCTAATTTAAACTTAAATACTGGAGGTTCTATAATAATTGAGAGAACCGAAGCTTTAACAGCAATAGATATTAATTCAGGTTCCTTTAATCATTTACAAACCTCGCGAGCTACATTATTGTGGATCAACTGTGAAGCAGCTACAGAAATAGCAAGACAATTGAAATTAAGAAACATAGGAGGAATTATAGTTATTGATTTCATTGATATGAATTACCAAAAAGATCAAATGAAATTACTAAATCATTTTAATAAAGTCTTACTTTCCGATCAAGGCCAGAGTAGAATAATTCAATTTTCCGCAATAGGTTTAATAGAGTTGACTAGAAAACGCAAAGGACAAAGTATATATGACATATTTAGCTCTAAATGTGTCAAATGTGATGGAGTAGGTTACAAAGTTCAATTTGTTTCAATTAAACCAATACAAAAACATATTAAAATGTATGAAAGTTACCACACTTATACCCAAGATTTTATAGAGAATACTAATAAACAACAAAAAAACTAGAGTATGTAACTCAGGGGATAGAGTATCAGATTCCGATTCTGAGAGTCGTGGGTTCGAGTCCCTCCATACTCATAAAAAACCAATTTACTAGTTTTAATTTTTATACAAGGAAAAAGAAAGAAATGCTATTGTATTTACTAGGGGCTGTCCAGGTATCGACACTTTAAATAAATTAATTGTATGATTCAAGTCAAGATTAAGTACATCTTGTAAATAAGACTTAATAAAATAAATGCAAATAACATAATACCTTTTTCTCGTAAGGTAGCTTTAGTATAAAAAGTATATTTTTATAAGTTTTATAAAAATAAATCTTGACAAGTAAGTAGTTATAATTTTTACTGGGAATAGTAACTATAATACTTTAATATAATCACTATATATTCCATTTTGAATTTATTATGTTGAAGAAAAATGTTTTAAATATTGAATAAAACTAAACTTGTGAACGAGTATATTATGATGTTTGAAGTGGACGTGGGTTCAAATCCCACCAGCTCCAAAATAGTAATATTACCAGCAATACTTTAGCATTTGTGGCCGAGTGGTCGAAGGCAACGGACTCATAATCCGTCTCTCGCAAGAGACATCGCTGGTTCAAACCCAGCCGGATGCATTTTTCACTTTAGATAAAGAAAATAAAAAGTAATTTTACCATTTCTCTACAAGTATAATATACATATTGTATATAATATAAGAAGGAATACTTCTTTTATATTTAAGTCATATTTTTATGTTTACCAATACCAAAGGATAACTTTACTTATGAAACATACTTTATCTGTTTTAGTCGAAGATGAATCTGGAGTTTTAACTCGTATAGCAGGTTTATTCGCTAGACGAGGGTTTAATATTGATAGTTTAGCAGTAGGGCCTGCAGAACAACCGGGTATTTCCCGCATAACAATGGGGGTCCCAGGGGATGAAAGAACAATTGAACAATTGACTAAACAATTATACAAACTTGTTAATATTCTAAAAGTACAAGATATAACAAATGTTCCTTGTGTAGAACGAGAATTAATGCTTTTAAAAGTAAATACCAACAACACAAGTAGATCCGAAATTCTGGAAATAGTGAAAATTTTTAGAGCTCGTGTTGTTGATCTAGCAGAAAAATCTTTAACTATTGAGATAACAGGTAACCCTGGAAAAATGGCAGCCATAGAAACAATTCTAGAAAAATTCGGTATTTCTGAAATCGCTAGAACTGGAAAAATCTCTTTAGTTAGAGAGTCTTCTGGAGAAAAAGAAAAAGATCGAATAACTAACTTTAGCTAATATAATATTAAAATGATTGGGGGTGGAGGGACTTGAACCCTCACGACCGTAATAGTCAACAGATTTTAAGTCTGTTGTGTCTACCATTCCACCACACCCCCTTTCAGACTTAGGCGGCACCCAGATTTGAACTGGGGATAAAGGATTTGCAATCCCTTGCCTTACCACTTGGCCATGCCGCCAAACTATTTCTCCCTTATTAATACATTACTATATTTTTCTTTTTGCGTATATATAATTTTAGAAAAAAGTAACTAACTAAATAATTTTAAATTATTTAATTAGTTACTTGTTTTTAACTAATCTTTTCCTGTAAATAAACGACTCTTTAGAATATCTTCAGGTTGAATAGTAACTAAATCGGCTTTAGTTAAAACTTTGTTCCCTGCATTAAACATACGATTGGCTTGGCGCATTCTAGCTCTATCAATAGCATTTCTAACGCTTCTCGCATTAGCAAAATGAGGCTGTTCTTTTCTCAGTTTGATATAATCTAAAAGAACTCTACAAGACTCTTCTGGAAGAGTATATTGTTGTTCCTCTACCATTTGTTTTGCAATAGTTAATAACTCTTCTGGAGAATAATCTGGAAAATCCACATGATTAGCAACTCGAGAAGATAAACCAGGGTTAGACTCGTAAAATTCATCCATACGATCTTTGTACCCAGCAAATATAATAACTAAATCGTCTCTTTGATTCTCCATTACTTGTAAGAGAATTTCAATCGCTTCAGATCCATAATCTCTTTCGTTGTCAGGTTTATACAGATAATAAGCTTCATCAATAAATAAAACTCCACCCATTGCACGTTTCAACACTTCTTTTGTTTTTGGAGCAGTATGTCCAATATACTGTCCTACTAAATCATCTCGAGTAACTGTAACTAAATGACCTTTTCTAATATATCCTAAACGAAATAATATATCAGCCATTTTAAGAGCTACTGTTGTTTTTCCAGTTCCTGGACTTCCTGTAAAGGACATATGAAGTCCTGGATTAGTTGAAGTTAAACCTAAAGATTTGCGTAATCTGTGAACTAATAATAAAGCAGCAATTTCCTTCAATCTAGTTTTAACGGGAACTAATCCTACTAAATCTCTGTCTAATTGGTCTAAAATTTCTTGAATTTGTCTTTTTTCGTATTCTTCTCGAAGATTTAATTTTTCAGTAGTGCTCATATACAAATTTACTAAGATATTAATGTAATAAAAAATGATAAAGAAACTCTTAAAGAGTCCCTTTATCATTTTGTCTATCGATAACTAATCTAGAAATCTCTAGAAATTAGTAACGTTGACCTTCTGGACGAGCACAAGCATAGCTGCTGATAGTGTAGCTGATGTTTCTGCTTCTACCTTCGTTACGAACTAAGCTGAAACCTGGTTCGTTGCTGTTAGGTCTTTGAACGATGAAAGAAAGAGAACAACTTTCAATAGTTCTTGTGTTATCAAATGCGTTAACTTTTACGTAACGAGTTGGGTACGCTTTACGACAAGCGTTAATCTCGAACATAATAGCTGCTGGATCCTTGATACCGAATAGAGGAAGACCCCACATATCCCAGTAAGAGTTACGAGGATGTGGATCATCTGTAAATTCTACAGATAAAGCCCAACCTTTGTTGATTGCGTATTGGATTTGCTTAACGATTTGAGCATCAGTTAAGTCAGGTAAGAAAGAGAAAGCTCCTTGTGTTAATCTCATAGATTTGTACTCCTTTAGATAGATAAATTTTCTATATTAATCAAATTACCCCAAAATATGGGTTATATTAATTCAATACTATTTGTTTGCAGTAGCAGTTTCTACGAAGTCTGCAGTATCTGTAGACGCATAGTTGAATGTAATATCCTTCCATAGATCTAAAGCACTTTGAAGAGGACCACAGCTCTTAGCAGCATCTCTTAAAATTTGTGGACCTTCAGCTAAGTAATCACGACCTTCGTTACGAGCAACAACCATACACTCTAAAGCAACACGGTTAGCTGTCGCACCAGCTTGGATACCATCTGGGTGACCGATTGTACCACCACCGAATTGAAGAACAACGTCATCGCCTAGGTAGTTGATTAATTGGTGCATTTGACCACAGTGAATACCACCAGAAGCAACTGGCATACACTTAGCTAAAGAAGCCCAGTCTTGAGCGAAGAATAAACCTTGAACAAGGTTTACATCTGTCTTAGCTTCTAATAATGTGTTATAGAAACCTTTAACCATTAAAGGATCTCCTTCTAACTTACCTACAACTGTACCAGCGTGAATGTGGTCAACACCAGCCATACGCATCCACTTACAGATAACACGGAAGTTCATACCGTGAGTCTTTTGACGAGAGTAAGTAGAGTTACCAGCACGGTGTAAGTGAAGGATCATACTGTTTTTACGAGCCCAGATACCCATAGATTGGATAGCTGTGTAACCAATTACAAGGTCAATCATACAGATTACAGAACCTAACTCAGCACAGAAGTCAGCACGTGCGTACATTTCTTCCATTGTACCAGCTGTAACGTTGAAGTAGTGACCTTTAACTTCACCAGCAGCAGCAGCAGCACGGTTAACACCTTCCATACCGAATAAGAAACGCTCTTTCCATCTCATGAATGGTTGAGAGTTGATGTTTTCGTCATCCTTAAGGAAGTCAAGACCACCTTTTAGACCTTCGTAAACAACACGACCGTAGTTCTTACCAGATAAACCTAACTTAGGCTTAACAGTAGCACCTAATAAAGGACGACCGTACTTATCAAGTCTTTCTCTTTCAACGATAACACCAGTAGCTGGACCTTGGTAAGTCTTTAAGTAAGCTACAGGCATACGCATATCTTCAAGACGTAAAGCGTTTACAGCTTTGAAACCAAATACGTTACCGATGATAGATGCTGTTAAGTTAGCTAAAGAACCTTCTTCGAATAAATCTAGTTCGTAAGCGATATAAGCAAAGTATTGGTCTTGAGCACCTGGAACAGGGTCAACACGGTAAGCTTTAGCTCTGTAAAGATCACATGCTGTTAATAAGTCAGTCCATACAACAGTCCATGTTGCAGTGGAAGACTCACCTGCGATAGCAGCAGCACATTCTACAGGGTCAACACCTCTTTGAGGTGTCATACGGAACATAGCTAAAACATCAGTATCTTTGATTTGATAATCAGCATCCCAGTAACCCATTTTTGCGTAAGGGATAACGCCTGATTCGTAACGTTCGTTTTTAATTCTAGTACGTGATTCAACGGATTGAGACATACATTCCTCCTTTAAAGATTATATTCAATAACAAGGTTGAAGTGTGATTATACTGCAACTAACATAATAAATTGCGTTAAATAGCAATTCAAATTTTAATTCAAGTAGACTCACATTCTTGTGATAGCTAATATTTCATATTATGAATATTAACTGATTAATTTATACCCTAAGATAATATTATCAGGAAATTGCAGTAGTTTAACCAATATGTTAATTATTAAATATATAAGTAATAGTTATAAATTACAAAAGGTCCTAAAAGAATAACAAACAAACACTTGACTTCTGTGACATTAAATTTTAGTAAAAAGTACAGTGATTATTAAGTAAAAAGAATTGTTTGATATTTATGGATAAATCAAAAAAATAAACATACAATAATTTAATACAGTTAATCTTTATGCTTTTAGCAACCACATTTACGATAGGAAGAAGATATGATTTTTAACTTATTTTCTAATATTGCTCAATCCAACAGAGAATTAGAAACCTTACAAACTAGTTATTGGAAAAAATTAAAACTATCAGCCCCGCAAATCTATAACATTGAGCAAACAGTTATTGATCCTGTAGCTAAACTTTTGGAAGATATAAAAAACCGAAATAGAGAGGTAATTGTCCCTACTAAAAGAGAAATCATCTCAAATCTTTGGAATAATAAAAAATTTAAAAAAAGTTTAGACGTTAAAGTAACCCCTACAAAAATCAATTGGGAAATTAAACCAACAGCTAAACTTTTAGGGAAACAAATGTCATCTACGTTTCCAACAGCTCAACAAAAAACAATAATGAACAAGCTGCAGATGATTCCAGCGTATAGTGTTATAACAAATACGCAAGAAATGGTTATGCTTATGAGTAGAGAAACCGATTATGACAACGTACTAACTTGGCTATATAGAAAATATTCTGAACTTTTTCTTTGGAACGAAGATAAAGGACCCATATCGATTGCTTTGTTCTTTTTAAATAGAGAAGATGCCATCTTGTATATGCAAGCTTTAGGAAACAAATCTGATGTAAAACTTCTGGAAAAAAGCAGAATACATGTTAAAGACACGACGCTAGCTCATTTTTATTATTTAAGTAAAACGTTTCCAGTTGGACAACAAGCGAAAATAATAGCAGATTTAGAGGAACTTGAAAAAGTTATCTTTTCACATATACCGAGCAAATTACAAAATCCTTACATAAAACAAAGTTACACTAATAATGGATTTACTGGGACTCCAATTTATACAATAAATGCAACCTCGCGAAAAAAAGCGTATAAACAGCAAAATTTAGAAGTAACTCAAAACCAGATACGCGAATATATAAATAGTATATTCTTTAAATTAGAAGATGCTTACTTAGCATGGGAAAAAATCTGCGAAACAAACAAAAATGCAAAATTAGAATTACGCCCAAATATAGAAATTTATAACTTAGAAAATTATTTATCAGATTTAGAAAAAACTCCGGAGAAAGTAATAAATAAGTTAAATTTCAGGCCAAGTTTTAGATCTATTAGAACTAGGAATAAAAATGTTGAAAAACAAATAAACTTAATACCTGAAGAAGACAAATCTCCAGGTTTTGGAATAAAAAAATATATGATGCGTTCTTTTAGATACGAAAAATTGGTATCTTTTTATAAAGGTCTTTTTTGGTTATTTACGTCAGATAATTTACCTACCGAAGATAATGCTTGGTAAAAATCCAGCATAAAAAGATTTAATTTACATATATAACGAAACTTATTAACCTTTACGTGAATAATATTCAACAATAAGTAGTTCATTAAGCTGCAAAGCAACCCAATCTCTTTCAATTATTCCATTTACTTTCCCAACAAAATTAGTCTTATCTAACTCTAAATGACTTGGGATATTCGCTAAACCTGGGAAAGCTAAGTAACTCTCCACTAATTTTCTTGATTTTGGGTTGTTTCGTATAGAGACTGAATCTCCAGTACGGCATTGATAACTAGCTATGGAAACACGATTTTGATTAATTAAGACATGTCCATGGTTAACCAATTGTCTAGCAGCAGGTATAGTTGGCGCCATTCCTAATCTAAAAACTATATTATCAAGTCTCATTTCTAATAATTGTAATAAAGCTTCGCCCGTAGATCCTTTGATTCTTTTAGCGTCACGAACATACCTTAATAGTTGTTTTTCTGTTAATCCATAATTAAAACGAATTTTTTGCTTTTCTTCTAATCGAATAGCATATTCAGATGGCTTTCTAGGTTGACTACCATGTTGTCCAGGTCTTGAACTTCTTTTACTAACTTTACGTGTAAGACCAGGTAATTCTCCTAAACGACGTACAATTCTTAAAACCGCTCCTCTATAACGAGACATAAATTTATTAATTCTCCAAAATATATTGTTTCTTTTTAAACCAGTTATTCTTAAATACTATAAATATAAAATTATCTAGAAAATTATTACTTAATTAACTTAGTAATTAAAATCTTCTTTCATTTCGTTTACATATGTTTTATTAAATACATCCTAGAGATATACTAACTTAATGGAATAAACAAAAAAATACTTTACTAAATTAAAGAATTTATTGTATTATATGTTTGTAGACAAAATAATAACAGCTGGTGTAGCTCAACTGGTAGAGCAACTGATTTGTAATCAGTAGGTTGCGGGTTCAAGTCCCTTCACCAGCTTTCAATAGGTTTTTATTCTTCAAAATAATAGAATTTATTTACTCTAAAAATACTTAAAATCTAGTAAAAGAAATATAAAAAAGCCCAATAATCTAGAAATTCATAATAACACAAGTTCCTTTAGAATTATCACTTATTAAGTTTATATATTTAGATTGACCTTCCATGAGCTCTTTAACGATGGATAATCCTAGGCCCAAACCTTCCACATACGAATTAGCTCTAGATATTTTTTTAAAATTAGTAAATAACCCCCTACTATTGATTTTAGAAATACCTATCCCATCGTCTATAATGTCAATTCTCAACAAAAAAGATTTTTTCCGATTTTTAACAGAAACAGAAGTCAGAATTCTAAGTTTTACGAGAACTAATCCAGAAGGATATGTAAACTTCAGTGAGTTACTAATTAAATTAGTCAGAACTTGTAAAATTAAATCATAATTTCCTAAAAATTTTGGAATAATAATAGGAGTTTTTACACAAAAAAATACATTTTTATGCAATCGAGTAATTTCATATGATTTTATAACTTGATTGATTAATTGCTTAATACATACCAAATAAATAGGAACAATTAGTCGTGACTTTAATTTAGATAAATCTAAACTACTAGAAAGTAATCTTACGAGTCTACTAGTTTCTTGGTTGGATATTTCTAAAAATTCAAGTATTTGAGAATCAGTAAGCTGAAAATAATATTCATATAAAGTTTCTAAAAATGACTTTATATTAAATAAAGGATTTTTAATTTCGTGAACTAAGTTATTAACTAGGTTCCTTTTACACATTCTTTTACCTATATAGTATATATCTACATAAAATACCTGTCATATATTATATACGTAGCTTAGAGAGAATTATTTTAAACAAATAGATTTTACGAATTAAATCTCAGAGAGTAATAAACCTATAAAAAACTTAAGTAAAATAACCTTATGTAAAAACAAGAAACTATAATATAAAAAAATCTAGCTAATTAGAATATTCTTAAAACCAGTTGCATAAAATAATAATAAAATGCTACCATATTTCCAGTAGAGTAAATACTCAAATTATTTGGGCGGTTAGCTCAGCGGTAGAGCGCCTGCCTTACAAGCAGGTGGTCACTGGTTCAAATCCAGTACCGCCCAATGTACTTTATTAAAAAAAGTCTTAAAAAATTAAGTAAATATACATAATATAGAAAAATAATTTAGGGCTCATCGTCTAAGGGATCAGGACAGGGACCTTCTAAGTCCCTAATGTAGGTTCGAATCCTACTGAGCCTATATTATAAAAGTATAAAAAGCTGAATCTAAATTAATACATTTAATTTAGATTCAGCTTTTTACGATTTAATTAAAAATATCTTCAAATACTTTCTGTACCTTATCTCCAGAATCAATAGTTTCTAATGGGTCTTTACGAAGACGGTGTCTTAAACACATTGTTATTACTGCTTGAATATCTTCTACAGTAACTTCTGTTCTACCTTCATAAGCAGCGTGAGCTCTTGCAGCACGATTAGTAACAATGTCTCCACGTAAACCGTCTACATCCAATTCTCCACAAACCTGAGAAATCTTAACTCGCAGGTCATAAGCTATATTAGTTTCTGGTAAACGTTTTTGAGCGTCAACAATTCTTGCTTTAAAACTATTTTGTTGGTCCTGATATTTTTTCAAACATTCTTGTGGATTTTTATCAAAATCTGATCTTTGTTCAACAATATGAACACGTAATTCTGGATCTCGAACAGTTCTAATTTCCGAATGCATACCAAATCGATCTAATAATTGAGGACGTAATTCTCCTTCTTCAGGGTTTCCAGAACCTACTAATACAAAACGAGCCGGATGACGAATAGATATGCCTTCTCTTTCTACAGTGTTCCAACCAGAAGCCGCGGAATCTAACAAAATATCAACTAAATGATCATCTAGAAGATTAACTTCATCTACGTATAGTATACCTCTATTTGCTTTCGCTAATAAACCAGGTTCGAACGCTTTTACACCTTCTGTTAAAGCTTTTTCTATATCAATAGTTCCACAAACTCTATCTTCGGTTGCACCTAAAGGTAAATCAACCATAGGCACTTTCTTCAAAGAAGTTGAAATAGATCTTCCAGATTCAAGAGTGTTTCGAACTTCCTCACTCATCAGCTCAAAATCATTCGGATCAGAATTGAATGGATCCTCAGAAACCACTTCAATCTCAGGAAGAATATCAGCAATAGCTCTAATAGTTGTGGATTTTCCAGTACCACGATCTCCCATGATAATAACCCCACCGATTTTAGGATCAATAACATTCAGAGCTAAAGCAAGCTTCATCTCATCTTGTCCAACGATAGCTGTAAAAGGAAAAACTGGACGAGCAGTCTTTTGTATAGTATTTGTAGTCACAATAATTTTTTTATTTTTTTATAATTTTAAGTATGAATAAATCCAAGATATAAAACAAAGATGAAAATAAGAATACTAACTCTAAGATAAACAGTTTTACATATAATAAAAATCAATAAATCAGAGTATTTTTCAAAATAGATAGCACTTAAAAAATTTTGCCATCAATTCCTTAAATTGGCTATTGATATAAAGCAGTGCCTAATCTAATAGCTAAAACTAAAGACACTAAAGCTAAAATAAGTGCAACAAAAATTTGAGTATCACTAATCATTAATAATTTCCTTTAAAATTAATCTTTATTTAATACTACTAGAATCATAAAACATCAATATATCTTTTGATACTATTCCTTAAATTCCCTTTACAGAGAATTAAAGCAACTAAAGATAAAAAAAAACAAATAAATTGTAGATAAATATAAAGGGTTGACAATAATGTTAATAAAAGATTACTGTTAATTCAGGATTGAAAAGCAATTGAATCTAGAAAAAGTAGTTGATCTACTTTTCGATAATTAGATTTAAATACAAATTATTAAATGCAGGATATCATGGAGAGTTTGATCCTGGCTCAG
>JACCEC010532465.1_pt1 | contig 18260 bp, 16 predicted proteins | sample 7450121 | NCBI WGS metagenome assembly JACCEC01 (sample SAMN15323455, study PRJNA562643) | freshwater metagenome | isolation source: river surface water | place: USA:Blue River Watershed | collected 2017-08-18 | reverse complement strand
TTAAAAAAATTGGTAAATTTTTTTATTTAAAAAAATTGGTAAATTTTTTTATTTAAAAAAATTGGTAAATTTTTTTATTTAAAAAATTGGTAAATTTTTTTATTTAAAAAATTGGTAAATTTTTTTATTTAAAAAATTGGTAAATTTTTTTATTTAAGAATATGTTTAAAAATAATAAAGAAATAGTATTAGAAATTGTTAAAAAAAATGGTTTTGCTTTAGAATATGTATCAGAACAATTAAAAAATGATAAAGATATTGTATTTGAATCTGTTAAACAAAATGGTCTTGCTTTAGAATATGCATCAGAAGAATTAAAAAATGATAGAGAATTTATATTAAAAGTTGTTAAACAAAATAGTTCTGCTTTAGAATATGTATCTGAAGAATTAAAAAATAATAGAGAATTTATATTAGAAGTTGTTAAACAAAATAGTTCTGCTTTATATTATGTATCAAAAGATAAACAAAATGGTCTTTAAAAAATTGAAAAATATTTAAATTAAATATTTTTGATTTTATTGTATATAATAAAACATGATAATAACAAAACAAATAATATTAGAAACTGTAAAAAATGATGGTTATGCTTTAGAATATGTTAAAAATCAAGATAAAGAAATTATATTACAAGCTGTTAAATATAATGGTTTAGCTTTAAAATATGCAATTTATCAAGATAAAGAAATTGTGTTAGAAGCTGTTAAAAATAATGGTTTAGCTTTAAAATATGCATTAAAAGAGTTACAAAATAATTATGAGATAGTATTTGAAGCTGTTAAAAATGATGGATTAGCTTTAAAATTTACAAAAAATCAAGATAAAAAAATTGTATTACAAGCTATAAAAAATTATGGTTTTTCATTAGAATATGCACCAGATAAATTAAAAAATAATTATAATATTGTATTTGAAGCGATTCATTATAATAGTTTAACATTACAATATGCAAGTGAAGAATTAAAAAATAATTATAATATAGTATTAAAAGCTGTTAAAAATAATGGTTCAGCATTAGAATATGCAAGTAAAGAATTACAAAATAATTATAAAATAGTATTAGAAGCAGTTATAAATAATGGTTTAGCATTACAATATGCATCAAAAGAATTACAAAATAATAAAGATATTGTATTAAAAGCTGTTAAACAGAATGGTTTAGCATTATGTTATACAACAAAAGAATTACAAAATAATTATAAAATAGTATTAGAAGCAGTTAAAAATTATGGTTATGGATTATACTATGCTTCAAATAGATTAAAAAATAATTATTATATTGTATTAAAAGCAGTTAAAAATTATGGTTATGGATTATACTATGCTTCAAATAGATTAAAAAATAATTATAATATTGTATTTGAAGCTGTTAAAAATATAAATTATGCATTTGTATATGCATCAAAAGAATTACAAAATAATTATAATATTGTATTTGAAGCTGTAACAAATAATAGTTTAGAATTTATATCTAAAGATTTTAAAAATAATTATAATATAGTATTAAAAGCTGTTAAAAATAATGGTTTAAGTTTAGAATTTGCATCTGAAGAATTAAAAAATAATTATGATATTGTATTAAAAGCTGTTGAAAATAATGGAAAAGCTTTACATTATGCATCAGAAGAATTACAAAATAATTATGAAATAGTATTAAAAGCTGTTGAAAATAATATTTTTTCATTAAGATTTGCATCTACACAATTACAAAATAATAAATTATTTTTAATAGATTGTTATAAAAATTGTGATAAAAAAATAAAATATTACAATAAATTTTTTGAAATTTTTGATAATATAGAAAATAATATATTTAATGATGATAATTTTTTAAATGAAAATTATGATATATTACATTTAGTTGAAAATAAAATAAATCTTTATAATTATTTATTATCGACTAAAAAATATGAAATAATTTATAAAAATGAAGAAATACATGAATATATTAAAATGAATAAAAATATTTTAATATTATCTCTTAATGATTTAGATCTTGATAATATTTATAATAAAGATGAATTAAAATTAGAATATCAAGAAAAATTTAAAAGTTTCGATTTAATATTCTTTTAAAAAAAAATTGATATTAATATATTCTAATATATTAATATTTAATATAAAAAATCATGACAACCAGAGAAGATAAAATTTTATTATTAAATATTTTATCAAAATATTTTGAAGATGAAAACGAAATTATATTAAAGTTAGTTTCAATTAATGGTTTAAATTTAGAATACGTATCTGATAAATTAAAAGATGATGAAGAAATTGTATTAACAGCTGTTAAAAATAATGGTTTAGCATTAAAATATGCATCAAATAGATTAAAAGATAATGAAGAAATTGTATCAGCTGCTATTAAAAATAAAAATGATGCTTTAGAATATGCATCAAATAGATTAAAAAATAATAATAATATTTAAATTTTTTTTATTAATTATTGTATATAAAAAATAAATTAATGGTTGATTATAATATTATTTTTAATAATCTTAGTGATGAAATGAAAAATAATAAAGAATTAATGTTATTATTTTATAATCATAATAAAGAATATTTATTATTAAAATATTTATCAAAAGAATTACAAGATGATGAAGATATAGTATTAAAATTTGTTTCTATAAATGGATTAGAATTACAAAATGCATCATATAGATTAAAAGATAATAAAGAAATTGTATTAAAAGCAATTGAAAATAATACATTAGCTATTCAATACGCATCAGATAGATTAAAAGATAATGAAAATATTGTATATATATCAATATTAATGAATCCAGAATGTATTCAATATATATCAATACGTTTAAAAAATGATATAATAGTTACATGTTTATCATTAAAAATTTATAATAAACAAATATTATTAGAAATTATGAATAAGATAAATTTTAATAATGAAATATATAGTTTAGCTTTTCAATATATAAGTAAAGAAAATTATAATATAATATTACAAATAGTAAAAAACGATGGTTTAGCATTAAAATTTACAAGTGAAGAATTACAATCAGATTATCATATAGTATTCGAAGCTGTAAAAAATAATGGTTTATCTTTACAATATGCATCTAAACAATTAATAAATGATTTTCGTATAGTATTTGAAGCTGTTAAAAACAATGGTTTAGCTTTACAATATGCATCATATGAATTACAAAATAATTATTATATTGTATTTAATGCAATTAAAAATAATGGTTTAGCTTTACAATATGCATCTTATGAATTAAAAAATGATTATGATATAGTATTAGAAGCAATTAAAAATAATGGTTTATCTTTACAATATGCATCAAAAATATTACAATCAAATGAAAATATTATTATTGAATCAATTAAAAATAATATTTTAGCTTTTAAATATATTAATTATGAATATTTTTACAACTAGTTAAAAAATTTATTTAAACAAAAATTGATTATTATATTTAAATGTATAATAATTATGATTATGTATTAAAAAATATAAAAAATAATGGTTTATTTTTAGAATTTGTTTCTGATATATTTAAAAATAATAAAGATATTGTATTACAAGCTGTAAAAAATAATGGTTTAGCTTTAAAATTTGCTTCAGATAAATTAAAAAATGATTATATAATAGTATTAGAAGCTATTAAAAATGATAGTTTATCATTAGCATATATATCAAATGAATTAAAAAATAATTATGATATTGTATTAGAAGCAATTTTTTTTAATAGTTTTTCTTTACAATATGCTAGTGAAGAATTAAAAAATAATTATAAATTAGTATTTAAAGCAGTAAAAAAATGTGGAATAGTATTAGCATATGCATCTAATAAATTAAAAAATAATTATAATATAGTATTTAAAGCTGTTAAAAATAATGGATATGCATTAAGATATACATCTAGAAAATTACAAAATAATTATAATATTGTATTACAAGCAGTTAAACAAAATGGTTTTGTATTAAAATTTACATCATATAGATTACAAAATAATTATAATATTGTATTACAAGCTGTTAAAAATTATGGTTTAGCTTTAGAATTTACATCTAATAAAATAAGAAATAATTATAAAATCATATTAAGAGCTGTTAAAAATAATGGTTTAGCATTACAATATGCATCAAAAATATTACAAAATAACTATAAAATAGTATTAGAAGCTGTTAAAAATAATGGTGATGCTTTATATTATGCATCTGATAAATTAAAAAATAATTATAATATTGTATTACAAGCTGTTAAACATAATGGTTTATCATTAACATATGCATCAAAAATATTACAAAATAATTATAATATTGTATTAACAGCTGTTAAAAATACTGGATTAGTTTTACAATATATATCAAATGAATTAAAAAATAATTATAAAATAATATTTGAAGCTGTTAAAAAAAATAGTTTAGTATTACTACATGCATCTAAAGAATTAAAAAATAATAAATTATTTTTAATAGATTGTTATAAAAATTCTAATGAAAATATTAAACATTATAATAAATTTATTTTTTATTTTGATAAAATAGAAGTTAATTGTTTTGACAATGATTTTTTAAATGAAAATTATGATATTTTACATTTAGTTAAAAATAAAATAAATCTTTATAATTATTTATTATTAAATAAAAAATATGAAATAATTTATAAAAATGAACATATTCATGAATATATTAAAATAAATAAAAATATTTTAATATTATCTCTTAATGATTTAGATCCTGATAATATTTATAATCAAGATGAATTAAAATTAGAATATCAAGAAAGATTTAAAAATATTAATATTATATTTATTTAAAAATTTAAAAAATTATATATTATAATATATTAATATGTTAAGTAATTATAATTATTTTATATTAAATCAATTAAAAAATAATAACTTAGCTTTAGAATTTGCATCAAAAGAATTACAAAATAATTATGATATTGTTAATCATAATGGTTTAAATTTAGAATTACAAAATAATTATAATATTGTTAAACATAATGGTTTAAATTTAGAATTTGCATCAGAAGAATTAAAAAATAATAATGATATTGTATTAGAAGCTGTAAAACAAAATGGTTTAGCATTAAAATTTGCATCGATACAATTAAAAAATAATTATGATATTGTATTAGAAGCTGTTAAAAATAATGGTTTAGCTTTAGAATTTGCATCAGAATTATTTTGTAATAATTATAAAATAGTAATAGAAGCTGTAAAACAAAATGGTTTAGCATTAAAATATACATCTATAGAATTAAAAAATAATTATATTATTGTATTAGAAGCCATAAAAAATAATAATTTAGCATTAAATTATGCATCATCATATTTACAAAATAATAGATTATTTTTAATAGATTGTTATAAAAATACTAATCAAAAAATAAAAAATTATAATAAATTTATTAAAAATATTGATAATATAGAAAATAATATTTATTATGAAAAATTTTTAAATGAAAATTATGATATTTTACATTTAATTGAAAATAAAATAAATCTTTATAATTATTTATTATTAAATAATAAATATGAAATAATATATAAAAATAAAGAAATATATGATTATATTAAAATAAATTATAATGTTTTAATATTATCTCTTAATGATTTAGATCCTGATAATATTTATAATAAAAATGAATTAAAATTAGAATATCAGAAAATATTTAAAAATTTTAATATAATATTTATTAAATAAAATGGATTAAACTTAACATAATTTCTTTTATTTAAAAAATTGATTTTAATATATATTAATGTCATTTTATAATTATAAGTTATTATTGCAAGATATTAAAGATAATAATATTAAATTTAAATATATATCAGAAGAATTAAAAAATAATTATTACATTGTATTAGAAGTTGTAAAAATCGACGGTTGTTCTTTACAATATTCAAGTAAAGAATTACAAAATAATTATGATATTGTATTAGAAGCTGTTAAAAATAATGGTTATGCTTTACAGTATGCAAGTAAAGAATTAAAAAATAATTATTATATTGTATTAAATGCTATTAAAAGTAAAGGTTTATCATTAGTTTATACATATGAAGAATTACAAAATAATTATGATATTGTATTAGAAGCAGTTAAAAATAATGGTTATGCTTTACAATATGCAAGTAAAGAATTAAAAAATAATTATAATATTGTATTAAATGCTGTTAAAATTAAAGGTTTAGCATTAATTTATACATATAAAGAATTACAAAATAATTATGATATTGTATTAGAAGCTGTTAAACAAAATGGTTATGCTTTACAATATGCAAATGAAGAATTACAAAATAATTATATTATAGTATTACATGCTGTTAAACAGAATGGTTTAGCATTATGTTATACAACAAAAGAATTACAAAATTATTATGAAATAGTATTAGAAGCTGTTAAAAATAATGGTTATGCTTTACAATATGCAAGTAAAAAATTACAAAATAATTATAATATTGTATTAGAAGCAGTAAAAAATTATGGTTTAGCATTAAATTATGCATCTTCAGAATTACAAAATAATTATAATATTGTATTAGAAGCTGTTAAAAATATAAATTATGCATTTGTATATGCATCTTCACAATTACAAAATAATTATAATATTGTATATGAAGCTGTAACAAATAATAGTTTAATATTAGAATTTATATCAAAAGAATTTAAAAATAATTATAAAATAGTATTAAAAGCTGTTAAAAATAATGGAAAAGCTTTAGAATTTGCATCTTCAGAATTAAAAAATAATAAAGAAATTGTATTAGAAGCAGTTAAAAACAATGGTTTATCTTTAGAATATGTAAATGAAGAATTAAAAAATGATAAAGAAATTGTAATAGAAGCTATTAAACAAAATATTTTATCATTAAGATTTATTTCAGAAAATTTAAAAAATGATAAATTATTTTTAATATATTGTTATAAAAATATTGATAAAAAAATAAAATATTATATTAAATTTATTGAATATTTTGATAATATAGAAAAAAATATTTTTGATAATATTTTTTTAAATGAAAATTATAATATACTACATTTAGTTGAAAATAAAATAAATCTTTATAATTATTTATTATCGACTAAAAAATATGAAATAATTTATAAAAATGAAGAAATACATGAATATATTAAAATAAAACATAATATTTTAATATTATGTTTTAATGATTTAGATATAGATAATATTTATAATAAAGATGAATTAAAATTAGAATATCAAGAAAAATTTAAAAATATTAATATTATATTTATTTAAAAAATTGATAATAATATATATTAATATTAATTTGTATTTGAATATATTTAAAATGTCTGATAATAATTATTTGATATTAGATACTGTTAAAAAAAATGGTTTAGTATTAGAATTTATATCAAAAAAATTAAAAAATAATTATCATATTGTATTAGAAGCTGTTAAAAACAATGGATTAGCATTAAGTTATGTTAATTATAAATTAAAAAATAATTATAATATTGTATTAGAAGCTGTTAAAAACAATGGATTAGCATTAAGTTATGTTAATTATAAATTACAAAATAATTATAATATTGTATTTGAAGCAGTACATAATGATGGTTTATCATTAGAATATGTTTCAAAAGAATTACAAAATAATTATAATATTGTATTAGAAGCTATAAAAAATAATAGTTTAGCTTTAAATTTTGCTTCAAAAGAATTACAAAATAATTATGAAATAATATTAATATCTGTTAAAAATAATGGTTTATCTTTAATGTTTGCATCCGATGAATTAAAAAATAATAAATATATAGTATTAGAAGCAGTAAAAAATAATGGTTTAGCGTTATCATATGCATCATATGTATTACAAAATAATTATGAATTAATATTTGAAGCTGTTAAAAGTAATGGTTTAGCATTAGCATTTACGTTAAATGAATTTAAAAATAATAAAGAAATTGTATTAGAAGCTGTAAAACAAAATGGTATATCATTAAGTTATGCATCAGATATATTACAAAATGATTATGAAATAGTATTTGAATCAGTTAAAAATATTGGTTTAGCATTATGTTATGCAAGTAAAGAATTACAAAATAATTATGTAATAGTATTAGAATCAATAAAAAAGTATGGTATAGTTTTACAATATGCATCAGATAAATTACAAAATAATAAAGAAATAGTATTTGAAGCTGTTAAAAATAATAGTTTAGCTTTACAATATGCATCTAAACAATTACAAAATAATAGATTATTTTTAATAGATTGTTATAAAAATTGTGATAAAAAAATAAAATATTATAATAAATTTATTGAATATTTTGATAATATAGAAAATAATATATTTGATAATAATTTTTTAAATGAAAATTATGATATTTTACAATTTATAAATAATAAAATTAATCTTTATAATTATTTATTTGAAAATAAAAAATATAATATTATTTATAAAAATGAAGAAATACATGAATATATTAAAATAAATTATAATAAATTAATATTATCTCTGAATGATATTGATAATAAAGATGAATATAAAGAAAAATTTAAAAGTTTTGATTTAATATTTTTTTAATCAAAATTATGTTTAAAATATATATATAAATATATATTTTAAATGTTTGGATTGTGTGGGATTCGAACCCACGAAGCTTATCGCACAAGATCTTAAGTCTTGCCCCTTTGACCGCTCGGGTAACAATCCTATAATTATATATTAATTTAAATCTTTAAGTCATTTTTAAAAAAAAAATATATATATAAAATATATTATATACACATTAAATGAATGAAATATATGATATAAATAATGACAAATATTTAAAAAAATATTTAAAATATAAAATTAAATATCTTGAATTACATAATGAATTAGAAGGAGGGGTAAATTTTGGTATTAAAAGCGCATTTACTAAATTATCAAATATTACAACAACAGGAATATCAAAAGTAAAAGGACTTGTTGATGTAGGTTTAATGAGATATACTCCTGAATCAGAAATAAAACCTAAAAAACTAAAAGAAAGTAATTCAGATAATACTAACTATATAGAAAAACTTATAGAAATAATTCAAAAATATCCTTTAGGTTATCATATATCCCATCAATTAACTACTGATACAACCCTATTACAAGCAAAAAATGAATTAATAGAACATTTATCAGATTTAAATAAAGATAAATCTGATAATATAGAAAAAAAAAATATACAAACATATTTAGAGAATATAGAAACAGTTTATAAAAATCAAAAGGAAATATTTACTAAATATATATATAAATATATAGAATTTGCGCAAAAAAAATATATATTATATTATAATAGTAAAGTAGGTAGTTATAATATTATAGATAGAATATATAGAGAGTTATTAAAAAAGCATAAACCAAGTTTTACTTTCATATTAATAGATTATAATGAAGATAAAGAAGAAAAAGAAAAAAAAGGAGAAAAAAAAAAAAATTTATTAGATCAGTTAAAAAAATCATTCGAATATAAAAAATTAAAAGATGAAAAAGATAAAAGAAGAACATTTGAACTTATTGAAGCAGAAGAAAAAATTAAAAAAGTAGAAGAAGAATTAAAAATTGCAAATAGTAATGCTTTAACAGCATTAGAATATTTTATAACAGTAAAACAAGAATTAAGTAAAGCAGAAAAAGATTTAGAAGACATAACCAAAAACTTATATACACTTACAAATACTAGTTTTCCAAGAGCCGATGAGGACGAAAGTTATAAATTACAAATATTAAAACTTTCAACAGAATCAATCGAACAAAATAAAATTATAGAAACATTTAAAGATAAATTTATTCAAGCATTTAATAAATATCATGAATTAAACGAATTACACACACAAAAACAGTTAGATTATGATAATGCATTAGAAATTATTAAACAATTAGAAAATATTGATAATGGTATACCATCAATGAGAGCAGGAGAAAATGTTATACCATTAGAAGATAATAGTAAATTAAATAGCGAAACAATAACATATAATGATGATTCAAAATTTAAAAGCACAGTATTAATTACACCTGATCAAGAATATTATTATGAATTAAGTATATTATTTAAATTATTTGATATATCAGCACATGATGATATAAATAAAAAAATAAGTGAAATATTTAATATTTATATACATTTAGAATATATAAAATCAAATATTATTGATACAAATATTATTTATTTACAGTTACAAAGCGAATTTAATATAATAATTAGGTATTTTAAAGAATTATTAGTTTCAACAGAAATAAAATTTAATTATCAAACATATAAAATGAATACTTTTAATAATTCAGAAATATTTAAATTATTAACTTTAAATATTTCTGAATTATTTGATTTTCAACAAACTGAAGATAATTTAATTATTGATGAAATAAAAAAATTTTTTAATACTAAAATTCCTAATGAAATAATGGATATTATGAATATTAAAAAATTAATAGATGATATTAATAAAATATTAATTGATATTAGTAAAAAAATTACAAAAGTAAAAAAATACTTAATCAATTAGAGGATAAACAATATTTACTTATAATAAATAATTAATTATTGCTATTTTTTTAAATACTAGCTGTAAACAAAAAAAATAATTTTTTTTAAATTTAAAAGATTATATTTACGTTATGATGAAAATAAAATTACTTTTTAAATTTTATTTATTTAGCGTGTAATTTTAATAAAATTAATAATTTATAAACTACATTAAGTATTTGTATTTTTATAAAAATACAACTATTAAAGATAATCAAATTAGATAATAAAAATAATATATATGATTTAATAAACATAATGATTATTAATAATAAAACAGCCTAGTAATACACAAATCGTATTTATAGATGGTACACAAATAAATTTAATTTTGGATGATATTAAAACCAAAATAGACAATAAAGATATTAAGGAATTAATATTTTCTATACAAGAAAAAATAAAATTAGCTGATACAATTAAAAAATCTTTAACAGCAACATTATTTGGTAGTAAATCAAATAAAAGAGGATAATATATTTTCTTATAATCTATACATAAAGATAAATAAGTTTAATTTATACAACAACTATTATTTTATTAAATATTTATCAAAATATTATAAACTTTCAATAATTAATAATCTTTTCAAATTTAAATTAAAATATTATATATATTAAATGAATAAAATATATTTTAAAAAATATTTAAAATATAAAATTAAATATCTTGAATTAAAAGGAGGAGCAAATATTACAGATATTACAGATCATGATGTTTCTACTTCTACAGCTAAAACACCTGCTTTAGCTGCTGCTCCTGTTGTTGCTGTTGCTGGATCTCCTGTTATTCCTGCTATTCCTGTTATTCCTGCTGCTCCTGTTGTTGCTGTTGCTGAATCTCCTGTTATTCCTGTTATTCCTGTTGTTCCTGCTGCTCCTGATGTTTATACTGTTTCTCCTGTTGTTCCTACTTCTACAGCTCATTCTGATAAAACTATTTCACAAATTATAAATGAAATATTTGATAATATAGATATTAGTCAACTTATAGAATCAGATATTTTAGATCATATAGATGTTAACAAAATAAAAGATTTAAATAAATTAAATAATTTAGATATTTTTATTGACAAATATACGTCTGATAAATCATCAGATATCAAAAATAATTTATTAAATATTAAAATAAAATTTAATTTTGATAATATAAATATAACAATAGAAAAATTAAAACAATTAAAATTAATTTTAGGTCTTACTTCAATAACAGAATCAGAATTAATAAAAAAAATAAATGCTATATTTTATAATACTTGAATTATATATTTGTATGTATAATAAAACTATAGATTAGCATGTTTAAATTTACTATTTATCATATAATATAAAATATTATATAATATATTATATATATTAAATGAATGAAATATATGATATAAATAATGACAAATATTTTCAAAAATATTTAAAATATAAAATTAAATATCTTGAATTACAAAATGAATTAGAGGGAGGTGTACCCAAAATTTTTAATAATATTAAAACCAAAGTATTTAAAATCATGGCTAAAACAGCTTTATCAGCTTCTGAAAAATTAAAATCAGCAGCTGAAAAATTAAAATCAGCAGCTGAAAAAGATGGTAATGCTCAATATTTACCACCACACTCACCACCTACACTTCCTCCACCTCCACATCCTCCACCTCCACCTCCACCTCCACCTCCACCTCCAGCTAAAACACATCCAGCTAAAACACATCCACCTCCACCTCCAGCTAAAACACATCCAGCTCCACCTCCACCTCCACCTCCACCTCCACCTCCAGCTAAAACACATCCAGCTCCACCTCCACCTCCACCTCCACATTCACCTCAACATACAACAGCTAAACCACCACCTCCACCTAAAACTCAAGTATATCCACTACAACCAGAAATAACTAATTATAAATATATTAAAGTAAAATGTAATAACACTTTAATTTATGAAGATGCTTCGAATATAATTGAAAATATTAACAAACTTTTATTTTTAATAAATCCTAATATAGAAAAACTATTTTATAATGAAAAATATAGAATTTTATTAGAAAAAATTGACATAAATAATGTTAACGAAATTAATTTACAAAATATACAAGAAATAATTAATAATTTAGATGAAATATATGAACCTAATATTGATATTCTAAAATATTATATATATATTACTAAATATATACTTGATATTTTAGATAATATTGAAGAAAAATATAATAAAAGTTCTAATCATGTAAATATTAATAAAAATATTAATAAAATATTTCAAGACTTAATTATCAAAGTTAAAGATAATGATTCAAACTACTCTGGTAAAGAAAAAAAATTAAATAATATAATAAATATAATTATAGAAAATATATGTAAAAAATAAATAAACCATATAACAATAACTATTGAATAAAAATATTGATAATTAAAGTTTATAATATTTTTCAAATATTAAATAATTATAAAATATTCTTTTCGCAAAATATAACAAAATGTTATTTAATAATCCTTATTGGAGTTAACACCATGATAATAAATTTGAAGAACATTATTTATACTGTAATAAAAATCTTTTTTATTATAAGAATTGTTAATTATTCTAAGCAAAATTATTTGCAAATGTTAATTTAATAATTATAATTATTTAATAATTATATTTTTTAATTTATATTTTTCTAATATAAATTAAAAGATTTAAATAAATCATTCAGAGATAATATATTAATTATGAATTATAATATTAGTAATTATGAATGTCAAGAAATAACAAATAAAGGAAAGAAATGTTGTTATAAAGCAAAACACAATTATGAAAATAAATTATTATGTTCTAAACATTTGAAAACTAATAAATCAAAAGAAGATTGTCCAATATGTTTTGAGCCAATGACGCATAAAAAGGTGGATGCTTGTGGAAATAGTCATTATTATCATATTGATTGTTTATCAAAATGTAATAAATATGGAGAATGTCCAACGTGCAAGAATATAATATCTAATACAACATCAATAAAAATTAATGAAGAAGCAGATAATTATAGGAAGAAATGTTTATATTTATTACCTCCAAAGACTCATTTATCAATAAATCTTTTATTAGATATAATTATACAAAATGCATATATTAACGAGACAATTATAAAAGAAACTAATATATTATCAGAATGTATAATGGATTTTTATAATATATTAAATATTAATCAACGTAATAATATTCTTACATCATTATATTATATTGTTAATTGTATTAAAAAAAATAATTCAGTAAATAATATAAATATTTCAATAAGAGATAATCAAGTATTTTTTAATTAAAAAATGGAAGATTTAAAATGTTCTTTATGTGATAGTTTAAATATAAGAGAAGTTGAAGGAGATATGGTTTGTATTAATTGTGGATTAGTAATATATAATTATATTTACAAAGAAGACCTAATTCATGATTATAATATTGATTATTATAATCCAGTTTTATTATATGAAGAAAAAAAAAGTTTTACAAAAATTGATAATGAATTAAAAAATATTTGTATAAATCATTTTAATATGACAAATGAATTATATAATAGTACAAAAGAATTATTTAAAGATATTAAAAAAAATAAAATAATAAAAGGAGAACATTTAAATGGTTATATAGCAGGTTCTATATATTTTACATATAAATTATTTAATATATCAAAACAAAGTAATGATATAATATGTTATTTTAAATTATCAATATCAAAATTTAATATATGTTGTAATGAAATAATAGATATTTTATCTGATAAACCATATTTTTCTAAATTACTAAAAGAAACTTTCCCTGAAGATCTTTTAGTTCAGATGGTATATAAAATTGAAGTTTTAATAAATAATGAATGGAAAGTTATTAAAGGAGCAAGACAAATAATTGAGAAATTAAATACATCATTAGAGTTTAAAAATATTAAACCATCAAAAATTAATGCTACAATTATTTATATTACTTGTAAAATATTAAATATTAAAATTATGAAGAATGATATAAGTAAAAGTTTAAATGTATCTATTGTTACAATGGTTAAACATGAGAAAATTATACAAGAAATATTAAAAAATATAAATATATAAATATATAATATATATGATTAATTATATATTTAATATTATCACAACTAAAGAAAGTAATCCTTATTTTAAAAAAAATAATATTTTAGAGGATGCTATATATTTATATAATAGATTATTAGTATTTAAATTAATAAATACATCTACACGTAAATTTAATATTGATTTATTACTTTATCATTTATATAATATTGAGGAATATATAAAAATTAATAAAATTAATATTGATGATGTTAATGAATTAAATAAAATAATAAATATATCAAGTAATGGTATAATTTCTTTAAGAACTGATTTTTATTTAGATAATAGTATTTTTACAGATAAAGATAAATTATTTCAAGTAATAAAATATATTATATCAAACAAACAACATTGTCCATTTTTTAAAAAACAATTTAATGATGAATATATTAAAATGATAATATATTTTTTAAAATATTTTAATTTAATAAATAAGAATACAAATATTAATGATTTAGAAATAATATTATATCATTTAAATAATGTTATTGATGAATTAATAAATAATAATATTGATATAATAAAATTTAAATCAAAAATAATAAATTGTATTAGAGAGAAAAATAATAATAATATAATATTAAAAACAAATTTTAATGAATGTATTTTAGATATTAATATTAGACGTAGATTATTAAATTTTTTTATATAATATAATAATATTATGAGTATTATTAATTCATCAAATATAGAAATAACAATCGCTAAAAATAATGGTGATTATGATATTGGAGATGCTATTTTTAGAACAATAGGTAATAGAAAATTATATATTCAAAATGGTTCTAATATACCTGCATTATGTATTGATACTTCAAATAATATTGGTATATGTACATCATTACCATTAACTAATTTAGATATAAGAGGAAAAATATCAAGTAATATTTATACATTTACAAATAATTTTTCATCAAGTATAACAACAATAAATACAAATAATATAATAATATCAACAAATAATAATGAAAGAATAAGAATAGATGATAATGGAAATATTGGTATAGGAAAAATACCAAATTATAATTTAGATATCAGTGGAAATATTAAATTATCTAAACAATTTTTTGGTACATCAGATACAATTACTACACCAACATATAGTTGGTATAATGATACAACAACAGGAATATATCACCCATCATTAAATAATTTAGGTATTGTAACTAATGGTATTGAAAGAATAAAAATAGATGATAATGGTAATATAGATTTAAAAACATTATATATTGATTCAAGTAATAATTATTTAGGTATAGGAACAATAACACCAAATAAAAAATTACATGTTAAAGGGGATACAAGAATTGAAGGAAATTTAATAGTAAATGGAACTATGACAATGATTGATACAAATGTATCAACAACAGAACAATTAATATTAACAAATGATGGAACAGGTATACCTTTAATAGTAAATCAAAAAGGTAATTCAGATATTATTGATATACAAAAAAATAATAATAGTGTAATAAGAATAAATAATAATGGTAATATAGGATGTGGAATAACTTTACCAAATGCAATATTAGATATATCAGGTTCAAATACTACTAGTATTTTACAATTATATCAAAATGGTTCAGGTAAAATAATTAATTGTAATTCAACAAATTTTTATGTATCAAATAATGGTTCAATTTTTGCTAATTTGTTTTCTGGCTCTGGTTCGTCATTAAATAATTTAAATTCATCGAATATTAATACAGGAACATTATTAGTTAGTTATGGTGGAACAGGTAATCAAACATTATTATTAAATTCAATACTTGTTGGTAATGGTACAAATGCTATTAATCAACCTAATAATTTAATATGGAATAATAATAAACTTGGTGTTAATATTAGTAATCCAAATTATTGTTTACATGTTAATGGTTCTGGATTTTTTGATACTAATAATGGTATTATATCTATAGATATAAGTGATAATTCTAGATTAGGATTTATGAAATTAAATAATAATCAACCAATAATAGCAACTTGTAATAATTCAGATATGATTTTTGGTATTGGTAATAATAATAAATTAACTCAAGCAAATTCATATATTGAAACAATGCGAATATCAAGTGCTAATAATTTTATTGGAATAGGTGTTACATTACCACAAGCACAATTAGATATATCAGGTAATATTAATATAACAAAAAATATATTTAGAAATGGTTTACCATTATTTAATTATATCCCAATAAGACAAATATTTAAAGCTAATGTTAATCAAACAACATATGATATTTCTGTTAATAATATACTTACAGTAAGTTCATTAAATGTACAAGTTTTTTATAATGGTCGTAAATTAATGTATTTAGATGATAATAATTATGATTATATTATTACAACAATATATGATATTTCAAATAATTATACAATTATTAGAACAACAATAAATAATAGTAATATGTATATAACATCAAATGATATATTTGATATAATTATAAATCCAGATGATATTAAACCTGCTAATTATGTATCATATGAAGATTATATAACAAACTATAACCCTATTAATCAATCAATTAAAATCGGTACTGTTGGTCCTAGTTTTATTTTACAAACTGGATATGCTGATATATCTGTAAATTCAATTTATAGTTTAAATAATGAACCAGGAAATCCAGGAACTTTAATGTTCGATGGTTTTAATAATTTTCTTTTTAGTGATAATAGTGGTGAAAATGCTTTATGGACATATGCAAGATTAATTTTTAGAGGTACAACTATTAATGGTACAATAGGTACTATAACTAAAGTACAAATACAAACATTTAATACATCTTGGATAAATGTAGGTAATACATTTGATATTATTACAAACGATCCAAACGGTTCTAAAGGTTATAAAACAATTTCATCTCCTTGGTTTAGTCGTTTGCAAGTAGAAAATATTATTGGATTACTTATTACAAATATATGCAATTCAAATAATGTTTCTGATACTAATGCTAAATTTAGATTAGGACAAGTATTAATACAATTTAAATCATAAAAACACTTAAAGATTAATAATATTTATAATATTATCCAGAAATAAAATAATTTAATTAATAGGATATATGAATTCTGCTTTTTTAATTATAAATTATAAATTGTTAATTTATAATTAAAAAAACTAATATGCTAATGTATACATATTATTAATATTAAACCACATATAAATATTATATTTTTTCATATTTTTAGATATAATTTTATTTTGTTCAAATATTTCTTCTTCTAATATAGATTTATCAGTGTCAATATTAATAATAATTCGATCATCTCCAGTTATACAACTTAAAAAGCGTGGTTCGATGTCAATTGTCCAAGGTACACTATCTTCATTATTTAATTCATAAATATGAATATTAATAATATTATTAATATTATTGATAATAGTTTTAGTATTATTACTTGAATTAATAAAAATCATTTCTATATCATTAATAGAATCGTCAATTATAGGTCCAGATAATATATTTTGTATTGATTTCCATATCTTGGTATTATTAATTTCACGAATATAAAAAAATTTATCTTTATATTCATCCGTTACATTAAAACTTGATATTTCTTTATAATCAAAGAAATATTCAATTATCCAATAATTATTTATTACAATAACATATTAAAAAATATATTACTGGTAAATCACTATTAAAGATAATACAAGT
>JACCEC013047939.1_pt1 | contig 18263 bp, 15 predicted proteins | sample 7450121 | NCBI WGS metagenome assembly JACCEC01 (sample SAMN15323455, study PRJNA562643) | freshwater metagenome | isolation source: river surface water | place: USA:Blue River Watershed | collected 2017-08-18 | reverse complement strand
CGGCCAACTTTGCATACGCAGCATAGATGTTTTCATTCTCAGGATACGCCTTCACGAACTCGCGCAACGTCGCATCCGCATCCGGTATTCGCTGCATCCCAATCAGAATATTGGCTTTATCAAAATATGAGCTCTGTCCGTAAGGCGTCTCTGCGTGATCCTTAATCACCCCTTCAAAAGCAGCCAATGCCTTCTCGCGTTGCCCCTGCGCGTTCAACGCCTTCCCAATCAAATAACGTGCAGACGGCCGCATCTCACTTTTCGGGTACCGGTCCGAAAACCCCTCCAACTCCCGCTGCGCACCCGCAAAGTCTTGTTTATAAAATAGCACCTCTCCAACACGGAACATCGCACTCTCCAGCGTTGGCTGCTCTGAAAACTCGTCCCGCAACTTCATAAACGCAGCGAGCGCTCCATCCAAATCCCGCTCCTTCAGCAGCAAGCCCGCGAGGGACAGCTGCGCCTGCGATTTCGTCACTGGGTCCTTCGCCACCTCCACTGCCTTCAAAAAAACCTCCCGAGATTCAGCACCCGACTTGCCAAGCTTTTGCATCGCAATCCCCGTAATGGTCAGGGCCCTCGCAGCCTCCTCCGTCCCCGGATAATCTTCCTGAATCTCCTTCGCCAAACGCACCGAGTCCTCTGGAGCAGTCTCCACCAACTTAAACGCCAACTGCAACGGTAACTGCTGGTGCCCGTCCGCCTTGACACCAAGCCCCCGCAACGCCTTGTAGGCCTCCATCGCTTTGGGAACCGTGTCCTGCCACGCATAAGTGAGCCCAGTCACATAATGCAACTGAGCCTTACGCTCCTTGTCCTCGACGAGCGGCAAAAGAAACCGAGCCATTACCCGTGCCCGATCCGCAGCGGTCTCCTGCATCGACATCAAGGCCATCAAACTCTGGAACTTCGCCTCAACCGAAGCATCTGGGTTGCCCGTCACCTCGTCCAACTTCCCGCGCAAACGATCCACTATCCGCTCCAACGCTCTCGCCTTGTTCAAGTCGCGATCCCGCTCCGCCTTGGCTCGCACCGCCGCAAACCCCGTCATCACCCCCTTCGTCTTTTCCAAGACCGTCTCCTTCGCCAACACTTTCCCGTACGCCTCAATCGCTAACTCCGTCGCTGCCACCTTGTCGTCCCCCGACAAAACCGTCGCCCGCATCCGGCGCGTCTCCCCTAAATCCATGTAGGCCTCGTTGTAAACCGCCAAGTCCAGCGTCTGAACATCCTTAGCCACACGAATCACTTCCTCCAAAATCCCCTCCACCCCTTTGAAGGCCTCCGCAATCTTGTCCTTCGGCGCGTCCTCCTTCTGACTCGATTGATACGCAAACGTTCGAAGAATGCGCGCCTGCAAAATTTTCCCGTCGTTCACCAAACTACCCTTCGGGAACAGCTTAAACATCTTCGTCAAAACTTCGTTCGCCTCCCGATGCATCGACATCCCGAACTGGACCCGTGACTTCTCGTACAATGCCCCCTCCACCCCCTCGTATTTCGGAAACTCAGCCACCGCCTTATCAAACTCATTCAACGCCTCAAGCAACCCATTATCGCGAAGCGGATTGTCCTTGGGCATCGCCAACGACTTCTGCGCTAAAACGCGGGGCCTCAAAAACCGCGCCTCGGCAATCACTTCAGGCGTCATCCCCTTCAACGCAGGCACACCGTCCAGCGTCCTCAACGCCTCATCAAACTGGGTCAACGCAAACTCACACAGCGCCTGACGCACCGCAGCCATCGGAATGTACGGCGACGTCGGATAGTTCAACGGAATCCGCTTCAGAATCTCCAGCGCAGAACTCAACTCGTTCTTCGCAACCAAGCTGTTCGCCTCATTCCAGTCCTTCAAATCCAAGGTATCCTGCGCCGCCAAATCCACACTGCCCCCCCAAACAAGCGCAGCGCACAACACGCCACGAAGGGAGACCGGCACACGGACAAGAGTCGATTTCGTCATAGGGGAACCTCGGTTAACAAAACGAACTAAAGCACATCAGGCATCGGCTTGGAGAGCAATTTAACGCCCCAGCCCCAGACGTCACCAACCTCAGCCCGAACGGTATCCGCACCCCGTGCATCCCCCCTCGTCGCGAAGACAAAACTGGTCGTACAAATGAATCAACCCCTGCTGCACCACCGCACGACGTAACTGCTCACTCCCGTGCAAGCTCCACGGCAAAATCCGCTCTGCAGCACGCCGAACACGCCCACTCACTCCCCCCAAACGAATCCGATTCAACCGGCCCCAGTCCTCCCTCATCGGAAGCACCACGTTCACCAGCAACTCCATCACCCACGCGCGCCCAACCAACGCTTCACGCCCCTTCCACGCCGAACCAAACACCGCTCGCCAATCCCAGTACGGATGCGAAAACCGGCCAAAAAACTCCACCAACTCCGCGTCCCGTAGAGAACCATCCGCCGCCGCCTCGAAAATCTCCCACCGCTCCGCCAGCATTCGAAATACCGAGAGACGCCGACAGGGGTGATGCGCGGGGCGCTGCCGCCCCAATCTCCAATCCCAACGCGTCATCAACCGGCGAACCCAATCCTCGCGGCACCGCCACCAGAGATCCCAAAGTCTGCGAACTTCCCTCACCGTCCCGCCATCCGCAAGCGCCACGTCATTCGGCAAAAAACCCGAAAGCCCGAAAAGACATGCCTCCGCCTTCTCTGGATTGCTCCGGATCGCCTCCAGACGAACCCGCTGCCCTAGCAACGTCATCGGCAACCGGTTGCCCCCAAAACCCAGCGCCCCCGCAACCGCCTCAAACAAGCCTTGCCCACGGAAAACATGCCTCGCCAAGCGCACCCTCCGCCCCAACCACTCCAAGCGCAACCGCCCCAACCCCTCCAACTCCCCCCACACTTCCCGCTCAGCCACTCCCTCCAACCTGCGCGCACAACGCCCCGGCAAAACACGCCAACCCACCTCCTCAAGCGACCCACCCCGGTTTTCCCAACCCCCCAGAAACACCTGAGCCACCTCCCGATGCCGCCAGTCACGGGTGAAAAAGGGCTTCGACGAACGCTGGAAAAAGACGTGAAGAACAACCTCCCCAAAGAGCGGATTCACCCCATGCCGATGAACCTCCCAATCCCCATCCCGAAAATCAATCTCCACCCCGCCACGCATAAGCCCCTCCCCCTCAATCCGAATCACCGCCTCCCGAAAGTCTGGCCCAGGATCCCGATTCCACTCCCCAAAATCGACCACGACGACCTCCCGCCCACGCTCATCCCGAAATCGATTCCCATACCCACCCCCAAACCATTCAGCCTGCAACTCCAACTCGTGCCGCCGCATCCCCGCACCCAGAACGTCCTCGCCATGCCCCTCCCTCATACGCCCCACATCGCTACAAACGGATCGCCGGACGCTCCGCGAACACCCTTTTTTCTCGTCTCCCCCGCCTCGGAACGCTACAGCACATCCGCCGCCCTAGGGCTTAACCGAAAAACCTTACACCGCCGTGAACCCTCTCCGAGAAGGCCTCTCCCACCGGGCCCACCCCAAACCCTGCAACGTCGTCATTTTCGGTGCCTCCGGTGACCTCACTGCCAGAAAACTTGTCCCCGCACTCTACAACCTCCAAGTCGACGGAGAACTCCCCGCCTCAACCCGCGTCATCGGCTTCGCGCGCCGCGAAAAAACCGACGAAAGTTTCCGCGGCGAACTCCTCGACGCTGCGCAAAAGTTTTCCCGTCAGGGAGCCGACCCCGCCGTTTGGGCCGATTTTGCGAGCCGCCTCCACTATCACCAAGGCGAGTTCGGGAACGAGGAGGCCTACGCCAGCCTCGCCAAACGCCTCGCGGAGTTCGACCAGAACCTCGGCACCGCAGGAAATCGGCTTTTCTACCTGAGCGTCGCACCCAGCGAGTTCTCCGGCATCCTTTCGCTTCTGGAAAAATACGGACTCAACCGCGCCGCAGAAGGCTGCTGGTCCCGCGTCATCATCGAGAAACCGTTCGGGAAGGATCAGGCATCCGCCCACGCCCTCAACCAGACAGTGAGCAACGTCTTCCACGAGGACTCCATCTACCGAATCGATCACTACCTCGGCAAAGAGACCGCCCAAAACATCATGGTGCTGCGGTTCGCCAATGCCATTTTTGAGCCACTCTGGAATCACCGATTCATCGACCATATCCAAATCACCGCGAGCGAACCGATGGGCGTAGAAAAACGGGGCCCGTATTACGACGCATCCGGCGCCCTCCGCGACATGGTTCAAAACCATCTCCTCCAACTCCTGTGCCTCGTCGCCATGGAACCCCCAGCCGACCTCCGTCCGGATAGCGTCCGCGACGAAAAGCTCAAGGTGGTGCGGGCCCTCCGAAAAAAAGATGCAGCCTCGATCCTCACGGATGTCGTGCGCGGACAGTACATCGCCGGCGATGTCATGGGAAAACCTGCCCCCGCCTACCGCGACGAGGAACGCGTCAACCCGCAATCGCAGACAGAAACCTTTGTTGCGATGAAACTCCAAATCGACAACTGGCGCTGGTCCGGCGTCCCTTTTTATATGCGGGTTGGCAAACGCATGCCCAAGCACGGCGGGGAAATCGCCATCCATTTCAAACGCCCCCCAGGAGTCCTCTTCAACTCCGCAGACGCCGCTCCCGGCGCAAACGTTCTGGTCATCCGGATTCAGCCCGACGAAGGCATCTCCTTGCGCATCCAATCGAAGCGCCCGGGGACGCAACTCAGTCTCGAACCGGTCAAAATGGACTTCCATTACGGCACGAGCTTCGGACGCCCCAGCCCTGAGGCCTACGAACGCCTCATCCTCGACGCCATGGTCGGTGACGCCACGCTCTTCGCGCGCCGAGATGAAGTTGATGCGGCTTGGTCCTTCATCGACAGCATCGAACATGCGTGGCACGCCGAGGATTCCAGCGTTCCACTTTGCACCTACCCCGCAGGGTCGTGGGGCCCCACGGAAGCGGATGACCTGCTGGCACGTGACGGACGCGCCTGGCGCAGACTGTAACCGGAGAGACCTTATTCTTCATGTCGCTCCCTCTCGACATCCTCGGATCCTCGGTTGATCCAGCGGCGATTGCTCCTGAACTCAAAAAGCTCTGGAAACTCGACGCCTCGCGCACCCGCGCGTCGCTCGTAAACCTCGTGGTCTTCTGCGGCTCACCCGCGGGGATGGAACCCGTCACCCATCAGATCGCGGACATCGTCCGCGAACACGCCTGCCGCGCATTCTTGGTCGCCCACACGGAACAACCCGCAACGGGCGACGAGAAACCGGTGACCTCGTGGATTAACGCGCACTGCCACCTCCCCAAAGCCGGCGCACGTCAAGTGTGCTGCGAGCAAGTAACACTCGTCACCCGAGGACTTTCTCTAGACGCCGCCGCGGGCATCGTTCTTTCCCACCTCGACTACGACCTCCCCCTGTACCTTTGGTGGCACGAAGATTTTCCGCCAACCGCCCACGCCCAAATCTGGCCGTGGGTCGACAAACTCATCTTCGACAGCCGCGATTGGATTGACCCACGCCAACAACTTCAGCGCCTTCAACGCATCATCGACCGCGCCGGCACTCGCATCAATGTCAGCGATCTGAACTGGGTCCGTTGCCTCGGATTTCGACGTGCACTCGCATTTACCTTCGACGAACCTGCCTCCACGCCACTTCTCTGGGACTTGGAGGAAGTCACCATCCACCACGGTCTCGAGCACAGATCCACAGCCCTTCTTCTCGCGTCATGGCTCGCAGCGCAAATGGGCTGGAAGCTTCGCTCCACCGGCGGCACAACTGCCATTTTTGAAACCGACAATCGCCCCGTACGAATCACCTTCGTCAGTGGATCGGGCCTGCCGCTCTCAGAAGTCACTCTGACCACCTTCAACCGTCAGGAACACCGTTTCTGCGCGAGACAAAATCATCCGTTCATCGACGCCTCTTGGACCGACTTGGCAGGCCGCGCCCACCGAGCCGAGTACCCAGCCATCCCCGAGAACCCCGTCCGCCTCGCCAGCGAAGAGCTCGCCGCATCCCACCGTCATCAAGTTTACCTGAAGGCCATCCATCACTTCCAAACCCTGCTCTAAGGATAAAAGTTCTGAGCAACCCACGGTAGGGGGCCAAAAAAAGGGGCTCGGGGGTACGCGCTACGCTTCCCGTGAGTGGATGACCACACGCTTGTCCCTCCTCGTCGCGGCACTCTTCGGAACTTTACTCATCCCGTCGATCAGCGCCGCCAAAGGCCTCGAAATCTATTGGATCGACTCGGAGGGCGGCGGGTCGACGCTTCTCGTCACTCCGAGTGGAGAATCCATCCTCATTGATGCTGGAAATCCGGGACAACGCGACGCCGGCCGCATCCACAAAGTCGCGACCTCCATCGCAGGCCTCAAACAGATTGATCACCTCATCGTCACCCACTTCCACATCGATCACTTTGGCGGAGTAGCGGATCTCGCGGCACTCATGCCCATCGGAAATCTCTATGACAAAGGCCTTCCCAATCCTGCAACCCCACCGGACGCCGGCGCAAACGTGAAGCTATGGGCGGTGAACAGCGCCCCTTACCGAGAGGCCAAAGTTGGGCGCCGTATCACCTTAAAGCCCGGAGACTCTGTCCCCCTCAAACAGGGTGAAACACCCCTCTCCTTGACGTGCATCGCAGCCAACCGAGACCGCATCGCGCCACCGACCAGAACCCAGTCCACCCCCGATTGCGACTCCACGAGCATCACAACAAAAACAGACCCCACCGACAACGCAGCCAGTGTCGTCCTCCTCCTCCAACTCGGTGACTTCCGTTTTTTCAACGGCGGTGATCTAACCATGGAAATGGAGGAAAAACTCGTCTGCCCGACCAACCTCATCGGAACCGTTGATCTCTATCAAGTGAACCACCACGGACTCGATGTCAGCAATCATCCCAAACTCGTGAAGGCCTTATCCCCAACGGTATCAGTGATGAACAACGGACCGCGCAAAGGCACCAGCTCGATTGCAATGTCGGCCCTTCGCTCATCCCCAAATCTTCAAGCGATGTATCAGGTCCATGAAAACGTTCGGGCAGACCGCGAGAACAATGCCCCCCTCGAACACATCGCAAATCAGGGTGACCTCGGCGATACTTGCGCGGCCCACTTCATCAAATGTGAGGTCAGTACCGATGGTTCACGTTTTGAAATCCAGATGCCGCATGCACAGCATTCACGCGCCTTCAAAACCCTCCCCAAAAAGCCCTAATCGGCGGTGTAGATCGCGTCGAAGGAACCGAAAGTCCGCGTTTTCATCAAGCGATTGGCTCTAAGCGAAGTCATCCGCCTCGAGTCACATCCAGCCGCTCTCTCGAAACGAAAACCAACCGCTCCGACTGGGCCCTGCCTCCCCAAGAATAACGTGATCGAGAAAGCTAACCTGCAAAATGCCGGCTGCCTCCCGAATCCGCTGGGTCGTCATACGGTCACTTTCGCTGGGCGAAGGATCCCCCGACGGATGGTTGTGAACAAGAATGAAGCCGTATGCAGCATGGCGAATCACCGGCTCCAAAACGTCCCTCGGATGCGCAATGCTGTGGTTCAGTGACCCGAGCGAAATCTGCTGCACCCGCATCAGCTGATGACGCGCGTCCAACAGCACCACGCGGAGCGATTCCTTGCTCAGCATCCGCATTTCCGCCCCCAAAAGCCGAAAGACCGCCTCTGGTGAACTAATCGCCTGACGCAAAACGGATTCCCGTCCCAAGCGGACCGCTAACTCAAACGCAACCGCCAAGCGACCGGCCCGCGCAACGGTTACCCCCGCAGCCTGAGCAAGAACAACCGCCCCCATGCGACTCAACGCCACCAAAGAACCATGCTCATCCAGAAGGCGCCGCCCAACCTCCACCCCATCCATCCCCTTGCCAATCGGACGCAATAAAAACCCCACCAACTCCGCGTCCGTCAACACCTCGGCTCCCTGCCGCGCCAACCGCTCGTCCGCCCCGTCCACCGCATGCACAACCAGCATCTCATTCCTCATACCCCTCCCATCGCAACCCTCCATCTCACGGTCGGGCGAAAATGATGGCCCCCTCACCACGCTTCACTGAGAATCCGCAGCACACCCCGCAACCATTCCGCTCCGGTGATCCAGCAAGAGGTCTACTTCATCCACGTCAACGGCAATCAGCGCGGCCCCTACACGTCCCGGCAAATCTGTCACCTCGTCAACTCAGGACTCGCCCCCAAAGATGCCATGTTCTGGTGCGAGGGAATGGATCAGTGGCAGCCGGTCGAAATCCTTCTCGACCCATCCACTCCCACGTCACCCGCCCGCCGAAAGTGGCGCCAGATTATTGTCGCAACCACCGCAACCTTCCTCGCAGCCGCATGCCTCGCCGGCCCAACCATCCGTCGCGGCTGGAAAGAGGAACGACAAGTCGAACACACTCCCATCGCCGTCTACTGGCGCGCCCGAGGAATCACCAGGGAATCGGTCCGTGGCGCAGCCCTTGTGAACTTTACCCCCTTCTCCCCCGCGATGATCCAATCTCTCCTCGAGGATTCTGCAGAAGTCCTCCTCGAGGGAACGCGCGTCGATCGGTCTGGCGAAAAACCAACACGCTGGAAAGTTCGCCTTCGCTACGACAAAAAACTGAAATCGTGGGGGCCCACTGAGTCAGCCGTGACTGAGGAGTCTCCAGAGAACGCCTCAACGCCACCTGATGAAAATCGATCCCGCAAGTCACCTCCCAACCCATCAAGCAACCAGAGCGAGCCATCCGCAACCCGAGATGATCCGCCGAGTTAGGTTGAGCATCCGGTCACCCCAGTCGCCACCGCCCGTCTCCGCAGAATCTTCGCATCGCAGGAGAGTCCAGTTTCCGATTTAATCCCCTCATCATGAAAGCCCTCCCATCGATCCTCCGCCGGGCTCTCGCTTGCGCCGCCCTCCTCGCCTGCTCTCCCCACGCTCTTGCGCAAATCAATCTCGATTTAAAAATGGCGCGCCGAAGCTTCTTCTTCGACGAACCAACGCAAGTGTCCGTCATCATCGCAAACTCGTCCGGTCGCGAACTCCTCTTTGAGGATACCCCTGCAAAACCGTGGATCGAAATCTCGGTTAAATCCGATAAAGGACGAGACATCCCCACTAGGTCCGCGATTCCCAGAAACCAACCTCTGCTTGTGGCGTCAAACGAGGTCGCCAAACATGCCCTCGACATCAACGCCATTGCCGATTTCCCCGGACCGGGAAAATACTCCGTCTCCGCTCGCGTCTCCTACCCAGAATCCAATCGCGTCTTCGTCACCAATAACCTTCGCTTCGACATCGAAAGCGGCACCGAACGCTGGACTCGCACCGTTGGGCTTCCCAACGATTCATCCACGCTCAAGACACGGACCTTCTCCGTGTACCACTTCCTCCGCCCAGAGGGCCTGTTCCTCTATGCACGCCTAGAGTCGAAAGAGGAAGGAACCCTCATCGGAACCTACCCCCTAGGCCGCATGAGCAGCGGGTTCGAACCTCAAATCGAACTTGATCAGGGTAACAACCTCTACGTCTTTCATCTCGCCGGTGACGATACCTACGCCCTTAGCCAGATAAATATCGACGGCTCAGGATTCGGCCAGGCCCCCTACTCCGCCATCAAAAAATCCAAGCCACGCCTCCTCCGACAGCCCTCAGGCGGCCTCGCCATCCAAGGCGCCGCAAGAGACGAAAGGACCCCTCGGAGCGCAAGTTCGATGAGTGATGAACCAAAAATCAGCGACCGCCCCTCCGCTCTGAGAAATCGTTTCTCAAAATAGAGAACCGCTAACCTCGGCGCTCAAGCCTCTGCAAAAACGCCTCCGAAAGAGTATATTTCGTATTCACTCGAGAGGTTTCGCGTCCACCCCATGGCAAAATCCACCCGCGAGCGTGTCATTGAAGAATGGCGTGGTTACGCCGAGACTCCGCTGACTCCCAAACTCGGCGCTCATGTCGGCGACGCAGTGCGCAAGTTCCTCGCAAAAGTGGGAATGGTCAGCCAACTCGATGAGCAAGTCATCTCGGCTGCTTGGCGCGAAGTCGTGGGCGACTTCATCGCGAATCACTCCGCGCCCGACCGAATCCAAAATGGAGTGCTCCACATCCGCGTCACTCAAACCACCGTCCTCTTCGAACTCGAACGGAACTGCAAAGCGCGCATCCTCAGAAACCTCCAAGAGCGCTTCGGTAAAACCGTCGTCCGGGACCTCAAGTTCCGCATCCGCTAAGCAAGCAACTCTCGCAAAACGTTGCCATGCACATCCGTTAAACGAAAGTCGCGCCCCGAGTGACGGAAAGTCAAACGCTCATGGTCTAAACCCATGAGATGCAAAATGGTCGCGTGCAAATCGTGAACACTCACCGGTCGCTCCATCGCCGCAAATCCAAACTCGTCCGTCGCCCCGTAAGCCTGCCCTCCGCGCACTCCTCCCCCTGCCATCCAAACACTGAAACCATAGTGATTATGGTCTCGCCCCAACTTCGACTTAGAACCCGCCATTTCAACCGAAGGCGTCCGCCCAAACTCGCCCCCCCACAAAATCAACGTGTCTTCGAACATTCCCAACCGCTTCAAATCCGTCATCAACGCCGACATCGGCCCGTCGATCTCGGACGCCAAACGACGATGATTCGCCTCAATCTGGTCGTGGTTATCCCACGGTTGACCGGCCCCATGCCAAAGCTGCACATACCGAACCCCTCGCTCCAAAAGACGCCGCGCCATCAATGTCTGCCGACCGTGCACCGTGTCCCCGTACATGGCTCGAACCGATGGTGGCTCCGTCGAAATATCAAATGCATCCGTCGCTTCCGTCTGCATCCGAAATGCCAACTCGAAAGACTCCATCCGCGCCGCTAATCGCAAATCCCCCTCTCGACCGACTCCAAACCGCCCATTCATGGCACGAAGAAAATCCACTTGCCGCCGCTGATCACGCAGTGGCACCGTTCCATTTCGAATATTCTCCAACAAGCGCTCCACATCCGACTCCCGCGTATTAAGATACGTGCCCTGATACGCTCCAGGAAGAAACCCCGATTGCCAGTTCTCACTGCCTTTAATCGGCAAGCCGCCCGGACACATGGCGATGAATCCGGGCAAACTCCGGTTCTCAACCCCCAGACCATACATCAACCAAGCGCCTACACTCGGTCGCGCCTGCAAACCATCCCCACAGTTCATCAACATCAGCGAAGGCTCATGGTTCGGCACCTGAGCCCGCATCGAACGAATCACCGCAATATCATCCGCATGCTCACGCGCCGTCCGGTCGAATAACTCGCTGACCTCCAATCCACTTTTGCCGTAACGCCGGAACGCAAACGGCGATGGCATCGCAGCTCCCGTCTTGCGCTCCGTGATTCGCGCCACCGATTCCGGCAACGGTTGCCCAGCGTACCGCACCAGCGCCGGTTTCGGGTCAAACGTATCAACATGCGAAGGACCGCCATTCAGGAAAAAGTGAATCACTCGCCGAGCCCGAGGACGAAAATGTGACACGGAATCATTCGACTCACTCGCCCCCAACAACTCCCCAAGCGCAACACCCCCGAGCCCCAAGCCCGCCCGCGAGATGAACTCGCGTCGATGAACTAATCCCGCCTTGGCCGTCCCGTCATTCGAGAAAGAGAAACTCATTGGAAACCAATAACATTTGAATCAACTGCTCAAGCCGACCACCTCCACTGGGGCCAACCGATGACCCAACGGCGCCGTTTAAAAAAGCTAAAGCCATATCCAACTCCTCATCCCTCGCCTCTCGCTGATACACGTGCCGGAAAACCGCACGCACCCTCGCCACCAAGACGCCACCGGACTCCCGCTCCGCACGACGCTCCAGATCCCGCGCACGAGCAAGAACCATCGGATGGTTCAGTCCGAACAATCCTTGGAGCGGCACGGTCGTCTCGAGACGAAGCGGTACCGGTAAATCCGGATTCGCAAAATCCCAAAGCCCCATAGCAGCCGGAACTCGGTCGCGATCGATGTGGGAGTATACCGATCGCCGCAGGTTTGCCGGGGAAACCGGATCCCCACCCGAACCGCGTCCTGATAGTTGCCCCGCGACCACAAGCCAAGAGTCACGCAACTCCTCAAAGCTGAGCCGCCGCGTCGGCCCACGCCACAACCACCGATTATCCGGATCAGCCTCCTTTCCCGACCGAACCACCGCGTCGGCGCCAGTCGTAGCACGTCGATACACACGCGATCGAACAATCTGTCGGTGCACCTCCTTCAAACTCCACCCGCGATCAATCAACATCCCCGCGAGAAAATCCAACAGTTCAGGATGTGAGGGGGCTCCTCCCTGAATGCCAAAATCACTCGGAGTCGGTACAATTCCGCGGCCAAAATGGTGGGCCCATAGTCGGTTCACCATCACTCGAGCGGTTAACGGATTATCCGGCGAAGCAATCATCTCCGCCAACTCGCGCCGTCCACTTCCCGTCTTTACACCCGACCCGCCAAAAATCTCAGGTAACCTCCGCGCCACCAACTCTCCACGCTGCGTCGGATTTCCACGCTTAAATACCCAACCGTCCGTGGGACACTCTCGATCCCTCAAAACCGTCGCATACGCATCTCCCATCCCTGCCTTCAAAATCGCGCGATCCAAATCTCCCTGAGCTTTCCAAAGTTCAGTCACTGCTGCATTCGTGAAGAAGTTCTCAATATTCGAAATATGTTCGTCGGGAATCCCACATGGACCGTGAGAATCGAAAAGGACACGCCTCAGCAACTCAACCTCCCGATCCGGATGAACAACCAAGTTCCGGTTCTCGCTCAGGGCATCCTTGCAACGACGCTCAACCTCCGTAAAGACCTGCTGATACCGCGCGGCAACTTCCTGAATCGATTCAGGAACTTCCTGAAAAGCAGCGCTTAATAACGGCGAAATCTCTTCGGCTCCCATCGCCCGCAGCCGCCCATGAACCTCCGCAGCGCCACGCCCAAACCCATCCGAACCTAACGCAGCGTAAGCATTCCAAATAACACTCACCCGCCGACTGTCCGGTGCGGAGTCCGCCAAAAAATGCTGCCACGCACGAACAAAAACGGGATTCAAATCTTTCCCATCCAACAACTGGCCAAACAGTTCGTCCGGATACTTTTCCAACTCACGCTGCGCCAAAAGATGACGATCGATCGACGCCCGTACCCGAGACATTTGCTCCTCTCGGCGCCTCGCCATCGCAACACGGAGCGCCTCATTCTTCGCGGTAATCTCAGCACGGACATCAGCCGTATTCCCTGTCACCGGAACCTCCAGCGGTTCTAACGACTCGCGTGAACTCCGAAACATTGCATAAAGCGCGTAATAGTCCTTCGTACTGAAAGGATCAAACTTATGGTCATGACACCGCGCACACGCGCCGGTCAGCCCGAGCAAGGTCCGAGTCGTCACGTCTATACGGTCGTCAATAATGTCCGGAGTCACCCCAAGAAACCGGCGCCCCAAGGTTAAGAATCCCATCGCCGCCAACTTTGGATCCCCCTCCTCGCAGTACTGGTCCGCTGCAAGTTGAAGGCGAACAAACTGGTCGTAAGGCATGTCCTGATTGAATGCGTCAATCAACCAGCGCCGGTAAGCAGCAGCGTGCACGTACCGCTTTTCCTCACGCGCGTACACGTAACCCTTCGTGTCTGAAAACCGCGAGAGGTCCATCCACTTGCGCGCCATGTGTTCACCGTACGCGGGCGATTCCAGCAACCGCTCCACAAACTCAAAATACGCTTCCTCAGTCCCCACCCGAACCAAGTTCTCAACCTCAAGTAACATTGGAGGCAATCCCGTCAATCCGTACGCGACCCGACGCGCCAATGTGCGCCAATCCGCGGACGGCAAACCCTGCAACCCTGCTTTCTCCAGCCCTAAATCAATCCATCGATCAATGTGCTCACCACTCTGCCTGGCAGAAAACTCTCTCTTCAATGGCAAGTAGGGCCATACGCCCCTCGCCTCGGAAGCCCGCATGGCCAAACGTGTCCCAACCACAGCCGCCCGCGGGTCAGGAGCTCCCATCGAAATCCAACGCTCCAAATCCTCAACCTGCCGTGCTGTCAGAATCTTCTTGGGGGGCATTGCCGTGTCAGCATCGCCACGACGAACCGCAGCCATCAAACGGCTCGACTCTGGGTGCCCCCTCACAACCACAGCGCCCCCCTCGCCACCACGTTCCCATCCCTCCCTCGAGTCCAAGCGCAACCCACCTTTCTGCTTTTTCGGTCCATGGCACGCGATGCAGTGCTCAACAAAAAGGGGGCGGATCCGATTCTCGAAAAACTCGGCCTCGGGCTCAGCTGCATTGACGCTCGTCCGCAATGCCAGACATAGAACAGCCAACCAAAACCCGCTCAAAAGCCGCATGCCCGCCCAACCGCAAATCGCATGCCGATGCACCCCAGCATAAATAGCTGAGCACAACTCGGTCAGGCATCTCCTTCCAACGTCGTTACCCAGAACTCAAAAGCACCCCCGTCGGACATGCACACAAAATGCCCTTCGCGGCTACCCCTTCTTATTCGAGTTCGCGCGCTCCTCCATGATTTGAACAACGCGGGCATCGAACTCGGGGTACCGACTCCGCAATCGCTCGAATGCCCCCCGCTGAAGGCAATAAACATCACAGTACGTCACAGCACGAATGCTCGCCGTTCGCTTGTCCCCCGAAATCAAAGCCATCTCTCCAAACGGGGACCCAGCGCCCAAAGTCGCTACCTTATGGTCCCCCACAAGCACCTCTGCGTTCCCATTCGAAAGGAAGTACATACAATCACCAAACTCTCCCTGCCGAATGATAAAATCCCCCGGGAGAAACACTTCAGTTGTAAACATCTTCACTATCTCACGAATGAAAATCTCATTCGCGTTCTTGAAGAACTCCACTTTCTGCAGAATCTCCCGATTCAAAAAGATCAAAACGTCCAGCGATAAACTGTTCGGCAAATCCCCGAGCACTTTCGTGTCCGAAATGTTGTGCCGAGTCTCCCAGAGGTAATCGTAATACTCCCTCACGCGCTGCTGGATTTCCAGCGGCAGGGACTTCAATCGCATAAACTCGTTCACCTCACCCGTATGGCGGACAAACGCCGCCTTGGCCGCATCGCGGTTTGCAATCAACCCCGGAATGTTACCGACCACAAAACCATAAACCGACACACCCACTAACTCGACCAACATCGCGTAAGTAATCTGGAGATTGTTATCCTTTGACGGGCTGTAATCACCGTACCCAATTGTTCCAACCGTCGTCACCGTCCAGTATGCCGCTCGAAGATAAACCTCAAAACTAGTGAACTTCCTTGTGACTGCAGGAGTGGTCTCCTGTTCAACCCTGCCCTCACGAATCACCCAAACCGTCTTGCTAGGTGTCTCGTCGATCTCACCGGGAGAACCACCGACCCACACCCAACCCAGCGAAATGGCGTGCAGGCCCTGCATCACCCAATACCCGAACGAGGTCAGGCGCATCATTGCCGGATTCAAGTGCAAATGATCCTGTAAATCCGAAAGGACGGTCGACACCTTAAACGTTTTTAGGAGCGGAAGGACCCGGAAGATCGTAAACCATCCCTCAGTCATACCCGTCCTCTCCGCGATATACTCAAACGGAATCGCCGCCAACAAATCCACCACCATCCAGCCCTTCATGTAACACAGTGCAACCGACTTAAAATCGGTTAAAACCACACGTCGATGCTTGCGCGTCGTCACAAAATCCATTCCGAGATCCGCCCACATGACAACCTGCATCAACCAGTAGAACCAGTCAGTGTGAGTCATCCCAAACAAGATATGATAGGACAAAACAGTCCCAAAAATCAGGTTTCCAGGAATCAGCGCCAAACCCCAAAAAAGCCTCAGTCGACTATCATGACGAATCAAAGTCATATCGCGGAACGAGCAGAAACCCCGCCATCAAACCCATCGATCACCCTAGAAAAGATAGAGCCCAAAAACCCAAAAAACTTTTTCAGCAACGGCACAAGCAAGTCGGCGATTAAGCCAAAGCTCTCGGAAAGCTCATTCCAATAGGTCTCAAACGGCGCCGCCCGAGGTAACATCAAAAGAAACACAGTCAGCACCACGACGTTCATCACCCAAATGACCGCCAACGAGAATACACAACCGTAATATTTAAAATCACCCTGTCCTGCCGGTAAAACATATAAAGTAAACGTATAATGATGAGAGAGCGTAAATCCCACCAACCCGTACAGCAATCCATCGAACCGCGCCTGCCAACTCGCACCGATTACGTAGAAATCGCCAGCCCATCCCACCACAGGCGCTATCGCAACCACCAAAACCGTTAGAAGAGGATAAAAATACGGCGATAAAACAATCATCAGATTAGTCCGATCTGTGACCATCGCCCCCCCATCACTTCCCACCCGCTCCAATCGCCCCCTTCCGCCAGACAAAAAGGTCCAAACTAAATGCGTCAACTCATGTGCAAGGACGTACACCCGCAGACCAACAACTCGGCCAAGTAAAATCTTACCGAGACACAAAATCATCAACCAAGAAATCACCCCAAACGACACCCATAGTAGATTTTGCCCCCGCTCCTGAATCTCCGGGACAAGAACCCGCGAAAATGTTCGGTAAAAAGCTAGGCTTAATACCGAACCGAGAAAACACACCGGCCCAAGCATCAACCACCCTATCCATCTGACAGGTATGCGCCCGCGCCTAAGCTCTCCCCAACCTGATGCCACACCAGTCCCACCATCGAACTGTCCACTCAATGAGCGATCGCGACCCGACCGAACTGCTGCACCACGAAACTTTCTTGCCATGAGAGCGTTGAAGGACACTGCGTCTTCTCAAAGAAACCCGAAAAACACACCACCCAAAAGAGCAAAAAAAAACCGCCTCGAAAGGCGGTTTAAACTAGTCACCAAAAATGAACCTAACGAGAGTAAAGCTCGACGATTAACTGCTCATTCACAATCGGGTTGATCTCCTCACGGGTCGGGACACGATCGACTCGTCCGCCTAAGTTGTCACGATCCAAAACTAGCCATTCTGGAACTTGGGACACCTGACTCTTCTCCAAACTGTCATTCGCTAACGACTTCGAGCGAGCTGCATCCTTTACCGAAACCAAGTCACCGGGTTTGACGCTGAACGACGAAATGTTCACCTTCCTCCCGTTCACACACACATGGCCATGTGACACGAACTGCCTGGATGCAGCGCGGGAGGTCGCCAACCCCAAACGGAACACCACGTTATCAAGGCGCGTTTCAAGAAGCTGCAGCAAAATCTCGCCCGTAACCCCACGCTTTCGCGTCGCCATCTCAAAATACCGCCGAAACTGCCGCTCCATCAAACCATACTGATACCGGAGTTTCTGCTTTTCCGCCAAAGCAATCGCATAATCAGACTTCTTTTTCTTGCCACCTTTCTGCCCGTGCATCCCCGGTGGATAAGCTTTCGTCTCCAAAGTCTTGGTGGTACCAAAAAGTGGGATACCGAAACGACGACTGATTTTGTCTTTTGCGCCTGTGTAACGTGCCATAATCGTTGTTTTTCTAAAGCTTCAACAGAAAATCAAACCCTCCTCTGCTTCGGAGGGCGACAACCATTGTGCGGAATCGGAGTAACATCTCGAATCACCGAAATCTCTAACCCCACCGCCTGAATAGCGCGCACCGCCGACTCCCTGCCGGCCCCAGGGCCCTTGACTCTAACTTCAACCTCCCGCAAACCGTGTCCCATCGCCTGCCGGCAAGCGTCTTGAGCAACCATCTGGGCGGCGTAAGCTGTGCTTTTGCGAGAGCCCTTGAAACCCATCTTACCAGCACTCGACCAACCGAGAACCCCCCCATTTGGATCAGTGATAGACACGATCGTATTGTTGAACGTAGCCAACACATGGGCCACTCCACTAGAGACATTCTTACTACCCTTGGCCTTGATGACTTTAATCGGCTCAATCACCGAATTAGGGTCCAGAGAAAGATTCTCCACCTTCTTCTCCTCGCTAGACACCTCCTTTTTATCAGACTTTCTGGAAGACTTAGCCTTCTGCTCGACCTTCGCTGTCGGCTCAGGCTTGACCACAGGAGCAACCTCCGTAGCACTGCTCGCTGGCACTGGCACTTGATTGGCCGATTCCGTTACTTCATTCTCGCTCATACATTAATCCTCAACAGTGCTTACTCTATTTGGAATCTTTCGCCCGCTGCACACCGACCGTCTTTCTCGGTCCCTTCCGCGTTCTAGCATTTGTGGATGTGCGCTGCCCTCT
>JACCEC010027999.1_pt1 | contig 18266 bp, 16 predicted proteins | sample 7450121 | NCBI WGS metagenome assembly JACCEC01 (sample SAMN15323455, study PRJNA562643) | freshwater metagenome | isolation source: river surface water | place: USA:Blue River Watershed | collected 2017-08-18 | reverse complement strand
TTATTCACAATTTATGGGAGCCTTACACAAAAGTGGCATCGAATTAAATAGGAAGGCTTTGGCAGATTTAGCCATGAACCATCCTGATGCTTTCAAAGCAGTTGTGGAAACGGTTAAAAAATAAATTATCAACTATTATCAGCGTTTTAAAGTCACCCTATGGGGTGACTTTTCTTTTTATATTGATTAGATTTACAAAAAAAATAATAAAGTATGAATAAATATATTTACTCCCTTCTGTTTATTGGAATGTGCACTTTTCATTCTTGCAGTAATGACGAATCAAGTGATTCGACAAAAAACAAGAATCCACAGACGGCATGCGAATGCATCGAAAATTATGCTAAAGAAGTTGAGAAAATTGCGAATATGTCAGATGAACAATTCGCTAAAAGTGGAAATGAAATTGAATCTTTGGGAGCCAAAATGGATAGTGATTCGGTATGTAACAAACTAATTGAAGAGCAACAAAAGAAATCTTCGTCTCCAAAGGAATTTCAAAAAGAATTTGAAAAGTCATGTCCTTCTTTAACAAAACTTATGGATAACATGATGAAAATTCAAGAGAGAATGATGTTAAATATGTCACGTAACTCTTCCGCAGAGGCGATGCCTCCACAGGAATTTTAAAGACTCGATAATTTATTAATGAAAAGTGGTGCCTAACGTCCTTCATATTTCTTATATCTAAGGATGAGAATTCAGGAAAAGGTTCATCTTCTGGAGGAGATATTTGCGAATGTTTGATATCCTCTAAAAACGAAGAAGATGCTAAGAAACGTGATTCGTCGAAGTCAATAGATGAATTGAAATCTATAGATATGGATTGTATGAATAAATCAATGCCAGAACAAACTGTGCAATCGAATAATTCTGGAGGTGATTTGCCAGGTGGAGAAACTGAAGGTCCAGAAATGCCTGAGGGCGCAGAAATGTAATTCTAATGAAGTATATTTAGAATACAAAAGGGAGGTTAGCCTCCCTTTTTTTATTCACTGAAACTATTTGTTTAAATTTGAAGAAAAAAGAACGGTGATAAAAATTGGTCTTGTTGGTCTGGGGCATTTGGGTAAAATTCATCTCAAATTAGTTTAAATTTTAGTTTTTTTAGTTGCGAATTTAGGGTGTTTATCTTTTTGTTTATAAAAAGGTCTCTTGTTCTCTTTTTTTTAGAAAAAATACAATAATTTCACACCTTAACTTAAATAAGTAATTATGAAAAAAGTGTTTTTTATGAGTGTAGCATCTGCTGCTTTAGTTTTGATTTCTTGTGGAGATAAAAAAGAAGAAGGTGGAGACAAAAAAATGACGGCATGTGATTGTAAGAAAGAAGCAGAAGAATTAGTTGGAAAAATGATGAAAGATCCATCAAAATCAGATGATTACAAAAAAGAAATCGACGAATTAGAGAAAGATTGTAAAGATTACAAAGAAGAAGATTTTGCGAAATGTAAGGGAGAGCAGAAACCTGCTGAAAATTCCCAGCCTGCTGAGCAAACAGATAATTCAAGTGGAGGTGATTTGCCAGGTGGAGAAACTGAAGGTCCAGAAATGCCTGAGGGCGCAGAAATGTAATACTAATGAAGTATATTTAGAATACAAAAGGGAGGTTAGCCTCCCTTTTTTTATGCACTGAAACTATTTGTTTAACTTTGAAGAAAAAAGAACGGTGATAAAAATTGGTCTTGTTGGTCTAGGGCATTTGGGTAAAATTCATCTCAAAAATCTTTTGGAGTTATCTCACATGTTTGAGGTTAAAGCTGTCTTTGATGAAGATAATTCTATTCGTCATGAGATCAGTAATTTATATAATGTTCCTCAAGTAGGTTCTTATCTAGACCTTTTAGCCTTGTGTGAAGCAGTAATAATAGTAACACCAACCGTTTCACATTTTGAATTAGCTGTTGAAGCAATAAAACGTCAGCTACCGGTTTTCGTTGAAAAGCCTATGGTAGAGACTATGGACGAAGCTAAAAGATTGGTATCGCTTATCGATGAAGCTGGTGTTCATGTTCAGGTTGGACATGTAGAAAGATTCAATCCTGCTTTTCTTGCAGCACAAAATCACCTTGATTCGCCAATGTTTATTGAGACACATCGACTCGCACAATTTAATCCGAGAGGAACAGATGTGCCTGTAGTTTTAGATCTGATGATTCATGATATTGATATAGTTTTGAGTGTAGTCAAATCTAGAGTTAAAAGGATATCTGCTTCTGGAGTATCTATTGTAAGTGAATCACATGACATTGCAAATGCCAGAATTGAATTTGAAAATGGATGTGTAGCCAATCTTACTTCTTCGAGGTTATCCTTAAAGAATATGCGTAAATCACGATTTTTTCAAAAAGATGCCTACATAAGTGTAGATTTTCTAAACAAGGAACTTGAAGTTGTGAGGATGGAAAACATTGCAGGAGAACCAGATCCTTTTGATATCGTTTTGGATCTCGGAAAGGATAGTGTTAAGAAGAAAATCTGGATAGATAAGCCAGAGCTTCATCAGTCTAATGCCATTAAAGAGGAACTTGAAGAGTTTTATAAGTGTTTAAATGCAAACAAGTCGCCGATTGTTGATCATCATGCAGGGTATAATGCAATGGAGGTTGCTTTGGAAATAATATCAATAATGTCCTAATTTAACACAATACTTCGGTAACAATTTCGTTTAATTTTTATGTTTCGATTTTCATTTTTGCTTAGTCTGTTCATTTTATTTGTTTGCAGCTCATGTTTAAAAAATAATCCTGAACCTGCTTATCTAGAAGTTACCCAGTGGACTTTGCAAAATAACGTTGCGTTGTCCGGAAATGAAGGGGAATTGTCGCATAATTTTTCAGAAGCATGGGTATATATTGACGACGAAATTGTTGGCGTATTTGAGGTCCCTTTTAAAATACCTATTTTAAAATATGGAGACGTTAACATTAAAATTTATCCCGCAATTAAAAACAACGGTATTTCCGCAACTAAAAAAGTATACCCCTTTATGGAGGTTTATGAAGTGAATGCAACACTCACTGCAAATCAAACGCTAACATTAAATCCAATTACAAGATATAATAACCTTACAAATTTTTGGATAGAAGATTTTGAAGATCCCTTGAATCTTAAAATTGATGTTGATCAGAACACATCTGCAATTTTGACAACACCCACAGATAATCAAGACTTGCAATGGTTTAATGGAAACTTTTATGGTAGAATAAATTTAAATTCGATAGATTCCTCTTGGATTGCATCTACTAATGAGCAAATTTATATACCTAAAAATCGGGATGCTTACCTTGAAATTGATTATTACAATACGAATAGTTTGCTTACCGGTGTTCTTTGGATTTCTCCAAATTCTATCACGGATAACCCAAATATTCAGCTTAATGCACAAGCACAAGATGTGGTCAGATGGAAAAAAATATATATAGATCTAAAAGAACTCATCGGAAATTCACCTGCTGGATCAAATATTCTTCAATCCCTTAAAGCAAGACTTGATGAGGGCAAAACGAATTCAGAAATTCGAATTGATAACATAAAGGTTGTTTATCTTAATTAATGAGAACAAGCGCTTGGCAGATATCACTTTTTATTACTGATTTAATTTCAGCAGTTTTATCTTGGTGTATATTCTTTTATTTACGTCAAGAATTAATAGAGGGAAAAACCTTTCATCCTGATGCCAATTTCTATTGGGGAATGCTTATTTTACCTATTCTTTGGTTACTATTTTATTTTATTCAAGGAACTTATTACGAGGTTAGAAGATTGTTTCGAATCAAAATATTTAACCTTACAACTACAGCTTCAGTTTTTGGTTCAATTGTACTTTTTTTTGCATTGCTTTTGGACGATGAAGTAAGATCATACAATGATTATTATCAGTTATTTCTATTATTATTCTTGATTCATTATTCCTGTACCCTGGTTCCTAGAATATTTTTGGTAACCTTATTAATTTCATCCATTCGAATAAGAGGTGCAGGTTTTAAAACCTTGATTATTGGAGGTAATGAAAAAGCATTAGAATTATATCAAGAGATTTCCCTACATCCTAAAAACGTCAACAACTTTGTAGGATTTGTGAATGTCAATGGAAAAGATAAATTATTAGAACCTTTTATTCCATATTTGGGTCACGAAAAAGATTTGGAGTCTATTCTATTGAATGCTGAGTTTGAGGAAATCATCATTGCTATTGAAGCGACCGAACACGATCGATTAAAAAATATTTTGTTGCGAATTGATGACGGAAAGAAAAGGATAAAACTCTTACCGGACACCTTCGAAATTCTTTCAGGATCAATAAAGATGACCAATATTTTTGGTGTTGCCCTCATTGAATTACTTCCAGATCCCATGCCCTATTGGCAACAAGCCATTAAACGCCTTATGGATTTAGCTTTATCTACCATAGCAATTCTCTTATTAATTCCTTTTTATGTCTTTTCTGCCGTCGCAGTTAAAATTTCAAGTCCAGGTCCAATCTTTTTTTTACAAGAAAGAATTGGGATTAATGGCAGGGTGTTTCGAATTGTGAAATTTCGCACGATGTATGTTGATGCTGAGAAATTTGGACCGCAATTATCATCAGAAAATGATCCAAGAATTACTAAGATTGGCAGATTTATGCGCAAAACAAGATTAGATGAATTTCCTCAGTTTTTTAATGTACTGAATGGCGATATGTCGCTTGTAGGACCCCGACCGGAAAGGCAATTTTACATAGATCAAATTGTGAAACAAGAGCCTCAATATCTTCAATTAACGAGGGTAAGGCCCGGAATTACCTCCTGGGGTCAGGTGAAATATGGTTACGCTGAAAATGTCGAACAAATGCTTCATAGAATGAAATACGACCTCATTTACTTAAAGAACAGGAGCCTCGCATTGGATATAAAAATTATGATGTATACCGTACTTATTGTTTTGAGAGCAAAAGGAAAGTAATTTCCTTGGTATTTACTAAAAGATTCGTATCTTTGCACCCCAATAAATAAATTATAAACCGAGGTTTCGCACCTCACATTGTAAAAAAGAAAAGTATGGCAACAAGAATTAGATTGCAAAGACATGGAAAAAAAGGAAAACCTTTTTTTCATTTAGTAGCCGCGGATAGTCGCGCTAAAAGAGATGGAAAATTCATCGAAAAGTTAGGTACATACAACCCAACTGCAAATCCTGCGATTATTGATATCAATTTTGAAAACACATTGGCATGGGTTCAAACCGGTGCAGAAATGTCAAACACAGCAAGAGCAATTTTATCATATAAAGGTGTTCTTTACAAAAACCATTTATTGAATGGTGTTAAAAAGGGCGCATTAACTGCTGAGCAAGTGGAAGAGAAATTTGCAAAATGGTTAAGTGATAAAGAAGCAAAAATTCAAGGTAAGAAAGATGGTTTGGCCAAAAATGCAACAGCTGAAAAAGCTGCTAAATTAAAAGCAGAGCAAGAAGCAAATGCTGCTAAAGCGGCAGAAGTAGCTGCAAAAATTACTCCTGAAGTTGAGGTTGCTGAGGAAGTGGAAACAGATGTCACAAATGCTGATGAAAATGTTTCCGAAGAATCAACTGAAGCAACACATGAAGAAACAACGGAGGTAGTTGCAGAAGAAGCGCAAGAAGAAACAGCACAGGAGACCGTTGCAGAAGAAGCGCAAGAAGCGCCAGCACAGGAGCCTGTTGCTGAAGTTACAGAAGAGGACAGTAAAGAGGATGCTCCTGCTGAAACTCAATCTGAAGAGCCAGAAGCATAATAATGACTATAAAAGATTGTTTCTTTTTAGGAACAGTAGCGAAACTTCACGGATTTAAAGGTGAAGTTTCGTTGTTTTTGGACGTTTCTAATCCAAGTGACTATCAACAGTTGACTTCAGTTTTTATCGAAATCGATGGTGCATTAATTCCTTTTTTTATCGAGCAAGTGAAGGTGAAAAATAAAGGTTTTATTACGGTTAAATTTCAAGATATTGACAATGAGTCTTCTGCAAGAGCGTTAATAAAGAAATCGCTTTATTTGCCACTAGATCAATTAATAGAATTGGATGAAGCATCTTTTTATGATCACGAAGTACTTGGATATTCTGTGACAGATGCTAGAGTGGGAGAGATTGGAATTGTAACAAACGTTGTGGACATAAAATCGAATCCCTTACTGGTTGTAACAAGTCATGACAAAAAAGAAATTTTAATTCCTATTTTTGAGGGGCTTGTGAAAAAGGTAAATAGAAAATCAAAAAACTTATTTATAGAAGCCCCAGAAGGTTTGATAGAATTGTATTTATAAACTAAAAAGGCTGTCAAATAGACAGCCTTTTTTGATTATTCGCTTAACGCAGTTTTCTTCAACCATTTTCTGTTTTTCCATTTTTCTTGCAACCTGTCTACAACATAATACATCATAGGAACTACAATGATAGTCAGGAACATGGAGCTCGTTAACCCTCCAATCAATACCCAGGCTAAACCATTCTTCCATTCAGCACCAGATCCTGTTGCAGTTGCAATAGGAATCATACCGATGACCATTGCAATCGTAGTCATTAAAATTGGTCTCATTCGTTCTCCAACAGCTTCAAGTAATGCATCATAGGTATTCATGCCTTTTTCTTTCAAATGGTTGGCAAAGTCTACGATGAGTATCGCATTTTTAGCTACCAATCCAAGTAACATGAGCATACCCAACATGGTAAATACACCCATGTTTGAGGCACTTAAATTCAGAGCTAATATTGCACCAACGAGAGCTACAAGTATGGAAAACAATACCACGAAAGGATAAATGAAATTATCATATAGAGCAACCATAATGAGGTAAACAAGACAAAGACCAATAAGCATGGCTGTTCCTAGGGCTCCCATGGATTCTTTCTGACGTTTTATCTCTCCTCCCCATAACATGCGGACATTTGGATCCAATGGTTTTTCTTTTAAATAGTTTTCTAAGGCTGCAGATACATTACCTGAGGCTGTTCCTTCTACATAACAACGGATGGTCGTATTTGAAATTCTGTTTTTACGTTCAAGTGAACCGCTTCCATTTTCGACAGTAATAGATGCAAATTCCTTGAATGGTACTTGCTTCCCATCGTTTGCTGAAAAATACATATTCTTGATGTCATCTACATTTTTTCGATCAAATTGATCCATCATCACTTGGATGTTGTACTCTTGACCTTTAATATCAAATTGATTGTCATTATTCCCTGTTAAACCGTTCTGCAATTGCATACCAACAGTCGCAATTGGAATTCCTAATTGCCCCATTTTTTCTCTGTTTAATTCAATGCGAATTTCTGGAGTAATGTCTTCAGTTGAAATAGTGGGGTCTTTTGCTCCTTTAATATCCAAAAGTGCAGCCTTTATTCTTTTAGCTTCCGTCATGAGTAACTCTGGGTTATCTGAGGAGAGAAATATTTCAATAGGAGCTTCTTCCGAGGCAACTAATCCCATGTTTAAAGCTTTTACTTCAATACCAGGATATTTGTCCTCAATCATTTTTCTGATTTTATTCATGTATTGAATTGTCGGAATTTCATTTTGCTTTCCATCCTTCATCTGAACGGTAATTTCCGACTTATTTTCAGCCCCGAAAGATGCTGCACCCATACCTGAACTTGGTCCGGCCACGTTTGAGAACACAACATCAACCATTTCTGTTTCCGCCAAAATCAATTTTTCGATTTCCAACGTCGTCTTATTATTTTCCTCGAAGGTGGTGCTTTTATCGTATTTAAGTTTTATCATAAACTTTCCTTGATCGCCCTGAGAAACGAATTCCTGTCCAACAATTCCAAGTCCCATTGTTGCCATACTACCTATAAAGATGACCAAAATCACGATTCCCATGATTATTTTGTGACGCAAGGACCAACCTACTAACTTCACATATTGCTCAGTAAAAATTGTTACACGCTTTTCAAACCAAATTAAAGGAATATGTAACCAGTTTTTGGGATTTAAATGCACTTCTTTGGCAAATCTTGAAGCCAACCATGGTGTTAAAGTAAAACATACAAATAAGGACATTAAAGTAGAAATTACAACTACTATGGAAAACTGATGTAAAATATCTGAAATAGTTCCTTCAATAAATACAACAGGTGAGAATACTACAACGTCAACTAGTGTAATGGCTAAAGCAGTAAAACCAATTTCATTTCTTCCATCTAGAGCAGCCTTTCTTTTATCTTTTCCCATCGACAAGTGTCGGTAAATATTCTCCAATACCACAATGGAATCATCTACTAAAATTCCAATTACTAAAGACATTGCCAATAATGTCATAAGATTCAATGTGTATCCCAACAAATACATCGCAATGAAGGTGGAAACCAATGATGCTGGAATGGCAATAAGTACGATAAGGGCATTTCTCAAACTGTGTAAGAACAACAACATAACGGCGGCTACCAGTAAAATGGCAATTTCAAGGTCATGAAGTACTGCGTCAACAGAATCAATAGTAGGTTTTGAAGTGTCTGTAGCTACCGTAAATTTCAATCCTACGTCTTTGTATTTTTCTTCGAGTACCTTAAATCGTTCTTTCGTGGCATTCGACATATCTACAGCGTTCGCATCGCTAGACTTTTTAATTCTTAATCCGATTCCATTTTGCCCGTTAAACCTACTAATGGCGATTCTATCTTCAATGTCATCCACTACCTCGGCGACATCAGATAATTTCACAGTTGAAGTCCCTCTAGAAAATAGTATCAAGTTTTCAAGATCAGTAATAGATTGGTATTTACCAGCTAACCTTACCGTCATCTGTTCCTTTTCGCTTTTTACCTTGCCTGTTGGGAATTCAAGGTTCGATGCTGCAATGGCTTGATTGATATTGGCCATTGTTAAACCATAACGTTTCATTTTGTCTTTGTCGACATTAACTCTAAACGCTCTTTTTTCACCGCCAATTACTTGAACTTCGCCGACTCCTGAAACTTGCTTCAATTGAGGAAGAATTTGATCATCCATCAAGACCATAAAATCGCGGTCGTTGAGTTTATCAGCATTCGCACTGACTTGTAAAACAGGGGATGCGTTTGGTTCAATTTTAGCCACCACGGGATTCTGAACGTCGTCAGGTAGTGTACTTATAATATTATTCACTTTTCGCTGTGCATCCTCTAATGCTGCATCAATATCAGTAGAAGCGTTAAATTCTAACAATACCACAGAAGCATTTTCTAATGAGAAAGAAGTAACCTCGGTTATATTTTCCAATCCACTGAGCGCATCTTCCAGCGGCTTTGAAACCTGATTTTCAACTGTAGCAGGGGAGGCTCCAGGATATACTGTTGTAATCGTCAATACCGGAGGGGAGAAATCTGGAAGTAATTCGTAACTGAGCTGGTTATAGCTGATTAGTCCACCACCAATTAAAATCGTAAATATTACGATAATTAAAGAAGGTCTTTTTATGGATATTTCAGTAAGTGTCATGTCCTTATTTCGTTTTTACGTTGCTGTTATTCTGAAGATTTACTTGTCCTTTGATCACGACTTCATCCGAAGTTGACAATCCCGAAATAACCTCGATAAATTCTCCATCGCTAGTTCCAGCATTGAAATTAACTAAAACAGATTTGCCATTTCTTACGACATAGACTTGTGGGCTTTTAGAGGATCCAACCAGAGCTTTCCTCGGTATTGACAAAGCGCTAACACTTGTAGAATTAGTTAGTGTTAACGAACCGTACATGCCAGCCATAATTTTGTATTCGTTCGAATTAGTTACGATTGCCTGAACCTTATAATTATGAGCTGCATCTGCTTGAACTCCAATAACTTTTATTTCTCCATCAAAAGTGATTGCGCCGTGAATATCTGCTTTAGCGGTGATTTTTTGACCAGTTTTAAATTTCAGAATATCTCTTTCAGGAACAGAAACCGTTAATTTTAATGAAGAAATATCTACTAATTCAACAATCGGAGTGCCGGGAGCAATCATGGAGCCTAGATCAACCATTTTCTTGCTAACAACACCACTAAATGGGGCTGTAATGGACGTAGATTTAAGTTGTTTTTGTAATTGCTTGAGTTGTACCTCTGCCGTTTTTAGTCCAAGGTCTACCTTTTCAAATTCGCTATTTGTCACTACATTTTCTTTTTTTAGTGCCGACAAACGCTCAAAGTCATTCTTCAATTGATTGATGTTTAATTTCGCAGTTTCGATTTGTAAAAGAATCATTTCATCGTCTAATTTTGCTAAAACTTGGCCTTTATTGACAAAGTCTCCCTCTTTTACATTTAAACTAATCAATTTTCCTCCAGACTCCGAAGCGATATTGTTCTGAAGATTGGCATCAAAAGTTCCTAAAAATGATAGAGAACTCTCGAAGGTATGATTGCTTGGTTTGGTGACTTCTACTAAAACGGCAGTTGATGGGTCGCGCTCAAAAATTTTAGTTGCCGCTTCTTCTTTATTCGACATTAGTTTAAGAGCTGCTAAAACAATAACAGCTAATGCAAAAAGTGAGATAATGATGATTCTTTTCATGAGTAATTATTTAATATTTCCGATTGATTTTAGGTACTCTAATTCTGCTTGTCTCAATTGAACATAAGTAGAGACAATATTATTTTGAGCTTGGTAAAGACTATTTTCAGCAAGTATTAATTCTGTTGAATTGGCAAGGCCTTTTTCAAATTTAAAGTTTGTTTGTTGGTATACATTTTCAGCTAATTTCAATTGTTCCTTAGAAAGTGATAATGCATCAGATTTGAGTTTGATTTGTCTTTTGGCTTGATTAGCAGCCATTTCCAGTTGTTGGTTTACTAATTCATATTGATTAGTTAATTTATCTGAGCGGATGGCGTTCATTTTGCTTTTGTACATGCGTTGTAAGCCATCAAACAAAGACCAATCAAGACGAAGACCAATAAACACACCATCAATTCCTTTTCTGAAGTCGTCTTCCGGTTTAATGTTATAGCTGTAGTTGTAAACTCCGTACAAATTTAAATTTGGTAAGTAGCTCATTTTGATTCCTTTGCTCTCTTCTTTATTCATTTCTTGCTGTGATTCAATTAATTTTAGTGGGTAAAACTGCTTATTATCCTCTGCCTTAATTATTGACTGTTCGATAATAACATCCTCAGCTAGTGTAAGTTTTTTATCCTTTGGGTAACCAATTAAAATTTTCAGTAAGTCTAAAAGTTGTTCTTTAGATGCTTGAGCAGATGCTATTCCATTCTCCAAATTCAACAGGTTTACTTTAATTTTATCCGCTTCCAATTGAAGGGCTAAACCTTTTTCTACCAATGAATTCATGTTTTTTAACACCTTGTTTGTTTGAGACAAGTTGCTTTCAAGAAATGATAATTGTTTTTCCAAACCTTGAAGTAGAAAATAGGTATTTGACACTTGATAGCGAATATCTTGAATGGTCATATTACGTTGAACCTCCACAATGTCAGCATTTATTTTTAAGGCAGCGAGTCCATAATTCAATTGAGAATTAAATAGTATTTGAGTAAGTTGAACATTGTTCGACAAAACATAAGGAACACCGAATTGAACAGTCGCGTACGTTCCGGGTTGTCCACCAAAAAACGCTGCCGGAACAACTTGACCTGGAATTTTTGCATTGTACTTGTAATCAGCATTAAATCCTAATTGAGGAAGACGAGAGGACAGATATGAGCTACGCTCTCTCTTATTAATCTCGATATCAAGTTCGGCATTACGTATGGTTAAATTTGCAGTATCGGCCATTGCTAAACAAGATTTCAGGTCTAATTGTGCCGTTAAGTCTTGTAGGCTGAGGAACAAACAAATAGAAACGAGGAGTTTCATCATAAGATTTAATTTGGAAATAAATAATTCATTAACATTTCAGTAACCACGTGACGATGTTCTGTAAGTTTTCGTGAGACGTCTGCTTCAGTCATTTCTTGCATTGTCATGTGAAAATTCTTTGCAATAAAAGGAAAATCGCAGTTCGACATAATCAGCATAGTGACATGAAACATATCGATTTGTCTCATTTCTCCTTTTTGCTGTGCTGTTAGTGCCTCTTCAAAGATTCCTGTAGAGGCAATTTTGTCGAATATTTTTTTGTTATGTTGAGTAAAGGAGGCATTACGCTTCAATTCGTTGTGAATAAAATTCGGAAACTCCGGGTTTTTTTCTACAAATTCATATCGTTTCTCAATTAAAATGCGCATTTTTTCCTTCAAAGGCATTTCTTCTTGAAAAACTTGAATCAACGAATGCATGAACTCTTCCATAACAGATTGAAAAATCAATTGAAAAAGTTGATCTTTCGATCGAAAGTAGTAACAAACGAGTGCCACATTCATTCCGGAAGCCTTTGCAATCTCTCTGGTAGTACAACCGGAAAAACCTTTTTGAAGAAATACAGCCTTCGCTGCCTCTTTTATTTTCTCCTCTGTACTTAACTCTTTTTTCATGTGTCGCAAAATTAAACAACTATTTTAAACAATTGTTTAAAACAAATGATTGAATATAAAAAAAAACGTTAAATGTTATCTTTATTGGATTGCAACGTATTACTTTGTTGAGTGATGAGCACATTATCTGTAGAGCTATTATTGAAAGCGTATAAGCAAGGTGTTTTTCCTATGTCAGATAGAAAAGGAGAAATTGATTGGTATTGTCCAAATCCCCGTGCTATAATTCCTATTGAAACTTACAAACCTTCAAAATCTCTTCGAAATATTCTAAACCGCGGTATTTTTGAAGTAAGAATTGATGCGCAATTTGAGGAAGTTATGCGCCAATGTGCTTTGCCACGATTTAAGGGTGATGGTTGTTGGATTTCAGAAGAAATGATAACGGTTTATTGCGAACTTCAAAATTTAGGATTCGCTCATTCTGTCGAAGTTTATTATAACGAGCAATTGGCTGGTGGATTGTACGGTGTTCACGTTGGTGGCGTATTCTATGGTGAATCTATGTTCACATTGGTGTCAAATGCTTCAAAAGTTGCTTTTCATTACCTCATTGAAATATTGAGAAAAGAGGAGTTTTTGTTGCTCGATACACAGTTTATCAATGAAAATGTTGAGCGTTATGGTGCCATTGAAATTCCTAGAAAATCATTTTTTCAAAAACTTGAAAAAGCCTTACAAGTAAGTTGCGAATTTAAATTATAGGAAGTTATTTATTGTCTAACATATTAAAGACATTTCCCTTTCCATCGGTTATGATAGTTTTTGTATTTGGTGAATTTGATAGTTTAATGAAGGCTTGTATTTGATTCATTTTTAGAATGTTGGGAGTTATGCTAGAATTAAGTAAATCATTTGCAGCCTTGTTTGCTTTTGCCTCAATTTCTATACTTTTTGCTTTACCCTCGGATTCGATAATCGCTGATTCTGCTCGAGCTTCTGATTGTATTACGTTTGTTCTCTTTGCACCCTCGGCTTCAATTACTTGACGTTCCACTTCTTTCTTTTGTCTATCCAAAACAAATTCCATTCGTAGAGCCTCTTGTTCCGCCTCAAGTTTCGTTTCTATTGATCTTGTTAATCCTGAAGGTAAGGTGATACTTTTAAGCAAAACAGCTTCAATAACAAAACCTTTAGGCTCGCATACTTCCGACAATCTTTTTTGAATTTCTCTTTCGATTTCACTTCTTTTTGCACTATGCATATCTTTTGCAAAGTATTTTGAACAAACATCAGATGCTGCGGATCTAAATACGGGTAAAATCAAATTATCTTCATAAGACAATCCTGTTTCTTTTATCAGTTTTGGTACATCCTCAGATTTAATATGATATAGAATTGAACTTTCTGATAGAATGGTTAGTCCTTCCTTCGAAGGCAAGTTCTCTTTGATCGACAAGTTCGCTGTACGAATATTGACTTTAATTACACGAGTTAAGAATGGGTTAAAAATAACGGGGCCAGGTTTTTTCACTCTTTCGCTAATTTTACCCAAATTACTTTTAATTCCTACTTGATGTGGTTTAATGATTGAACAACTAACTAATGCAAAACATAATCCAAGATAAAAAATGTACTTTCTCATGACTCCTTTTTTTACAAAGAAACCAACCAAAATGCTACAAGTTCAAATAAGTAGATTAAACCTTTTTATCAACGGGATAAAAAAAATATTATATTGATTAACGAGACAAAAAAAGCACCTTTAAATTAAGGTGCTTTTTCAGTGATTCCGCTGGGATTCGAACCCAGGGCCCATACATTAAAAGTGTATTGCTCTACCAGCTGAGCTACGGAATCTGGTTTTGAGGGTGCAAAGATAGTTGAATATTTTTGTTATTTCAAAGTAAATTTTATGTTTTTTTGTTATGCTCATATTATGAGGTAAAATCATGAAACAGAAAATTCTTCATTTGAACGACAGGCAAATTTTTTTGATAGGAATGATGGGGTCAGGTAAAACGACTATCGGTCAGATACTTGCGGAAAAATTACAGCTCCCTTTCAAAGATACGGATGCTCTGATAGAAGATTCAGAGGGACTGTCTATCCAAGAGATATTTTCAACAAAAGGTGAAGAATACTTTAGGTCATTGGAAGTCAATTGTCTTGAGAATATCTTAAATTCTAAGTCCGGGCAAATCGTAGCATGTGGCGGTGGTTTACCTATAATTGCTGGAGTCATGGAACAAATGAAACGAGCGGGAATAGTAGTATTTTTAGCGTCAGATCCAGAGCTCGCCTACCTTCGAATTCAAGCACAATCGAATCGTCCGCTTTTAGGACAAATTGAATCTTTCAGTCAACTTTACAATTCGAGATTTCAAACTTATAAAAATGCAAACATTACCTGTGCGGCTAATGGTACTCCTGACGAGGTAGCACTTTTAGTTTTGAATGCTTTGACTCAATTTGAGTTTTAAAAACCTGGCGGTCTCGTTGTTTGACTGCTCACAAAGTTCTTCAGGTGTTCCGCTAAATAATACGTCTCCGCCTTTTTCGCCCCCCTCAGGTCCTATATCTATGACATGATCCGCACATTTAATCACTTCCATGTTATGCTCAATCACAAGGATAGAATGTCCTCTGTTAATTAAGGCATTCAGGGAAATCAGCAATTTATCAATGTCATAAAAATGAAGTCCAGTAGTTGGTTCATCAAATATGAAAAGTGTATGTGGGGCTTGAAATCCTTTGGATAAAAAAGAGGCTAATTTAACGCGTTGAGCTTCACCTCCCGACATAGTACTAGAAGATTGCCCCATTTTTAAGTAACCAAGACCAACATCAACAAGAGGTTGAATTTTATCAATAATTTTCAGTTCCAATCTTTCTGGTGTTTCTTTGAAAAACTGAAGTGCATCTTCAAGTGTTGTTTCCAATAAATCGTGAATGGATTTACCTCTATACGTTACCTCTAAGGTTTCAGTTTTATATCTTTTCCCTTTGCAGGATTCACAAGTAAGGTGAACATCTGCCATAAATTGCATACTAACCGTTGTGGTACCTTCACCTTCGCACATTTCGCAGCGACCTCCTTCCACATTGAAACTAAAGAAACCGGGTTTATATCCTCTCAATTTCGCTAAAGCCTGACGAGAAAAGAGTTCTCGGATTTCATCAAAAGCCTTGACATATGTCACAGGATTACTTCTTGAAGATTTACCAATTGGGTTTTGGTCAATAAATTCGACCGCTTCGATGCTTTTTACATCGCCCATTAATTTACCAAATTTTCCAATTGAGTCTCCCCCTAAACCAAGTTCTCTGCGCAATGCTGGATACAATATCTCGCGCACAAGTGTAGATTTACCAGAACCTGAAACTCCGGTTATGCAAACTAAACTTCTTAGCGGAAAATCAACAGTAATGTTTTTTAAGTTGTATTGCCGAGCTCCCTCTATGGTTATTGCATCTTTTGATTTCCTTCGTTTTTGGGGTAATGAAATACTTGTATTTCCTTTTAAATAGTGTGAGGTAAGTGTTCTGTTTTCTTTTAATAAAGTCTCGAAATCACCCTGAAACACAACGTTTCCGCCGTGAATACCTGCCTTTGGACCAATGTCGATAATTTCATCGGCAGCGCGCATAATTTCTTCTTCATGCTCAACGATTAATACGGTATTTCCCAAAGATTTTAATCGTTTTATTACTTTAATAAGTCTTTCTGTATCTCTGGGATGAAGACCAATGGATGGCTCGTCTAAAACATAAATAGATCCGACGAGGCTTGAACCTAACGATGTTGCAAGATTTATCCGCTGTGATTCACCGCCTGAAAGTGTATTAGCACCTCTATTTAAAGTTAAATAACTCAATCCCACATCACAAAGAAATCCTAGTCGAGACGTAATTTCAGGAAGAATTCGTTTTACAATTTGTTGTTCTTGAGGGCTTAGTTCAATACTATTTAAAAATGCTAAACACTCGCTCACAGGCATTAGAACCAATTCTTGAATAGATTTTCCACCTATTTTTACGTAGCTAGCATCTCCTCTCAAGCGTGTTCCTTTACATTCTGGACAAGCAGTTTTGCCCCTATAGCGCGATAATAATACCCGATACTGAATTTTATATGTTTGGCTTTCTAAGAATTTGAAAAATGGACGAATTCCTGTGATGTACTTATTTCCTTCCCATAATGTCTTCTTTTGGTCAATAGTTAATTCCGAGTAAGGCCTATGAATTGGAAAATCAAATTTTTTTGCTTGTAATATTACTTCCTGTAAATATTCTCCCATGGTTTCTCCTCGCCAAGGAGCAACGGCGCCCTCGTAAATACTCTTAGTGACATCAGGAATAACGAGGTCTTCGTCTATACCTAAAATCATCCCGTAGCCTTCGCATGTTTTACACGCACCAAAAGGATTATTGAAAGCAAAAAAATGAGGGGAAGGCTCTTGAAATATTAATTCATCAAGCTCAAATCTGTTGTTGAACCATTCTATTTTTCCATTCTCAATGGAAAGTAAACCACATTCACCTTTTCCTTCCGAATAAGCTACCGAAATTGAATCTGTGTAACGGCTTATATTTGTTTCTTCATCAAAATTTACAACGATTCGATCGGTTACTAGGTAAACAGGTTCACCTGACTTAAGCTCATTTATTTCAGAAATTAATATAAATTTATTGTTGCAATAAACCCTATTAAAACCTTGTTTTTCAAATTGTTTAATTTTATCTAGTGTGCTTATTTTTGCAGAATCCTTTATTGGTGACAATAACGCAAATTTTGATCCTGTGTTTGCATTTTTAAGTTGTGATAATACGTCCTCAATCGTATGCTTTTTTACTTCATTTCCTGAAATTGGTGAATATGTTTTACCTATCCTAGCGAAAAACAACTTGAGGTAATCGTAAATTTCTGTTGTAGTTCCAACTGTTGATCTGGGGTTGGTAGAAATTACTTTTTGTTGAATAGCGATCGATGGAGCAACACCTTTAATGTAGTCAACATCCGGTTTGTCTAATTTTCCTAAAAATTGTCGTGCGTAACTCGACATACTTTCAATAAATCGGCGTTGGCCTTCTGCATAAACTGTATCAAAAGCCAAACTTGTTTTTCCGGATCCTGAAACTCCAGTTAGCACCGTTATTTTTCCGTGTGGAATTTTTACATCGATGTTTTTTAGGTTGTGAACCCGAGCTCCTTTAATGTCAATATGTGTATTCACGCGACAAATTTAACGTTTGAATAGGCACTGTTGTTGTCCCAACTTAAAATTCTTAATAAAATGCCTAAATTTATCCCAAAATACATATAGTTCAATGCTACAATCCTTATTTAGAAAAAAACCTGTTGTCGGCGTAATGACTGATGATGGCGTTCACGGTTCCGGTTTACATAAAGTATTAAATGTTCGTGACCTTACATTTTTTGGTGTAGCAGCAATTATCGGTGGTGGAACCTTTAGTGCAATTGGAAATGCTTGCGCGGCAGGAGGGCCAGGAGTTGTATTTTTATATATCATTTGTGCTGTCGCATGTGGTTTTACAGCTCTTTGTTATGCTGAATTTGCATCTCGAGTGCCTGTCTCTGGATCTGCTTACACTTATGCTTATGTTTCATTTGGTGAGTTGTTTGCCTGGATAATTGGATGGGCATTGATCATGGAGTATTCCATTGGAAATATCTACATAGCATTCTCATGGAGCGGTTATTTCACCAATTTAGTACCTGGGATACCAGAGTGGCTGACTACAAATTATTTGGATGCCAAAGAATTGGGTAATCCTGAAGCAATAGCAGCATGGAATAATGCGCCCGTTATAGGAGATTTACGAATTATTTTTGACCTTCCTGCGGTCGTAATTAATATTTTAATTACAGCCCTTGTTTTCATTGG
>JACCEC011314858.1_pt1 | contig 18270 bp, 15 predicted proteins | sample 7450121 | NCBI WGS metagenome assembly JACCEC01 (sample SAMN15323455, study PRJNA562643) | freshwater metagenome | isolation source: river surface water | place: USA:Blue River Watershed | collected 2017-08-18 | reverse complement strand
GACTCTGAAGCGGCATGGAAAAGAGTGCTTGGACCATCTGGTAGCAGCCTTCAGAGCGTGGAAGGAACGGTCAGCTCCTCCCTCTGTTTTTAATCAGCCCTGCTGTACCCTCTGAACAGATACGTTCTTAAGAGCCTGTGAACGGTTTCTAAAAGAAGGTCTGGTTCTGCGCCATATGGCGGCCGGACTCAATCAAGCTCGAATAGTTCATCTTTTAATCTGCCTATTCCTGTCCTCAATTGAATGGAAAAAAGGCAACTAAAAACTAAAACTTATTTTTGATAAATGGCGTTAGCTCAAATTTAGCAGGGGGCCCCCCTTATCAAATGCCCGATTCTTCAGGTCATTTCTACCTAAAGGAGCCGTTCCTCTGCCACTTGCGTGAAGATCAATCATTTTTTTCTGTATTCTTATCTGCACAAGCTCCTTGGCCGATTTCGCGTAACAACTTAGTAGTTAACGCTTCCCAACGCTTGTTCCGATTGACTTTGGCCTGAGCTTCGTCGACAGTGTCTAATTCTTTGTAGTTTTTTGCAACGGCATGGTTGTATTCGTCGGGATATCGAGCTTCAAGGGCTTTCTTCCAGCTATCTTGGTTGGATAAAAAAGCACATACGGCAGTTGCATTAATTTGTTGGTTCGATACGTATTCAGCGGCGTCATTAAGTTCTTTAGACGTTAAGTCACTGCATCTGAAAAAGCGCATCTTCTTGGTGGGAATGTCTAGATCAAGCTTCTCTTGAAGCATGATCGGGTAGGCCAGATAGACTTCGATCTGGTCAATTGAATCGGGATCACGCGTAAGAGATAACCTGTGGATTTTTTCGCGAGCGAAATTTTCGAGCATTTCGAGTGGCCATACCGTCTCGATGAGGAATTTCTTCAGTTCGGCAACGTTTGTTATCTGCTTAAGGCGGAAGGCAATTCCCACATGCAAGATAGAAAAGGAGATCCTGTCTCCGCATGCTCCGAGCGCTTCTTTGATGATGTCGAAAAAGGTTGTTCTAAATAATGGGTTGTCATTTGCCTGCTGTAGATAGTCTAAGATTTGCCTGGTGAGGTCTTTTTGGAATTCTCCTTGTGTTCCATAATCTTTTTTATTGTTTCGATAATCTGCTGTATCGGGCAGGCGGCTTAGCCAGGTTCGAAGCAAGAGCAAGTTATCTGGATCGAGCTTTTCCAATTCGGGGAATGATTTAGATTCCTCTCCCAATACAGAAAAGAGTTCTTGTATCAGCGTATGTAGTGATTTAGTCTGCCCACGATTAAGATCTCGCTGGATGGAGCTCTCAGAAAAGAGGAATTGTGGACCTCGACCGATTCCGGTATTGCGGGCTTCTTCTTCTAGAGTGCTGATGTTATGTTGGGAAATTCTGGTCCCTTCAAGATGAACTCTGGAAGGTCGACTTAAACAAAACAGGTCAACGGGCAGGGAAGCCAGATTGGGGTTATTCGAGAGGTTTAGGTCGAATAAAGTCTGGAGCTTACCGATTTGGCTGTGGATCGTTATGAACTGATTCGAAGAGAGGTCTAGGAACGTTAACGCTCCGAGGCAAACGATGTTCTCGGGGAGTGTTGCGAGTTGATTTTCAGAGAGGTCTAAGAACTGTAAATTCTGGAGCTCACAGATTGCCTCGGGCATCCCCCCTACTAAGAGGTTCTTATAGAGTGTTAGCATGCTTAACTTCTGGAGCCCAGCGATTGCCTTGGGGAGATTTGCGAGTTGATTCTTATTGAAGTATAGTTCCTGTAAATTTTTGAGGTTACCGATTGTCTCGGGGAGCGATGTGAGCTTGTTCTTCGAGCAGTCTAGTTTAATTAGTCTGGAAATAAATGGCTCTTTATCAAAAATCTCAGGAAGAGATCTTAAACCAAGACCCTTTAAATTAAGGGTATCGGCTTGCTTATCTCTTAAAAAATGAATAATTCTCAGTTGAGCTGTAGCTCTGTCCTCTCCATCTGCTGCTTGTTTCACCCATTCATCTAAGATCGTTTGCAGCTCAGGAGTCAGCTCACCCAATACCCGTTGCATCACTTGTAGCAAGAGGGGAATGTTATTTGGTGCATAGTGTTTCCCCCATTGACTATCTTGTGTAATAGATCGTCCACAATACTTCCATATTTCCACAAAAATTTCATCCTGTATCCTTTGGTTAAAAGATCCAAGTACAGCAAGTGCAGCCTTGTTTACGGCATTCTTCAGTCGATCTTCCGATTCAAATACATGGAGCTTTCCATAGTTAGGTATATCAGGCCTTCCCGCTTGTTCCCAAATGTTAAAAAAAATGACCTCGCGGAATTTTTCAGGTAGTCTGTCTAAATTCTCTTGGTTCAAAGCTGAGGCGTTTGAATAATGCAGGTTGAACAGCCGTTCATAAAGTGTCCATCTATTAACCGGTTCTGTTAAAGGTTGTAAAGACACGATAATTTTCTCTTTTAATAATGATTGTTTTTTTTGATAAATTATAAATTTTTATTGCTTGTAACAAAGAGCATCAAGATCAGTATAACGTATTTTCTTGTTTCTAGTTTATACCGGAATAACCTGAAGAATCGAGGATTTAATGCCTCCTAAATTTGAATCCGCCTGCTTTTGCTCCCAAAAAGCTTAGCTTGAATAAGTTAAGCGATGCTGGCAAGTTTGAATCTGACGACTGTCCGATGCTATCAAAAACTGATTCTTCAGATTATTTATTTATAATTAATGATAAAAGAATTCCGATTAAAATTCGACTTGAATTCCATGGTTTTATTAAATTTTTCTATTTGGCTTTTGTTCTAAATAACTTGAAAAATTGGTTTTTGCCAGCGTCGCCGGCCAATAAATTTGAGATCCGCCTGAATCACCCAACTTATTCAGGGTGAGCTGCTTGGGCGCAGGCTATGCCTGACTCAAATTCATTGGTATTGCCTTGCCAAATTTCCGATTCTTTAGGTTATTAAAGAGGATCCCGGTTCATTCTGAATGTTAATAGAGATATTCTTCTTAAATTCGAATCGCTCCTTATTCGAATTTCCGATTATGGAAGGGAGAATTCCACTTTTCCCATTGCGATACTGGAATGCAAGGCGACGATCGGGATAGTGCTTTTTCTGGAAGATGATCGCTGCCCATCCCATCGTTTTACGCGCATTGATTTCTACGATAGGATGCAGGTGTGCAGATCGAGTTTTAGGATCGATGTAGACCATCGCATCGATACCCACATGGCCGAAGTATCCGAGTCCTGCCATCGTGTTAAGAGCGTGTTGCACTTTTGTCTTATGTTGCTGAAGAAATGGCAAGTGAGGGCCAAAAAGGGAGGGTTCATCTCCAACTGTGTTTGAGCGGTATTGCCCTTTCACATCATTGACGCATACCGTTGATCCGACATAGTCGATCGTCTTGTTTGGGGCAATGACCCATTGGGTGCTGAAATCCAAGATCCGATCGACCCATGGTTCTGCAATCACGGGACGGTTGGAGTTCCATTCTTTTTCAAGAAAGAGATCGATTCTTTGACGCAAAGGAGCAATGTCAGGAGGAAGAAGCAAATGGCCTCTTCCAGAGACTCCAAAGCAGGTTTTTAAGACTCTCTGTCTGCCGGCAGTTTCTGTTAGCCATGCTTCAGCTTCATGCATGTTGTGAAGAAGGGATGATTGAGGAAGGCTCGGCACATGCAAAAACGAGAACGCCTTTGAGTTAATTGTTTTCACGGTGTCCCATGAGGGCATTGCGTAATGTAAGTGTTGCGAAGCCGCCCATTGCCTAATCAGTTCAGAATGGCCCCACGGTTCAAGTTGGAGTTTGTTAAGATGGCAGGGTTTATTGAGGGTAACGATGGAAAGTTCGGGTAAGTCATGTGCCGCTCTCATTTCGGCGTATTCTGGAGGAAGTGGATGAGAGACTAAAAGGGCATCGTTTTCATCTGCATAAAGAAAAGGGAGGAACTGGAGTTGGCGAAAAATGGGGTTGGAATGCAGGATGTCGGAAATCACTTGCGCAGCTGGTCGGGCCGGTTGAAAGGATTGTTCGAGTTCCCATTCAAAGAATGAGTTGGCGATGTGGAGTTTTTGGGGCATAGATCTCAATTTGTGATGGACAAAGTTTAGCGGAAAGCAGTATATAAGTGGATGAAGTAGTTGCAAGTTCCGATCAGCTTTTCTCTTTCTTTATACTGAAATAACTTGAAGCATTGGTAGTATGCCAAGAAGGCAACCTGAATTTGAGTCAGGCAAAGCCGGCGTTGCATCTGCTTGAATAAGTTGGGCGATGCAGGCGTGTTTCAAATTCAGTGGCTGATCGCGCTGGCAGAAGCCGATTCTTGAGGTTGTTTGTGATAGTATTCAGTTAAGGTCTTTTTATGACTCCAAAAAAATTGCGGGTAGGTGTGCTTTTTGGTGGAAAATCTGCAGAGCATGAGATCTCATTGATTTCTGCGAAGAATGTGATCGATGCCATTGATAAAAGCAAATATGAAGTGTTTCTCATCGCCATTGATAAAAGCGGAGAATGGCATCTTAAGAAAGGCTGTGAATACTTGATGCATGCTGATAACCCTAAGTTTGTTCACTTATATGGTGATAAACAGACCGTCGCTCTTGTTCCCAAAAATCACCGGAAAGAGCTGATCAGCTATACAGGAAATCAATTGGAGGACTCTCTGCAGCTCGACGTCATCTTTCCTGTCCTTCATGGAACGTTTGGGGAAGATGGAACCGTTCAAGGGCTATTGAAACTCGCGAACATCCCATTTGTCGGAGCTGGGGTCTTAGGCTCTGCTGTGGGTATGGACAAAGATGTCATGAAAAGGTTGTTAAGGGACGCTAACATTCCAACGGCGCGGTTTGTCACGGTTCAAGCGAGTCAGAAAAGTAGAGTCAATTTTGATCAGGTTGTTGAGAAGTTAGGGCTCCCCTTTTTTATTAAACCGGCTAACTTAGGCTCATCGGTGGGTATTGCAAAAATTAAAGAAAAAAAGGATTTTATTCCCGCATTGGAGCATGCGTTTCTATACGATAGAAAAGTGTTGATTGAGGAGTTTATCCCTGGACGAGAAATTGAATGTTCTGTCCTTGGAAATGATCACCCGATCGCCTCTTTGCCTGGAGAGCTGGTCCCTCAGCATGAGTTTTATTCTTATGAAGCTAAGTATATCGATGAAAATGGCGCATGGTTTACAATCCCTGCTGTTTTAGATAAAGAGCTGACTGCCCACATTCAGAATATGGCGCTCGATGCCTATCGAGCTCTTTGTTGCGAAGGGATGGCCCGGGTTGATTTCTTTTTAAAGCCCAATGGGGATATCATCGTTAATGAGATCAATACGATACCCGGCTTTACGAAAATCAGCATGTACCCCAAATTATGGGAAGCGAGCGGTCTGTCTTATGTGGAACTGATCGATCAACTGATTGGACTTGCCTTGGAACGGCATGAACAAGAAGCCAAACTCAAGACGACGTATTAACCTGAGATGCTAACCATGAGCGAACTGAGTAAAAGGCCGAATCGATTTCCGAGGATGCGTGTCGGAATTGGGCAAGACAGCCATCGGTTTCTATCCGTCGACTCTACTAAGCCTTGTGTGGTTGCCGGCTTAATTTTTCCGGACTCCCCAGGGCTCTCTGCTGATTCAGATGGAGATGTAGTTTTTCATGCGATTTGTAATGCAATCACATCGGTGACCGCGGTTCCGATTTTGGGCAAAATAGCGATCGATCTGTGTCATAAGGATGGGATCACCGACAGTCAAGTTTATCTCGAAAAAGCCCTCGAAACCCTCGGAAATCAGCAGGTCGAGCACGTTGCGTTGACAATTGAAGGAAAAAGGCCTAGATTCCAGGAAAAAATCCCTGAGATGTGCGCAAAAATTGCCCAAGTAATGAAGATCGATCTCGATCAAGTTGGGATGACAGTCACATCGGGTGATGGATTGACCGATTTTGGATGTGGAGATGGCCTGCAGTGTTTTTGCATCCTCACAACTGTTGAATAGGACTTTTAATACACGTCTGCTAGATACCGTTTTTGAGTGCGGAGCAATTTGACATGAGCTTTGGCGGCCTCTTCGCTCATCGCACCTTGCTCGATGGCGATCTGCACAAGAGTCGCTTCGACATCCTTAGCCATCCGGTGGGCATCGCCGCATACGTAAAAATAAGCGCCATCTTGCAGCCATTTCCAGAGTTCGGGTGCAGATTGCATCATTCTATGCTGCACATAAACTTTTTCCGATTGATCTCGAGAAAATGCGAGGTCAAGCCGCAGTTTGCCCTCTTTAACAAGACCCTCCCAGTAGTCTTGATAGAAAAAATCGGTCTCACGGTTCCTTTCTCCGAAGAATAGCCAATTTTTTCCTTGGGCCCCACGAGCCATCCTCTCCTGCATAAAGGCTCTAAATGCAGCAACTCCAGTTCCAGGGCCGATCATAATAATGGGAGTCGAATCATCGGCAGGGACAGTGAAATGGTGGGCCGGTTGGACATAGATAGGAATGGGGGTTTCTTGCACTTTGGCCATATTGCATAGGAAATGGCTCGCAACGCCAAAACGCTGCTCTCCAGAATGGGTAAACGTAAAGAGGGCCACTGTGAGATCGACCTGGTTGGGGTGGCTTAATTGAGAGGAAGCTACAGAGTAGAATCGCGGCAGAAGGGGGCCGAATTGGGCGCACATTTGTTGAAGAGGAGCATTAACTTCCTGAAATTCTCTGAATAGGTCGAGTGGGTCATGTGCGCTTAAATATTGAGATAGCAGAGGTCTGTTTTCTTGTTGGAGCAACCGATGGAGGTGATTTTTCTTCTCATGAAGCATTTCATGCTCGTAGAAGAGTTTTAAGAATGAGGAAGTCAATCGGGAAAGGTTTGCTTTTTTGGACAAAAATGTTCTCAGGGAGATCTCCTGTTCCGAGCGGGGATCTAAAATGATCTCCTCACCAGTGGCCTTCATTGCAGCGATGAGATGGGAAACGAGGGTGGGGTCGTTTTCAGCGAAGATTGCGACTGAATCTCCTACTTTGAAGGAGATGCCGGTATTTTCGAGGGAGAGGCAGAGGTGAAATGTTTTTTTTGAGGAGCCCTTTTGTGTCAGCAAAAAACGCTCTCGGATACATACTTGAGCAGGATTTGCTTTGTTGATCGTTGTATTTGCTGGGGGGGGGGCAGATGAAATAATCATAGACAATGGTTGTAAAAAAAGGTACAAGAAGGTTTATAAGAAAACAACTTGAAGAAGCGGTTTTTACCAAAAGCGCCAGCCAATGAATTTGAGATCCGTCTGCATCGCTCAACTGATTCGAGTTGAGTTGCTTTGGCTGCGGACACACGAGAAGGTTTGATGGACCTCCTCAGTGGGGAACTGGTGAAGCTCCCTTGGGCGCGAACTGGTCTTAAGAGTGCAGCCTGACTCAAATTCATGGCGGCTCCTTGCCAAATTTCCGGTTCTTCAAGTTATTTCGGTATGAGCGACACAAAAAGCATAAAACTTCTAGCAGCTATGGCTAATTTTAATCGTAGAAAACTACTGAACGAGTTGTCTGTTTTTCTTCTATTTCTTCTTGCGCTAGCAGGTTGCAAAGACTCAGGCAATGCACCCACCTACATTATCTCTGATGGTTCAGAGGAAAAAGCCGTGGATTCAGCATCATCAGAAGATCCGAAACGTTGAATAGTGACACAGCGCAATCGAAAGTTGGTCTGCGCCTTGCTTCTCTTAGGAGAAGCCCTCATTCATAGTTCCTTACAGTCTTTCTTTGCCCAGGCTTTTGTGAGCATATCCATTTTCTTGTTGGATATTCCACCTAAAAACTCGATCGAATTGAGAAAACGCGCTCGACATCGGTCTTTGCCTAAAATTTCAAAAGAGTCGTAAAGAGGGGGGCCGTGCCGTTTGCCTGTTAACGATCCATATAAAATAGGAATGATCACTTTTTTGAGATGGACTCCGAATGCTTCTGCGACTGCATGGGCTGCCTTTTCAATCCCTTCCCGTTTCCAATTTTCTTGCTCGTCTAAGCTCCAAATGATTGCCTGCACAAGAAGGGCAATTTTTTCTTTGGGCACTTGCGACGGACAAAGGAGTTCATCTGTATAAGGAAGGTGATTGACAAAGAAAAAGCTGCAGAGTTCCATGAACTCGCCAAAAGTTTTGATGCGGGTATGGCAAAGGGGCATTAGGCGGTGCATAAAGGTGTCGTTAAAGCTCCACCCTTTTATCCTTTCCCAAAGCTGGTTCTCTGGAATGGTGTTGATCAAGTACTGCTGGTTCAACCAGTCAAGTTTTTGGATATCAAAGAAAGCTCCCGATATTCCAATCCGTTTTGGGTCGAAGATAGCAATGATCTCTTCAAGAGAGTAGATCTCTTTGTCTTCGGGCATGCTGTAGCCCATCAGGGTCATGAAATTCAAGAAAGCTTCAGGTAGGTATCCACTGTCACGGTAATAAAAAATCGAAGTGGGGTTGCGCCGTTTGGACAGCTTTTTCCCATCTTTACCAAGAAGCAGTGGCATGTGCAAAAAGGTCGGCGGGGTCCATCCAAAAGCTTCGTAAAGAAGAATATGCTTGGGTGTCGAGCTCATCCATTCGTCGCCGCGGATCACGTGGGAAATGTGCATAAGGTGATCATCGACCACATTGGCCAAGTGATAGGTTGGAAACCCGTCCGATTTCATGAGAATTTGGTCGTCGATATCGGCCCAAGGGCATGTGATCCTCCCTTTGATCCCATCTTCAAAGACACACTCTCCTGTCAGAGGCACTTTAAGGCGAATCACAAAAGGTTGTCCTGCTTTTTCCCGCTGCGCCACTTCTTCAGGGCTTAAATTTCTGTAGCGGCGATCATACCCGACTCGTTGCCCCAGCTTGGCGGCCATTTCACGCATTTCAGCGAGCTCTTCCGGGGTTGCAAAGCACTTATACGCTTTGTTCTGATCAAGGAGCATTTGGCAGTGCTGCCTGTAGATTTCGGTCCTCTCCGATTGCCGGTATGGGCCGAAAGGTCCGCCGACGTCAGGGCCCTCATCCCATTGGATCCCAGCCCAATTGAGGGCATCAAAAATATTTTTTTCATATTCAGGGCGTGAACGGGTGCGGTCTGTATCTTCGATCCTTAGAATAAATGTGCCGTTAAATCGTCGTGCAAAAATTAAATTGAAAAGAGCCATGTAGGCAGAACCAACATGGGGATCGCCTGTAGGGGATGGAGCAATGCGTACACGTACGTTCATGGATGATGAGTCCTTAAAGAAGGTTCAAGGACAGCTATTGTCTCTGTTTTTGATTTATCCCGCAAGTCATACCATCCATTAAAAATAACTTTGAGCTTGTAGTCGATTCATTAGACATCTTGCATTACTCAATTTATACCAAAAAAGCTCAAAAAGTGGCATAATTCGCTCTAATATAGAAAATTTCAACCACAGAGAGCACAGAGGACACAGAGAAGGAATTATATCCTCATGCGCCGCCCCCCCTCCCTAAGAGTTCTCTCGTTAAAGTTGATCAGCAGTCAGATTTTACAATCGGATCATCTCAGGTAGGACAGCCACTGCGCCTCATGAATCGGAGCAAGACAGCTCACCGATTTGATCTCCACAATCACTCGATCTTCAACCACTACATCAACACGATAGCCACAATCATCGCAGACTTAAAATCGTCAAACTCCTGATAGTGAGCGTTGTAGATAATACGCTCTTTGATCCACTTCCACAAACGTTCGATCGGATTTAGATTCGGGCTGTACGGAGGCAAAAAATGCAGTCTTATCCTCGAGGTCTCGAGATATTTGGTCACCGCTTTGTTACGTCCACAGGTGCTTTTAGCTATTGAATGTGCCAAAATCTCGGGAAAATTGCTGCGCAACCTGCAACAATTCCCTATAAACTAAACCCATTATTCAGGTTATTAGAAACTGCAATGATATGAAATTTTCGGGCACATAAAGTGGGTTGTGCAAGATGTCTATTGAGGAAATAAGAGAGGGTCGAAATCCCAATAAGACCAGCTCGCGCCCAAGGGTGCTTCATCTGCTTCGCGCAACAAAGGTTTGCAGGACCTTTGGCGTGTCTACGCAGCCTCAGCAGGTTGTTTGATTTTGCCTTGGTCGATGAAGAGGATGAAGTCTTTCATAATGTTCAAGGTCTCCGTAAGCTGGAGATCGTTTTGTCCAAAAAAGTCGAAGCTGTCAGCAAACTCATCTTTTTTACCTAGCTTTTTGATGAAGTTTTGGTAGTTTTTATTTTGGCTGATGCGCAGTTCAGAGTTTTTTTTCAGCTTCTCTAAAAAGGGCTGATAACTGGTCATGATCGGTTGCATCTGTTCTTTATACATCCGATTGATTTGGTAACGGTGGATAGCGGGAACATCGCTCAAATCGTCTTGAAAACTTGGTGTGATTTGATCGGTTTCGACAGGATATTTGGAAAATTTTTCACCGATCTCCATTTCAGAAAAAATGCCGGGCACGACGATATCCGCTTTGACGCCGACTAATTGGGGGCTTTTTCCAGAAACTGTGTAGTAGCGGCCGCGTGTGACTTTATATTCCCCTTTTGGGTTTACTTTTCCGAAGTTGGCTGCCTCTAAAGTAAAGGTTTGGAACGTCCCTTTTCCAAATGTTTGAGGATCGCCGATGACAAATGCACGCCCATAGTCTTGCAATGTTTGGGCAACGATTTCTGCTGCGGAAGCGCTCGTCCGGTTGGTAAGGACCATCAATGGGCCGTCCCACACCTTTTTTCCGTCAATGTTGCGGAGGTGTTGGATATGTCCTGTGTTGTCTTTAACAGAAACAACGACCCCTTTAGAAATGAACAGGCCGGTGACAGCGACAGCTTGAGGAAGCAATCCACCAGCATTGTTGCGCAAGTCCAGAATGACTCCTTTCACATTATGGTCTTTCTTAAGAGCTTTGAGGGCGGCTGCAAGGTCTGATGCAGAAGAGCTTTTGGAGTCTTGATAGAAAGAAAACAAGTGTAAAATGGCAATGATTCCATCTCCATAGGGCTCATAGTAGGACTCGAGGCGGGTCTCTTTCAAAACAACTTCTCCTCTGACGATTTCGATGTCTAATTTGTCTTCTTTGGAAATATCTGCATCTTTTGTTTCGCGCAGCACGGTCAGAATGACATTCGAGCCTTGCGGTCCTCGAATCAGTTCAACAGCTTCAACGATGTCCATTCCGACAACAGGTTCGTGGTCCACGGCAACGATCCGATCGCCGGCTTTCAGTTTGTTGCCAAGGCTTGCCGGGCCGCCGTCTACAAGGCGAACTACGGAAAAGCCGCTAAGATCATCGCGCAATTGGGCGCCAATTCCGAATAGTCTCTGTTGGACTTGAATCATAAATTGACTTGCTTCTGCGGGAGTGAAATAGATGGTTTGAGAATCCAGCGCGGAACTAGTTGCTTTAAGGACATAGCTCAAAACCAGTTGTTTCCGTTCTTCTGCAGAGGCGGTGATGAGCTCAGCTTCTCGATTGAGGCGTCGTTTAGCAATGCGCTGCAAAAACTGCTCTTGTGTTTCAGGATCGATTTTTTGAGCTGTTTGGAGCTGTAGAGATTTAATTCTCAGTAGGCGATCTGCGAGCTCTTCTTTCGACTTTGCCCACTTAATGTCTTTGAACTCCATAGGTTGGACATTTGAAGGGAGGGGGGCATCTTGAATGAGTTTCTCAATCTCGTTTCGTTGCTCGATGGCTGCTACCATAGCAGCGTGGATCTCTTCAAAGGTTGTAAAGCTTTCTTTCTTGATGCCTTCTGTAGCGAAAGCGAGGAGCTCGTCATTAGGAGTTAGCCAGGCGGAGATGTCAGATTCGACAAAGTATGTTTTTCCTGGATCGAGTTCTTCTAGAAAGTTCTGCAGGGATCGAGAAATGAGGTCAGGGGTCAATTGCTGATGGCAGACATGAGCTTTTAGAATTTCGTCTATTTTGTTCCGGGTATCTTTAGGAGTGAGCGTGGGGGGCTTGGCAAAGCTCAAATGGGAAAAACAGAGGAAAAGTAATAAAAAAAGTCCTCGGACCATAATTTTACCTATGACTAGTGCTATTTTTACGTAGCTTATAGCCATTCAATACTTTATGGCTATAAGAATTCGCTCCTTAACCCTCTGTTTTCAGTGACTTATGGCACAAAAAAAATCACTATATGCTTGATTTCAATTCATTTATATGCCATAATTATTGTTCAAAGCGGCGAATAGAATTGTATTATTTCAAAAGCTGCTAAAATTAACCTCTTTAAAAATAAGATATTGAAACAAAATGGTTTCTGAATAAAGAGGGGCAGCTTTGTAAAAGTTTGTTTTGACTTTTGGAGGATTAAATCATGGAAAAAGAAACACTTGGCCACGGAGAAAGCTGTCTATCAGCCTCTCTAGGCAAAAAGGTCGTTTCAATTACAGAGGCGGCGAAGATTAATAATGTGACCCGCCAGGCGATCTATGTAGCCATTAAGCAAAAGAAGCTAAGAGCTTCGAAGGACTCGACTCGCTGGACAATCGATCTAGAGGACTTAGAAAACTACCGGAAACAGAAGTATTCTAGATCCAAATCGATGTTCAACGGTGAGTTGCTTTTTGATAATCAAAAAGGCTACTTTTCTGTAAATCAAGTTGCTAAAATGCTCAATGTGCCCGTTCAAAAGATCTATTACGCTACCCGCGTAGGTCTGATGAAAGCTTCACGACGAGGAGCAGCTTGGGTCATTCATATGAATGAGATCAAAGATTATCAGCAAAATTATTTAGAGAAGAAGGCACAACGTTCAGAAGTTATGTAATTTTCTCTCGCGAGTTGTTATAGGAATATAGGCCTATTTCTCAAGGAGTTGGACCGCTGGCATTCATGTGGCCAGCGGTTTTTTTTTGCTTGAACGGCCTCTCTTAAGTAACCTGAATAATGGGTTTAGTTTATGGGAAATTGTTGCAGATTGTGAGGCAATTTTCCGGAGATTTTGGCACGTTCAATAGCTGAAAGCACCTATGGACGTACCAAAATCTGCGAAAAGTGCTTGCAAGATGCGGCAAGGTTCTATGAAATAAACCCATTATTCAGGTAAGTATTGGCTTGTTGCTCGCCCACGCTTTTCTGCAAAGTTCTCGCGTGGCACCCGGACTCGATCAAGCTTGGATAGCTCATCTTTTAACCTGCCCATTTTTGTCCTCAATTTGATGGAAAACAGCTAAGTATAAACTAGAATTTATTTTTTGATGAATGCTGTTCACCTGAAGAGTTGGTTTTTGATAGCGTCGGACAGTCGCTAAATTGATACACAAATAACCTGAAGAATCGGTTTTTACTAGCGTCGCCGGCTAATGTATTTGAGATCAGTCTGCATCGCTCAACTTATTCAAGTTGAGCTGCTTCGGCGTCGGTTTAACCTGACTCAAATTCATGGCGGCTCCTTGCCAAATTTCCGATTCTTCAGGTTATTTCGGTATAACTGTTTTTGTTTTCTTTCTGTCATGATGACTTTAAATTTCTAATATAAATATAAATAATTTATTTAAATATGCTGATTTGTTGTTTGTTTATAAAGTATAGTTTTTAGTTTGGTTTTTGATGTTTGATTCATCTTTTTGCATTAATCGCTAAATTTTAATACAAATTAAATGAGGTGTAGATATAATTGTGACAGAAAAATGGGAGATAAATAGATATGAGCAATATTAAAGAATTAAATGACGATTCCGGAAACTATGTTTCACTATCGGAAGCTGCACGGATCAACAATGTAACCCGCCAGGCGATCTATGTCGCAATCAAGCAAAAAAAACTCAGAGCCTATAAAAATCCTACCCGTTGGATTATCCACAGGAATGATTTGGAGGCCTATCGCAATTTAAAGTATTCACGTACAAAATCAATGTTCAATGGAGAGTTGCTTTTTGACAATAAGCGGGGCTTCTTTTCAATCCAGCAAGCTGCTAAAATGCTCAATGTGCCTTATCAGAAGATCTACTATGCAACGCGCATTGGACTTTTAAAAGCAAGCCGGAAGGGCGCTGCTTGGGTTGTCCATATGGATGATCTGAAAAAATATCAGGACAGCTATTTGAACCGCAGGATTTCAAACTTCGATGAAGAGATCTCCTAAGTTTTAGTACACCCCTTTCTGTCTCTTGAACATCCCATAATGAGATACCGTTAAAAAGCGATATCTTCTATTCTGACCTCTTCACTAGGGAGGAAAGGATGAAATGGGATCTAACCTGTTTCTTTCAAATAAGGGGTTCTAATTCATTAGAAGAAGAAATCGAAGTTGTTGGTGATCAGCTTCATGCAATTAGTATAGGAACAAGTCCTGACGAACTATGCCGCAATTTTTCCACCTTGCAGCAGATCGATTTGCGTTTACGCGAGGTCGATGCATTTGTTTCCTGTTTAGAAGCTCAAGATGTCCATGATCCGCTAGCTCCCCAATTTTCCCATTCTGTCGCTCAACTTAAAGCTGATTTTGAGCGGGCATTAAATGCATTTGACCAGGCCCTTGTTCATTTAAAAGAGCATGATTTTCAACTTCTTCAAAGCAAAGTAGCAACAATTTGTCCTCCATTGATTTTATCAGAACGTCGTCTCATCGGATCGCAAAAATTGCCTTCGGTCCAAGAAAGTTTGATCTCAGATTTATCCGTGGATGGGATGCATGCGTGGTGGAATGTCTATTGCGCACTGATTGGCAGCTTAAAGTTCGAGCATGGTGGAAAGGTTTTCTCAATAGGGCAAGCTGAAAATCTTCTCTCCTCGCAAGATCGTGAAGTTAGGAAGGCTGTTTTCCAGAACTGGGAAGCCGTCTGGAAAGAGCATGAGGGGCTCTTTAGCAGAGTGATCAATTACTTGGGAGGATTTCGGCTAAAGGTCTATGCCCATCGAGGATGGTCTTCATTTCTCAAAGAGCCTCTATTGCAAAATAGGATGTCGGAAAAGACTCTAGATGCTATGTGGAAAGCGGTGGTGGCAAAGAAAGGGGCTTTTGTTCCGTTTTTTAAGGAGATGGCCAAAGCTGTCGGCGTTGAAAAACTTGCATGGTATGATTTGGAATCCGCTTTTTTCAAAACTTCTGCGCAAACAGTCTCGTATGCACAAGCGCGTGCATTAATTCTCGAGAAATTCGGCGAATTTTCTGAGAATTTAAGCGGTTTTGCCGAGAAAGCTTTCCGCGACAATTGGATCGAAGCGGAAGACCGCTCCGGCAAAAGGCCAGGAGGGTTTTGCATCTCATTTCCAAAGAGCCGGCAAAGCCGGATCTTTATGACGTATTCGGGTACTGCGTTGAATGTGGCAACATTAGCTCATGAACTTGGACATGGATATCATAATGCCATGGTTGAAGATTTGCCCAGCTTTGCCCAGCACTACAGGATGAACATTGCAGAGACTGCTTCGACATTTGCGGAATTGATCGTCTTGGACTCCTTAATTGCAAAAAGCCGATCTACCGAAGAAAAGCGCAGTTTGCTTGCAACAAAGATTCAACGCAGTGTGATGTTTTTAATGAATATTCATGCGCGGTTTCTCTTTGAAGAGGCATTTTATACCAAGAGGCAGAAAGCTTTCTTATCTGCAGCTGATCTATGTTCCATCATGGAGCAGAGTCAAAAAGAGGCCTATTGTGATCTATTAGGAGAGTGGCATCCCCATTTTTGGGCTGCAAAAATGCACTTTTATTTCACCGATCTCTCTTTTTATAATTTTCCCTACACATTCGGGTATTTGTTCAGCCTCGGCCTCTACGCACGGGCAAAAGCAGAAGGCAAAGGGTTTTCAAATACGTACGATGCTCTTTTGCAAGACAGTGGCATGATGAATGTCGAAGACCTAGCCTTGAAACATTTAGGCATTGATTTGACAACGCCAATGTTTTGGAATGAAGCGGTCGATCTAGCGATTGCAGACGTGACCGACTTTTTTGAATTAGAAAGCAACGTAGGTGGATCTAGCTCTTTGTCAACCTGAATACTGGGTTTATTTCATAGAACCTTGCTGCATCTTGCGAGCACTTTTCGAAGATTTTGGCACGTCCATAGGTGCTTTCAGCTATTGAACGTGCCAAAATCTCCGGAAAATTGCCTCGCAGCCTGCAACAATTTCCTATAAACTAATACCATTCCAAAAAAATAAAGTCATAAATTTAATTGTCGCAATCGTGTAAGCTTTACCTTCCAAAGGAGGTATCGATGCGCGGAAGAAAAGCGCTCAAGTTAAAAGGGCTTGAGCAATACGATTTTGATAAACTTGCCAAAACAGAGGGCAGTTCAAGGGAAAGAAGAAGATTTTTGGCATTTGCCCATCTTCGCGAAGGGAAAACATTCACAGAGGCTGCTTTTGCTGTACGAGTGAAGCTCAGGTCTTTGATGCGATGGGTCAAGAGATTCAGAATAGAAGGTTTTGAAGGATTAAAAGATAAGCCTGGTAGAGGCGCGAAGCCGTTTCTACCAGAAGAACATCGAGCTGCATTTAGACAAGCCGTTTTAGAGTTGCAAGAGAATAGAAGTGGTGGCCGTATTAGAGGGAGCGATGTTTTGGAGTTGATGAGAACAAAATATGGGGTCGATCCTGCTTTAAGTACGGTGTATAATACACTGAAAAGAGCTGGTCTTGTCTGGATTACAGGTCGTTCGATTCATCCTAAAGCAGACATGGAAGCTCAAGAGGCTTTTAAAAAAACTTCCGAAATAAAGTAGTAGAGGTATTGCCAGCTGGTGTCTCAATAGAATCTGTAGATATTTGGTTCCAAGATGAGGCTAGAGTAGGACAAAGAGGAACTGTAACTCGTACGTGGGCCAAAAAAGGAACACGTCCGCGGCTTATACGTCAGCAGCAATTTGAATATGTCTATGTATTTGGAGCTGTCTGCCCTACCAGAGATGAGGCTGTGGGTCTTGTAATGCCTGTTGTAAATACCGAAGCAATGCTTGTACATCTTGAGCATATTTCGATGAAAATTCCAGAGGGCAGACATGCTGTCATTGTACTGGATAAAGCTGCCTGGCATACAACAAAACGACTGAAGAAATTTAGTAATATAAGCCTTCTGCCACTTCCTCCGGCTTCGCCAGAACTAAATCCAACAGAACAGGTATGGAAAGTACTTCGAGATGAGCATTTGGCGAATCGCTGTTACGAAGATTATAATGCCATTATGATTGCCTGCTGTGAGGCGTGGAATACTTTTGTTGACGTTCCTTCTAGAGTGAGGAACCTCTGCTCGAGATCGTGGGCTAATTTATGACTTTATTTTTTGGAAATGGTATGAGTTCCTCTATAAGCTCATTGATTATAGGGGCATATGTGCTGTTTGAGATCATGTTTTTTTCCTTATGTGATCTATACCGAAATAACCTGAAGAATCGGTTTTTGCCAACGTCGCCGGCCAATGAAAATATTACACTACCCAATTTTCCGGAAATTTTGGCACGTCCATAGGTGCTTTCAGCTCATGTTGCTTGATTCTTAAATTCCCGTACGCTGTCCATTTGCCTAGGTTTTAATCTATGCTATCTGCTGTTTTGGATGTGTGTTCTCTGGTTTGAGATTTACCCGCGTAGAAGAGATCGCTCCAAGCGCTGCAACACAGCAAACTGTGAAGCATAAGCAACTTCCTACGACTAGCACTCCAGCTAATGCTGTCGCAATCGATGCAGCAGTTAAAACAGCTGCAGCTGCAAAGGTAATAGGAAAACCCGCTGCAGTCGTAACTGCGAGACCTGCAAGAGCTCCTAAGATGATTCCAAGGCTAATCCGGGCTATTGTTCCAGCTATGCCCCAATTTTTTGTAAAACCTGTTTGGTTAAAAATAAGTGAAGTTACGCCCGAGGTCAGTCCTATAGTTCCTCCAAAAATTGCACCGGCAACAGGATTGATCGTTGTAAGGGCAATGGCTGCTAATGTACCGAGCGTAGCTTCAGCGCCAGTTCGAAAAGTTAAAGTCGCGACTTGGCTCGCGCACGATGTAGGCTGTTGTTTAATGGTATAAAACATTTTTTCCTCTCATTAAAAAATGATGCACATTAAAAGTTTTTCAATTATATCCATATTGTAATTACATGTCAAACTAAATTATGTTTTGTTTGTGTTTTTTTGTGGAATAGTGATGTTTTTTTTGTAATCAAATTATATTGAAATTTTTTAAAAAAATCTTATTTATCTGAATAATGAGTTTATACCGAAATCACTTGAAGAATCGGAAATTTGACAAGGAGCCGCCATGAATTTGAGTCAGGCCAAACCGACGCCGAAGCAGCTCAACTTGAATAAGTTGAGCGATGCAGGCGGATCTCAAATTCAT
>JACCEC010609655.1_pt1 | contig 18284 bp, 18 predicted proteins | sample 7450121 | NCBI WGS metagenome assembly JACCEC01 (sample SAMN15323455, study PRJNA562643) | freshwater metagenome | isolation source: river surface water | place: USA:Blue River Watershed | collected 2017-08-18 | reverse complement strand
GGCTATGAACCAAACCAGTACCACCGTTTAGAATACGAGTGATATCAAGTTGTTTGTCTTTCTTAAGACCCCACCAGATACCAGTAATGTAAACATGTGAACCTGTATACTGAGCAAAGTGTCCGTCAGATTCTGAAGAATCGCCAGCGCCAGCGACATACACTTGCGTAGGAGTAGTCAACCAAGTGCTTAGACTTAGGTCAAGAGTTTCACCAGCAGACTCCATTGTATAGAACTTAACAACGGCTTCTGTCTCTGTGTTTTTAAGGATATGAATTTTTGACATTATTAGATACCTGCTGGTTTAGTATATTTCTTGTGAGACATACGAGCTTTTTCTACTTGTTTAACACGAGAAACCATACGTGCAGCTAGACGGTCTACAACTTTACGACGTTGTTGGATGAAACGCTCAACACGTTCTTTCTCACCAACGGAGATCTTAGAAGCATTTTGTCCTCTTAGAAGACGCTTCTTAAGAGCAGAAACAGCCATACGACGAGCACGCTTGTTTGCTACTTGCGGTGTTGATAGTTGACGTAGAGCAACCTTCTCTCTACGCTCACGCTTAGTTTGACTGCGACGCATGCGAGCTTTAGCACGGATACGTTCAACTCTAGATAGAACTTCCATCAGAGCTTCTTCAGTGACTGAATCAACGGCTTCGATTTCTTCGCCAGTCTCATCGTCGATGATTGCTAGTTCTTCATCATCATATGCTTCGAAGAAATCATCTTCAGTTAAAGCATCCATATCAGCTTCAACTAGAGAAGCTAATTCATTATCATCGATGTCATCAAATTCAGTTTCTTCGGTTTTATATAAAGTTTGATTTCTCAAAACGTCAGCAACAGTACCTAAATGGTTGTGTTTATGATCTGTAACTTTTAAATGAGAAGGTGTTTTAGATTGTCTTAACTGAGCTACTGTATTAAAGTGTAACTTTGTATCTTTTTCTCTATGAACAAAATACCCCTCAGTTACAGCTTCTTCTTTAACTGTCTCAAACTTTTCTTCGTGAGGTTCTTGACCAGCTGTGTGAACTTTATCAACGTTCACAGTTTTAACCTTTGTCTTTACTGCTTCATCAACTTGTGCTTCAGTTAGCTTAGATTCTTTAGCTTGATCTTTGAAACGCTTTAGTTGAGCAGTACGAGTAGCTTGTTGCTCATCAGTTTCTTCTTTAACCTTTGTCCAAGTGCCTGGACGTTCTAGGTTAGCGTATCGCTCATGGTCTCTAAATGCTTTGCTACCATCAACACCTTTCTTTTGGGCGTCACCGATCTTTTCAAAAGAAGAATCTACCTTTTTCTTCAACTCATGACCACGAAGAATCCTACCAAGAGTTGAATGTTTGTTAACTTCATTCACAACTTCTTCTCTGAAGTGAGCGATAGCATTAGCTTTCTTACCTTTAGCACGTAGCGTCTTAGCGGCAGCTTGGGCTTGGTGACCGTTGTCGAACTTCTTCCATGGCTTGCCGTCAATGTGAACAGTGTGTGGACGATCTAACAGAGACTTAGCTTTGAACTTTGGTTTTGGTTCGTTGTGGTACTCATCGTCTTCGCGAGGCTTCTTAGCAAATCCAGTACGGTTATCATCGTAGCCGTTACCTTCACCCAAGTGATACTTTACTTTACGGTGACGCATACTGTGGTCAGTATGTAAGTGAGAGTTACCAACTAGACCATCTTTTACTTTATCAGCAATCTCAGTCTCATCTTTAGTCATTTGACCAGTAGACTTACGGAAGTCACTTAGACTCATGATAGACTTAGCGATGTTATACTTCTTAGACTTATCAACAACTGGAGAATCTTTGCAACCGCATTCTTCTGGGATGTTCTTAAGATTCTGGCGCTCGCGTTCTTGTTGCTTGGCTAGGTCTTCTTTTTCCTTGGCTTGATCAAGAGCAAGTTTCATCTTCTCTGTATCAGCTTGTGCTTTCTTAGCTTCTTTGTTACCAGTGGCCAAACCAGTGGCTGCAGCAGCGTCAGCTTCTTGTAATAGTTTTTCGTCTAACATAAATTCTCTTTCGGTTAGTTGTACGTCTTGAATCCATTTACTCACTTTTAAACCAGCTTCATTCTGTAACAGCAAATGATTAGAGCCACGTTTGATAATTTTATATACTGTATTATCGCTTTCAACGATATCACCTTCGTTAAAAATCTCACCACGGAAATACTGTTCACGCAGGTCGTCCTTAACCAAGTTAATTTGTTCTCTGATTGGCTCAAGGTTCAAGCCAATACGAATATCATTCATTAGACGCTTACCGTCTAATTCTCTGACTGTTGTTGGTAGACTGTTTTTAAACGATACAAATTCACCCTTTGATGCCAACTTCAATAGCTTGTCGTCTTCATCAGGGCAAGTATCTCCAGCCTTAACAATCTCAACATCAGTGATACCAACTTTCTTCAACGCTTTCTTATAGTATTCAACGTTATCAGTTGGGGTCACTAAAGTAACACTCTTGTACTTTTTAAGGACAGAGCCGATAGTATCTATCTCTTTATGTACGAATTTTGTATTTGGGAATAGACTTCCCAAATACTGCATCTTTTTACTAATTTCTAATGGATTCTTTTTAGCGTCTTGTACCGAAGATACAAAAATGAAGTGATCAGCTTTGCGCTGACTCGCTAATTTACGGACTACCTTGATCTCAAGCTCATGACCCACGTTAGGGGGATTGAATCTTCCGCATGTGAAAACCACGGACTTGGATGGTAGCTCGCTTAGGAGTTCTTTATAGTTCTTCATTTAATCCATCAATAATTAGTAACAGTATTATTTAGCGTATCAGCAGTTCCACTTTCTTAAGGCAAGAGCCTTTCGAGTAGGTTCGCCATTTGGTTTCTTCATTGGACCATCTACGCCAGACATACGTGCACAGAAAGACTTGCGACGGTTAGCAGCTTTGCTGCCCTTCTTTAGTTTAGAAGGTGGAGTAGTTACAGGTGCCTTTAGGTTGCTACCGTGTTCGCGATTGTAAGCATCGCGACCCTTTTGAGTAAGACCACCAGTTGCAGACTTATGACCTTTGCCGTCTGCAGTTGCTGCTTCATCCAGTTCGTTTTCTTCTTTAACTGGAACGCAGTTTGGAACTTTCTTACCGTTCTTTTCTTTCATACCGATGGCTTCATAACCAGTCCAGCATGGATCTTTTTTCTTTTCTTCTAGGTAGTCTTTAAACGAAATCATTTTGCCCCCATATGTTTTCTTAAATCATTATAAAGAGCAGACTTGTGTAAGTCTTTCATGTGTGTTGGTAAACCAGCGTGGAACTCTTTTTGTTTTCCAGCAGCTGCTAATTCGCGCATCTTAGTACCTGATACTCCAGCAGTACCCTCAGCGTCTGGGTCACGTTCACCAGACGAGTGAACTGTGATTGACTTGAACTTGTATGCGCCGTGTTTATGTTCAGAACCGTCGTTATACTTATTCAGTAACTTTTCGTATTCTTCTGTACGATCAGAACCAGCAACAACGTGTAAGTGACGAGTACCTTTAGCGTACATGTCAGCAGCATGGTGAAGAATAGTTGGCTTCTCTTTAGAAGCAGCTTCAATGTTTGTTCCTGGGAAAGCATTACGAGCGTGTGTTACTTTAACATCAGCAGGTAAAGGGTTTTTCTTTTCATCATGGCTATGTGATAGAACAACCTTATGATCACCGTTGTGAGCTTTGGCTACTTCTTTGACTTTGTTGATAACTTGTTCATGACCAACAGTTGGCGGGTTCATACGACCAAAGGCTAGAACGCCATGCTTCTCAACAGCTTCTTTTGAAGGAGTACGAGCCTTCAATAAGTTTTGACGGGCAAACTCTGCACGGTTGACCAGCTTAGTAGGTTCTGTAACACCATTATGTGTATGGTTATAAACGAAGCCTTCAGGTTTAGAAGCCTCGCCATTGATAGCGTGTTCGTAAGAACCTTCGTTAGATTCTAGAGACTTAACAAGTTCGTTCTTGGCAGACTGAAGGTGACCGTGCATCTTCAATAGGTTATCGTAGTGACCTTGGTTCTTCTTGATATGATCCAAGTGACCTTTTAGTTCATCCAGTTTAGCGTTCTGAGCTTTTTCAGTCTTTAGCTTAGAAACCATCTTCTCATACTTACCAGCGATATGAGTCTTCAAACCTTCAGCGTCTGGTGTAGTACCTTCACGCACAGTTTGGTTGATGTATGTGGCTAGATGTCCACCGTCACCGTGGTGCATAGATGTAGCTTTGTACATCTTTCCCTTATGCTCAGCGTGGATAGCACGAGCAGCGGACATATGTTTGTTGAATGAATCTTGAGACTGCTTAGAGTAGTGAGCACCAGAAGCATCATAATCAGCAGTGTGATGGAATACGTCTTGGTGTTGTCCGAAATCACTTCCGGAAACATTATGGTGAGCAGACATGCTGCTTAGTTTATCACCTTCGTATTTGGTATGAACAACTACACCAATCTTAGACTTCTTAATAGCTTCAGCCTTATCACCCTTGGCTGTATAAGTGATAGTGTTAGGTGTGAACGAAACCTTATCACCTTTCTTCTTTAAGTCATCGTGAGTGTACATCAAGTCACCTTGATATACACCAGACTTTGGAGAAACTTTAGGGAAGTGCTTAAGAGCAGACTTTAGCTTATCGGCTAGACCAGGAGCATGTCCGTGGTTAGCATCTACATCTTCTGGAGTGTAGTTAATCTTTGGGTTCTTATTGAACGCTGACTTAGATGCCACAAAGAACTTACCGTTCTCAGGGTGGTGACCAAACACAACTGATGGAGAACCATCATACTTCATTGTCATCTTATGAGACTGAAGCCCTTGTACAGTGTGATGGTGCGCTGCTTGAAGAGCACCATAAGCGTGTTCAAAGCCATCTTCTCCGTGAAGAAGTGGACGGTCTTCAGCGTGGTGAATGTGCTTTAGTTTAGCACCTTCCTCTTCAGCTTCTAATAAGAAATTTAGAAAATTGATCATATTAGCTCAATGAGAATGTGCCAGCGACACCTTTGTGTGGACCAGAAGAACCCTTCATGGTGAAAGAACCAACGTTTGTTACTTTACCAGTCTTCTTATGGACACCTTTGATCACAGTAGAGATACCGCCATTGTGTACAACGTGTAGCTTATCAAAGTTGGCTAAGTGATCATCCGCAATACTATGTGATGGAACAACGTGCGATTCAGCATCACCACTATCTTTTACTTTGGAGTGAGCAACGATATGCGGGATATGAGTTGGTGCGGATACGTGTTGACGAACAATATCACGTAACTCTTCATCAGACTTCTTAGCCATACTTTCAGAGAAGTGTTTAGCCATGGCACGTTTAGCGTGCAGCGCTGATACCTCGGCAGTTGCTGCTCTTGTCTGAGCTTTCTGTTCAAACGCTACTTGTTCAGTAGGCTTTAATGCATCATGTGCGGAAATATATTTTGTAAGATGCTCGTGTGTGACTTTATTCTTTGAACTTAGGGTCTTACCCTTTGCCAACAAACCTTCAAACTTAGAGTGTTCAGCACGAGCCTTATCAATACCCATCTTATCAATTTTGTATTGAATGTGACGTTGAGTCGCTGGACCATTGTAACCAAGTTCTTCCATATGCGCATGGTGGTTGTCGGATAGCTTCTTTAAAGAACCCTTTTGAAGACCAGCAGTCTTCTCCATAGAATCTAGACCAGGATTGCGATAGTTTGGTTTATGTGAACCATACTTGGCAGATACACCAACGTGACCAACAGTCTTACCGTCTTTATCGTGGACACGAACAATAACGTCAGCGTTGGAGTTTACGTCTTTAACGCCAGTAGTCTTCTCGTGGTCTCCTGGCTTTCCTGGTTTATCAGCGTTTGATGTCCAGAATACTCGCCCGATGTGTTGACCATCACCAACGTGACCAGCTGACTTCAGGTGAGCGTGAATAGATTTAGCAGTTTGTTTTGCGTGTTCGTCGATCTGAGAGTATGCAGCGTCACCCATCTTTTTCTTAAGACGATCGTGAACTTGAGTTGGAGTACCAGCGTGGTCTTCGTTCTCAGACTCTGAGCGGTGATGTTCTGGAAGAGTTGAATCAGGGTGAAGATACTTCGCTAGAAGTAGTTCGTGCATTTTACCCTTGTCGTCGTTTTCAACATCTTTAGTATGATTAGCTTCTAGGAGCAACTCTTCTTGGAGAAGCGATTCCTTTAAGAAACTTTTAAAATTTAACATTAGAATTCCTTTTGATCCATCAATATATCTTTATATTTAGGCTGCGACCAAACCAACTAGTTCTGTCATCATCTTACCCTTTTCAATATAGTGGCGAACATAGTTGTTCTTTGTTTCACCCTTTAGTCTAACGGTGAATAAGATAGAACCTGTTTTCACGTCTTGAAATCTCACTTCTGGTTTACTTTTATTAGAAACAAAAACTGCTTTTAGTTCTCGGTTCTTTAACCTTAGAGCTTGAGATAAGTTACCAAACTTATAAATCATAGCCTCTTTGTTGCTTAATGATACCATATCCACTGTTGGATCATTCCTTGTTCCAAAATACATTAGACCATCAGCAAGGCTATTGTAAACTGCCTCTTGGTTGGAAGTCATCTTGCGGTTGAACTCAGCAACCATACCTTTGTACACCTCAGTATTTGCTGCAATTAATCCGTCTGATTTCAGAACCGTGTAATATTTCTTTTCTAGAGCTGGCGAGACTTTTAAATCTAAGAGAGTTTCCCAAAGGTCTTTTTGTTTATCTAAACCACCGCCACCGACTTGGCCAAATTGTTTTGCGCCAGCTGCTTTTAGCGAAACGTTGATATTAACTTTCTTATTATCAATTTCAACGTAAACGTCAACCTTGGTGTCATTCTGTGCAACTACACCAATTGCTTTTACTTCTATCCTGTTATATAAGCTGTTTTCATAAACAACTTTTGCGTTTGCAGCAACAGTAGTTGAGTTGGCGTACTTAACGCTGGAGTTAATAATACTTTTCAAGTTCTTGATATGTCGAGGGTTCTTCAACGCTTTAATGTTAATAAGCGCAGAGTTTACTTCCCAGTACAAATCATCAACAACCTTTGGTTCTTTGTTTGGCGATTTTAGTGGACCAATAACCTGTCTTGTGTCAGTATCGTTAAGACGTTTGATCATATCCAATACGTCACTATCAATAACAGCTTGGTTCTTATTTAAGAATCGGCAAGCAATGGCTGCACTAAAGATAATCTCAGCCATATCACCACGGTTGCTCTTACCACCGAAGTCTTCGGTCTTCATGATATCACTCAGAGGTACTAGAGCAGAAACTTGCCCGTTTCGTTCATACGTTAAGTTGATTTGTTTAAATGAAACTGAACCTGCTCGAATAACGTTGGCGATGTCAGCAGAGTCTGCCAAGTCAAGTGCGTTCTTAGAAACTAGTTTACCAGTACGTGGGTCTGGATAAGAGATTCGGTTGAATGGTTGTTGTTTACCGTCCGCAGTGGTAAACGGAGATTTTACACCTTCAATCAGTTTTTCAAGCAGGGCAATGATACGTGTTTCGCCGTGCTTACCTTTAAAATCTTTTACAGCCAGTTTAGCCATTACTATCCCTTATTGACATACTGACTATTTAGTTTATATTTCCTATCCCACTTAACAATATGCTGCATTAGTTTTGGTATTGCATAATTGTTTTTAAAATCGTAATCAAAAGTCTTAAGGATATAATGTAGCGTTGAAGAGTCTCGTTTGTTATTGACTCTGGCCAATAAAGTTTCTAATGAAACGTTTGGTCTGTTCATTTTAAAGTCTAGATAGACACAATGAGCGTATGCTTGTATCTCATCAAACTCAGATAGGTATGAACGTTCAGCGTCTTTTAGAGAGTGTCCAACCTTCTTGTGCGGCAGGACATAATTACTGTACTCGTCATTGCGACGATCGTACTGCATGAAGTGGATCATCTCATGCATTAAGGTTTGTATGACACGGTACTTGAATTTGTTCCAAGTCTTGACTTCAAATTTATGTTTATCGAAGTCAAAAGAATATATCTGGATACAACATTGACGGTCATCTGGAGAATACTCGCCACCGACAGCAACGTATTTTGACCACGATTTCTTCAGAGGTTGTCTGAATTCTACTTTAGTTCTCCACTTCTTAAAGTAGTTGGAGAGACCGACGGAGTTATTTTCATACTCGTCTAGGTCTCTCCATATTTTTGATGGGTTGAGTTTAGCTCGGAATGGACGCTCAGTGAAGTTGAGCATCTCCATCCAGTCAAAGTTAGATTGTTCTAGGAAATTCATTTGACCTCCTAGAAAGTCTAAACCTTACCCTAATTGTCCTTCTAGGAAGGCTAAGACTTTCGCTTGTTCCTCTAAGTTAGTATTTGCAAACTCAGTAATATAAGGCATCAAGTCAAAATTTGATAACAGGTTACTATATTTAGTTTCGCGACCTCTTAGGAATTGCTCGGACTGATCAGAACCACGATCCTTGTATCGCTGTTCGAGAACTGTCTTAGGTGCGTTCAGGAATACGATATGAAGCTCGGTATCTGGGAGACCCATGGCGAACTCTAGGAAAGACTGATTGAAGATACGGTCACCTTCAAATAGAACGTTACAGTTATGGGAAGCGATCCACTCCTGCATTGCTGGCTGAACTGCCATAGAAAGACGGTCGGTTCCAGCGAACACTTCGCCTTCTTCATACTTACCAAGGATGTATAGATCACGCTCAGTATTATACATGGCTGAAACTAGCTTGGCTGGTTCAACTGGTTGGAATACTTTACTTTCCATATACTTACGGAACAACGTGGTCTTGCCAGTTCCTGGGCTACCACCAACAGCAATAAGTTTTCTCACTTTTTTCTCCGCTCTAATAAGTTGAATGGTGACTTCATCATTCGCTTTAATTTTATCAATGAACATTATTCAGTAACTCTTTCAATTCTTCATCAGTGAATACCCAAACACGACCGATGAAGTGATGAACGTCAGCATCCTTATCGTGTTTCTTTTTGAACATAACCTTCTTGGCAATATCACGTGCTAGGTTCTTGGCGATGTTCTCTTTAATCTCAGAGGCATAATCAGGGGCAACCTCTTGTAGCTTCAATAGCTCTTGAGCAGTTACTTTATGATCAACAGCGATACGGTTGAGGCTGTGCTCATCCATAATCTCATCTACCGTGCGTGTAATCTTTGGTAGGGGTGTAGCAGCTGATACAACGTTTGCAGCTGACCAACTGTTTGGTTGTATGCTAGTAATACCAGTGCCAGACATTCCAATAGTTAAAATTGATTGTTCTAATTCATCATCAGGGTTCATGTAAACATCTCCAATCCCATTAAGGGTTTCTCTTCATCTTCAAACATCCACTCTAAGTTATCTATTTTACCTGAGTTCAGGAAGTAAGTAAACTTTTCTTTGTCAATTCCATTCTTGTGGTCTAAGCGAAGGTCAATGGTTTCGTTTCTTGCTTGCCACATAACATCCCAATCAATACCATACCAGCCATCACCTTCAGCTTTGATAATCTCCTCGGCTTGACGGTCTAAGTAGTAACCAAGATAGCGACCATGCTTTGCTCTAAAGATTTTCTTGAAAGAGCAAAGGCAGGTTTCCATAGTGAAGAAGTCAATCTGGTTTGCTAGTTCAGGAAACCTGTCTAGCATTTCAACCCTGATTCCCTCGCCAAACGCTTCAAGGTCTCCATACTCGCTTCCAGTGAGTTTTCGATCAACATCGTTATCACGCCCAGCGGCAAAAAGTAATCCATTACGATGAGAACGGGAACCATCATAATCATCCAACATAAGAGAAGAAGGCTCAATGTTAATACCAGCAGTGTGCTTAAGATGCTGCATATAGAACCAAGTAGAATAACGACCAAACTTATGAAGCCGTGACTTAAGAACGCTCCACAGAGCATCAAAGTTTTCTTTAGCATCACCGACGTAGTACGATTCGAGTGTTTCACGTTGAGTCTTCTTTCCAATAAAGTTTTGATACGATTCAAACATTGCTGGTAGATGACCCTTATTCCATTTCGTATCAGTCTGGTAACGGAGTCTTTTGTAGTTGGTTGTATTCCATTGAGTGATACGATCTACCGTGGCGAGTTCGTAGTCAGGGAATTCGTTCTTAAGAACCCATGCAGTTGGCAGTTGATATGTGTTACCATATAACCAAGCGAACCAAATACGTTCTTCGTCATTATGTTCATAACGCTTATGAAGATAGTTTGTAGCCCAAACCGCTGGGTCACAGTCATCATATCTCATTGACCATGCGTACCAGCGGATGAAGGCTTCTCTTCTGTTTTCTTTTAGTCTGTAATCCATTATTCTTCAAATGCTGGCAGGACATCAATCGTGATAGGTAATTTATAACCATCAATGACCTTTTGCATCGCTGCAACTTTACCAGCTGCTTGTCCTTTTACATATTCATCTTTTGTCCTGGAGTGAAGAACAATAGCGAGTTTCTTTGGAAGAGTATTCATGTGACTCGCGTGGTGGAAAATAAAACCAAGTGGGTCAAAGTGAGCCATGCTACTCATAGTTGAGTGAACAGCGGCGATGCCGTGTTTCTCATATTTCTGATAACAGTATGTACGAAGTTCAGCGTCGCTATAAACAATCATGTTCTTAGCAATTGACATTTCGTTCTTCTGTTTCTCGTACTTATTAAAAATCTTAGTGACGATACCCGATGCTGCTCGCTTAGAACCTGCGCTCTTTGTAAATTCCGCAGTAAGAACTTCGCGGATATATGGTTGAGCAGTTTCAACGGATGCATCCATCTCCTGAATGACCAAATAGTTTTCCATCTGGAACATAAGGTCTTCATCAGTATTTTCTTTAGTGATGACAGGGCTTCGACGGTTAGCATAACTACCAGCAAGCAAGATATTAGTAGCAATATCTTTCTCTGTATCACCAAATTCAGACTCTTCTACAATACAAACAGGAATCTCGTTCCACCCACGACACTTAGAAGCAGCGCCGATTCGGGTATGTCCGTTAACAATTTCAAGACTACCATCTGGTCGCTTTACTAACGTCGCTGGCGTAATGTCGCGTAATACTTGTTTCGGGTCATCATTATATGCTCGAACAATCTGGTCTTCAGTAACAACGTTCTGTTCAATTGCACGTGCTTGGTTGCGTTGCATCTCAACCAACTTATATACTGGAAATTGTACGATTGGGTAAAAACCGTTCTCAACTTTGTCGATAATGTTTCGACCAAGAGAGAATGTATCAACATTAACGTCTGGCTTCAGTTTACCATCATAGAAGTCAACGATCTTCTGTTTGATTTCTTCTGTTACTAATGATTGATCACCACGATGAGCGTTGTTATATTTGTTGTAGAACTTACCTCTACCCAAAACTTTCATACCATAATCTAAACCCCACCATTCAGCCGCACTGACCACGGCTTCATCATCAGATTCAAAAATACAATATTGTTGTAGTTTCGCATTACCAAAATCATTCCAAAACTCTTGAGATGACGCTGATGAAACATAAGAGGTTTTCTGAGAAACCTTCTTACCCATATTTACTGTATATGGTTCTGGTTTCAACCAAGCGTAGAGATAGAAGTTAGTGGTGTGAATCATAATAAATCCTTTTCAAGTTATAGATATATTATACTATATTCTTGAATAAAAGTAAATACCCTCAAAACCCTTCTAGAGTCAGGGGTTTCTGGGCTTCGGTGAGGTCAAATACCTCTACACACCCACCTTTTCCCTTTTTATGGATCGCTCCGTTGATCATCTGGTCTGTATAATCATAGTCACCCTCAAAGAAGGTATCGCCGTCAATTCGGAAAATACTCAGCTGACAACCAGACTTTTGTTTACCCCAGAACTTGAAACCAATCTTTTCGTAGAAGCCAACTGATTCTGGTTCTGACGATACACGGAAGTATAACGCTTGCTTACTTTTAACATGACGCAGTGATGCTTCACATAATGCTTTGGCTGCTCCCTGACCTCTGTGTTTAGCAAAGGTATGAAGCAGCTGTAGATTAGCAACGAAAGGTTTACGCTTAGAGATAGTGGTAATGATAGCAGCCATCAGTTCACCTTCTTCGTTGAAGGCACCGATACAATCATCCCACTGTTCCTGCATGTCTGCTTTGGCCACGAAAGTCTTAGCAAACTTGTCAGCCTTATCATCAGAGATAGCTTTTATGAATTGGTCACGAGTACACTTATTCAACTTCAACGTATGTTCTCACTTTCTTACCACGTTCTTCTGGGTGCTTAGTCTTTTCCCAACCGATGAACTGAGCCAAGTCCCATTGCATTGGTGGGAACTTATAACCACGTTCAGAGATAAGTTCATTTACACTTGGTCCATCGTTCAAAGCTGCGTCAAGGAAGTCTTCAACAAAACGGAAGCATGATTCTAGTTCAGTACGATCTAACGTGCCACGGAACAAGCGAAACTCTACCGTGTCAATATGCTTCAACGCATACATGTTAATAGCGAAACGGAATGGACGACCCATTGATACACCATCTTTACCTGCGGCGTGCATCTTGATAAATGAATCAAAGTCAGTTGCTAGGTTGATAATGTTATCGCTCATGTAGTCAGGCATTGGGCGACCACCATCAAACTTCAGATACATCTTAGAACCTTTGGCACCCTTCATCTGGTTGTGCTCAAAGAAGCCATATACATGTTCAATGGCTGCAGCTTGGTTCTCTTTGATGTATTTTGTTAGACGCTTCAGTGCATCAATATCATCACGAAGACCTGGGACACGGCAATGAATATGGGTATGAGCAGTAACACCAACAGTTGGGTCGTGACCTTGTTCATTGAATAAATCTTTCAGTTCAAAATAACGATCAACTTGGTCTTGCCAAGTTCTAGTTGGCTTGGTGTTAATCTCGCCACCCATCGGCGGTTCAACACCCAACGGATCGGCGCACACGTTTGCGTATGGTGCACGAAGGTTGATAATGTCACGCTCAGAGTATTCCCAAGAACCTAGTTGTTCCGGAATTGAAAAAGAGCGGGGAACATCTCCCCACTCTATCTCCATGCCATATGTAAAATCACTTTTGTTGTACATTCTGTAAATCCTTGTTTCCTGTTTTAACAAGTTGCATCCTCATAGTTAAGGCTGAGTCAAACGTGATATATGTGTCCATTGGAATTTCCATGTTTGGAAAATACAAATTAGCACGTTTGGCAATATCTGCTGTAGAGGTAATTATACTACCATTCGATAGAGTAGTCAAATATAATGGACGCTTACCATTGCGATAAACAGTCAACTCTTTAGGAGAAGCCGTGAGAGTACAAACTGCCATGGACATATTGTTGAACTCATCAAGAGGATCGTTTGAATGAAGGACTAACTCAGAATCATTCTTTGTTGCGCAGTCATAACCATACAACTCTTTCCAGTGTTCTGGAAGCTCTTGAGTGATAACACCATTGTGGACAATTGATTTGTCTGCATTGGCCATAGGTTGGTTATATTCCAAATCAGATGTCGAGTAACGACAGTGACCGATCAGATATAAGTTACCATCCTTGTTAATGAACTCTTTGAAGTTGTCGTTATGCATATGCTTCTCAACGAACTGATCCGCTGGGATAGCTTCCTTAATTGTAACAATATCATCAGTCCACTTTGGTAAGAATGACATACCTGTTGCGTGCATACCACGAATCTTAGACTCGACGAACACACGCTTCAGGGCTTCAAAATCCTTCAGAGAAGGATTCTTAATAACTGCTCCAATTACGGCACACATTAGGCAAAGAACTCATCTAGTGAAGAAGCATTAGATTCTGGATGCATCTTCAAGGTTTCTGCTTCGCCAACTTCTTTCTTACAGAAGTCATACCACTCTTGGCTTTCCCACATTCCAGCGTACACACCGTTAAAGCGTGGGCGATAATGAGGGTTGTTAACATCGTTCTTGCAGTGATCAACGAACTTACGACGAGCATTTTCATACTCCATAGAACCAAGAGTCAACATACCTTCGTGGAAGAATGCAATGATAGAGATACGTTCAGCATTAGGGTCATCCAGAATCAATTCAGTATTACCATGCAGACCAGCCATGTTATTAACGAACAGTAAATCACCTGGACGAATGTTAACAGCATAACCAATCTCGGGGAATACCAAGTAAGCACCTCTATAATTATCAGAGTTACTAAACACGCAGATATTAGCGAAACCATCATCCATATTTGCGGGGTCATAGTGGGCTGCAGTTCTGAAGTTACGGTTTACAGTAATTGTACTGAATGGAGTATTTGGGACCAAGAAGCGTGGATCAATCTTATCCGCAGCAGCTTTCTGGTTGCCATAACGCCATGGTAACAATTCAGCGAACGCTTTAGACAGATGCTGAAGGTATGGGTAAGACTTCTTGAACTTATCGAATTGCTTCTCAGTGTAAGAAGTTGCACGACCATAAGGGATACGTGGATAACGATCGTACCAACCAGCAATACCAGAGTTCACTGGGTTTGCATATGTAGTCTTGGAGATTAGGTTATCTTCAACCCAAGCTGCATCAGCTGAAGCGTCAGCTGCAGGTTTACGGCGAGTTGTTTCAACCCAATCATCAAATTGGAACCCAGCATCTGCAACCGAATCGCGGAGCCATACTTGAGCACGGTTAGACGCTTGGTCACGACCTTCGGCATATTTAGTTTGGATAGCTTCAATCGGGTCTTCACCCAACAAGTTACCAGCACCCTTCTTAAAGGCTTCAATAATATCCCATTGATACGCTGTAACCCAGTCGCGACCTTGTAGCTTCTCACCACGTGGACCAGCAGCAGTACCACGGTTCTGAGTTTCAGTAGCTGCGTCACGAAGACCTTCGTAAGCAGACTTTGTCATTTCATCGCTGAAGTAGTTCTTACGGAACTTGAAAACGATGTTACGTTCATCAAGACCTTTTGCGCAACCACTACATTGCTTGTTGCAATCTGGATCAGATAAGTCTGTGGCGCACTTTGCAGGCAAGTACAAATCCATGTCAGACTCAACCAGTGTGTGGTAATGAGTTTCATCCAACCATGTACCAACTAAATCTGGGCGAGGCACAACCTCTGGGGCTTCTAATACAACTACCTTCACATTTCTTCCAGCATCAATACTCATTTCGTTTCTCCTTAAAACTTAAATCCGCTAAAATTCTCAGACTGCATTCTGGAACCAAAACCACTCTTATCAAATAATGGTTTGTCATCTTTGACGTGTCCAGCGTCAGCCAAGCCTTCTTGGGCAGATGCTTCAACATCATATAATTTCATCTTACTTCTATCAATACCAACCACAAATCGTTTATAGTAATTCGGGTCGTTGTAACGGTTCTTCAACTGCTTGACGATAATCTGATTCAGGTTTTCTAGTTCTTCACTTGAAACCAAAGCAAACATAAAGTCAGCTGTCGCAGGTAGACCGAACGATTCAGAAGTATCTTCAAGTCCTGGGTCTGAACTACCATATCCAGAACGGGTAGTTTGTGTGGCTGAAACAATGGGTACATTATATTCAACAGCCAAACCACGAAGCTCTTCAGCAATCGCCTTCACAAACGTATATGAATTAACATTCGCACCAGCTTTCATCCTCTGAGAGGAACAAATATTTAGATAATCTATAAACACGATATCTGGAACAAATTCACGTTTGAGTTTAAGTTCTTCTAGCAAGGCACGGAAGTGACCAGCATGAGCAGAAGCGGTTGGATATTCTTTGACGATTAGTTTACCTTGAGTCTTTTTCTTCAGTTTATCAATGCGTGATTCAAAGATGTCTTTGTCGACAACCTTCAATTCATCCATAGTCAAGTTCAAAAGGTTTGCGTCAATACGTTCAGCGATACGTTCTTCTGACATTTCCATAGTAATGTAGAGAACGTTACGACCTGCAGTTAGTGCGCCAGCTGCAACGTGACACATAAACAAGGACTTACCAACACCAGTACCAGCCAGTGCGATGTTCAAAGTCTTACGGCTCAGACCACCCTTGGTAATCTTGTTGAACATATCCAAGTCGAATGGAATCTTCTCTTCAATGCGATGATAAAAGTCATAGCGATGAGCGAAGTCATCCAAGTAGTCGTGACCCACATGGCTGTCAAAAGATACGGCAAGTGCGTCAGATAATAGGTGAGGGATTGCGTCTTGTCCGTGCGTAGGATCTTTACCCTCAAAGATCTTAATGGAGTTCATGATAGCCAAATAAACGGCTCGGTCTTTACAGAACTTCTCAGTGCTTGTAAGTAACCAGTCTTCGTTTACGGGTGCCTTGACCAAAGTCTTGATGTACTCGCCAATGTCGCCAACTTCTTTGTCGGTAACACCTTTTGCGTTTGAAACTTCAATCGCTAGAATTTCAGGTGTTAGGGATTTATTGTATTTGTTAAAGAAGTCGATGATCTCAGTGATGATCACCGATTCTTTACGATCGGAAAAATACTCACGCTTTAGGAATGGAATGACCTTACGACAATAGTGCTCATCATGAATCAAATTACTCAGAATTTGTTGTTCGATTCTCATCAGTTCCGCCAGTGTATACTATGTTATTCTTTAATAAGTTTTCTTCGAGTAGATCAATCAGAATATCGCCAATGTGATTTCTGAACTTGCTTGGATCAAGAACGCCAACTGGGTTCTCTTGAATGTCATATTCAAACTGAACACGCAGTTGGTCTTCTTCTTCAAGCAAACGAACTCTACCGTAAGTATAAATTATACCTGAATACTCGTTGGAAGTCAAGCGAATTAACTGATTTCCTTCAACGTCTTCATCCAAGAGTTCGTATGCTTTGATCATTCTTCGTGGTCCAATTCAGCAAGTTCTTTGTCGATAGACTCATCACTTACCATTTCAATTTGACCAATTGAATACTTGTCCTTAACGAAGTCATAGAATGACTTTGTTTGTAACACTGGCATCCAGAATTCTTTGGTATCAGTATCTTTGATTCGATACTTCTTGTCTTCGACTTCACCAGTCTCAACATTTACCTTTGAATACCAACCATTACTAGGCTTGATAACATGTCCTGATTCGAGTGCAAGATCAAGTAGACCGCTCCACTTGCTAATACCACCGTCAAAAGATACGGACACAGGGATTTTAGATTTTTCTTTAACATGACGAGATTTTTCAACGTTGATAATAAAGTTGTAGCCGACGACTTCAGTACCTTCTTTTTCTTGCTGACGACCTAAGATGTAGATGTTATCAGCAGAGTAATATGAACCAGTACCACCACCAACGATAGCTTTCGGGAACATACCAATTTCCATGTAGGTGTGGTTAACAACTACCATTGGAATATCTTTCAAAGTCAAGTGCGGTGTTACCATACGGAACAAAGACTTCAACTGTTTGGCACGGGACATATCCGCAACAGACTTACCATCCAATGCGTCTTCAACTTCTTTCTTAGAAGCCAAGTTACCGATAGAGTCAATAACAATCATCACACGCTCACCACGTTCGATGTTTTGTAATTGTTGCATACAGTCAAACTTCAACTGTTCGATGTCAGTGATTGGAGTATGGATAACCTTCTCAGTATCAATACCGAAAGCATCGAAGTAAGATTGTGGTGTACCAAACTCAGAGTCATAGAACAAGATAACTGAATCTGGGTACTTGTCCTGATATGCTTTAGCCATTAACAAGCTGAACGCTGTCTTAAAGTGCTTAGATGGACCAGCCCACATAGTTAGACCAGGAGTCAATCCACCATCAAAGCGACCAGATAAAGCCACGTTGATAACTGGGATTGAAGTTGGGATCATATCCTTCTTAGTGAAGAATTTAGATCCAGAAAGGATAGCAGTATCCTTGATTGTGGAGTTCTTTTTGATTTTGTCAAGTAAGCTCATTATTCACCCTTCATAAATTTCAAAACAGCAGCTTCATTCATAACGCCAGAAACACGACGTTGTTCTAAGCCTTTTTCATCCACCAAGATCATAGTGGGAACACCACGGATGCCATATTGTTTGGCTAACTCCATGTTTTCATCAATATCAATTTCTTCCAACTGTACTGGAAGTTCTCCCATGTCACCAATAACGGTGCTCAATGCTTTACATGGTCCGCACCAAGATGCGCTAAATTTTAATACTTTCATATATTTCCTTTGTGTCTTATCCGAAGAAGTCTTCAAGGGATGCTGTTTCTTCAGCACGCCAGTTCAACGGTTCAATAATTGTTTTTAATGGTTCTACAAATGTCTTGTCAAATTGTGTGTC
>JACCEC012304129.1_pt1 | contig 18288 bp, 17 predicted proteins | sample 7450121 | NCBI WGS metagenome assembly JACCEC01 (sample SAMN15323455, study PRJNA562643) | freshwater metagenome | isolation source: river surface water | place: USA:Blue River Watershed | collected 2017-08-18 | reverse complement strand
GGGGATTTGCGGGGCATCGGGTCAGTGCGCGCGCATGAGGGGATCGGCCTCGGGGCCGGCCACCACGCCAGCGTCGTGCAGGCGGCCGATGGCTGCGGAGTCCAGGCCCAGCACCTGCATCAGCACCGCGTCGGTGTCGGCGCCCAGCACCGGCGCCGGTCGCATCGCGCCGCGGGGGCGTGCTGGCTCGCGCAGGGGACTGCCGGCGCTCAGGTGCGGGCCCACGCCGGGCGTGTCCAGCCGCTCGAACATCGGGTTGGCGGGGCCGGCGCGCGGATCCTCGGCCATGGCCTGGGGCAGCGTCTGGTACGGGCCCCAGCACACGCCGGTGCCCGCGAAGGCCGCGCGCACCTCGGCCAGGGTGCGGGCGGCGAACCAGGGCGCCAGCAGGGCGGCGATGTCGGCGCGGGCCTCGTAGCGCCGGGCCTCCTGCTTCAGGTCGACGCCCAGTCGGCGCTCCAGCGCCGCGATGCCGTCGGCGATGCCGCAGGCGTCCACCAGGCTGCGCCATTGCGACAGCGAGATGCCGGCCACGTACACGCGCCGCCCGCAGGCGGTGCCGAAGTCTCGGCCGAAGGCGCCATAGAGATCGTTGCCCAGCGAGGGGCGGGGCTCGCCCATCACCTCCACCTCGGCCATCATCCCCATGTGCGAGAGCGTGGCGAAGGCCATGTCCGACAGCGCGATGCGCAGCGCCGCGCCCTCGCCGGTGGCCTGCCGGCGCAGGCCCGCGGCGGCGATCGCGAAGGCCGCCTGGTGGGCGCAGGCCACGTCCCAGGCGGGCAGTACGTGGTTCACCGGGCGCTGTGCGTCGCCGCCGCCGGTGATGGCGGGCAGGCCGGTGGCGCAGTTGACGGTGTAGTCCACCGCGGTGCTGCCGTCGGCATTGCCCTCGATGGTGCAGGAGACCAGGTCCGGCCGCTGGCGGGCCAGCAGGTCATGCGCCAGCCACGGCACGCCGATGTTGGTCAGGAGGATGCCGGCCTGCGGGCCGGGCGCGGTGACGAGGGCCTGCACCAGCTCGCGGCCTTCAGGCCGGCGGATGTCCACTGCCACCGAACGCTTGGCCTTGTTCAGGCCCGTCCAGTACAGGCTGCGGCCGCCGGGCGCCACCGGCATGCGGGCGTAGTCGATGCCGCCGCCGACCATATCGATGCGGATCACGTCGGCGCCGGCCTGCGCCAGCGTGAGGCCGGCCAGCGGCGCGGCGATGAAGGCGGAGCTTTCGATGACGCGCAGCCCGCGCAGCAGGTCCAGGTTCATGGGCCGCCACTGTAGGCACGGCGCGCCCTGCCGACAATCGAACTTATCGCGCGGATTGTTCAGGTATTCGCGAGAGCGCCGCGGGCCTTGCGGGTGCCGCGCGGACGCTCCTCGGGCTCGGCGATCAGCTGCTTGAGCAGTTCGGCCAGCCGCCGCGAGGCCGGCGACAGCGACTGCCCCCGCACGGTGATGAGGGCCATCTCCCGCGACAGCGAGGGGCTGACAATGCGCAGCGCGTAGGTGTTGGGGTCGATCACCGGCGGCAGCACCACGCGCGGCAGGATGGCCGCGCCCAGGCCGGCGCTGGCCATGGAGATCAGCGTCTGCGCCTGGGTGAACTGGTAGCGGGTGTTCATGGTCAGGTTGCGTTCCGCGAGCATGGTGTCCAGGTATTCGCGCAGCGCGTTGGACTGGCTCAGGAGCAGCAGCGGCATGTTGGTCAGCGTGGCCAGCGCGATGGTGTCCTTGGTGGTGGTGATGAAGCGCTTGGGGACCAGGGCGTACAGCGGGTCTTCCAGCAGCGGTTCGAAGCTGAACTCGTGCGAGGCGATCACCGGGCCGATGCCGAAGTCCACCTCGCGCTGGCGCACGCTGTCCATCAGCGCCTCGGAGCTGAGTTCCCGCACGAACACCTCGATGCCGGGGTAGTCCTTCTCGAAGGCGGCCAGCACACGCGCCAGCCGGGTGGCGGCCAGGGTGGGGGAGCACGAGAGCGACACCCGCCCGCGGCGGATGTCGGCGGATTCCTGGATCTTGCGCAGGCCCTCCTCGACCTCCATCAGCGCGCGGCGTGCGCACGCCAGCAACTGCTCGCCCTCGTCGGTCAGGCGCACGTTGCGGGTGGTGCGGTGGAACAGGGTGACGCCCAGCTGCTCCTCCAGCTGGCGGATCTGGGCGCTCACCGCCGATGTCGAACGGTAGGACATCTCCGCCGCGGTGCGGAAGCTGCTGGTTTCGCCCACCAGCAGGAAGGCCTGCAGCAGCTTGAGGTTGACGTTGTGGAGGGTCTTGGCGGCGGTCTTCATGGCCGTCGGGCGCCCGCGGGCGGTCCGGATTGTGTTGTCAAACTGGAAAGTACGCCAGATTGAACACCCACCCTTGTCGCCGAGGAGACGGCGCTGGGCCGTGCCCGCAGGGGGGAGGGTGGGGCAGTGTTCGCAGGATCTGAACAATCCGGAAGATAAACGCGATTGAACGATCTCCCGCCGCCTCCTACAGTGCCCGTGGAAGGAGACAGGCACACGATGCAAGGACAAGGCACGGGCGACCGCCAGGCGGCGCCGACGGAGGGAGGAGCGCTCGCGGGCATCCGGGTGCTGGACATCGCGACCTTCGTGGCCGCGCCCTTTTGCGGGACCATCCTGGCCGATTTCGGGGCCGAGGTGATCAAGATCGAGCAGCCCGGCACCGGCGACGCGCTGCGCAAGTTCGGCACCCCCACCGACTGCGGCGACACGCTGGTGTGGCTCAGCGAGGCCCGCAACAAGAAGACCGTCACCCTGGACCTGCGCAAGTCCCAGGGCGCCGACATGCTGCGCCAGCTGGTGGCCCGCTCGGACGTGCTGCTGGAGAACTTCCGCCCCGGCACGCTGGAGAAGTGGGGCCTGGGCTACGAGGACCTGGCGAAGATCAACCCGAAGCTGGTCATGCTGCGCATCAGCGCCTACGGCCAGACCGGGCCCAGGAGCGGCGAGCCGGGCTTCGCCCGCATCGCGCACGCGTTCTCCGGCCTGTCCTTCCTGGCGGGCGAGGCCGACGGCCCGCCGGTGGTGCCGGGGTCCACCTCCATGGCCGACTACACCTCGGGCATGTGGGGCGCCATCGGCGTGCTGGCGGCGCTGCGCCACCGGGACCGCACCGGCCTGGGCCAGTTCATCGACCTGGGTCTGTACGAATCGGTGTTCCGCCTGCTGGACGAGATGGCCCCGGCCTATGCCCGCGACGGCACGGTGCGCACCCGCATGGGCGCGGACACCATCAACGTGGTGCCCCACAGCCACTACCAGACCGGCAGCGGCGAATGGGTGGCCCTGGCCTGCACCTCCGACAAGATGTTCGAGCGCTTCGCCACGTTGATCGGCCAGCCCGAACTCGCACGGCGCTTTCCGACCAGCATCGACCGGGTGCGCCACCGCGCAGAGGTCAACGGCATCGTCGCCGGCTGGGTGGGCAGCCTGAGCCTGGAGCAGGTGCTGCAGAAGACGCGCGAGGGCGAGGTGCCCTGCGCCCAGATCTATTCCATCGCCGACATCTTCGAGGACCCGCACTACGCCGCCCGGGGCAACCTGATGCGGGTGCAGGACCCGCGGGTGGGCGAGCTGGTGATCCCGGCCGCGGTGCCGCGGCTGTCCCGCACGCCGCCGGCCTTTCGCCACACCGGGCGCGCGCTGGGCGCGGACAACGCGCAGGTGTACGCCGACCTGCTGGGCCTGGGCCAGGGGCAGCTGGCGTCCCTGCAGGCTGATGGCGTGATCTGACCCGACGGAGACGAGCATGACGACGGATGGCAGCAAGAACATGGCGCAGATGCTGCGCCTGGATGGCCGGGTGGCGCTGGTCACCGGCGCGGGGCGTGGCATCGGCGAAGCCATCGCCCGCTTCCTGGCCGCGGCCGGGGCGCAGGTGGTGCTGGTTTCGCGCACCCGCAGCGAACTGGAGGCGCTGGCCGCCGACATCGTCCGGGCCGGCGGCCAGGCGCTGGTGCGGCCCTGCGACGTGACGGACTCGGCTGCCGTCCGCGCCCTGGTCGACAGCCTGCCGGCGCTGGACATCGTGGTGAACAACGCGGGCACCAACTTCCCGGAGCCGCTGCCGCAGGTCAGCGACGAACACCTGGACGCGATGCTGGACCTCAACACCCGCGCGGTGTTCGTGGTGTCGCAGGCGGCGGTGCGCAAGATGCTGCAGGCCCCCGACCGCGCCAGCCGCGGCGGCGCGGTGATCAACATCTCCTCGCAGATGGGGCATGTGGGCTCGCCCAATCGCACCGTGTACTGCATGACCAAGCATGCGGTGGAGGGCCTGACCAAGGCGATGGCGGTGGAGCTGGCGGCGCAGGGCATCCGCGTCAACAGCATCGGCCCCACCTTCGTCGATACGCCGCTGGTGCGGCGCATCGTCGACACGCCGGAGAAGCAGCGCTTCGTGCTGTCCAACATCCCGATGGGCCGGCTGGCCAGCGTCGAGGACATCGCGGCGGCGGCCGCCTACCTGGCCTCGCCGGCGGCCGCGATGGTCACCGGCACCTGCCTGCGCGTGGACGGCGGCTGGACCGCGCAGTGATGCCAAACGTGGGCGGGGCGGGTGCCGGCTGGCGCTTCGACGGCAGGACCGTGCTGGTCACCGGCGCGGGCAGCGGCACGGGCCGCGCGATCGCGATCGACTTTGCCGCTGCCGGCGCCGAAGTGGTGCTGGTGGCCCGCACCCGGGACACGCTGGAGGAGACCGCGCGCTTGGCCCGCGAGGCCGGCGGCCGCGCGGTGGTGCACCCCTGCGACGTCACCGACCGCGCCGCGCTGCGCGCGCTGGTGGCCGCCCTGCCGGCGCTGGACGTGCTGGTGAACAACGCCGGCACCAACATTCCGGAGCCGTTCACCGACGTGAGCGACGCCCACCTGGACGCGCTGATCGGCCTGAACCTCTCGGCCGCCTTCGTTGCCGCGCAGGCCGCGGTGCGCCACATGGTGGCACGCGGCCGGCCGGGCGCCATCGTGAACATCACGTCGCAGATGGGGTCGGTCGGCGCACCGGACCGCACCGCCTACTGCATGACCAAGCATGGCCTGGAGGGCCTGACCCGCGCGATGGCGGTGGAACTCGCCCCCCAGGGCATCCGCGTCAACAGCGTGGCGCCCACCTTCGTGGACACCCCCCTGGTCCGCCGCATCGTCGATGCCGCCGGCCGCCGCGAGGCGCTGCTGGCCCGCCTGCCCGCCGGCCGCATGGCCACCGAGCAGGAGGTGGCCGCCGCCGCCCTGTACCTCGCCAGCGACGACGCGGCCCGCGTGACCGGCACCTGCCTGCTGGTCGACGGCGGCTGGACCGCCCATTGAACCCCTTCAACCCAGGACACAAATCACCATGACACGCACCATCGGACGCTTCATCGTCGAGAAACCGGGTGGCCCCGAGGCCATGCGCTGGGTGGAGGAGCCCGCCGGCGCCCTGCAGGCCGGCGAAGTGCGGGTACGCAACGAGGCCATCGGCGTCGACTTCATCGACACGCAGATCCGCAGCGGCCTCATGCCCGCCAGCCTGCCCACCGGCCTAGGCTTCGCCGGCGTGGGTATCGCCGAGGAGGTGGGCGCCGGCGTCGGCCACGTGAAGGTCGGCCAGCGGGTCGCCTACATGTATTTCTCCGCTGGCAGCTACGCGACCGAGCGGGTGGTGCCCGGCGAGCGGGTGGTGGCCCTGCCCGACCAGGGCCTGGCGCCCGACGTCGCCGCCGGCGCGCTGTTCCGCGGCCTCACCGCCTGGTACCTGACCCAGCGCCTGCGCCGCCTGGGCCCCGGCCAGGTGGCCCTGGTGCATGCCGCCGCCGGCGGCGTGGGCCTGATCCTGGTGCAGTGGCTGGCCCTCATGGGCGTCACGGTGGTGGCCACCGTGGGCCACGCCCACAAGGCCGACCTGGTGCGCCAGCAGGGATGCCGGCATGTCGCCGTGCTGGGGCAGGATGACTTCGTGGCGATGGTGCGTGAGGTCTCCGGCGGTGCCGGCGCCGACGTGGTGTACGACTGCGTGGGCCGCGACACCTTTGCCGGCTCGCTGGCCTCCACCCGGCGCTTCGGCCTGCTGGTGTCCTTCGGCTGGCCGTCCGGCGAGCCGGACGTCTCGCTCATGGCCGCGCGGGCCCAGGGCTCGATCTTCCTCACCCGGCCCACCGTCACCCACTACACCGCCGAGGCGGCCGACCTGCGCGAGGGCGTGCAGTCGCTGTTCTCGCTGGTGAAGGCGGGCCAGCTGAACATCCGCGTGAGCGACCGCTACCCGCTGAAGGACGCGCCCCGCGCCCATGCAGACCTTGCGGCCGGCAAGACCACCGGCTCGGTGATCCTGCTGCCCTGAACCCTGGACAAGAACCCCAGACAAGAACCTGAGAAAAGAACCAAGGAGACAACCATGCTGATGAAAGACAAGATCGCCATCGTGACCGGCGCCGCCTCGCCCCTGGGCATCGGTTTCGCCACTGCCAGCCGCTTCGCTGCCGAAGGCGCGCGCGTGGCGGTGCTGGACCTGAAGAAGGAGGACGCCGAGCGCGCCGCCGCCAGCATCGGCCCGCAGCACCGCGGCTATGCCTGCGACGTGCGCGATGAGGCGGCCTGCCGCGAGACGGTGGCCCGCATCCTGGCCGACTTTGGCGCGGTGGACGTCCTGGTGAACAACGCCGGCGTGAGCCAGCCGCACCGCATCCTGGACAGCACGCAGGACGACTACAACCTGGTGATGGACTCGAGCGTGCGCGGCACCTACAACATGTCGCGCGCGGTGGTGCCAGGCATGCGCGCGCGCCGCAGCGGCGCCATCGTGTGCATCGGTTCGGTGGCTGCGCAGCGGGGCGGCGGCATCCTGGGCGGTCCGCACTATTCGGCGGCCAAGGGCGCGGTGCAGTCCATGGCCAAGGCCATGGCGCGCGAGCTGGGCGCCGATGGCATCCGCGTCAACGCGATCGCTCCGGGCCTGGTGGACACCGCGCTCCTGATCGGGAAGATGGACGACGCCGGCAAGCGCAAGGTCGCCGAATCGACCGTGCTGGGCCGCGTGGCCGTGCCCGCGGATATTGCCAACGCCTGTCTGTACCTGGGCAGCGAGCTGTCGTCGTACGTCACCGGCGTGATCCTGGACGTCAACGGCGGTCTGCATATCCACTGACCCCCATTCAATCAAGAGGAGCAAGAGACATGAGCAACCAGAAAGGCTACATCTTCGCGGAGCTGGAAGTCACCGACGCCAAGATGTTCTACGACGAGTACATGCCCCGCGTGCGCCCGGTGCTGGACAAGTGGAAGGCGAAGTTCCTGATCGCCACCGACTCGCCGAAGGTGATCGAGGGCGGCCGCGTCGTCAAGCGGATCGTCTTCATCGAGTTCGACAGCCCCCAGGTGGCCCACGACTTCTACTACTCCAAGGACTACCAGGACGTGATCGGCTGGCGCTTCGATTCGGCCAAGGCCCACCTGTACATGATGGACGGCATCGAGTCGCCGAAGTAACAGTGTCCTCGGAGCCGGCACGCTAGAAAGTGCTGGCCAGCCGCGACACGGCGGCAACGACCCGCCGGGAACGACCCGGCAAGAACGACAAGGGGCCCGCAAGCGGCCGACGCGAGGTGAAGTTGTGGATTTCCAGGAGCAGTACGACTACGTGATCGCCGGGGCCGGTTCGGCCGGCTGCGTGCTGGCCAACCGCCTGTCGCAGGATCCGTCGGTGCGGGTGCTGCTGCTGGAGGCCGGCCCGCCAGACCGCAACCCCTGGCTGCACATTCCGGCCGGCGTGCCCAAGGTGGTGAACAACCCGGACATCACCTGGGGCTACAGCACCGAGCCGGAGCCCGGCCTCAACGGCCGGCGCCTGGCCTGGCCGCGCGGGCGTACCCTGGGCGGCAGCAGCTCGATCAACGGCCACGTGTACATGCGCGGCACCTGGCAGGACTACGACGGCTGGCGTGACCTGGGCAACCCCGGCTGGGGCTGGGACGACGTGCTGCCCTATTTCAAGCGCAGCGAAGGCCACTACCGCGGTGATAGCGCCCTGCATGGCGGCCAGGGTGAACTGGGCATCTCCCCGGTGCACAACCCGCACCCGGCCTCGGAGGCCTTCATCCAGGCCGCCATGGCCCTGGGCATTCCCCGCACCGACGATTTCAACGGGCCGCAGCAGGACGGCGTGGGCTACCTGGACCTGATGGTCCGTGGCGGCCAGCGCTCGTCGACCGCGGTTGCCTTCCTGCGGCCGGCGATGGGTCGCCCCAACCTGCGGGTGCGCACCGGCGCGCTGGTGGAACGGGTGATCCTGGAGGGCCGGCGCGCGCGCGGCCTGCAGTTCACGGCCGACGGCCGCGGCCACCGGGTGGGCGCGGGCCAGGTGATCCTGTGCGGCGGTGCGATCAACTCGCCGCAGCTGCTGATGCTCTCGGGCATCGGCCCCGGTGCGGCGCTGTCGCAGCTCGGCATTCCGGTGGTGCAGGACCTGCCGGGCGTCGGCCAGAACCTGCATGACCATGTCTATGCCCACTGCCTGGCGCGGGTGGACAAGGGCTACTCCCTCAACCCGAAGATCTCCCGCAACTGGAAGATGATTCCCGACGTGCTGGAGTACGCGTTCAAGCGAACCGGCCTGCTCACGTCGGCCGCGGCGCAGGTGGGCCTGTTCGTGCGCACGCGCGAGGGGCTGCAGACGCCGGACATGCAGCTGCAGATGCGCCCCTTCAGCATGATCAGCAAGGGCGGCATGTATTCGGCCGAGCCCACGCCAGCCATCACCGCCTCCTGCGCCATCCTGCAGCCGCACTCGCGCGGCGAGCTGACGCTGCGCAGCGCCGACCCGCGCGAGGCGCCGCGCATGGTGGCCAACTACCTGACCGATCCGCGCGACCTGCCCACGCTGGTGGCGGGCCTGCGCCTGATCCGCCGCATCTTCGCCACCCGGCCCTTCGCCGATTTCTACAAGGCCGAGGACCTGCCCGGCCCCGGCATCACCTCCGACGACGACCTGGTGGCCTTCCTGCGTGACAACGCGCAGTCCATGTACCACCCGGTGGGTACCTGCCGCATGGGGCCCTCGGCCGCCGACGGCGCGGTGGTGGACGCACGGCTGCGGGTGCACGGCATCGACGGCCTGCGGGTGGTGGACGCGTCCGTCATGCCGGTGGTGCCCTCGGGCAATACCAACGCCCCCGCGATCATGGTGGCCGAGAAGGCCGCAGACATGCTGCGCGAGGACGCGCGAGCCTGAGGCGCGCGCCGGGATCCATGGCCCGCATCGTCGACATCCGCGAGCTCACCGTGCCGCTGGACGGCGCGGTGGCCAACGCGGTGGTGAGCTTCAGCAGTCACACCGTCTCGCTGGTGGCGCTGGTGAGCGATGTGGTCCGGGGCGGCCGCCCGGTGGTAGGCCTGGCCTTCAACTCCATCGGCCGCTTCGGCCAGGGCGGCATCCTGCGTGAACGCATGGTGCCGCGCGTGCTCGCCGCCGCGCACGAGGACCTGCTGGATGCCGCCACCGGCGCGCCCGACCCGGCGCGGGTGCTGCAGGCGGCCCTGCGCAACGAGAAGCCCGGCGGCCATGGCGATCGGGCCGGCGCCGCCGCGGCGATCGAACTGGCCGCCTGGGACCTGCGGGCCAAGCTGGCCGGCGAGCCTGCGCACGTGACCATCGCCCGCGCCTTCGGCCGCCCGGTGGCCACCCGCCCCCTGGAGGTCTACACCGGTGGCGGCTACTACCACGCGCCCGGCAGCGGGCACACGCTCACGTCGGAGCTGCAGGGCCTGCGCGATCTGGGGTTCCGCAGCTTCAAGATGAAGATCGGCGGCGCGCCGCTGGCCGAGGACCTGCGGCGGGTGGAGGAGGCCCTGGCGGTGGCCGGTGGCGGCGCCCACCTGATGGTGGATGCCAACGGCCGCTTCGACCGTGACACCGCCCTGGCCTACGCCCGCGCGCTCGCGCCCTACCGCCTGCGCTGGTACGAGGAGCCCGGCGACCCGCTGGACTACGCCCTCCAGGCCGAGCTGGCCGGGGTGTACGGCGGCGCGCTGGCCACCGGCGAGAACCTGTTTTCCGCGGTGGATGCCCTGAACCTGGCCCGCTTCGGCGGCATGCGGCCGGGGCTGGACATCTTCCAGATGGACCCGGGCCTGTCCTACGGCCTGACCGAATACGCCCGCATGCTGGCGCAGCTGGAAGCGCGCGGCTTCTCGCGCGCGCAGGCGGTGCCGCATGGCGGGCACCTGGTCAACCTGCACATCGTCGCCGGGCTGGGTCTGGGCGCCTGCGAGGCCTACCCCGGGGTGTTCCGTCCCTTCGGCGGCTTCTCGCCGGCCTGCCGCATTGCGGATGCGGCCATCTTCCCGTCGGACGCGCCGGGGTTCGGGCTGGAGGAAAAGCCCGAGCTGGCGCCCTGGATCGAACGCCTGCTCGGGTAGGGGCCCCTCAGAGCAGGAACACGCCCTTGCCGGAGGTCTGCGTGTCGAAGATGCGGTAGGCCTCGTCCGCCTGCTCAAGCTTCCAGCGGTGGGTGAACAGCCCGTCGACGTCGATGCCGCGCTCGGCGATGAAGTCGGCGCAGTCCTTCTGGCCGATGGTCGAGAAGGTCCACGACCCCATCAGCGTGACCTGCCGGCGCAGCAGGTCGGGGCTGACGTCCAGCGTCACCTGGCCGCCTTCGCCGACGAAGCAGACCTTGCCCCAGGTGCGAACGCATTGCACCGCCTGTTGGCGGGCCTGCGGCGAGGAGGCCGCCTCGAAGGCGCCGTGGGCGCCCAGGCCACCGGTCAGCTCGCGGATGGCGGCCACCGCGTTGTCCTTGGCGGGGTTGACGGTGTGGGCCGCGCCCAGCTCGCGCGCGCGGGCCAGCCGCTCGTCGCTCACGTCCAGCGCGATCACGCGGGCGCCCATGGCCGCGGCCAGCTGCGTGGCCGACAGGCCGACCGGCCCCTGGCCGAAGATGGCCACGGTGTGCTCCGCGGCCAGTTCCAGCCGGTGCAGCCCGCCCCAGGCGGTGCCGGTGCCGCAGGCAATGGCGGCGCCGGTGGAAAAGGACAGTTCCTCGCGCAGCGTCACCAGCGTGCTGGCGGGCGCCTTCATGTAGCGGGCGTGCGAGCCGTGGTGGGTGACGCCGTAGACCTCGGCCACGCCGTCCACGCACAGCTGCTGCCAGCCGGTGCTGCAGTGCGGGCAGGCGCCGCAGCCGCGGTAGTGGTGCACCATCGCGCGCTGGCCCACCCAGGCCTGCTTGGGGTTCACGCCGGCGCCCACCGCCACGACGATCCCGCAGGGTTCGTGCCCGGCGATGTTCACCACGTCAGGCTTGAAGCCCATCGCGCGCTGGGCTTCGCCCGGCGCCGAGCGATACAGCTTCAGGTCGCTGCCGCACATGCCGGAGGCCTTGATCTCCAGCACCACCTCGCCCGGCCCCGGGGTAGGGTCGGGGAACTCGCGCATCTCGACCTGGCGGTTGCCCGCGAACACGATGCCTTGCATGGAGTCTCCTTCAGCGCAGGATGAACGGGTTGGCGGGTGCGCCCTTGGCGTAGGAGATCCAGGTGCTCTTGGTCTCCAGGTACTGTTCGATCGAGGCGATGCCGCTTTCGCGGCCGATGCCCGAATGCTTCATGCCGCCGAAGGGCATCATGTAGCTCACCGCGCGGTAGGTGTTGACCCACACGGTGCCGGCCTTGAGCGCCTGCGACATGCGCAGGGCGCGGCCCATGTCGCTGGTCCATACGCCGGCGGCCAGGCCGTAAATGGTGTCGTTGGCCATGCGCACCGCCTCGGCTTCGTCGTCGAAGCCGATGACCGACAGCACCGGGCCGAACACCTCCTCGCGGGCGATGCGCATCTGCGGCGTGACGTCGACGAAGATGGTGGGCTCGACGAACTGGCCGCCCGGCAGGTCGGCCTGGGTGGCGGGGCCGCCGCCCAGGATGCAGCGGGCGCCTTCCTTCTTGGCAATGTCGATGTAGTCGAGGATCTTCTTGTACTGCGCCGGCGTGGTCACCGGGCCGATGTTGGTGTCGGCCAGCATCGGGTTGCCCTTGCGGGCGGTAGCGCCGATCTCGGCCAGGCGCTGGACGAACTTGTCCTTGATGGAGTTCTGCACCAGCAGGCGCGAGCCGGCGATGCAGGTCTGGCCAGTGGCGGCGAAGATGCCGGAGATCACGCCGGCAGCGGCCTGGTCGAAGTTGGCATCATCGAAGACGATGTTGGGCGACTTGCCGCCCAGCTCCAGGGTGACCCGCTTCATGGTGCGGGCGGCCTGCGCGTAGATCTTCGCGCCGGTGGCGTCCGAGCCGGTGAAGGTGATCTTGGCCACGTCGGGGTGATCCACCAGCGCGGAGCCGGCCTCGTGGCCGAAGCCGGCCACCACGTTGAACACGCCGTCGGGGAAGCCCGCCTCCTTGACCAGCGCCGCGTATTCCAGCGTCGAGGCCGACGTGAACTCGGAGGGCTTGATCACCACCGTGCAGCCGGCGGCGATGGCCGGCGCGCACTTCCAGGCGATGAACAGCAGCGGCGAGTTCCAGGCGGTGAGGGCCGCCACCACGCCCACCGGCTCCTGGCGGGAGAAGGCGAAGACGTCGGGCTTGTCGATCGGCATCACCCGGCCCTCGAGCTTGTCGGCCAGGCCGCCGAAGTAGCGCCACCACTCGGAGTGGTAGTTCACCTGGCCGCGCATTTCGGCGATGAGCTTGCCGTTGTCCTTCACCTCCAGTTCGGCCAGGCGCTGGGCGTTCTTCTCGACCAGGTCGGCCAGGCGCAGCATGAGCTTGCCGCGCTGGGTGGCGGTCATGGCCGGCCAGGGGCCCTCGCGCAGGGCGCGCGAGGCGGCCGCCACTGCGCGGTCCACGTCCTTCGCGCTGCCGCGGGGGATGCGGGCCCAGGGTTGGCCCAGGTAGGGGTCGACCGTGTCGAACCACTGGCCCTCGGCCGGGTCCACATACTGGCCATCGATGAAATGCTGGTAGGTCTTCATTCAACTCACTCCTGCAGGAAGCGCGGGAACCAGAGGGTCACGCTGGGGAAGGCGATCAGGATCACCAGGACGATGACCTGCAGCACCATGAACTGGCTCATGCCCTTGAAGATCATCGCCAGGCTCCACTTGGGCATCACGTTCTTGAGATAGTAAGCCGACATCGCCACCGGGGGACTGAGGAAGGCCGTCTGCAGGTTCACCGCCACCGCCGCGCCGAACCAAAGCATCAACTCCGGCTTGGACAGGCCGATGTCCAGCTTCTCGACGATGGGCAGGAAGATCGGCAGGAACACCAGCACGATCGCGGGCCACTCGAAGGGCCAGCCCAGGACGAAGATGATCGCCATGATCAGGATCAGTTTGCCCATGTCGGGCAGCGGGATCAGGTTGATCAGGTTGGCCAGCACGTTGGAGGCGCCGGTCTGCACGAACACCGCGCCGAACACGTTGGACGCCATCACCAGGAACAGCACCATGCAGGAGGTGAGCATGGTCGAGCGCGAGGCCTCCACCAGCGCCTTCCACGACAGCTTGCGGTACACCAGGGCCAGCAGGGTGGCGCCGAAGGCGCCGCAGGCGGCCGCCTCGGTGGCGGTGGCCAGGCCGGCCAGGATGGTGCCCAGGGTGGCGGCGATCAGGCCCACCAGGGGCACCACGCTCAGCACGGCTTCCTTGAGCAGCAGGCCGATGTCGGTGACGCGTTCCTCCTTGGGCACCGCCGGGCCCAGGGCGGGGTTCATGTAGCTGCGGACCATGCAGTAGGTGATGTACACCGCGGCCAGCAGGAAGCCCGGTCCGAAGGCGGCCGAGTACAGCTTGTTCACCGGCACACCCAGCACCGGGCCCATGACGATCAGCATCACGCTGGGCGGGATCAGGATGCCCAGCGTGCCGCCGGCGGCGATGGCGCCGGCCGAGAGCTTCTCGTCGTAGCCGGCCTTGACCATCATCGGGCCGGCCATGATGCCCAGCACCGTCACCGCGGCGCCGACGATGCCGGTGGCCATGGCGAACACGGTGGCCGTGAGCAGCACCGCCAGGTACAGCGATCCGCGCAGCGGCGCGAACAGCATGCGGAAGGTCTGGAACAGCCTCGTCATGAGGTCGGCCTTCTCGGCCATGTACCCCATGAAGATGAACAGCGGGATCGCCGGAAGGATGTCGTCCTTCATCGAGCTCCAGATCTGGAGGTAGGCGAGGTAGAAGGTGCGGTCGACCCCCAGCGTCACCGCGCCGAAGAAGAGGGCGGTGAACAGCAGTGTGAATGAGATCGAAAAGCCGACGAAGATGACCGAGACCATGCTGACCAGCATGACCAGGCCCATGAATTCATTGAAGTTCACGAGAAGTCTCCTGTGTCCTTGTTGTCTTGTTGTGGGGTTCGGGAGATCAGATCTCGATCTTCTCGTGCGTCTGGTAGAGGCTGCCGGTGCGCACCGCCCACAGGGACTTGAGCATCTCGGAGACGCCCTGCGTGAACAGCAGGACGGCCGTCAGTGGGACGACCATGCGGAAGGGCCACAGGATCGGCTGCCACAGGCCGGCGTTGGAGCGTTCCTGGATCTCGAAGGCGCGGATCGCGTCGTCTACCGAGATGAAGAACACCACCACCATCACCGGCAGGAAGAACACCAGGTAGGTGACCAGGTCGATCAGGCCCTTGGTCTTGTCGGTGAACCGGTCGTAGAACATGTCGGTGCGCACGTGCGCACCCTTGAGGAGGGCATAGGCCGCGCCCAGCATGTACATGGTGCCGTTGGCCATGAAGGTCACGTCGGTGGACCAGGACGTGGGGGCGTTGAAGACGTAGCGGGCGATCACCTCGTAGGCGCCGCCCAGGATCATGGGAATGAAGGTCAGCATGACCAGGTAGCCGATTTTCTCGGACCACCGGTCGATGCTTGAGATGACCGTGCGTGTCCAGGGAGGAATCCCTGTGCTGCTTTCGGGGTTGTGCCTCGTGTCTTGCATGTTGTTGTGTCTCCTCTGGATCACGCTGGAAGGGCGGCCGCGGCCTCGTGAGCCGCGGCCGCCCGGGCCCGTCACTTCTTGGCGGGCTGTTGCTGCGGCCAGTAGTAGTTGGCTGCGAAGTCATACGGCGCGGTGGTCATCACGCGCGCGGGCACGACGCCGGAGGCGTAGGTGCGCAGCGAGGCCTGCACCTTGGCGAAGAACGGGTTCTTGGCCGCTTCCTCCTTGGCGATCTGGTCCCAGGTCTCCAGGGTCTTGCGCATGATGTCCGGCGGGGTGGGCTGGACATTGACCTTGTGCTTCTCGCGCATCTCGCGCAGGGCGGCCACGTTCAGGCGGTTCTTGGTGGTCTCCGAGCGGATGGTCGCCTCGATGGTGGCCGACTGGATGATGGCCTTGAGGTCGGGCGACAGGCCGTTCCACACGTCACCGTTGATCAGCACTTCCAGCACGGTGGCCGGCTCGTGGATGGAGCTGGGGTAGAAGTTCTTCCAGATGGTGTGGAAGCCGATCTTCATGTCGTCGGCGGGGCCGGTGAACTCGGCGCAGTCGATCACGCCACGCTCGCCGGCGGGGATGATCTCGCCGCCGGGCACGTTGACCGGGGTGACGCCGGCGCGGCCGAACACCTCGGCGGTCAGGCCGGTGTGGCGGCACTTGCGGCCCTTGAGGTCGGCCCAGTTCTTGACCGGGGTCTTGAACCAGCCGAAGGCCTGCTGGGACACGGAGGTCACCGGCAGGGGCACGACGTTGGCCTTGAGTTCCTTTTGGTAGAACTCCTGGTACAGCTCCATGCCGCCGCCTTCATAGATCCAGCCGAGGTAGTCGGTCATGTCCATGCCGAAGGGGCCGCCGGGGGACGGGCCGAACAGCGCCGCAGCGCGGTTCTTGCCGACCCAGTAGGCGGGGGCGGAGTGGCCGCCCTCGACGACGCGCTTGCTCACCGCGTCCAGGATCTCGAAGGGGGGCACCACCGCGCCGGGGGGGAGCATCTCCACCACCAGGCGGCCGCCGGCCATTGCGTTGACGCGTTCCGCCCAGAACTTGCCGCTTTCCCAGATCAGGCTGGATTGCGGGAAGGCCGACTGGATGCGCAGTTTGGTCTGGGCACTGGCGGCGCCGGGCGCGAGGCCGGCAGCCAGGACCACCGCGGCGGACAGGCCGCCCAGGATCATTCGACGAAGTTTCACACTCATCTCCTCTTCTCTTCTGGAACAAGAACACCCAAACAGGAATGCCGCAGCGGTGCTTTGGCAGGAGCCCCCGTGCCCGGGGTGGGGCGGGACAGGGGGCGGGGGAACATCGGTTTCATTCAGACGCCGCGGGCGCCGGTGGCCATGAAGCCGCCGTCGACCGGCAGCGCCACGCCGTTGATGTAGGCGGCCTCGTCGGAGGCCAGGAAGGCCACGGCCGCCGCGATCTCGGTGGTCAGGCCGTAGCGGTTGGCGGGGATGGCCGCCGCGTACTGCTTGCGGAATTCCGCGGAGTGCAGCACCTGGGTCATGGGGGTGTCGACCGGACCGGGCGCGACCGCGTTGGCGGTGATGCCGTGCTCGATCAGTTCGGCCGCCATCTGGCGGGTCAGGCCGATGACGGCGGCCTTGGAGGTGCCGTAGGCGGTGCGGCCCTTGCCCACCGCGCGCATGCCGGCCACCGAGGCCACGCTGATGATGCGGCCCCACTGGCGGGCGGCCATCAGGCGCGCCGCATGCTGGCTGCACAGGAGCGTGCCGGTCACGTTGATGTTCATCGTGGCCTGCCAGTTGTCCAGTGGGAACTCCAGGAAGGGAAAGGTCTTGGCGATGCCGGCGTTGTTCACCAGCACGTCGCAGCGGCCGAAGCGCGATTGCACCTGGGCGAAGGCGGCGGCGATGGACTCGGGCTTGCCGATGTCGATCTGCAGCGGCTCGGCCGCGCCGCCGGCGCTGCGGATCGCGGAGGCCGTTTCGGTGGCCTTGGCCAGGTCGAGGTCGGCGACGATGACGGTCATGCCGGCCTTGGCCAGGCGCTCGCAGACGGCCTGTCCGATGCCCACCGCGCCCCCGGTGACGAATGCGACTTTCTCGTTCTTCTCCATGCCTCGTGTCTCCTTGTGCCTATTGGAAAAAGCGCAGCAGCTCGTCGAGCGTGCGCTGGGGTTGTTCTTCGGGGATCCAGTGGCCGCAGTCTTCGAACACGCCGCCACGCACGTCGGTGGCCACGCGCTGCAGGGAGCCGAGGGTTTCCCCGCCGCGGCCGAAGGCGTTGGCGCCGCCGATGGCCAGCACCGGCATGCGCAGGCGCTCGGTGCGGAGGAATTCGGCGTTGTCGGCCACGTCCTGCTGGATGGCACGGTAGTAGCCCATGCCGGTGCGGGTGGTGTCGCCGCGCCCGTAGGTGCGCAGGTATTCGGCGATGTCGGCCTCCGAGATGGCGCCGCGGACATGGCCGTAGTGCTCGTAGAACCAGCGGTAGTAGACGGCCTCGCGGCCGGCGATGACCTGCTCGGGCAGGTCCAGCGTCTGGTGGAAGGCGTGGTGCCAGCGGCGGCCGCTTTGCGAGAAGGTGCCGCTGCCGTCGCCCGGCACCGCGGCGTCGAGCATCACCAGCTTCTCCACCAGCCCGGGGTGGTAGGCGGCCAGCGCGAAGGCCACCGGGCCGCCCCAGTCGTGGCCCACCACCAGGGCGCGGTCGATGCCCAGGGCCTCGCGCAGCAGGCGGGCCACGTCGGCGGCCACCGTCTTCTTGTCGAAGCCGCCGGCGGGGCGGGAGGAGTCGCCCAGGCCGCGAAGGTCCGGCGCGATCACGCGGTACTGGCGCGCCAGCGCCGGCAGCACCTTGTGCCAGGCGTGCCAGGTCTGCGGCCAGCCATGCAGCAGCACCAGGGGCTGGCCCTGGCCGGCGGTGACGTAGTGCGACCAGCCGTCCGCGTGGTAGTGGGTGTGGTGTTCGGTCATGGCCGCAGTCACGGATTCAGCGGGCGCTGCCATCGCGGGCCTCCCGGAAGAAGTCGGCGCCACCCATCTGGCCGCCCTTGAAGGCGACTTCCATGCCGGGCACCACGGCGCTTTCGAGCACGCGGCACAGCGGCGCGCCGGGGGTGAGGGCGGCGGCCATTTCCACCGCCTGCACGTCGAGCACGCGGCCGATGGCGCTGGAGGTGTCGCCGCCGGAAATCAGCAGGCGCTGCAGCGGGCGGGCCTGCAGGATGCGGCGCACCAGCAGGCCCAGGCGCTCGCCCAGCACGCGGCCGGTGAGCTGGCGCACGGCCTCGGCGTCGAGCGCGCGGGCCTGCAGCGCGGCGCGCACCGCGGCGATGCGCGGGTCCTGCGGGCCGCGGGCGGTGTGCAGGATGACGCTTGCGCCCTGGCCCAGTGCCTGCGCCG
>JACCEC012240310.1_pt1 | contig 18315 bp, 17 predicted proteins | sample 7450121 | NCBI WGS metagenome assembly JACCEC01 (sample SAMN15323455, study PRJNA562643) | freshwater metagenome | isolation source: river surface water | place: USA:Blue River Watershed | collected 2017-08-18 | reverse complement strand
GGCAAAACTCATGCAATGAGCTTTAAGAAAGGCGAACCAGGCGTATTTGACGGCCCAGGACCTGACGCCAAATTCAAGCCCTTCATCAAAAAGAGTGAGTTAAAAGTTGTTGGCAAAACAGCCAAAAAGGTTTCTGGAACGAGAGTTAGATTCTGGCCGGACCGACAAATTTTTGACGCCAGCGCCAAACTTTCTCTTCCCGACCTTGAAGCCCGGCTTCGTCAAACCGCATTCTTAGTTCCGGGTCTTACTCTCAGTGCTAAAGATGGCAAGGGAAAGAAGATTGAGTTCTCCTTTGAGGGAGGTCTCGCGGAATTTGTTAACTTCTTGGCCAAAGATCCAGAGCTAATTCCAGTAAAAAGAATTTCAGCATCCGACACTTTTTCGGAAACCGTACCAGTTCTCGACCCAAAGACTGGTTCAATGGAGCCACGCGAGGTTGAGCGCACCTGCAAGGTTGAGGTTGCGATGCGCTGGGGGACTGGCTATGAAACAGATGTACGGTCATTTGTAAACATCATTTCCACCAACAAGGGCGGCTCCCACCTAAGCGGTTTCGAACAGGGAATCCTGAAATCTTTTAGATCGGCGATTGAAGCAAATGCCCGTCGATTGAAGGCAACTGGCCTGAAGATTGAGAAGGACGATATTCTGACGGGACTTACCGCAGCAATTTCGGTTAGCTTTCCAGAGCCTCAGTTCGAAGGTCAGACAAAAGAAACTCTGGGTACGCCAGCAATCAAGGGCATAGTCACGAACGCCGTCACCAAGTACCTCGATCAATTTCTGGCAGGAAAGATTCGTGGAACCAAGGCTGAGGCTGAAAAACTTCTTGAGCGAGTGGTCAGCGAAGCAAAGGCTCGCATCAGTGCCAGGGACGTGAAAGACACTCAGCGACGCAAGAACGCACTCGAAAGCTCAACCCTTCCCGCGAAATTAGTCGATTGCCGGGCCAGTGGAACAGAAGGTTCTGAACTCTTCATTGTTGAGGGTGACAGCGCGCTTGGAACGGCCAAGCTTGCTCGCGACAGCGCTTTCCAAGCACTGCTTCCAATCCGAGGAAAGATTCTCAATGTTCAGAAAGCATCAATTTCGGACATGCTTTCAAATGCTGAGTGCGCATCAATCATTCAGGTGTTGGGTGCAGGCTCTGGTAGAACCTTTGAGCTGGAAGCAGCTCGCTACGAAAAAATCATTCTGATGAGTGATGCGGATGTTGACGGAGCACACATCAGAACCCTTCTGCTTACGCTGTTCTTCCGCTACATGCGACCACTGGTTGAAGCAGGTCGCGTGTTTGCCGCCGTCCCTCCACTGCACCGAGTAATAGTTGGAACCGGAAAGAATAAAGAGACCATTTATACCTACTCGCAACAGGAGTTGACCGAACTGCTAAAGAAGCTTGAAAAGGCCAACAAGAGCTATGAGCAGCCAATCCAGCGCTACAAAGGTCTTGGCGAGATGGATGCTGATCAGCTAGCGGAAACCACCATGAATCCTGAAAAGCGCATGCTTCGAAGAATCAACGTGAAAGATGCTGAGGCAGCAGACGAAGTGTTTGAGCTACTAATGGGCAATGAAGTGGCACCGCGTCGCGACTTCATAGTTGATTCGGCCGATGAATTTGATCGAGAGCGAATTGACGCTTAGTTGGCTCCTGCCACATAGCTCTTGATTTTCTTACCTGTTCCATCACGTTTGCTCTCGATGACTAACCCAGCAATTGGCTTGTCTGAGTCGTCAAAAACCGTTGGTTCAGGGCCAACAAATTTGGCGAAGTAAAGCTGGTCTTCATTTTTCAAGAACTTGTGGCAACGAACACCCTTGGAAGCGCGACCTTGCTTTGGGTAGGCCTTCATTGGAGTTATCTTTACCGATCCTGCATCGGTCTTTCCTAGTGATTGCGAGCTGTTTGCTGCGGTTACTAAGTGACCTGAGTCAATAGCTTTGCCAAAGTAAATCGCATTGCCATCACCAAGGCTTACTCCAGCCATGCCAGCAGCTGGCAATCCCTGTGGCCTGACTGCATCAGCGGCGAAAAGTAGAACATTTCCAACGGATGTTATGAAACCAACAGTTGCTTTATCATCTGCTTCGCACGCACCAACCAATTTGTCTTGGTCCTTTAGAGCAATTAGCGACACTTCGTGCTTATCAGGCAGAGGCCCAGCAATTCGCTTGACAACTCCATTAGCTGTGCCGATTGCAATTGTTGTTTCAGTGCTCCAATTGATGACGCCCAATACCTTTTGCTTGGTGCCAGCAAATTTGGCAGCTGATATCGGTTTCCCTGCTGGCAGGTCGCTGACATGAATTTGAATAGCTTTACCGTCTTCCAAAATCAGCCCAACATCGCTGCGAAGACTGGTAATCAGGCTGATTCCATCTTTTGCCTGGTCTGATCTGCCAATCAGTCCGGTTGGACTGAGTGTCACGACAGTTGGCTCATCTTCAATTTCCTTTACAGAAGCAGGCTTTCGAACAAGTTCGATTCCGCTCACATCAACTAGCTCTGTCCTACGGGGAGTTGCGTGAATCTTCTGCATCTCGGAGAGCTCTTTAGAGATTGTCTTTCGCAGAACCTTGTCATCGCTAAGGATGCTCTTTAGTTCTTCAATCTCTTTTCTTAGTTGGTCGGCCTCTGCTTCAAGTTCCAAAATGCTGAGCTTGGTGAGCCTGCGGAGCTTGAGCTCAAGGATGTATTCGGCTTGCAGATCGGAAAGATCGAAGACCTTAATCATTCTCTTTTTGGCTTCATCGGCGGTGTCTGATGCCCTGATGACTTCAATTACCTCATCGATGTTCAAAACTGCCAGTTGCAAACCCTCAATAAGGTGAAGACGGGCTTGACGCTTTTCAAGGCGGTTCTTACTGCGGCGAGTGGTGACTTCCAGGCGGTGCTCAAGGTAGAGCTTTAGAAGATCCATCAGCCCCAGCTGCTGTGGTCTGCCTTTGACTAGAGCCACATTGTTGATTCCAAAGTTTTCCTCTAGTGGAGTTAGTCGGTAGAGGGTGTCAATAACCGATTCTGGGTCCACACCACTCTTGAGCTCAATCACCAACTTAAGTCCGTTTTCACGATCTGTTAGGTCCACCACATTGCTTATGCCCTGCAGTTTCTTACTGTTGACCGCATCACGAATCTTTTCGATCACTCTTTCGGGACCAACCGAGAGTGGAAGTTCAGTAATGACTAGACCGTTCTTGCGAGGGGCTACTGATTCGATGGCAATCTTTGCTCGCATTTTGAAGCTTCCGCGGCCAGATTGATAAGCATCGTTTATTCCATCACCCAAAAGAATTACACCGCCGCTGGGCAGATCTGGCCCAGGAATGAGCTCCATTATTTGCTCTAGGGTGCTCTTCGGTTTCTGCAAAAGCAACTGCAGGGCATCAATCACTTCACCAAGGTTGTGCGGTGGCATGTTGGTGGCCATACCAACAGCAATACCGCTGGCACCGTTTACCAAAAGGTTTGGCAGTGCTGCTGGCAATACTTCGGGTTCGGTTAGCTGAGCGTCATAGTTTGGAATGAAATCGACAGTGTCTTCATCCAGCGACTCATTGAGCGCCATTGCTGCATTGGTCAGCCTGACCTCGGTGTAGCGGGCAGCAGCTGGACCGTCGTCGAGTGATCCAAAGTTTCCGTGACCATCAATTAGTGGAAGTCGCAAACTAAACGGCTGAGCCATTCGCACCAATGCGTCATAGATGGCTCCGTCACCATGCGGGTGCAGCTTTCCCATTACTTCGCCAGTTACGCGAGCAGACTTTACGTGACCGCGATCGGGGCGAAGCCCCATCTCGCCCATCTGATAGACGATTCTTCGCTGAACTGGCTTCAGACCGTCTCGAACATCTGGCAGGGCACGAGAGTAGATAACTGAATAGGAATACTCAAGGAAGGATTGGCGCATCTCTTCTGCGACATCGACATCGAGAATTCGGTCTGTGTTTTTGGTCATATCTTCCAGCTGTGCGAAACTTGGCGGGTGCCTTCGACTCTACCCCGACCCCCTAAAGATTTAGCGGCCATTCGGCATGTGTTCAAATCTGCTCTGCTGTCAGTGCAGGGGCAATCGAATCCACTCAATTTGCCAAGCAGAAACAGAGTCCTGGTTTGCTTTATCGATGGCCTTGGCGTCGAGAATTTGAAGCAGCGCTCAGGACACGCGCCATTTCTTTCATCCCAGCTAGGCAAAGCAAGCATCACTTACGCTGCATATCCAGCAACTACTTCTGTCAACATTGGCTGCTTTGCGACTGGTCTTATGCCGGGGGAGCATGGACTGATAGGACATCAGGTCTTTGATCGATTTCACAATGAGCGAATAAACCTACTGGTTGGTTGGAACGAGCGAACCGATCCGCTGGTTTGGCAGCCGCATCAGACCATTTCAGAGCGTGCCGCCGAATCAGAAATAACAGCCAATGTGATTGCCGCGGAGGAATACCGCACAACGCCATTCACAACTGCCACGATGCGTTCGGCCAATTTCATTGCCGCTGATGATATTGACTCTCGCGTAGACAGAGCGATTGAAGTTGCTAACAGTGTCGGTCAATCCATTAGCTACATCTACTTTCCAGAGCTGGATAAATATGGACATCAAAAAGGGTGGACCTCTGATGGCTGGGCTGCACTGCTGGAAGCAATAGATGCTGGTATGCGCAGACTGGCAGCCAAGCTACCTAAGAACACTGGGCTGATAATCACCTCCGATCACGGCATGGTTGAAACTTCCAAAGACCGGCAATTAGTGCTCGACCAATACCTGGATGGTCTATCGCTGGAGTTTTTTGGTGGCGACACCAGAAGCAGTTATCTCTACTTCTCAAATAAGAGTGACGCGCAACTCGCTATCAACCAATTGGAACCTCTCGAATATGCTCTTGGTGCTCACCTCAGCAGCGAATTGATCGAAGCAGGTTGGTTTGGTGAGATTGGTAAAGAGGCAAGCGATCGACTGCCAGAAGTAATTCTGATTGCCAAAAGCAACTACACGCTCTATCACAGCAAATTCTCAAAGCAACGCGCATTTGACATGATTAGCCATCACGGAGCTTTTTCAGATGCAGAACTAAGAATCCCTTTGATCAGAATCGGATTCTGAGGTTGTTCCCAAAACAATCTCATCCCAACTTGGCAGAGAAGTTCTGCCCTTCGCAGGGGCAGGCTTAATGGTTGGCTGCTCCTGCATGGCACGACGAGCGCGAAGTTCCTCCACCAGATCAAGGACGCTGGCGGTGTGCTCTTCTTGCTTTTCGTAGCGATCTTCGGTGTAGACAGGGGCTGGCTCTGCCACCGGTGGCAAAGTTGCTGTAACTAGATCACGATTTGAATGTAGGAGAGTCAAATTGGTTGCGCTGTTGTCAAGTGGTTCTAAATGACGATTCTTCGGGTCAAATCGCCAGTGCATTACAGTGTCGCCGCTGACTTCCAAGATCCACTGATCTTCTTGTCGATAAATTCGACTCTTACTGCCAGCGTGGTCGCGCTCTAAGACTTGACCAAATTCAGTCATGTGATTGCCATCAGCAATTGGAGTCGCCAAGGCTGAGTCAAGAAGATAACGAAGTTCATCCAGGACAGGAGCGGCAAACGGCTCAAGATTGGAAACCGGAACGCCCATTTCTGATGCTAAATCGTCAACACTTTCACCATGGCGCAAACGGCTCTGAATCTCCTTCGGAGATATATCGACTCGAGCGGTGCCGGCAGCGTTTCCACGGATAGCAGCTTTCAGATCTTCTTCTAAGAGGGCAGAGTGCCTGGTGCCGTCGGGTGCCTCAAATACCAGTCGATCACCGTCTCGTGAAATAAAGCGCAGTTCCATGTGGGCTCCTTGCAGGAATTTTGGCACTTCTCTGCAGAGATTGGCTGCTGGGCCTAGGGCGAGTTCTGAACAGTTTCTGTAACAGGCGTGGCAGATTTGCAAAATGGCCTGCTCTGAGGCAAGCTTCTGCGCGAGATTGGAAGGAGGGGCAATGGCGACCGATTACGACGCCCAGCGAAAGACGGACGACGATACCGAGTCACTGGAAGCTATTAAGGAGCGAATTCCAGCCAAGCCCACCATCTCTGATGACGATGCTGACAATGTTGACTCCTTCACAATCCCTGACGTAGTAAACGAAGAATTGGAAGTGGTTGTTCTACCTCAGCAGGACAACGAGTTCACCTGCATTAGCTGTTTTCTTGTCAAGCCAAAGGCTCAACTTGGAAAGCGCAGCAAGCTAGGACCTGTCTGCAAGGAGTGCAACAGCTAGTTGATCTGGCCTTCGTGTGCTTATCACGACATATGGCGTTGGATCTGCTGGATCGTTTATTTCAATCTTGAGAGCAGTCTTTACATACCCACGAATAAACAATTGAGCTCTTGCATCAGCACTTGGTCCAATCAGATTGCTCAATTGCACCTTATTCAAAGATTCCGTTTTTCCAATCACTCCTAGTGGGATTCGCATCCGCCCAGCTGATAATTCACTAGAGACCGAAATAGTTGGAGAAGTCAGAACGACTAGGGCCACAAGGCTAATCGAGCCTGCAACAGCAACCGTGATTCCAATTTCAGTGCCAAAAGGCAGCGCGGCCAATAACAGCATGGGAAATGACAAGGAAGTAGCCAAAAGAATCCCAGAGGAGGGCCACAGACGCTCTCGATATCGCACCCAGATAGATTACGCTCGTGGGGTGAGTGTGGAAGTACTAATCGTCGCGGAAGAGGAATTTCTTCCTAGTTATGCCAATCCTGGCGATGCAGGAGCGGACCTTAAGTCAACAGAAGACATCACCATCCCTGCACGAGGCAGGGCACTCGTTCACACCGGAGTAAAGATTGCTCTGCCAGATGGATTTGTTGCATTGGTGCACCCAAGATCTGGACTAGCTGCCAAAAACGGAATAACAGTCTTGAATACTCCAGGTACCGTTGACGCAGGTTATCGCGGAGAGATCATGGTGACGCTCTTCAATAGCTCTGATGCAGATTTTCAAGTCAAGCGGGGAGACCGCATTGCCCAACTTGTGATTCAGCAAGTCGAAAAGGCAAAGTTCGTTAGCGTAAGTGAATTGCCAGAATCCGAGCGTGGGGCTCGAGGTTTTGGTTCAACAGGAAGAAATTGAGTTTGGAAAAAGCAGCACCGGTCGACAGAGAGACTAACGGCCCATTTGACGCTTCCGAAGTTGGCGTGCTCAATCCATATTTGGATTTTGGATCCATTCGTATTGCTCCTCGCTCTGATATGCAGATTCGCGCTGAGGTTGAAGACGCTAATAAGCGTGTAATTGCAATCACAATTGAAATCAAGGGGCACACACTCCAGCTGCAGGCCTTTGCCGCAACCAGAAGCGAAGGGTTATGGCTGGCAACTGTCGAGGGACTATCCAAGACCATCGCAGAGCAAGGTGGAAGCGCCAGCAAGCGCACCGGTGCACTCGGGATTGAACTGCTTACTGAAATTCCAGCTCAGAACAAGAAGAGTTTGTTCATTGGTGTTGATGGACCAAGATGGTTCCTCAGAGGGCTAATCAATGGTCCAGATCTAGTCGGACCTAACTACGCTGAGCTCATTTCTGTCTTTCGTTCCACTGTGGTCAATCGCGGAGAAACGGCTCTTCCACCTGGTGACCTTCTTCCTCTAAAGCTCCCGGTTGCAAACAATGGCTAGAGAAGACGATGTCGCAAAAAGACTCGGCCTTGGCAAGGGCGAGAATGGCTACCAACTCGATAGCAAATCTCTTCTTGCTGGCATCGGAGGACCGCTGGGAATTGCAGAGGCAGTTTTACCAGCAACTGTATTTTCAATTGCCTATGCAATCACAAAAGAAGCGCTGCCAGCAGTTGTATCTGCCGCGAGCTTGTCCATCTTGTTCATTTTGATTCGGGTAGTGAGAAAGCAATCGCTACAGCAGGCAATTATTGGCGCTCTTGCCATTGCACTGGCTTCATTCCTCGCTCTTAGGGATGGCGGTCAGGCAGCTGATTATTTCCTTACCGGGTTTTTCACAAACGCTGCCTATGGTTCTGCCTTTTTGATTTCCGTGCTCATTCGCCGTCCGCTGATGGGATATGTGGCCCAGCTTCTATTTGGACTAACCAACTGGCGCACCTCTCGCGAATACAAGCGTCTTCGATTCATCACATTGATTTGGGTGGGATTCTTCAGCGCGAGGCTGTTGGTGCAGGTTCCTTTATATCTGGCGGGCCAGGTTGAGCTACTGGCGGCATCCAGGGTAGTGATGGGCGCTCCTGCTTATGCGGGTCTTTTGGCCCTCACGTGGATTTTGATGCGTCGAATAGCCGGCGATGAGAGCGGTAAATTAGAGGCAGGAAGCAAGGAGTAGTTATGGCGAGCAGTTTTTCCGCAGAGAGAACACTTGATGTTGCAGGCAAGAAATACAAGTACTTCAGCATGGCTGAACTACCCGCCAAGCAATTGCCATACTCACTGAAGATTCTGCTTGAGAACATGCTTCGCACCGAAGACGGCGCCAACGTGACTGCTGAGCACGTAAACGCGATTGTCAACTGGGATCCCAAGGCCGAACCAGACACTGAAATCCAGTTCACCCCTGCCAGGGTGATTATGCAGGACTTCACCGGTGTCCCATGTGTGGTTGATCTAGCCACAATGCGAGAAGCCGTTGCCGAACTTGGGGGAGACCCGCAAAAAATCAACCCACTAGCGCCTGCCGAGCTTGTGATTGACCACTCCGTTGTTATTGATGTTTCTGGCTCTGCGGATGCTGCCGAGAAAAACGTTGAGTATGAATACCAGCGCAACGGTGAGCGATACCAGTTCTTACGCTGGGGGCAAACCGCCTTTGATAACTTCAAAGTTGTTCCACCGGGAACCGGAATTGTGCACCAGGTAAATATCGAGTATCTGGCACGAGTCGTTATGACTAAAGAAGTTGACGGCGAAACCGTTGCATACCCAGATAGCTGCGTTGGAACCGACTCTCACACCACGATGGTGAATGGACTTGGAGTCCTTGGCTGGGGCGTTGGCGGTATCGAAGCTGAGGCTGCGATGCTCGGTCAGCCTGTTTCAATGTTAATTCCGAAAGTTGTGGGATTCAAACTCACAGGTTCGATTCCAACCGGTGCTACGGCAACAGATGTTGTTCTAACTATTACTGAGATGCTGCGCAAGCACGGCGTTGTTGGAAAATTCGTTGAATTCTATGGTTCTGGAGTTTCTAAGGTTCCATTAGCAAACCGAGCAACCATTGGAAACATGTCGCCTGAGTTTGGATCAACGGTCGCAATATTTCCAATTGATGAAATCACTCTGGATTACATGCGAACTACTGGAAGACCAGAAGAACAGATTGCCCTTGTAGAGGCCTACACCAAGGCTCAGGGGCTTTGGCACGATAGCTCAATTGAACCCATCTACTCCGAATATCTAGAGCTGGATCTTTCAACAGTGGTTCCATCGATTGCTGGGCCTAAGCGCCCCCAGGATCGAATCGCGCTAGCGGAAAGCAAGGCAGCTTTCGCTAAAGACGTAAAGACTTATGCCAGCAGTAGCTCAAACAAGGTTGCGGTCAAGGGCAAGGACTTTGCTATCGATCATGGTGCAGTGACCATCGCATCCATTACTTCTTGCACCAACACTTCCAACCCATCAGTCATGCTCGCGGCAGGACTTCTTGCAAAGAAGGCAGTCGAGAAGGGTTTGAGTGCCAAGCCATGGGTGAAGACTTCACTTGCACCTGGTTCCAAAGTAGTAACTGATTACTACGAGAAGTCCGGTCTAACCCCTTATCTCGACAAGTTGGGCTTCAATTTGGTTGGCTACGGCTGCACGACCTGTATCGGAAACTCTGGGCCACTGGCTGAAGAAATCTCCAGTGCAATAAACGAAAACGAACTAGCTGTCTCAGCGGTTTTATCTGGAAATAGAAACTTTGAGGGTCGCATCAACCCTGATGTGAAAATGAATTACCTCGCATCTCCGCCGCTAGTGATTGCCTACTCGCTGGCTGGAACCATGGACTTTGATTTCGACAACGAAGCTCTTGGTAAAGACTCAAGCGGTAATGACGTCTACCTAAAGGACATTTGGCCAACTCCTGAAGAAGTTCAGAAGACCATTGACGAATCAATCAGCAGCGACATGTTCACCAAGCAATACTCTTCGGTCTTTGAGGGTGATCACCGCTGGAAGTCACTGCCAACACCAAAGGGCGCCGTATTCGACTGGGACGAGAAGTCAACCTATGTCCGCAAAGCGCCTTACTTTGATGGCCTCAAAATGAAGCCAGAACCAGTGAGCGATGTGACAGCGGCAAGGGTTTTGGTCAAGCTTGGTGATTCCGTCACTACTGACCACATTTCTCCAGCTGGATCCATCAAAGTTGATTCACCAGCAGGTAAGTATCTGCAGGCTCACGGAGTATCCAGAGTTGACTTCAATTCTTATGGCTCGAGACGTGGAAACCACGAGGTCATGATTCGTGGAACCTTTGCAAACATCCGTCTTCGCAATCAGCTACTGACGGACGTTGAAGGACCTTACACTCGCGATTTCACTACAGATTCTGGCGACCAGAGTTTCATCTATGACGCATCTGAAAACTACAAGGCTAAGTCAATTCCACTGGTGGTGCTGGCTGGCAAGGAGTATGGAAGCGGATCATCTCGTGACTGGGCCGCCAAGGGAACTTCATTGCTTGGCGTTCGCGTTGTCATTGCTGAAAGCTTTGAGCGCATCCACCGTAGCAACCTCATTGGAATGGGTGTTTTACCACTGCAGTATCCGCAGGGGCAAAACGCTGCGACATTGGGTCTAGACGGAACCGAAGAGATTGATGTGATTGGCATTGAAAAGCTCAATCAGGGGACTACTCCAAAGAGCGTTCGAGTGGTAGCTAAACCAACCGCTCATTCCCCGGCAGGTAAGCCAGTTGTTGAGTTTGATGCTGTGGTGAGGATTGATACACCAGGTGAAGCGGATTATTTCCGCAATGGTGGAATTCTGCAGTACGTACTGCGCTCACTGGTTGCTTAACGTCAGACCTTGCTCAATTAGATCTAGTGTCAGCTGGATTTGCCATGGTCTTGCCCCTAGCTCAACTAACTGCTGCCTGATGTTGGATTGAGGTTCAAAGCACACCCTTCGCATTGTGTCTGGGCTAAGCAGTATTTCTGGGGCTATTGCTAGCTCGAGCGCCTTTTCTGCTAGCAGTGGGCGAACGGCTTGCAATCGCACATGCGCCTCTGGAAAGCGCTTCTCCCAGCTTCTGTGGTTTGGGATGTGATTTGGATCCAGTTCCACCTCAGAAATTTCAAGCGAGGTTGAATTTGCAATTGCATCCCACCATTCGGTGAGCATGCTTCGTGATGCCCTACCCTGAAACTCTCGATTGCTAGCGAGATCCTTTTTTGAGGTTGGCAGTTGATTCACGGCTGCCATGATTGAGCGGTCCGGAATAAGTCTGCCAGGTGCGATGTCCTGCGCTCTTGCAATTTCGTCTCGCACGGAATAGAGAGCTGCAGCAATCTGTAGACGTCGCTTATCTTTTACCTTGCTTATCCCTGGCAGATTCCGCCAGGCCTCTTTGGCTGCAGGCTTTGGCTTGAACGTTAGCAACTTCTCAAACTCCGCTTTTGCCCAGTCTTGCCTCTCAAGTTCCTCAAGTTTTTGCTGAAGCTTTTCATGTAGCTCGTGCATAACGTCAACATCCAGCGCAGCGTAGATAAGCATCTCTTGTTTTATCGGTCTTATTGACCAGTCCGCCGCACTGTGCTCTTTGGCCATTTCAAAATCCAACAGCTCAAGTGCTAAGGAGCCAAGTCCAAACTTTTCAAAACCGCAAAGCCGGGCTGCAAGTTCCGTGTCAAAAATGTCAGTTGGCAAGATCCCAATCTCGGCCAGACACGGCAGGTCTTGAGTTGCAGAATGCAGGAGCCATGTTTTTGCCGAAACCACTCGTGCCAATTCAGCTAGTTCGGTTTCGGAAAAGCAAGTTGGATCAATGAGAAAAATTTGCTTGGACGTAGCAAATTGCACCAAGTACGCACGTTGGCTATATCTAAAACCACTAGCTCTCTCAGCATCAACTGCTAAGACCTCTTCGCTCGTTAGTTCGGTAATTGCTTGTGCCAATTGATCCTGATTCTCAACAAGCAAAAAAGGTCTTCTCGGCTCGAGAAGTTTCAACCGAGCCTCGCAACCTTTTGTTCACTGGGTGGCAGTCCAGAAATCATTGCAAGCAAGTCAATCCAGCCGAGCAGGTGAGAGGTTAGGTCAAAGTTGACTGGCGCCCAGCTAGCTCTTATTTCAAGCTCAGCGAACTGCGGTTGGGAAATGAGCGCCCCGTGACCAGTTGAGATAACTGTTGTGGTTGTTCCTGCTTCGTGACCAATCTCTGCACCGGGAGCACGCAGTGAATCCTTCAGCCATTCCCATGGCAGGTTTGCAGAATATTCATCCTTTGCAAGCTCTAGTTCGATTGGAGACTTGGCATAACCGATAATTCGAAATTCAGAGTGCCAACCTTCTGGCTGCTGAGGGTCTCTACAAAAGACCAGTCTGCTAACTCCATGATCCGAACTTACGCCGTGGTTGATTTCCACCGAAATTGCAACTGCTTCTGGTGCAATGCCTTTAGGGCTTGGGATTTGCTCTATAACCATCTCTTCTCTGGTAGACACCTGTTGCAAGCCCAGCAGCATGCCGGCAAAGGGCTCTGAAATGTCTTTGAGAGATAGTTCCACACAAGGAAAAATACCTGTGAAATTAGCCTTTGTGACCTAGCCACGCCCTAGGAGCTGGCCAACAACTAGATCATCAGCTACATCGTGTAGTTTCGCGACCGACAAATTATGGAGTTGGGCGAAACTTTCAATCCCTGAAGCCTCGACGCAGCTGACAAATCCATCCACCTTGCCTTCGTTCACGAGTTCAATAAAACCACTGGGGCCAAATTCGCAGTGGACTTTTTGAAAGCCTAGGTTTCTTAGTTCTTCAATGGCTTGCCGGTATGTGTCGACTCCATTAAGAAACAGAACTTTTTCTCTATCCTCTGTAAGTGAATCGTAGGTTCGCTGACTGCGGCTTAGTATTGCAAGTCCAGTGCTACTGGGATATCGATAATTCTCTAGCTCCGCTGTTTTGCCAGAGGTTAGAACGATCTGACTTCTTGCTCGAAACCATTTCAGCAATGCAAGGTCAGTTTCATTACCGAGACCCCGGGAAGTCCCAGAAGTGGATACTGCACTGCCTGTTGGGCTAACAACCATTGATGCAGTGACATTACCGGCGGGGGGGTCAAAACTTTTCATTCACCCGCGAGCTCTTTGGTCTTCCTTTTGATTCGGAAAAGCATTCCACGCATACCGCGAACTCGCAGGGGAGAAATCAGTTTCTCAAGCCCAAGCTCAGAAGGGAAGTCATCACTTAGTTCGAGTATTTCTTTAGCGGGGCGACCATTTAAGGCAGAGTTGAGGATCGATGCAAAGCCGCGAGTGGTCGGGGCCTCTTGAGGGGCTGAAAAGAAGATTTCAACTTTGTCCGGAGATCCTTCCACCGCGATGAAGACAGGGGCCTGACATTCTTCTACCCGTTCCATTAGGTGCGGGTTGTCACCAAATCGCGCCGGTGGTTCAGGCAAAGACTCGCTGTATTCAAGCAGCAGTTCGAGTTTTTGAGAATCCGGTGTAAGACCGAACTCCTCGACTATGACTTGCTCAGGCTTCAAGCAAAGACTCCGGGTTCTTCGCCAACTGCGATTGGTACACCAACCAAATTGCCCCATTCAGTCCAACTGCCGTCATAGTTTCTGACGTCTTTCACTCCAAGGAGATACTTGAGTGCGAACCAGGTTAGAGATGATCTCTCACCAATTCGGCAGTAGGTGATAAATGGGTCGGAAGCTGAAAAGCCTGTTTCTTTGAACAGTAGTGTCTCTAGCTCAGCGCGCGGTTTGAACGTCGAGTCTTCTTGAACGAGCTTTCCCCAGGGGACATTACGCGCCGAAGGGATGTGACCTCCACGCGCCGCACCTTCGTTTGGGTAATCCGGCATGTGCAGTCGCTCACCCGAGTATTCCTGAGGTGATCTGATGTCCACTAATGGGTTTGGAGCGTGCTTTGCGATGTCATCACGAAATGCTCGAATCTTCACATCGTGACGTTCGACAACCGGGTAATTGGTTGCCTGTCGAATCGGGACATCTTTTGTGAGTTCCCGATTCTCAGCAACCCACTTCAGGCGCCCACCATCTAGGAGACGAACATTTTCATGACCGAATAGCTTGAAGACCCAGAATGCATAGGCCGCCCACCAATTGGATTTGTCGCCGTAGATAACGATGGTGTCATCACGGGAAATTCCCTTTGCGCTCATGAGCTTGGCAAAGCCCTCACCGTTTAGGTAGTCGCGTCGAATCTTGTCGTTTAGGTCCGTGTGCCAATCAAGCTTGATGGCTCCTGGGATGTGACCTGTGTCATAGAGCAGTATGTCCTCATTGGACTCCACAATCACAACCTGGTTCAAGTTTTCAGCCAGCCACTGTGTGGTTACCAAAACCTCTGGGTGGGCATACTCGCTAATCTTTGCTTCTTTGGTCATCCGTTGGTTCCAATCTGCCTAAACTATCGACTTGGTGGTGATCTAACTTGAGAGAACAGCGGCCTGCGGGTGTCAATTCCCTATGTGAGGCTTTCCCGGAGATCTCCGTCGAAAAGCTTATGGCACAGCTCCAACCACCTCCTGAGTTCGCTAAGGCCCGATTCGAGAACTACCAGCCAGATAGCCGATTTCCGTCCCAACAGGAGGCGTTGAAGGCAGCTAAACAATTTGTAACACCAAGCAAGAGCAAACTATTTGGAAAGTCCGAAGTTGTACCAGGCGTTTATCTGGATGGTGGTTTTGGGGTTGGAAAAACACATTTACTTGCTGCCATCTGGCACGAGCAGACTGGCAAAAAAGCATTCGGCAGTTTCCTTGAGTTCACCTCAATCATTGGTTACCTAGGGTTCAGCGAAGCGGTTCAAAGATTTAGAACTTACAAGCTGATTTGTATAGATGAGTTTGAACTTGATGATCCAGGTGACACCATGATTATGTCGAGATTCCTGAAAGAGCTCAGCGCCTTGGATGTCAGATTCGCTGCAACCAGCAACACACCTCCAAATGCACTTGGCCAGGGGAGATTTGCCGCGGATGACTTCAAACGTGAGATTGCTGGTATTGGGGAGCGATTTCTGATTTTGTCGGTCGATGGCGAAGATTTCCGACACCGAGACATTGAATCGCACTCGAGAAACCTAGAGGAAAGGCAGCTTATGGATTGGTTATCCATGCAGCAGTCAGGCTATCTAGATAAGTTCTCTGATTTGCTTGATCATCTAGCGAAGCTTCATCCCACCAAATTCAGACAACTCATAACTGATGTCGGGGCGTTAGGACTGACGGATGTCTTCCCGCTGCACGATCAAGTTGCGGCCTTGCGATTAGTAGTTTTTGTTGACCGTCTTTACGAGCAGCAGGTACCTCTTCGAACATCTGGAGATGTCGCAGTCACAGAGGTGTTTAGTCAGGAGATGCTCTCTGGGGGCTACAGAAAGAAATACCTTCGTGCAGTTTCCAGACTCGGCGCTCTTTGCGAGCTTTACTGAACTTCTTCCTTGCGGTGCTTTGCGTAGTGTTTTCCGCGCAGCTGCGAAAGGTATGCACCAAAAGCCAAGGAGAGAAGCGACCCGACTATTACCGCCAATGTTGCCTCTGCCTTGATTTCAGGAATTGACTCAAAAGCGAGATTCGTCATTAGTAGGGAAACAGTGAACCCAATTCCTGCGAGGCCAGCGACTGCTGCAAAGTCCAGTGGGTGAAGACTTAGTCGGGCTGTTTTGTCCGCTATCAAATTTGCAACTATCGCAAACAACGTGATGCCAACTATTTTTCCGATCGGGAGAGCTAGTGCGATACCTGTAAACACCGAGGAAATCTCTCGTTCAAAAGTTGGAAGTGCTATTGCCACAGCGAAGAAGGCAAAAATCGGAAGTGACACCGTGTTAGTCCAAGGCTGAATCTTTCCGACCAGCGAGTGAGCGCGGGAGGCCGGAATGATCAGGCCGAGTGCCACACCGGCAATGGTGGCGTGTACTCCAGATTGGTAGACCGCATACCAAATCAGACCAAAGCTCAGAAATCTAATAGCGAGAATTGGAAGCCTTGGCACCCGCTCTGCAATTGCATGTGCCGCCAGGATTAGCGCCGCCGCAAAGAGCCACTCGATTGCGACATCATCTGTGTAGAAGATAGCGATGATGCTAATCGCGACGAGGTCATCAAAAATTGCAAGAGCTAGCAAAAAGACCCTGGCTGATTTTGGAAGACCTCTTCCAAAAATGGCCAAAACACCCAAGGCAAATGCGATGTCAGTAGCCGTGGGAATTGGCCAACCGATCATGTAGTCAGTTCCCCAGTTGAAAGCGGTGTAGATCAGGGCTGGGACCACAATGCCACCAACGCCTGCTACCACTGGAACCAGGGCTGTTGAAAAGCGTGAGAGAACCCCCATACTCAGCTCATATTTGAGCTCAACTCCGGCAACCAAGAAAAATGTGGCGAGAAGTAGATCGGCGACCCAGTGCTCAATAGTCAAGGTGAGGTTGAGCGACTCAAAGCCAACGTAGGTGTATTTGAAATCCAGCAGCCTAGGGCCAAGGGGACTGTTTGCCAGGACAAGGCCAAGAATTGCTGCCCCTAACAAGAGCAATGCCGCTGAACGATCACTTTTCATAATTGCCAAGGATACCCGAGCCATTTTCACCCGTAACAAGGATTTAACAAATTGCGTCGCTTTCTGAAACATCTGCCATTCAGAATCTCAACATTGGTCACTCAACCCTGAAGGGGAATTTATGTTGGACACTGGAACACTTACCTGGGCTGTTGTTGCAACTGCCCTTGTTCTGCTTATGACTCCTGGACTTGCGTTTTTTTATGGTGGTCTAGTCAAGGCAAAGAGCGTTGTAAGCATGATGATGATGAGTTTTGGTTCACTCGCTCTAATCGGAGTGCTATGGATTCTTTATGGATTTAGCATGTCTGCGGTTTCTTCGCCGACTGACTTTTCTGGCAATCCTTTTGCTGTTTTCGCGCTGGAAGGATTGGGAAATGATGAGCTTATCGGAGCTGCATTTGGTTCTACGTTTGCCATCATTACCGTTGCTCTAATTTCAGGTTCGATTGCCGACCGCGCGAAGTTTGGACCTTGGTTGGTATTTGCTGGTGTTTGGTCAACCTTGGTCTATTTCCCGGTTGCCTCCTGGGTCTGGGGTGGCGGATGGATCATGGAACTGGGGAATTGGCTGGGGGCTCCATCTGTAATTGATTATGCGGGTGGAACTGCTGTGCACATCAATGCGGGAGCTGCAGCACTTGCACTTGCAATCGTTCTTGGTAAGCGATTTGGTTTCGCCAAGGGGATCATGCAACCTCACAACGTTCCGCTGGTGCTATTGGGTGCAGCTCTACTTTGGTTTGGTTGGTTTGGATTCAACGTGGGAGCTGAATTCCTAAATGGCATGGAAAATGCAGGTCTGATTACTGTCAACACCATCGGCGCAACCGCAGCATCCATTCTTGGTTGGCTTGTGGTAGAAAAGATCAAAGAAGGAAAAGCAACTTCTATTGGTGCAGCATCCGGAGCGATCGCAGGTTTAGTTGCCATCACACCGGCATGCGCGAATGTCACGCCATTCTGGGCACTGGTACTCGGTGTCATTGCAGGTGTTGTTTCAGCGCTGGCAGTTGAGCTTAAGTTCAAGCTCGGTTACGACGACTCGCTGGATGTAGTGGGTATTCACTTGGTAGCTGGATTGATTGGAACTTTGTACCTTGGCTTCTTTGCAATTGACACTGGTCTATTCACTGGCGGAGATCTTGGGCAGCTTTTGGTACAGACAATCGCAGCATTCGGTGTGCTGATCTACTCTTTCGTCGCTGCACTGCTAATCGGACTTGCTATTGACAAGACCATGGGCTTTAGGGTCAAGAGCGAGGACGAGATTGCAGGCGTTGACCTAGTGGTTCACGGTGAAGCTGCCTATAGCTTCGGCCAGGACGAGCGGGCGTAGCCGAATTCAGGGGATAGGGGGCGAGTTTCGCCCCCTATTTCTTTGCCCTGGAGGTATTTATGGCATAATTTCACCTGTTCGAAAGAACAATGCGGATGTAGCGCAGTTGGTAGCGCATCACCTTGCCAAGGTGAGGGTCGCGAGTTCGAGTCTCGTCATCCGCTCTCAGAGGATCTACCTTTGAAACGGTGGAGTGGCCGAGAGGCGAGGCAGC